>Ga0080005_126458_pt1 | contig 10133 bp, 9 predicted proteins | sample JossMetagenome_2_FD_69208 | JGI IMG/M metagenome (GOLD analysis project Ga0080005, IMG submission 69208) | Hot spring sediment microbial communities from Joseph's Coat, Yellowstone National Park, USA - JC3_ASED (SPADES assembly) (version 2) | ecosystem: Environmental > Aquatic > Thermal springs >... | reverse complement strand
GTGTAATTCCAATCAATTCTCTAAGAAGCTCTATTTTCTTTTCTAGATCTTTTTCATTTCTAAATTTTTCTTCTAGAATGTACCATTCCCTTGGTAAATTTGCTGGCATTTGTGAATTTGATAATTGAAAAATTAAATTTCAAAAAATCGTCTTTATCTAAAGAATATTTTCTTTCATTGAGATGGTATTTTAGCAGTTTTTTAAGTATTATATAAGCTTTGTCATAAGATAATTATAATTTACTTTCAACTTTCTTCATAAACTAAAGATAAATTGTGTACAGTTTCAACTACTCTCTCTCGAAAACGACTCATAAGCAGATTTCACAATAGTAGATTGGTGTAAGTATGAAATGCAAGGAATTCGACAAACAAGAAGCAATAAGGAAGATTAAAAATCCTCTATTTGCGCGATTTTTAGGAGGATTTATAAGTGAAGGTACTTTGATACCTTCGGGAAGTATTAAAATTACAAACAAAGATCTAAACTTTATTACTGAAATGACGAATTGTATAGCTAATGTTTTTGGAAAAGATATGGTTGGTAATAATCAACCAGCAGCAGAACATATAAGTGATAAAACTAAATTTGCATATCGTAAAAATTTTCCTAATAGATTAGGTAGATTTCTAATTAAAGTTGTAGGTTTAAAACCAGGAAAGAAAATCCTAAACGACGATTCTCTACCAGATATTATCATGAAGTGGTCTAGAGTAAGAAAAGAAAAAGATATTTTTAAAGAGTGGTTGAGAAATTATATCCAAGCAAGATTTAGTGGAGACGGATGGGTAGGAATAAATAAAAAATGGATAGGATTAACCAAAGTAAGGGCACTTAAACTAAATAAAACAATAGTTAGTAAATTGCTCAAGATTTACTCAAAAGGAAAAAAGATTAAAGATTATCCAGAGTATATCATCAAAACTATAAAAAGAGAGGCAAAAAAGAAATCCAATTTTCCAACAGAGTTCGTTCAACTAAAAGATTTTCTTTATCGCTTTTTCTCGATTGACTCGAGAATACTACCGTATGGAATAAGAACCATTTATTGGGATGAAAGAAGAAAAATTCTCATAGTTTCTGCTATTTATGCTCTAATAATCTCTAAAAGAGAAAACATAGAAAAATTCGCCAAAGAAATAAACTTTTTAGAGGTAGATAGCAAAAACAGAAAACGAATTTCTCAGATTATTTCTGATATAAAAAAGAAAGAAAGTAAAAGTTAGTTTGTTAGCGCGGCCTGGATTTGAACCAGGGACCTCCGGGTTATGAGCCCTCCGCCTTATCGTCGGCGGGCACTCCAGGCTGCCCTACCGCGCTATATATCCCGATATACTATATAATATATTCTCCGTTTTTTATATTTATCGGGGTTTGTCTAAAACTTACAAAGCTTTATACAATAGAGATGAGCGATTTTCTTTTCCAAGAACTTTGATTAAACCCTTTTTAATCATTTCATCTAAAACTCTGTAGAATTCTGTTCTGCTTATTTTTATACTTTTTTTCAATTCTTCAAAAATCTCTTTTGTCGTCCTTGGTTTATCCAATATTTCAAGAATTCTTTTCTCTTCTTCTCTCAAAACTTTCATTATTTCTTGAGCCCTTGGATTATTTTCTTCCTTTATCACTTTCTTCACATCTTCAACTCTTAACTTATCTTTCGCTATCCTTCCTGCTTTCAACAAAATCTCTAAAGCAACTCTAACATCACCTCTTTCAGCAGCCTTTGCAGCAACTAAAGCGGAAACTCCCTCTTCATAAGCAACAAAAGCTTCTTTCATTCTTTGTTCAACAATATCTTTCATCTCTAGAAAAGTGTAAGGCTTGAACTCTATATCTTCTAGATTCAAACTGCTTTTTATTCTATCTTCAACATTTCTGAAAACATACTTATCATTCGAAATAAAAATTAAACCAATTTTTTGTTTTGTGTAGTTTTCTATTCTTAGCAAATCGTATAAAACGTTCGGATCGTTTTTTATAAGTTGATCAACTTCATCTAAAACGACAATCAAATTTAATCTGTTGTTTTCCATTGTTTGGACGATTCTGCTAAATATCTCATCTTTTGCCCACCCTCTTCTAGAAACAAAAGCACCAATAGATATTCCAATTTCAGAAAGAACAGCAAAAGAAGTGTTGTATTGCCAGCAATTTATGTAAATGTTCTTTATTCCAGAATATTGTTCAAATTCTCTTAAAATAAATTTCGAAACAGCTGTCTTTCCAACACCAGGGGGACCATAAATGAAAATGTTCATAGGTTTGCTGTTTTTCAATAGCAAAGAAAGATTTTCAGATATTAGTTTTATCTGACCTTCTCTGTGCGGCAAGTTTAATGGTAAATATTCTGGATATAAAACTTCTTCTCTTTTGAAAACACTCATAATTCTTAATTGTTTTATTCCTATTTACGATTAAACAGAACAATAGAGTACTCCTGTTGAGTTTGAAGTTGAAGAAGAAACTACTACTTTATAATAACCAGCTCCCGTTAGTATTTGACCTCTTGGTAAAGAGCAGGTATTAAGACCACCTGGTGGTATATCAGAAATCGTACAACCTACAAATACATTTTGTGTGGGAGAAATGACAGCTATTGCTATGGGACCTAGCGAGATTCCTCCCTCGTTCCTTACACCAACAACTATGTTGGTTAAATTACAATAACTGCTACCAGGATCTAAAGTTAAATGACTCGGTGTTTTTATTATTGACGATGGAATAGGCATACCATATCCGGGGGTGGCGCAGAAAATCATTCCTGATGATGTAGAGTTTCTTCCCCGAGCAATCATTCTATAATAACCTATATCAACTAGTCGGTTTCTACTTACCACACAATAAGATACTTCGCCTGGTTTTATATTCGAAATATAGCAATATTCTGAAGCATCAGTATGACTAAAAACACTAACACTTACTGGACCGCTAGCCTCTGTTCCATCATTTCTTACTGCAACTAATATATTTGTTGAATTACAATAACTACTTCCAGTTTCTATACTTAAAACTACAGGTGTTGTCATGGTGGTCATTACAGTTGGTTGTATATTTTCAACATAAGTAGTAGTGGTTGAGCTAATGTTTGGTTTTATTGGAGAAATTCCCCCAACTAGCATTGTTATAAGAATGAGAAGTTTTGTTATTGTCTCGATTATACTTACCATAAGTTAATTTAATGGATGTTCTTTTAAATCTTACAAAACTCATTTTTCTGGTCTTAATGTCGGAAATGCGATAACTTCTCTTATCGATTGAACATTTGTCAAAATCATCGTTAACCTATCTATACCAACTCCTAATCCACCAGTAGGAGGCATTCCATATTCTAATGCTCTAATAAAATCTTCATCCATTTCATGATATTCTAATCCAGAACCTCTTCTTTTCGCTTGTTCTAAAAACCTTTCTTTTTGATCTATTGGGTCGTTTAATTCGGAAAAGGCATTTGCAACCTCCATGCCAGCAATAAAACCTTCAAACCTCTCAACAAAATTTGGGTTGTCTCTTTTTTTCTTTGCGAGAGGAGAAATTTCTATTGGGTACTCATAAACAAAAGTTGGTTGTATCAATTTTGGTTGAACTAACTCTTCAAAAAACAGGTTGATTAAATCACCTTTACTAAAATTCTCATTAACTTCTAATTTTTTCTCTTTTGCTATTTCGATTAACTCTTCTCTACTCAAGTTATCTACATCTATTCCTTCTTCTTTTACAGCATCAATCATTCTAACTCTCTTCCAAGGTGGTTTCAAGTTTATTTTATGTCCCGCATATTCTATTTCCAATTTGCCAATAGCTTTTTCAGCAATATAAGCAATCATTTCTTCAGTCAATTTCATTATATCGTTGTAATCAGCATAAGCCCAATAGCATTCCATCATCGTAAATTCTGGATTGTGTTTTGTGTCTATTCCTTCATTTCTGAAATCCCTTCCAATCTCATAAACTTTCTCTATACCGCCAACTATCAATCTTTTCAAATATAGCTCATCAGATATCCTCAAATACAAATCCATATCTAAAGCATTATGATGGGTGATGAATGGTTTCGCAAAGGCACCGCCATAAATTGGTTGTAAAATTGGCGTTTCTATTTCAACAAAGCCTTTGCTTTCCAGAAATTCTCTCATTGCTTTAACAATTTTTGCTCTTGTTAGCAAAATTTCTCGAGCTCTTGGATTGACAATTAAATCAACATATCTCATTCTGTATCTCAAATCTTCATCTTTCAATCCATACCATTTTGATGGCAGTGGTCTTAAGGATTTTGCTAATATTTGGAAATCTTCTACCCAAATTGTTAATTCTCCTCTCATCGTCTTGAAAGGAAATCCCTTTACTCCAATAATATCTCCAATATCCACATACTTTTTGAAAAGCTGGTATTTTTCTTTAAGAGTTGACTCATCGAACCAAATTTGAATTTTTTCTCCATCAAACAAATCTGCAAAGCTCGCTTTACCATGTTCTCTTATTGCTAAAATTCTCCCAGCGGTAGAAATTTTTTCATTTTCTAATTTTTCTCCAGATTTCAACTTTTCTACAAATCTATCTTTAATCTCTTTTAGAGATTCTTTTTTATCGTATTTTGTTATAGCAAAAGGATCTAAACCAAGTTTTCTCAACTCTTCAAGTTTTCTCAACCTTTCTGCTCTTATTTGCTCTAGTGTTTTTTCCATAAAGTTATTTTTCACTAAAGTTTAAAACTTTAGATTTTGATTATTTAAGATGGATAAAGAATTACCAGAAGTTAACATAGGCGTCTTGGGTCACGTAAGCCATGGCAAATGCGTAAGAATAGATACGCCTATTTTGCTAAACAACGAAATTTTGACTGGCAAAGAGTTGCTAGCAGACATTCCTAATTTTGAAGATGAAGTTTATCTAGAAAATGACAAAATAAGGACATATACATTGGATGACAATGGGGAAATATATGTGAGTGAAGCTAAAAGATTCTTTCAAAGGTATTCTGGTAAGCTTATAAAAATCACAACTTCTAATGGAAGAGAGGTAGAAGTTTCGCCAGACCATCCGCTTTTAGTTCATGAGAATGGTAAATGTGAATGGAGAAGGGCATCAGAAATTAAAGAGGGGGATGAGGTTTGTGTACTCGGAAAGATAAATTTAAATTCAAATATTCAAGAAGCTCGGAAGCAAATAGACTTTGAGGAAAACATTAAAGAATTTTGTAGAATACTGGAAAAAGATGGAGAGTTTTACAAGATTGTTTTCAAGAATGGTAAGAGAGCAAAGGTAAAAGGTTTCAGGTTAGATGAAAATTTTGTAAAATTGTTGGCATTCATTAATGCGGAAGGACATGTAGGAAAGAGATTGATGTTAACTCAAAAAGAAGAAAAGGAGATGCTAAATGAAGTGTTAGAATATTTGAGCTCATTAGGTTATTCGTTTCATTTGGAAAACGGAAAAGACTACATAATACAACCTAAAATAGCTTTCTATTATTTTAAGAAGATCTTGGGGGGAAGTAGCAAAAGCTTAAGGGGTTGGTTTTTATATTTACCAAAAGAACTCAAAAAAACTTATCTCAAATGGTTTTTCTCTTTAGACGGGCATGTAAACCTCAAGGCTAGAGGAATAGAATTATCCCAAGTATCTTCTACTTTAGTCAATTTCATCTTAATTTCTTTATATGAATTCGGAATATTTCCAAAAATTTATAAGAAAAAAGTTAAGGGTAAAGAATATTTCAGGTTGGCGTTATATGGCAAAGAGGCAGAAAAGTTTCTAAAAGAAATAGGGGTAGAAGGAAAAAAGAAGTTAAAGGCTTTACAACTTTTAGAACTCTTTGAAAACCACAAGACAAGAATGAAAACTTACGACTCTATAAAAATGGATAAAGAAAATATTAGGAGGCTAACTTTTCTTCTTATTAACGATAAAAGAAAAGGTGATGGATTTAAGAAGCAAAAGATTTACAAAGCAATCGAGGAGGCCAGGAAAAAAGGAAGAATCACCTATGAGTTGCTAGAAAGAATTATTGAGCTGGTTGAAGAAAGAATTAAATTCTTGAATAATTTAAAAGACGAAGAGTTAGAAAAGTTCGTTCCGCTGAGGAAAGTAGCAATAATCAATAATATACCACCTACTTCTTTCTCGAGAATGGTTCAGAGAAAAGACAAGAAAGCTCTAATATTGCTTAGGAATTATTTGAATGAAAAAATAAGAGAGGCTAAAGAAGAAATACAAAGGATTAAAGCTCTTTATTTTGGTAGCTTGAGAGTGGAAAAAGTCAAAAAAGTTGAATATGAAGAAGTGAAGGATGAAATAATTTTTGATTTGAGTGTTCCTCAAACTCATACTTTCTTTGGAGGTTTAGGTTTCTTCCTTCTACACAATACAGTTTTAGTTCAAGCTTTAACAGGTAAGCTAACTTTACAACATTCTGAAGAATTGAAAAGAGGAATAACTATAAAGCTTGGATACGCTGATGCTACGATTTATAAATGTCCTCAATGTGGAAGATATTCTAACAGCAAGAAATGTCCTTTTTGCTTTGCCGATACAGAAATTCAAAGGACTGTTAGTTTTGTTGATTCTCCTGGACACGAAGTTCTAACAGCAACTGTTCTAACTGGAGCTGGTGTTATAGATGGTGCTTTGCTTGTTATCGCAGCCAATGAAAAATGCCCTCAACCTCAAACTGTTGAGCATTTAAAAGCTTTGGAAATTGTTGGTATTGATAAAATTGTTATTGTTCAAACAAAAATTGATACTGTAACAAAAGAACAAGCTTTGAAAAATTATCAAGAAATTAAGGAATTTGTAAAAGGAACAATTGCAGAAAACGCTCCGATAATTCCTGTTTCTTCTACCCAAAGAGTTAATATTGATAAACTTTTTGAAGCAATAGAGAAATATATACCAACGCCAAAAAGAGATGAAACAAAGAATCCAAAATTTTTAGTTATAAGAAGTTTTGATATTAACAAGCCAGGAACAGAAGTAGATAAAATTGTTGGCGGAATTTTGGGGGGGAGTGTTGTTGAGGGAAAGCTTAAAGTTGGTGATAAGATAGAAATTAAACCTGGGATAAAAGTCGAAAATAAATATCAGCCTTTAGAAACAGAAATTGTTGGATTGAGAAAAGCCAATAAGGATATAAAAGAAGCTGGCGCTGGAGGATTGCTTGGTGTTTCAACAAAATTAGATCCAAGCCTAACGAAAGCTGATGGTTTAGTTGGAAGTGTTGTTGGCTTGAAAGGAACTTTGCCAAAAGAAACATATGAAATAAGTTTTGAGTATTTTGAGTTTGAGAGGGTTTATGGAGCTAAAGAAATTCAAGCTTTACCTCCAATAAAAATTGGAGAAAAGATTTTGATTCATTTGGCAAATCAAAGAAGTGTTGGTGTTGTTAAAGAAGCAAGAAAGAACTTTATAAGCTGCCAGCTAACTATTCCACTGATATTTGAAAAAGGTGTAAAAACAAAAATAGCTGTTTTGAGGCAAGTTGCTGGAAGATGGAGATTGGTTGGCTATGGAATTTTAGGATAAAGGTTTTTACAATGTAAATCTATTGATTATATGGAGGAAAAAGAGAAGGAAGAATTAATAAAAGCGATAAACGATGTTAGAAGAGAGCTAAACCTTCAACCTTATCCTTCTGAATATTTGGAAAATAAGGAAATAGAGGAATTGAGAGGAATTCTTAGGGAATACATGAAGATTGCAGAAGAAGAGAAAAGAAAACCAAAAACAAAAATAGGAAAGAAAGCCATTATAGTTTCATTGATAGCAGTTATATTTTTGATCTCATTGTTTGGCTTTCATTATATAACTAAACCAAAGGCTGTTAATCCTTCTCAACTTCCTCCACTTCAGCCAGCCAACTTTAATCAATCATCTACAGCTTTGTCACCAATTAGCAAACCTCCTATATCTCTTCAGTCTTTTTTCGGAGGCCGGGAGGGAAATTATATTTTGATTTTGAAAATTGAGGCGAATGTGAATTTGACATTTAAATAATGTTAAGGTTGATGAAAATAATGTTAATTGGAGAGCCATTTCTGGAGAACTTCCTATTTTACCGGAATCAATGGTATATATAAGCCTCTCAACAAAATGCGATGGATTAAGTCATAAGGCAAAAATAGAGACAAATCTAGGAGATGTTGAATTATTGCTTGGGAGCTGCTAGCTAACTTCCACAACCCTAACATCATCGTATAAATTAGTAGAAAATTGAGTATCGCTTCCATCCCCACCATAAAAGACTAATACTAATCCAGTTGTTCCGGGCTGAACAGTAAATGTTTTTTCATAATAATGCCAATTGCCGTCTCTTGAAGTAGCATCACATAGATTTTCTGCAGGATCACAAACATTCCTTCCTTCTACCCACATACAATAGCGAGGACAATCCGGTCCTTGAACATGCTTATACCAAAAACTTAACTTATATGTTTTTCCAACTTCAAAAGTTATCTTCCTTTTAGAACTAAATGTACATGCATTTCTTTCTGGTGGATTGGGTCTTTATCCGATTTTATTCCAACTTTTTCCTCAGGAATTCCGATTACAAAAGCTTGTATGTTTGAAATTGGGATCGGTTGAGCTCCAGAATTCCTTAATATAATTTCCCCTTTAGAAAAGCTGACAAACTACGAAACGTAAGAAGCCTTTGAATAGAAAACGCCAGTAATATAGGAATAAGCTATACCAATTAATCTGATAGTTATTACTAGCATTAGAATGGACGAAATAACATCAGAGATAGTTTTCATGATTTAATTTTAATATACTTCTTAAAATTTTAAGAAATAAAAAAAACGAAGGAGGAAACTGTCCTAAGAAGCACAATATATCATTCCATTGGCCGTCGAACCGCTTGTGGTAGCTACAACTTTATAATAACCATAACCTGTTAGGGTAGTGCCTCTACTTACACTACAACTTTCTTGCTGACCAGGTTGAACGCTTGCAATACTACAGCTTCCAGAAGCTCCACCAGGGCTAGTAACAGTAACAGTAACACCTCCAGAAGCAGTAGTTCCGTCATTTCTTACTACAATGTTTATAGTGCTTGGCGTACAAGATGAAGCCTCAGGTACTACGCTTAAAACTACTGCCGTCCTTGCTGTAAAAACTCCACTAATATAAGAATAAGCTAATCCAACTAGTCCAATTGTTATTACTAGCATCAAAAGCATAGCAATTACATCGCTTATACCTTTCATAAAATTTTCTTATTTTAGGTATTTAAATAGCTTAATGACATTAAAAATTTTGGTTGACACAAACTTTTTGATAGATATGCTTCGTTATAAACTAGATTTTTCGATTTTTGAGACTCTTGAGGAAAATGTGGAGCTATTCATAAGTTCAGAAACTTTGAGAGAAATAAAATCAATGGCAAATAGAAAAACTAAAGAGGGGAGATTGGCTATGGTTGCTTTAAAGCTAATAGAAACTCAAAAAATAAAGATTGTTCAATCTTTAAAAAAAGAAGTTGATGAAGATTTGCTTGAGTTAGCGAAAAAAGAAGGTTTTATTGTTGCCACCAACGATAAAGATTTAAAGGAAAAATTAAAAAAGGAAAATGTAAGAATTATCTGTCTAAGAAATAAAAAGAAGATAGAGGTGATGTGAATGAATCTTATGCACGATATTGATGCTGGAAGTGGGGAAGAAATAAACGTTGTTGTTGAAAATGTGAAAGGAAGCTCCAATAAAATTGAATATGACAATGAAAAAGGATATTTTTCTTTAGATAGAGTTTTATATTCTCCTGTTTTTTGGCCCTTTGACTATGGCTTTATCCCAAGAACTTGGCACGAAGATGAAGATCCTGTTGATGTTGTTCTGCTAACAACTTATCCAACTTTTCCTGGTTGTGTAATTAAAGCAAGACCAATAGGCGTTATAATAATGGAGGATGAAAAAGGAGTGGATGACAAAATTGTTGCTGTTCCTGTAAAAGACCCTAGATTTAAGAACATAAAATCAATAAACGATTTGAATGATCATTTGAAAAAAGAAATTCAAGATTTCTTCGAAAGCTACAAAAGACTAGAGCCGGGAAAATTTGTTAAGTTTAAAGAGTGGCAAGACGTTGAAAAGGCTAAAGAAATTATTGAAAAAGCTAAAGAAGCTTACAAGAAAA
>Ga0080005_109548_pt1 | contig 10134 bp, 8 predicted proteins | sample JossMetagenome_2_FD_69208 | JGI IMG/M metagenome (GOLD analysis project Ga0080005, IMG submission 69208) | Hot spring sediment microbial communities from Joseph's Coat, Yellowstone National Park, USA - JC3_ASED (SPADES assembly) (version 2) | ecosystem: Environmental > Aquatic > Thermal springs >... | reverse complement strand
AATTCCCGCGCCGAGCCGTTAGCCGGGGTTCACCGTCATCCCGCTCGGCGCGTTCATCGAGAAATACTTCCGAGGGCTTGTATAAAAATTTTGCTCGCGCTGGCTCGCGGGAGAATTCCGGCGGAGTAAGCGTGCTGGGGTGTGGTAGAAAGCTCCCGGGGCTTTACTACAGTGTAGTACGCCCGTTGAGCCAGTTCAGCGGGCCGTCTCCCGCGAAAGCGGGGTCGAGCGCCCCCACCCCCAGCGCCTGATGGTGGGGGGTCTCCAGCTCGAGGGCCCGGGACGCCTCAGGCCCCCTCACCGCTTGCGCTCCAACCGCACGGTTCCCGCGCGGCATCGGGCTTAAGGCGAACCGAAGCTTTATAAATTCAACATTGAGAAGCCCGAAACTGATCTTTTCTAATCAAAAAGTTAAAGAAAAGAATAGAGAATACTCTAGCAGCTATAGAGAACGCTCCAGCGGAGCTAGGCAGGTGAAAACGCGGGGAGCCCCCCACGCCTTTCGAGTCGGAGACCGCCTCGAGCCGGAGAACCCGGGTTCAAATCCCGGCCGGGGCACCACGCTCCTCGTTAAGTGATGGGCGTATCCGTTAACCGTCTCGTGAGCTTGGTCCAAGGGTCCTCTCCTATCGGCAGCTTAACCAGCTTCAACGTGCGTGGGGCCTCCGCGACGGTTATCGTGCAGGTTTCTAGCTGTAGGGGCTCCAGCCCGTCAATGGTTGCGGCGCAGCCGCGGTCGGGCGCGACCGCCACCTCGAGCCGTCTGCTGGAGGAGACGACGAGCGGTTTGGCCAACGCTGTGAGCGGGGCCAGGGGAACCACTGAGAACGCGCGGAGTTGGGGGTCCAGAACGGGCCCGCCGGCCGAGAGGGCGTAAGCGGTCGAGCCCGTCGGGGTGGCTACGATCAGCCCGTCGAGCCTACCCTGGAGGATCGTCGAGCCATCGGCGCGCACCGTGAAGCGAGCTGGGCGCTCGCGGTGGAAGGGGGTCACCAGCACCTCGTTCACGAATTCGGCGCTCCACCGCCCGGCGGACGCGAGCCCCACCATCCTCTCCTCCACCCAGTACTCGCCGCCTGCGATCAGCCGGAAAGCTTCCTCGACCCGCGACAGGGGGACCTCCATTAGGTAGCCCACGCTCCTGCAGCTGACCCCTAGGATGGGGAGCGCGCCCCCCGTCTCGTGGTAGGCCCTGAGTAGCGCGCCGTCACCGCCCACCGCCACGACTACATCGGCCCATCTAACAGCTTCGCTCGCTGGGAGCGCGGGTAGGCCGCTCAAGGAGGCATGGGACGGGTGGACCGCCGCCTGAAGGGAGCAGCTTTCGAGCGCTTCTCTAAGGCGCGCCCACTCCTCCGGCTTGACATCGCGCTTAGCGTAAATCCACGCTCGGCGCACGCGCGGAGCGCGGCTGCTGGACGGCGGCGTGCAGCTGTAGGAGCAAGTGCCGGGGAGACCTTCGCTCTCGCCGCCGCGCAACACGGGCTACTCCTTCCTCCACCTCCAGCAACCATCCTTTATAGTTCCTCCCTTCGCGCCGCGCTCGGTCGCCGTTGTCGGCGCTCTCCGAGGAAAGCTAAATAAAACGGGTCAGAGAAGCTGGTGTCGGGTAAGAGCATGTCGACGAAACCGGTAGATGCGGGTTCGCTCAAAGTCGGTTCGTTCGTAATGATCGATGGGGAGCCCTGCAAGGTGCTCGAGGTCGAGCGGTCGAAAACCGGTAAGCACGGCTCGGCGAAGGTGAGGTTGGTCGCGGTCGGCTTGTTCGACGGCGTGAAGAGGACTCTCGTGGTTCCGGCGGACTCTAAGGTCGAGTCCCCCGTTGTCAGGAAGTTCCCGGCGCAGGTGCTAGCGAAGGTGGGCGAGAGCAGCATCCAAGTGATGAGCTTGGAGGACTACTCGACCTTCGAGGTTTCGATGCCGGACGACCCAGAGCTGCAGCAAAGGATCGAGCCGGGCGTGGAGGTCGAAGTTTGGGAGATAGCTGGCAGGCATAAAATTATGCGCGCGCTCAAACGGTAGTCGCGCGTTTCCCGCGCGCCCGCAAACCTTAATTACGCGGGTTTGCTTTACAGGTCGATGATAAAAATAGGGGAAAGAGCGGAGATAGGCATCATCGGTGGGAGCGGGCTTTACGACCCGGCGATTCTAGAAGATGTTAAAGAACTGAAGATCTACACGCCTTACGGCTTGCCCTCCGACTTCATTATCGTAGGGACTCTGAAGGGTCGGCGCGTGGCCTTCCTCCCGCGGCACGGGCGCGCGCACCGCATCCCACCGCACATGATCAACTATAGGGCCAACATCTGGGCGTTCAAGGAGCTGGGCGTCGAGCGCGTGATATCGGTCAGCGCGGTGGGTAGCCTGCGCGAGGACTACAAACCGGGGGACTTCGTCTGCCCCGACCAGTTCATCGACATGACCAAAAACCGGGTGTACACGTTCTTCGACGGGCCGGTGGTCGCGCACGTGAGCATGGCCGACCCCTTCTGCCCGGAGCTTAGGGAGCTGTGCGTCGCCACCGCCAGGAAGCTGGGGATAACGATGCACGAGCGGGGCACGTACATCTGCATCGAAGGACCCCGCTTCAGCACGCGCGCCGAGTCCAAGCTTTGGAGGCAGTTCGGGGCCGACATCATCGGCATGACGCTGGTCCCCGAGGTCAACCTGGCGAGGGAGGCTGGGATGTGCTTCGTTAACATAGCGATGGTGACGGACTACGACGTGTGGGCTGAGCGCCCGGTGACGGCCCACGAGGTAGCGAGGGTCATGGCCGAAAACATAGAGAAGGTCAAGAAGCTGCTTTACGAGCTGATACCGGCGATACCTAAAGAGCGCCGCTGCAACTGCGCGCACTACTTGAGTGAAGCCCTGCTGTAGCTTCACCCCCCTCTTGAGCATTTTTATTAACCGGTTCGCCGGTGGCTACCCGTGAGCCAGGCCTACAAGGTGAAGGATCTCGGGCTCGCGCCTCAGGGTAGGCTCCAGATCGAGTGGGCGGAAATGCACATGCCGGTCCTTATGAAGATCAGGGAGCGCTTCTCGCGGACGAGACCTCTCGAGGGGGTTCGCATCGCCGCTTGCCTTCACGTTACAAAGGAGACGGCGGTTCTCGTCAGAACTTTGAAGGCTGCCGGCGCCGAAGTCTACCTCGCGGCGAGCAACCCGCTCTCCACGCAAGACGACGTGGCCGCCGCGCTGGTCGAGGACGGGATCCATGTTTTCGCGTGGAGAGGCATGAGCGCGAGGGATTACTACGAGGCGATCGCTCGCGTCATCGCGGCGAAGCCCGACCTTACGATGGACGATGGTGGGGACCTCACGGCGCTGATACACAAGCTGCACTACGGCGAAGCCGGTGAGGACGTCGAGGTGGCTAAGGGGGTGGTCGGCAGGGTCTCGGCCGAAGGCGTCGTGGGGGGTACGGAGGAGACCACGACGGGCGTGATCAGGCTGAGAGCTTTGGCGAAGGAGGGGCGCCTGCTCTACCCTGTAATAGCGGTCAACGAGTCTCGGACAAAGTACCTGTTTGACAACAGGTACGGGACGGGTCAGAGCAGCTTGGACGGCGTGATTCGGGCGACGAACCTCCTTATAGCCGGGAAGACTGTTGTGGTGGTCGGCTACGGTTGGGTTGGGCGGGGTATCGCTATGAGGGCTCACGGGCTTGGCGCGAGGGTCGTTGTCGTCGAAGCGGACCCGGTGAGGGCTCTGGAAGCGTACTACGATGGTTTCTACGTCACGGACATGGAGGAGGCGGCGCGCATAGGCGACATATTCATCACCGCTACCGGGAACATCAACGTCATCAGGGGCGAGCACATGCGGCTCATGAAGGATGGAGCCGTGCTGGCGAACGCCGGGCACTTCAACGTCGAGATCAGCGTCCGGGACCTCGAGCGGATGGCCGTGGCGAAGCGCACGGTGAGACCGGGGGTCGAAGAGTACCGCTTACCTGACGGCCGCAGGGTCTTCCTGCTGTGCGAAGGCCGCTTGGTGAACCTGGCAGCGGCCGAAGGCCACCCGTCGGAGGTCATGGACATGAGCTTCAGCAACCAAGCGCTCGCGGCCGCTTACCTGGTCGAGCGCAAGGGGCAGCTGGCGCCCGGAGTGTACAAGCTTCCCAAACCAATCGATTACAGAATAGCTAGATTAAAACTAGAATCTCTGAACGTTAAGATAGAGCGGTTGACGGAGGAGCAGAAAGCATACCTGAGATCCTGGAGGCTGGGCACGTGAGCGAGCCAGGGCGGCAACGCTTAAATCCCCTCCCGCGAGCGCAGCGAAAGGTGGTCGGGCTAAAGGGTGAAAAGTGGCTGGTGTTTTCGGCTTGGCCGTACGTTAACGCGATCCCCCACCTCGGCAACCTGATAGGGTCGATACTCTCGGCCGACATCGCTGCCCGATTCCTGCGGATGAAAGGCGCTGAAGTGGTGTTCGCGAGCGGTTCCGACCAGCACGGCACGCCGATAGAGGTGGAAGCGATCAAACGAGGGGTCGACCCGAAGAAGATGGCGGACGAGATGCACGAGGTGGTGAGAGAGCTGTTCGATAAGTGGAACATATCATTTGATATATATACGAAAACCGACAACCCTGTGCACATAGAGTTCGTGAGGGAGTTCTACAGGAAGGTTTACGAGAATGGGTACGTGTTCAGCGACATCGTCCAGGTCCTCTACTGCCCCAACGACAAGATATACCTTCCAGACCGTTTCGTCGAAGGGACCTGCCCCTACTGCGGCTACCCTAGGGCTAGGGGGGACCAGTGCGACAACTGCGGGAGGCTGCTCGACCCGTTGCAGCTTATCGAGCCGCGCTGCGTTTTCTGCGGTTCGAAGCCCGAAGTTAGGGAGACCGTGCACTGGTTCTTCGATCTGCCTAAGCTTTCTGAGAAAATTAGGGAGTACGTGGAGAAGAACCCGAATTTGCCGGAGAACGCTCGCAATATGAGCTTGCAGATGGTAAAGGAGGGCTTGCGCCCCCGCTCCCTCACGAGAGACAACAAGTGGGGCATCCCAGCGCCCTTCCCCGGTGCCGAGGGGAAGACGATCTACGTGTGGATGGAAGCGGTGCTAGGCTACATCTCGGCTGTGAAGGAGTACTTCGAAAGGAGAGGTGAACCCGAAAAATGGAAGGAGTTCTGGCTCGACCCCAGCACTAAAAGCGTTTACTTCATAGGGAAGGACAACATACCTTTCCACGTAATAATATTCCCGGCCCTCCTCATGGCTTCTGGGGAAGGCTATGTGCTGCCGTGGACGGTGGCTTCGACGGAGTACCTCCTGTTCGAGGGGGAGAAGTTCTCCAAAAGCCGGGGCATCGGCATTTGGATCGATGAGGCGCTAGAGCTGCTGCCCGTCGACTACTGGCGGTTCGCGCTCGTGTGGATGAGGCCAGAGGTTCGCGACTCCAGCTTCACGTGGAAGGGCTTGCAAGAGGCGGTGAACTCGCAGTTGAACGACGCGATCGGCAACCTAGCCCACAGGACGCTGACTCTGGTCAAGCGCAGGTTCGACTACGTGATACCCCAGCCGGGTGGGCTGCGGAAAAGGGACGAGAGCGTGCTGAGCGAGGCTTGGAGCAAGGTGGACGAGGCCGAGAAGAGCATGATGGAGTTCAGGTTCAAGAAAGCGCTGTCGTCGATACTGGAGATAGCGTACGAGGGCAACGCGTACATCAACGAGATGCGCCCCTGGGAGGAGCCGCTGGCCGACGCGGCGAAAACCCTCTTCACCGCGTGCAGCCTCGTCAAGACGCTAGCCGTTACGCTGGCGCCGATAATTCCGGAGAGCGCGCAGAAGATGTGGGAGATGCTCGGCTATAGCGGGTCCGTCGAAGAGGCGGGCTGGGACGAGGCTAAGAGGCCGGTAACCCCCGGCCTTAGGATTAGGGAACCCGTCCCCCTGTTCAGGAAGATTAGCGATGAGGAGCTTAAAGCGCTGCAGGCGAAGCTCGCCGAGATCAGGGCGCGCAAAGCGCAGCAGGCCTCCGGCTGATACTAATCCACCACTTCACCTACGAGGTAGTGCGGCGTGAACGCCGTCACCTTAACTTTCACCCACTCGCCCGGCTCTGCCACCTCGGGTATCACCACGGGCTTGTACGTGAGAGTCCTCGCGATGAGCGTTCCCGCTCTCCTCCTGTCCTCCGTGACGAGCGCTCTCACAGTCCTTCCAGCGTACTTCGAGTTCACTCTTGCGGCAACCTCCGCTGCCAGCCGGGAGAGGAGCTTCGACCTCCGCTTCTTCTCCGGCTCCGAGACCGTGCCCTTTTCGATGTAGGCCGGCGTGAACGGCCTGAAGGTGTAGCGGGCTACGTGCACCTTGTCGAAAGCCAGCTCCTCGACGACTCTCAGCGTGTTGTTGAACGCCTCCTCGGTCTCGCCCGGGTAGCCTACTATCACGTCGGTTACGACGGACAGCTCGTTGAGCTCCCGCCTGAACAGCGCCACCAGAGCTTTGTACTCGGCCACCGTGTACCTTCTGCCCATCCGCTTCAGGATCCCGTCGTCGCCGGATTGCAGCGGTAGGTGCAGGTACTTGTACATTCGCTCGTCCTTAAGGATCGCGGCTAGCTTCTCGGCGAAGGCCTTTGTCATCCAAGGCTCCATCATACCCAGTCGGATCACGTAGTCCCCATCCACCTCCTCCAGTATGCGCTCTACGAGGTCGGTGAGCTTAACCCCCAGATCGACGCCGTAGGCCGCCACGTCCTGCCCCGTCAAGTAGATCTCCTTAGCGCCCATCCTGACGGCATCCTTCACCAGCCCGACGGCGACCTCGGGGTCCAAGCTGCTCACACCCCTCCTGACGATGGGCTCTACGCAAAAGCCGCACCGGCCGGTGCAGCCGGTCTGCACCGGGAGGACGTACCTTACGCCGCCCTCGTGCCTGTACGCGTGCAGCCGCCGCCGGTACTCTCTCACGAGCCACACGTTCTCGCCCCTAACGAACCTGCGGAGCTCGTCAAGGCACGAAGGGTCCACGAGGGAAGCTCCCGGCGCCGCTTCCTCGATCGAATAGGGGCGGACGTTCACGAGGCAGCCTGTAACCGCCACGCGCTTGCCGAGCGCGCTGAGCTCGCGCAACCTCGCTAGTATCTTCCGCTCGGTGTCGGCTCTAACCGCGCACGTGTTCACGATTACCGCGTCGGCGTCCTTGGGGTCCTTCACGAGCACCGCCCCCTCCGCGCGCACCAGCTGCTCTACGTAGCGCGTTAGGGCTTTGTTCAGCCAACAGCCGTACTCCTCTACGTAGATCCGCATACCCCTTTGCGCTGCGCGTGGCGCTTTAAAAGCGCACGCCATCCGGCGCATGCCGCGTCGAGGAGCGGCCGATTACCGTGCGCCGGAAGGCTCGCCAACAGGAAAGCAATAAAAGCGAAACGCGGCGGGGAACGCGTATGCGCCGGATCACGCTAGGCTTAACGCTGCTGCTGATCGTCGCGCTCGGTCAAGCGGCGCTGGGCGAACCTCGCGTCCGCATCGATGCGCGCTTAGACCCGCCCTTCCTGATCGAGAAACTGGAGGTCGAGGGGCTGGAAGCCGTATCGAGGCTGACCTTCAATCTCAGCGCGTACGCGCGTGCGGTCGAGTACGCGGTGGCTGCAGCGGGCGGCGTTACGGCGAAAGGGGTCCTCAACGGTAGCTTGGTGACCTTCGATTTCGGGCGCCCGACCGCTGGCGCTAGCGTGTGGATCGTCCTACGAGCGTTGAACGTGAGCGGTTTCGTGGCCACCCTTACCGCCCCCCTCCCCTTGGCCCCCTTGGAGGCTGGCGCGGCTAACGCGAGCTTCACCGTGTGGGGCATACCGTCAGACCCCTTCGACGTGAAGTCGGGCATCAACCTAAGCAGGGGGTACAGCCCGGACCGCTTATACTACCTTAGGGGCAACACGACCGCGAGACCGGGGAGCTTAGAGGTCGTCAAGGTTCAGCTCAGCGCCTCGGGCCTAACCCCGGCTGTGGAGCGCCTCGTGAGGGTAGTGGTCGTAGAGCCCGGGTCGCTCACGATACTGGACAACTACACGCTGCTGGGGCTCGCTGGGCAGGGGGCCTCCGACGTAACCTTCACATACGCCGCCGGCCTCGACCTGAAGAGCGTAAAGGGTCTCGTGGCGCCTTACCCGCCCACGCTCTACAGCGCCACGCGCACCGGCAACTCGACGGTCGTTAGGGTTTCTCTGATAGCGCCCCCCCAGAGCGCCGGCGATAGGGCCTACGTCCAGCTGGAGCTTTCGATGCCCCTCCGCAGGGAGGGCGGCGCTGTGGAGATTCCGGCTTTCATCGGGGTGGGACGGTACGTCCCAGACGCGCGCATTTTAGTCAAGGTTCGTGGAACCGCTACCTTCCGCGGGCTAAACCCGGTTAGAGAGTGGCAGGAGGGTGACTACAGGGTATACGAGCTAGGGGTGTTCAAGCTCCTCGGCGAAGGCCTGGAGCCCCGCGTCTACGCGGAGGTGGCGCTCGCGCCGCGGGCGCCCACGGGCTACGTGGCGGTTAGCGCGCTACTAGCAGCGGCTGCGGCGACCGCGTACCTGCTCCACACGCGAACTCGCAAGGAGAGCGCGGCGCCAGCCCCGGCAGCGGCAGTCGTGAGGGGCGAGTTCTCCGCCGCGCTGAGGGAGAGGGTTTCCAACATCGAAGCCCTGGTGGACGCGTGGGACAGGTACAGCGCGGGCAGGCTGAGCAGGCAGGCCTACCGGCAGCTGGTCTCGAAGCTGAAGAGGAGGGAGGAGGAGCTGAAAAAGCGGTGCAGGGAGGAGGCGACCGCCGAAGCGGCCGCGCAAACCCTAGAGAAGGCCGATAAGCTCGTCTCCGAGATCCTAAGCCGCTTGTCTAAGCTGGAGGAAGCGAAGCTCAGCATGGAAAGGGGCACGCTGCAGAGGAAGGAGGGGAAGAAGCTCTTGAACGAGCTCCGCAGCAGCGTGGCAGAGCTCCTCGACGAGCTTGAGGCTTTGATCGAGCAATCTTAGCGTGGTGCGGGGGCCGGGATTCGAACCCGGGCAGGCCTACGCCAGCGGATATCCCGACCTCCTTGAGTTCAGGCTCGGCTTGCGCCGAACCGCCCCCTTTAACCTGGCTCGGGCACCCCCGCCGGCTTCTTCGGGGTTTTGTCCGGGATAAAATTTTTGCGGGCTTGCCCGCTAAACTTCGCTCGGTCTGCGCTCCTCCCACAGCTGCAGCCTCCTCCTTTTAAGCTCGCGCGCGGCGGAGCGTAGGAAGCCGTAGACGGTGGCGTGCGTGCGCCCTTCCACGAGCATCATGAGCGCTTTCCGGGCTACGCTGACGTTCTCGCACTCGCCGAGTATGCCCACCACCTTATCGCCGACCACTATCTTGACACCGGCCATCTGTTCGATGTTCCTCCGCGCCCTACCTTCTTCGCCGATCACCCTAGCTTTAATGCGCTTGAGGTCCTCCGGGTTCCTCGCTGCCTCGGACAGATCGATCACCTCGAAGCAGAACTCCTCGCTGCTGAGCGAGAGGGCGTCTTCGAGGCTGAAACCCAGCGAGATGGCCTCTACGGCTTGCCTCGCCCTCATAACTTCGTAGGGCGTGGCCCCCTCGGCAGGCGCGATGAAGGCGGTTGCGGTCTGAGAGTCGACTTGAATCCTAACGTTGAAGGCCTTTTCTAAAGTTTGCAGGTTTTTACCGTCCTTACCTATAACAACCCCCAACCTCTCCGGCCTGATTGGAACCGGCACCCCCGCGTAAGTGGCGCTGGGTGGCATGGCGCTCGCGCGCAGGAGCTCCCAGCGCGAATTTAACGCTTTAGCGCTAGCGCGCGCGGGCGCGTCCAGCAGGGAAGCGCACGCGGTCAGCTGTAGCGCGCTTCTCTATAGCTGCTAGAGTATTCTCTATTCTTTTCTTTAACTTTCCGTTTAGAAAATTTTACTTTCGGTCTACTCTGGGCAAGGTTTATAAACCTCCGGTTCACCCTAGGAGCGTGCACCGCGCGGAAAACGCGGTAAGGGCGAACGCGGTGAGGGGGCCGGAGCTCCGGGCCCTTGAGCAGGAGGTTGTCCCGTTGAACGCTTGGGCCCGGCTCCTTTTGGAGCAGTTTGGTGACCCCCGCGGTAGCGGGGGGAGGTGGGCCCAAGCTTTGCAGCGGGTGCAGGTGGGGGGGGGGG
>Ga0080005_126473_pt1 | contig 10137 bp, 10 predicted proteins | sample JossMetagenome_2_FD_69208 | JGI IMG/M metagenome (GOLD analysis project Ga0080005, IMG submission 69208) | Hot spring sediment microbial communities from Joseph's Coat, Yellowstone National Park, USA - JC3_ASED (SPADES assembly) (version 2) | ecosystem: Environmental > Aquatic > Thermal springs >... | reverse complement strand
CAAGCGCTACAGGCGGGACACGTCACGGAGACCGCCATTAGGCACTCGGCATACCCCTTCCCGATGGTTCCGCTGGAGTATGCCTTGATGTCACTAATGAGCGGGCTGGATCCGGTGTGGGTCAGCGTAGTTATGGGTCTCCTGTATCTGCTACAGCTACCGCTTGTCGTCTTTCTGCTCTCCCGGAGGTTCGGCGGGTTTGACGACTTCAAGGGAGCCTTCGTTCTCCTCATGGCGCCGCTTGCGGTGATATGGTCTGCCTGGTACATACCGCAGGTTTACTCCCTCATGGCATTCCTCACGGCGTTTCTGGCAAGCTCCGCGCTGATGCAGATACCGCTACTCGTGGCCGGCGTGTTTGGCCATGGGGGCGTCGCCACCTGGATTGTGCTGACTACTGCGGTTCTCTGGATCTCTAAGAGGGGAAGAGAGACCGCCGCCATGTTGCTCAACCTCATTATAATCTTCGCCGCATATGCCACCTACACCTCCTTGCTCTATGCGCTGTCCGGCGCCTACAATAGTGTGGTGGAGACTGTTCTAGCCTTCCTCCGTGGGGAGAAAATTCTCGCCGCGACAGCCTCCGCCTCGGTTCCGCCTACCTCATCGCTGGGCAACTTGGCGCTCTCCGTCTTGGCGGTGTCGGGGTTTCTCGTCTTTCTACACGGCAGAGGGTCTGCGAGGACCCTCGCTTTTCTCTCCGAGACATTTCTCGTCGCCGCTTATATCGGCGCCTCGGCGTTTCCAGCGGCGGATTTGCCACGGTACCTCGGCCTGCCGTCGGCGGTGATGTTGGCCGTATTCGCTCCCTATGCTTTCGAGTTGCTTCGAAGGAGGCGGCATGGCGCTCTTTACTCTTTGCTACTTGTAGCCGTTGCCGTATTTTCTTTCGCCTATTCTGGCGTATTTGCACCGAAGAATCCATATACCAACAACCCCTATGGGCTATCGCTATCAGGTTTGGTTTCTTACGGAGACGCACAGCAAATACGCACACTTTCACAGATGCCAGCCCCCGGCACCTATTTGACAGACTGGCGCAGTGGTCTCTTTATTGCTAGCACGTACCTTGATATACAGTCTCACTACCAAGGGTTCGGATATAGAGGTATTGAGTTTATATTAGGGGGTAGCTATGGCCTTTATATCGATTCTGCATGTCTTCGAAGCTTTAGTAGATTGGTCATACTACGTCGAGAATTTTCCAACATGCCGGAGGTGTACAGTCCCGACGTGTTTGTATTAGCTGAGAATTCATGCAACTTGGTCTTTTACTCTGGCAACGACGTAACTGTATGGGCTCGATGGCCTTAATAGCTCCTAAGGGTGGCGGAAGAGTTGCTTACGCCGTTGAGAGGCTCTGGGAAGGGCTGAGAAGAGAGACTGCCTGTGAGCAAGATTTAGAGCGGCTAGGTATTCTCCTACTTTGTTGCTTGCGAAGAGGTTTGACAGAGATGTGCGTCGTTCCATGTGGTTGAGAGCGTGTTGGAAGAGGGAAGCCCATGAGTAGGTCTTCCTCCGGGGATGCGGAGAGGTATGAGGGCGGAGGCGGAACAATCAGGGCCTTAGCTTATAAACTGTTCAAAACGCGTTAGGCGTGAAGCTGGCAGGGCTTAGGATACTGGCAGTTGTGCCGTCCATTCTTGGTAGTTCTGGATCTGCGGTTAATGAGAGACAGTTCTTGAAAGAGCTGTGCAGAGGTAATAAGTGCTTTATTATTACTTTGATTCCACTTACATTATGGAGAGAACTGAGACGTCTCATATGGGAACCGGAGTAGTAATAATTTCCACTCATTGGGAAATTGGAGCAGCTCATATGCGACAGAGCTACTTGATGAATTACTTGAAAACGTATGGATATAATGTTTTTTGCATCGGTTTCATAACTCTTCCTATTAAGGGAAATGCTCAAGAATGTATCAATTTACCAATACGTATATCTACTCGTAACCAGGTCATAAACGTAATTGTAAATACTTTTATCCTCTTCCCGTCTTTAATTGTTGCACTTTTACTGCTCCGTCCCCGAATAATAGTTGTGAGTTTACCTGACGCAGAACCTGTTATGGCAACATATTTTGCCTCAATTATTGGGAAGATGAGATTAGTAATTGACATAAGGGATCCGCAGGAGGAAAACATGATACTTCTATACAATGGGTTTTCTCGATTAATAGCAAAGATGTATAGAAACTTGATGCACATTATTTACATGAAGGCGCATGCTGTGATTGTTGTTACACCATCTTTATTGAAATACTATGCAGAAAAATTAAGAAGAAAGGTTTATCTTGCACCAAACGGCGCTGATCTTAAGCTCTTTGTAAAGAAAAGAGATAAAGATACCATCAGGAAAAAATTTGGATTACCTCTTAATGCAACTCTTATTACGTACACAGGTGCAATTGGAATTTCGCATTACTATGACATAATTAGTTTTGTCAAAATTTTGAAAGAAATAAAAAGAGAATTACATAAAGATATATATTTAGTATTAGCTGGTCCGATAATTGATAATTATGCGTATTCAATGATTCGTAGCTTAAATGATATTATCTATCTTGGAGTGCTTAACAAGGAGGATGTAGTAGATCTTCTTTCAGCAAGTGACGTAGGATTAATCCCATTTTCTACAGAAAACAAGTATAAATTGATATATACATATGCTATACCTGTAAAGTTTTATGAATATATCGCCACATGTCTGCCTGTGTTAGCCTTAGGCGATTATTCCAGTGAACTTGGAAGATTGATAGACAAATACCAAGTCGGACATTTATGTGAGCCAAACAATAAAACTTGCATAAAAGATTCAATACTAAATATTATTAAAACTAAGGAGAAATTGGTTCATAATGCCTGTAAGAACAGAACGCTTGTTGATCGCAAATCAGGAGCTGAGGTGTTTTTACAACTTATATCAAAGCTTTTTTAAATGTCCCAAAAAATTCTTATGCTTATTTTATTAATTTTTACAATTATTATTTATCTATTTTATCTTACATTAAATTCTAAGGCTTTCATAGATCCGTGGCCATTGCATGGAGTTGTAATCGAAACTGTTTTAGTTATTATAACAGCTATGATAATTGTGTTTAGAATATTTAGACATCCAATTGCTACGCTAATATTCACTTTCTACTATACATTTGTAGTATTGTTCTTGCCTCTTTTTAGATATATTAATGTCTTATATATCAACGGGCCATGGGATAGTGTTGCACATTACTCTTTTTCATTGTGGATAGTACAATACGGCAAAATCGACACGCTTGGACATACATATTATGCACGTGAATATGGGTATCACCCAGGTAATGGACTCCTTCCAGCTATGTTGAGCTTAGTTACACCTATTAGGCTTGACGTAAATATGAATCTTCTTCTTTTTATATCTTACTTAAACTATCTAATTTTTATTTACATTTCTATTATTAATTTGCTACGTAAATATTTAGATTTTTATGGATTTAAAGATTATGTAGTATTAATTACTATCATAACTACATTAACTTATGTTTTTCCTTACTATAGCGGTGGCACTCTGGTTTTTGGAATAGTAGGTGCGTTATTATATATTTTCCTCACAAGTATCCTTAAACATAATGACCAATATCTAAGCACTAATAGCATAATTTTATTTTCGATTCTGTATGGTGGAGTGTTGTTGATACATCTTTCTACAGCAATTATTACTCTTGCTTTTATCGTTTTCACGGTTTTATTTAACTCTATGATACTTAGAAGTAAAAGGCAGATATCTTTAGTATATTTAACTATATTAATTTTTTTAGTATATGAACTATTTGTCGACTATTCTCTCTTTGGCGGTACACTCTTTTCCGCGATTTCTAAAGTTCTTCAAGCATATGTTCAAGAGGCACAATTGGTTCATTTTGCTATTTCCTATCGTCAATTTTCATTGATTGATTTACTGTTATTTGCGTTAAGTTATTACGGAAAAATATTAGTTATTCCTATTGCTTTATTTTTAATTTTCTTGTATGCTTTCTATAGAATTCTAAAGGAGAAACATAACTATTTCTTGAAGCGCTTAACATCAGCGTATATAGCGTCGTTATTGACGTGGATTATTGGATGGGCTGGTGTTGGATCCTTATTATCAGGTAGACGTGCACTAGTTGTCATATCTTTCGTTGGGGTAGTACTATTGATTTATCTGATATACTCTAGTAAGAATTCACTATTTAAGCTAAGAAATATACAAATTTCATTACTATTCATCATAATTTTCTTGGTTACGTTTTTATCTAGTTTTGGATTGCCATTAAAGCTCACTATAGTTTCTGAGGAAGGAGAATATTCGTGGCCAACTGTTTATCAAGGTAGTTTTTCTATCTATTCGTCTCACAGCATCATGTACCTGGACTCACTAGAGTCCGGGCTATCGTATCTATGTCTTCAGCCTTTCACTGCTTTTGGTCTGTGCGATTTACTATGGAATCGCCCCAAAATTCCCAAGCACGGCTTTATATCGCCTGAGGTTACGCAACCTAAAGAGATCATTGAATTAGTGAAAAGATACGCTAATTATAGCAATGACGTCATTTTCCCATTGCCGCTTGGCGATGTCATGCCTGGACCATTAGGTTATAAACTGTTGTATTTAATTCCATATAGTTACTTAGTTAATTCGTCAAATGCTTTAATATATAATAATGGCTGTTATTTATTATTTGTAATATAAGTTCTTTTAGAAAAATTTATATTAGAAAAATTTATAAATATTTTATTTTTACGTCAATACATGATTATCAGAGACTATGGACTACATCGAAGAGTTTGGCCCTTTGCGACATCTCGAGAACTGTTTTTTACAGTTGGGATCGCCCGTCCAGTTGTACCGTCTAATGAGAGAGTACTTCGCCTATATAGAATAAATACGTCTGGCAATATTGATCTTCTTCAAAATCTCTCCTTGCAAGAACCCAGGATCGATACTTCCGGCCAGCCCTAAACGGGGTCTGGGTTTATTTATACCGGCATGGAATTCGGGATTTTATACAATTGGAAAAACAATTTTTGTGATCTTTAAGAGCTATGATTTCAATGAATACAAAGTTGTATATGTTGATGAACATGGTAGCTATGGCAAACACTTTTTTACTGATGCTCAAGGCACACGGATCTGTATAGGTGTTGGCAAAGGGTGGAACGGTAAACCTGGAAGAGTATCTTATACTCCTAGAGGGGCTTATTTGCTTTGTTCTGAAGATGGAGGCGATCATTGGACGCAGATTTATGAAATAAAGTATCCTACCGCTATTTATAGCGGAGTGATAGTAGATGATATTATTGCCTTTACATTGCGTGAAAGAGGGGCTGTCGTTGTAAGTTTTAACGGTGGGAAACATTTTAGAGAAATTATACTAGGTTCAAGCGCTAGAATAATTACATTCTGTAGAATTAAAGGGAGCGATGTTGCTATATTGTCTTCAGATGATGAATTATTTATAAGTGAAGACTTTATAAATTGGAAAAAGATAAAGTTGCCCACTAAGGGTTTGGCACTAAGATATCCAACGGTTTGGGGTATAACGTCACCGGGCTTGGTGTGGTTAGGCTGAGGGGGATGGCGCCGGGTGCAGGCGTGTTGGGGGTGAAGGCCCTGTGGGAGGGGAACGTGGAGGTTGGCATGTTGTGGGCGGCTGGTTTCGACGTGGATCCGGCGACGGGTCAGTTCTACTTCACGGGGTCTAGGAGGGCCGACGTTATCAGCAACAGCTGGGGGATCTCCTACTTTGGCTACGACGTGGGCGCGTTCGGCGCTGATTTTGAGTCTGCCTTCGTGGCTGGTTTGTCGCTTCCGGGCTTCCTCGACCCGAGGTATCCCGGCGTGTTGATTATACAGGCGGGCGGCAACGGCGGGCCCGGCTACGGCACCATCACGAGTCCCGGCGCGGCGCCTGGCGTGGTGACTGTGGGCGCCTCGACGTCGACGCACTTCGCGTATGTGTACACCAAGATGGGCGCGACTGTATACGCCTCGGGCGGCGGCTGGACAAGTGATGAAGTCATCAGCTGGTCTCTTAGGGGGCCGACTCCGCTTGGTTACATAAAGCCTGACGTGGTTAACGTCGGCGCCTTCGGCTTCACGGCGGCGCCTGTTGCGTTGAACTATACGTCGTTTGGCGGGACTAGCTACGCGACGCCGCTAACGGCGGGCGTTGCGGCTTTGGTGCTTCAGGTGCTGGGGAGAGCCGCCGATCCGGCTCTGGTGAAGACGGTTCTGCAGTCTTCCGCGGTGCCGCTGAGGTATGACGGGGCTTCGCAGGGCTTTGGGCGCGTGGATGCCTTTAGGGCTGTGTCTCTTGCGCGTCTGCTGGCTGGGCGGACGGCGGCGCGGTATGAGCTGGTTGTGCAGAGTAACTCGCTGTGGGGCGCGTATGCCTCGAAGTACGGCTCTCTGTGGCGGTGGCAGTGGTGCGACAACATAAGGGCTTATATGTTGTGGTGGGCTGGCACGGATCTCCAGCCTCAGTCATGCTCCTTGCCGGCCGGCGCCTCTTCGCGTGTTGACGGTGTGTTGTTCTTCGGCGATGTGCCGCAGGGTGGGAGCAAGTCTATTACGTTTACCGTGAGGAACCCCACCAACAAGACGGTGTCTGTGTCTGTGTCTCCGCGGCAGTTTGCGGTGACTAGAACGCTGACGCTTACGCGGAGTCTGTCGCTTGCTCCGGGCGCTTCCTACAACAGGACTTACTGGGTGTTTACCTCGTCGAACTTGACTGCGACGCCTAGGTTTATGGATGTGGTGGCCACTATTCCGTATAGCCGGTTTGATGCAGATAATGACTACTACATGGACGTTAGGGTGCGTGTGTGGATCCACATATGGAAGGCTGATGCCAACGGCAACGGGAGGCCTGACCCCGACGAGATGATGCTTGTGAACTACGGCTACAACTGGGCTAACTGGAACCTCGCCACCATGGCTGCTCCCACGTTTAGGCTCGGTAGCTACAGGGGTATTGTGGTGAGCGTAGATCTTGTGCGTGGTCCAGATGCGCCGTCTTATGTGTTGCCTGTGCCTGTGACGGTGACTGTGACTTATGTGGATACTGCCGGCGATCCTTGGGTTTCGGTGTCGCCCTCTTCTGCAACTATTCCGCCTGGCGGTAGTGCCACGTTTACGCTTACTGTGAGGCCGCCCGCCAACGCATTCCCCACCACCTACATCGGCGAGGTGGTGGTTCTAAACAACGTGACTGGATGGTTCATGCAGGTGCCGTATTCCTTCAACGTCTACGCCACCGTTGGCACCTCGTTTGTTAACTTGACTGCTGGCGTTAACGGGAGGTGGCCTGACGCGCGGTTGATTAGGGGTGCCACCGACTGGGCGTGGAGGTTTGAGGCTGGGGACTGGAGGCTGTTCCACATTGCGCCGGGCGCTTCCAACGGCCTTGCGTTTGAGGTGCAGGCTGGCTGGAGGCTTCCCGACACGTCGTTGATCGGGTTCGCCATCGGGCCTGATGGGCAGTTTGCCGGCGCGTACTTCGGCCAGGGCGCCTCGTGGTTTGGGTACTGGGGAAAAGGCGTGTTTATATGGATTAACACCGGCGCTGGCTCTATAGACAACGCGAGGCGGGTGGTGTGGTTCCCGTCGGTTGACTACCGTAATTGGCTGTATCCACATGCGAAGCCTGAGAGCGGCGTCTTCACGGTGGTGGTGAGGACGGTGTTGTTTGACGGCTCTGCGGGCGCGTCTGAGCCTATTTCTGTGCAGGCGCGGCTGTTGACGGCGGCGCAGAAGCTCCCGGCGCAAGTGATCGGCGGTGGGACGAACTACGTGAGGTTCAGCCTGCCGTATATTGTACGTTATCTGTACGCGTACGCAGTTAGGCCACGGACGCCTTGGCTGGACTTTGACCAGAGGTATACGCCGGGCTACTACTACGTGTCGCCGTCTTGGGTCTCCGGCCCGTACCCGGCTGGGACGCCGTTTACGTTCTCGGTGTATGTGAGTAACTACGGAGCGCCTGGGCAGAAGTTTGACGTGTCTGCGTTGTTCTGGGCTGACTTGCCGTCGCTACCTGTAGTGTATAGATACGGTGGCACTTACTACCGCATCACTACGTGGTATCCGTTTGAGGACTGGACTAGAGTTGTGAAATAAGTTTCAACATTTTTTTAAATTTCTTTTTTCATCTTAACATAAGTTTAGGTTGGGGATGGTTCTGTTAATGGTGACGGTGATTAAGGCGGGTTTATTGCATTCGGTAGCGGGTGGTTGTCGTTTGGGTTTACGGGTTTTGTCCCTCCGCGTGGGTGTGAGTTGTATGTTAGTGGTCACAGTCTTGGTATCGCTTTAATGGGAGTGGGTGGGAGCCGATTTCTCCGGTGTTGGGGGTATGCGGTGATGGATATGGTGGTGTATAATGGGCGTCTTTATGTGGCTCCGGTTTTGGTGGTTGTAGTGGGGTGGGTTTATATGTACAACGGCGAGAGGAGGTGGACGTTGGTGGGGGATGGTTTGGATCGTGGGGTTTTATCATTGGCTGTTTATAATGGTGAACTGTATGCGGGTACTGGGCGTGGCGCGTTTAGGGTGTATAAATACACGCCTGGGTCTTCAAACGTCGGGATTATGAACTGGACGCGGGTTGTGGATCATCCATGGGATGGGACGAGGGAACTGTTTGTGTCGCGTGGTTTTCTTTTGATCGGCGACTCTCTTTATGACCGCATTGGGCGGTGGGATGGCAGGAGGTTTTATGCCGACATGGATGCGGGCGGGTCTTGTATCTACGATTTTGCAGAGTTTGGGGATTATATTTACGCGGCTGCTTACGCTGGTGTGCTTTATCGGTCCCGGGATGGTATTCGGTGGGAGCGGGTTTTGGATTACTACTGGTGGGGCGGGAATATGTGGTCTTTGGCGGTATATAAAGGCAGGTTGTTTATGGGGTATAGCAACGGTGAGTTGAGGGCGTGGAATGGTACTGGGGATCCGCGCGGTGTGTTTGTCTTTAGAGCGCCTGATTCGATTTTGAGCATGGCTACCGACGGTGTTTATCTGTATTTTGGGACTGGTGGCGATGCTGTGGGGTATGGGGCTCGTTCATCGGGTATCGCTAATGTGTATGTCTACGACGGGAAGAACGTGTTTCTCATTTCTCGTTGGGACGAATTCGGAGCTGGTGTCCAAAAGATATTGGTAGTGTGTCCATTTCTCCGCGCCAGCAAGTAATTAAAGGTCTATTTTTCAGCTTGTTGTTTAGACGTGACAATACACCGGTAGGTGAACACAGACAAATCCAGAGCGTCTCCAAAGCCTGGTAAAAGCCCTGGTGGAGATTTTCCGCCGCGTTCCGGTGGTCTTCCCTGCGCATCTACGTGCGGAAACTGGCTACGTTGCCTAGGCCTGCTGGAGAGCCTCTGAAAGAACACAACTGCCCTCCGCCACCCGGGGGGCGTTGAGGAGCTCCTCCACGGCCTTGTCTGGGGCTATCCTCTCGGGGGCGTGTGCTAGGTAGATCTGTTAGGCATCTCGGGGCTAAGGAGGAGGTTTTGGAGGTGTTTTGAGGCGTGTCGCCTTGTATCTCTCGCCAGGCTTTGTGGGGCCTGTGAGGCCGACGTTCGGCGGTGGTTGCTTGTGTTGGAGCAGGACGGCGCCCTGGGAGAGTTGGTGCTTCGGCTGGGGTGGACGCGCGGGGTTTTGTGGAGGATCTCCCGGCGTCTTTTAGAGTTTTTTGAGGAGCTCGAGGGGTGGGGTGGAGGCGGCTTTGGAGCGCGCGTCGGAGGAGGAAGAGGTGCCGCCGCCGTAGTATGTTGTTTTTTGTGGTGGGGTTTTTGGTGGGGTTTGTGGGGCCTTTGGCCGGGGTCGGCGGCGGCGTGCTTATTACGCCTCTTGCCTTGGGGCTTCTCGGCGTGGATGTTAACTTGGCGAGGGCTGGGGGGCTCCTCGTGGCGACGTCTTCTATAGCTGGGTCTCTCCAGGCGGGGGGTTGCGAGTCTTAGGCTTATGCGGGGGCGGCTATGTCGCTGGGGGCGTTTCTGGGGGCCCGCCTCGGCTTGTTTCTGGGGGGGGTTGGGGGGGGCAGGAGGGCGGTGGAGGTGGGGCTGGGGGTTCTCTTGGTGGTTTTTGTCTTGTTGGGTAGGAGGGTGGGGTGGC
>Ga0080005_109101_pt1 | contig 10145 bp, 17 predicted proteins | sample JossMetagenome_2_FD_69208 | JGI IMG/M metagenome (GOLD analysis project Ga0080005, IMG submission 69208) | Hot spring sediment microbial communities from Joseph's Coat, Yellowstone National Park, USA - JC3_ASED (SPADES assembly) (version 2) | ecosystem: Environmental > Aquatic > Thermal springs >... | reverse complement strand
GGAGGCAAAGAGTGCTACCCCTACCCACATGGGGCGCTGTCCACATTCGAGATGTTGCTACGGGAGAGGCGGGTGCCGTATGTAATCCGCTCTCCGGAATTCGTGGCGCTCCATCTGTATACCGTGGTGGTGTGGGAGCCCGCCGGGATTAAGGTGGTCGAGGTCTACTACGACAACCGCGGCTTTCTGCGGGATCCAAAGGGCAGGCTGGTGGAGGTGGCCGGCATAGATGCGGCGGCTAGGTTCAAGACGGCGCCGGCCGACGTCTATGCGTGTCTAGGCCACGTGGCCGAGAGGGCTGACTCCGTCAAGATAGAGTGCATCGCGCCGCCGTATGAGGCGGCGAGGGCCATGTGGGCCCTCGAGCGGGCCAAGCTCTGCGTGGCGGAGAAGCAGGACTTAGACTCGTTGATAGACACCATTAAGCGCTACGAGGCCGAGATAAATGCGTGCAAGTCAGAGCTTGAGGAGTTGAAAAAGGTAAAGAAGTAAAAAAGGGAGTTTTTAACTTAGTCTCTTAAACAAGCCGATAACCCAGCCGTCGCGTAAGCTGACTACGTAGCCCTTGGTCAAGTATGCGACGTAGTACTCGCCGACTTGGCGGATGCACTCGCTAGATGTGAAGGAGGCGACTTGAACCGTTGGGCATGTGCCGTTTATTATCGTTATGTTTTTCGCTATGATTACGGTGTTGAAGAGGGTCTTTATGGTGGCGTTGTCTATGTGGCCTTGGTTTATGGCCGCTACAGTTGCCATAACTGCGGCTGTCAGCGCCGCGGCTATCAGTCTTGCGTATATCATGCTCTAGACTTATTTGCGTGTATATAAACGTATACAAGGAGCGCAATCGTGATGAGCGTCAGCAACGGGAAGTAGAACAGCGCATCTATCCACAGTATCATGCCGTTGTATACGGCGTGGGCCGTTACTGCGCCGAGCAGGCCGTGTCTGCGGTAGATGTCTGTGACCCACCTAGTCCCCATGCTGATGACAGCCAAGACGGCGGGCGCCACGAACAACAGGTCGAAGAGCCGCGACGGCGCGTGGAACACGACGAACATATAATTCGCGACGGGCCCCACAGCCGGTAGCATGAATCTCGACGTTAGCTCCTCCCACCCAATTATCCCTGGCCACAGCAACACCTCTACGCCTGCGTACTGGAGAGTCAGCGCGGCTTGGGAGCCGCGCGTCGTTGCGTAGAGGGGGTATATTGTAAATGCGGCGATTAGCGACGCCACAGCCGACGCGGCGGCGAGCGTTGCGCCGCGTCTGTACATCCTGTACGCTTCATACGCCGCCGCCACGGCCCAGCCTAGGGGGAAGCCGACGGCCAGCGCCAGCGGCAGTATCCTCACGCCGCCTTTCAAATCCTCTATCGGGTTGCCGCTTGTGATATATAGCGGCACGCCGCGGAGTATGTATATCATCAACGCGGCGCTTGCGACAAACGCCGCCCACACCGCCAGGTTCAACGCGCCTTGGCCTGCCAGCGCCAACGACATAAGCGACATGTACATCATGGTGTATGCAAATATGTATAGCGTCATAAGCCCCGCGCCTTGGGGCACAAAGTCGCCCCACTCATGCAACGCATATACCATGTAGCCATACACAAATGCCGTAGTGAGTAGCCCGCTCAGCAGTATAACAACAGCGCTAGACACCTCGCGCAGGTACATGTGCCACGGCATCCAGAACAGGCTTAGGTACAACATCGCCAGCGCCGCCACCACGGCAAAGGTGTAGTACGTTACTATTCTCGCGGCCATGTCACTGATTTAGCAACATATAAATAACTGTTATAAGCGCAGACGGCAGGCCGAGCCCAAGAAACGCCCTCCTATCAAGCAGTGTGAATTTGAGCATCGACACATACATGTTTAGCCAGTGCGGGAACACGCCCGCGGCGGCGGGCGCGGCTAAGGCGATCAGTGCAGGGATGGATATCTGGTCGTGTATCGCCGCGGCGAACATCGTCCTTATGGCGTCCTCAGCAGCTACATGCTCCTCTATCAGCCTGGCCAAGGTGGCCCTTATGACAAGGGCTGTGAGCAGGTCTGGGAGCGTAGCCACGATGGCGGCGGCGGTGCCCAGCTGAGTCTCAGACATGTGCCACGTCACAAGCGCCTGCCCCAAGTCCCATGAGACGTACACGATCAGTGCAGTGTTTACTGCCAGGTTTACTGCCGTGTGGGTGTTGAAGTAGAACGCGCCTGGCACCCCCCTGCTGAATAGGTACGGCAATCCGAACGCGCCAACTGCAAACCACGCCCAGTAGTACAGCTCCGGCGGGATAGACAGATGCGCAGGGGCATCTACCAACGCGCCGAAGGTCAACGTCGCCGCCACCCACAAGACAATAAGCGGCCAATCCCGCCGAACGGCGTCTAGGTACTTGAGCCTGACCAAAGCCGTGACCAGGAAGGCGTCTATCAGCGTCGACATCATCGAGTCCAGGAATGCGGCGGTGTGTTTCCCCGCCTGGGCGAAGTATATCGCCACAACTGTCTGCGGAATCGCGGCAACCCAGGACACAATCATTACGTTGTATATGCCGTGGATGCCGAGCTCCCCCACGGCGCGCTCTACGTCGTCGCTCAGCGCGTACAGGAAGCCGATGAGGAAAGCTACGTCCACCGCCGCCACGGTTGCGGTGTTGTCAGTGGTCTGCATCGCCAGCCTAACAACTGCGTAGGCCACCGGGAGGATTACAGATAGGTGCCGCCTCATCGCACCTTATGAGACGTCATCTTTTTCACGTCGTGTTTATACAAGCCGCGGCTTTCAAGCTCCTTCAGTATCTTCTCTAGACACTCGCACATAGAGGATTATGAGGATGAAGAAAAAAAGATTTTGCTACCTGGCGCGGGTGGCGGAGGCCTTAGCCCAAGCCGCCAGACCGGCCGGGTAGGCGGTCTTCCACTTGTCAAAAGCAACGTCGGCACCCGCCGAGAGCTGGTAGACGCAGTCCTCGTAGCTTTTGAACGATATCTTGAACTGTTCGGGGAACGCGTTTCTGAGGAAGTCGCAGGTCTGCATGGCGTACTTAATCTTGTACTGCTCCTCGGCCGCCTCCACGACCTCAGTGCCGTACACAGTGTCGGGAACGTTGGCGATCCTCAGCTCTCCAACTTCTACTGACATGGCTTTATGAAACGTAGCGGTTTATATATATTTTGCGCATAAAGACAGGGGCGGAAAAAGGAGTTTTTTATTACGGCGGCCCTATTATCGGCATCGGTATCCCCCCGATGAAGAACCAAGCGTACGGCACAACATTTATTATGTAGAAGAACGCAGACGCCATCAGCGAGGCGGCTAGCCATGTATACGCTTCGTGCCCCCTCCTGCGCGACAGTAGCAACGCATATGCAAGCGCAAACGTGCTTGCGGGGCTCAAAAACTTGGCCGCATACGCCACCATCGCGGCGAACATGACGCCAGGCGACACGGCCGAACCCTCGAGCCTGTGCCACGCCCGCGACATCAACATGCCGATTATGTGGGCGCCCACGTCGGTAGCGGCCTTAATCGCGCCGATTACCGACACCCCTGGGATGAAGAAGAAGACTATAGCCCACTGGACCGACAGCAGATAAGACCCCGCCAAGAAGCCCAAGCTGTAGTTTGCGGCGATAAACAAAAGGGAGAGGGCCACGAACACTTCCGTAGCGGCGAAAAATGTAGACACAGGCAGGGCGGCTAGCGCCATGACGCCAGGCGGGAGGTTGTGTAGCATCTTGTGGATTAACTGCCGCGACGCAGACGTGACGAAGGACACGTACATAGAATAGCCGTTGAGCAACATGCCGGCGACGAACCCAGCCAGGAGGCCGAGCAGTATGCTTAGGACGAAGATCAGCCCCGCCGAGAGGCCGGCCCAAAAGGCAAACATCGCCACCGCATTGATGAAGTCCAGCGCCGTATCGAAAATCACGATGAGCGCGTACCAGAAGACGAATATTGCGCTTGCCAGGACTTCGACAAGGACGGGGCCCGCGATCGGCGCCCCCGCCAGGCCCAGCATGCTACCGCCGACTGCTGAGATTAAGCCGCCCCAGCCGTCTCTGCGGTATGCTGTCCAGTATATGTACGCCAGGGCTATCGGCGTAAATACGTAGTCTGCGCCGACGGGTTTGAAGTAGGCGAATAGAGACGTCGCCATGGCGCCGAAGACCGCCCAGGACAGCCCCGGTATCAACGCCACTGGAAACAGCGCCACGTACCTGATTATTAGATACAGCAGTATGTTTATCATTGCACAAGCGCCAACGCTGTCGCCAACGCGACAGAGGTTATGCCTAGGCGCTTCTGCCAACCGCTGAGGGCCGTGTCGAGGATTACAAACGCCGCCACTATCGGCACGAGGGCGCTCCACAGATCCGGAAACGCCGCGGCTAAGAACGGCATGCCTACAGCCGCGTCGACAGCCGCCTCGACCTCGCCCCTAAGCGCCTCATACAGCCTATACATCGACACAAACGCCATAGCCGCCGCCATCCCCGCAAAGGCTATCTGCGTGACGTTGCTGAACTGCGCCGACGCCGCGCCGACTGCCCCCACCACGGCAGATATCATGACCCAGCCCAGCACCACCAACGCAACCACGGCAAATGGCGCGTCCTCCGCGCGCTCGAGCCTGCGTGAGAGGTACGTCCACGCCAGCGCCGGGCCAACCGCCGCGCCGAAGGTGCCCGCCAAGCCAAGCGCCTCGCCGAGCGCCTCAAAGACCTTGAGCATAACCAGCGCCAGCGCCGCGGCCAGCGTCATCAACGCCTGCGATATCACAGTGTTGTCGGAGGCCCAGACCAGCACACCCGCCACCACCGACATAAACACCTCGACGACGCTTGGCTTCTCAGACGTCGCAACCCTGAATGTGGCCGACAGAACCCACGCCGGCACAAACAGCCAGTAGTAGCCCGGCGCAACCCTAGCCACGGCGGACGATACAAAAGCGGCGGCAATTAGTTGCCAGAACATCCTACGCGGCGCAATCAAGAGCGCCAACAGCGTCCCCAGCGCCAGCGGTATAAACATAGTCTAAAACACCCACTGGTTAATAAACTTGAAAAAAACCTGGTTTGGGTTAGCCGTAGGCGTACTTGACGACGACTTTTATGCGGGTGTCTCTAACGTCCAACGGCTTCAACACGACAGTCGTGTTGGCCGGATAGAGACTGGCGCATACGTTGTGGCACACGTTGCCGGGCTGTCCCCCTCCGCCATCAACGTACTGCATAAACACGCCGTTTATATATACATACATCTCATACATCGCCCTGCTGTTGTTGCTCAAGATCTGGATTCTGTAGGGTATGTAGTCGAGCTCCACCGTCTTGGCCTGGCCCCGTTGCAGGTCACTTACGTCCAGCACATATGGCTTATTCGACTTGAAGTACAGCGTCGTAGTCACTACGCCAGCTGACACAAGCACGAGCAACGCAAACACCGCCGGTAGGGGTAGCCGCATCATATCAACCCAACACTTTGTAGAATATATTAAATTTCGTCGCGTTGTCGTATACATACACTATAGCGTCGACTACGTGGTCGCCCTTGTCAAGCAGAGCAACGGCGGGGTTGCCGTAGTATATGCCGTCGATGAGGAACGTAATTGTGTTATTCGGGGTGCAGTACGCCCTGGTGGTTGGGGCGCAAGATGCGCTGAATTCAACCACGACAGGCGCGTCGTTGCGGACGAGGCCCAGCTTGACGGTGTACGTGCCCGGCGCGTCTACGGTTACAGAATCTACAATGTTCACAGTCACGTTTGGAACCGGCGCAGGCGGCTGTTTGGTAGCCGTCGGTTGCTTAGACACAACCGATATTGTGTAGGCGGCCACCGCCAGCGCCATCACCGCAACCGCCAACGCAACCAAGCTTACCCTGTTCATATGCCTACACTACTGCACCCATTATAAACTTTATCCCACATCGACGCGCAGATACGTTGTGTAGTTCCCGCCGACAGCTGGGTCGTAGTAGACGGCAAATATAGGCCAATACACATACACATCGCCCGCCCGCTCGAGACCGGCGACCGTTATGCGGTCCCCAGGGGGCAACTGCGTAAAGGACTTAAGGGGGATGGCGGCGCGGCACGTCTTTATGAACCACATATATCCATTGTAGCAATCTGCATATACGTAGAGGTTTGCGCCGTCGAACGCCAAGTAGCCAACCGAAGGCTCGTATAGCCATATGAGCCCGCCCCGCGCCTTAGATATATACGTCCGCAGAAAGTCATCAGCCACGACCGGGTACCACACGTAACGCTCCCCCACTTCAACTATCTGCGCCGCCCATGCATATTTCCGCTCCGCCGTAACGCGCACCGCGACGCCGTGGGTGAAGTTGTAGTTCCACAGCTCAAGAGCCGACCCGTCTTTCAGCGTCACGTTTATGTAGGTCCCAACAGGCACGCGGTATGAACCCCCGACAGGCGCCATCGCCTCCACGGCCAAATAGATGCGCCACCCCGTCGTGTTGGCCATCAACGTCACGTTGCCCATCGCCACAGCCGTGGCGTAATGCACTCGGCGGTTGACCAAAACGTAAAACGTCTTCACAGCCTCGCCACCCGGCACGTCGCCAAAGGGGAACAGCAACGCCGCAGGCGGCGACGTGGGGCCTGCACGTACCACAAACACAGCCACAACCAGTATTACCGCCACCACAGCCACCGCAATGAGCAAAACCCGCTTCATGACGGCACGCCTGCATGCAGATATATCTTTTTTCTGAGCAATTCACGCCTATCCCACCTGCACATGTAGATACGTCGACGTAGGGCCAGGCTGGTAATATACAAGTATGGGCCATAAGACGTACACCAAGGTGCCGTTGTCAATTACTAATAGCGTCGTTGCGTCAAGCGCCTCTGCGCGTGTGAGGTTGTGGAAGCGGTGGACTTCTATTCCTAAGCCGTAGCACCAATCGGGGTAGCGGCGCCACTCATCCTCTCGTGCGTTGTAGCCGTCTGCGCAATAGATGATAGTCGATCTTGAACTTAAATATCTAAAGCGGGCCCTGTCGGGTACAAACAGCGTAATAACGACCTTCATGCCCACCTTCTCCGCGGCGAACTTCACGAGCGCTTCATCTGGCGCCACTGGGTACCAAACGTAGAGTCTCCCAACCTCCACGATTTGCGCTGTCAAGACCTCAAGAACTTCGTAAATCACCACGCCGTGGGTGCCGTTGTAGTTACACAGCTTTAGCTCGTGTTCCCAAGCGCCCCTCCACACAACCCTTAGGCAACCCTCCTTCGGTGGCAACGTCGTCGACGCGGCTATAGGTGGCCACCAGGTGTCTGTAACTGCAAGTACGCGCCACCCTGTCGTGTTGGTTGAAAGCGCCACATTGCCAAACGCCGCAAATGTAATGTACATCGCGCTTGTATTCAAATACAGCGTCTCGGCGCAACCGGTGCACACCCCGCTACCGGGCACATCGCCGAGGGGGAACACCGCCGCCACAACCGGCATCGCGACGACGTGCAACTTAAGCACGGCGGACGTTAGAAACAGCAACGTTGCGGACACCAACGCAACCACGGGCCAGCGCAACATATCGCTACACTGCTTTTTTCGCTTTAATACGTTCTTGCGCAGGCCGCGCCGCCTCACGCCTCTCCACAACCACCTGCCGCATCACAGAGACCTCGTAGACCACCGAAGCAACCGCATGTTCGCCCCTTGCGAAGATGGCATTTAGGAGCAACGTGGAGCCGAAGAAGATGAAAGTCGCCAAACCAGTAAAGACGGCGCCCCACACCGTGGCGTACTCCAAATACCCCTCGAACGGGGAGAAGGGCAGTATCAGCCTCATCCCCATCAGCTCCCTCACCGCCCACAGCCCATTCACCACGAACCAGACCAGTATCCCCGCCAGCCCCCACCTCACGAGGAAGTCGCCGAGCCATGCGGCGTACGGCCGCCTAGGCGGCATAGATGCTATAACAGCTATTATAAACGCCGTAGCCATAAACCAAGCCCAAGCCCTCACGACTGCGTTATCTAAATCCATGTTCTCTGCTCTACGTCTTTTTTATAAATTTACCAGACGCGGCGGAAACGGTGGTAGAGCTTGTAGCGCAGGGCAAAAATCATCAGCGGCACGAAGACCCACGCCGGTATGATAAATGCCACCCTATAGACGGGCTTGTAGGGACAAGCCCTGACGTATGTCGGCCACGGCGGCAGTAGCGCCTCCAGCTGTCTCAGCAGGTTGCTCAAAACGTCGCCACCCAGCGTGGCCTTGGCGTTGTATATCACCTCGGTGCATGTGGAGGATACGTAGAAGTAGTGCACAATCGGCATCTTCACCAGCACTGAGAAGAACTGGGCGTCTTGAAGCGCCACGGCCCAACCCGAGTAGCCCGGTCCCGGGGGCTCGGGCAGGAGAAACGCCACCGAGAGTGGCGGGGCGTAGGGCATGGCCGACGCCGTGAGGACAACCCCCACGGGGCTGTAGTAGCCGAGCAAGAGCGCGAACTGGAAAATAGAGAGCTGTACTATCAAAGCGTAGAAAAAAATCAAGGCATTTCTCAAGACAGCCACGGTAGCTTAAGCCCCAATGCGTTTATTACCAACACGGCTAAGGCAATCACCACTATCAATATGCCAGTAGCCTCGAGCGCCTTGCCGAGCCTGCCCAAGATTATTAAGAAACCCCCCACGACTATGCCAGAGAGGGGGTTGTTAAACGCCGTCTTGAAGGCCCACTCCACCAGCTGAAACAGCATCTTGAGGAACTCCAGCGCCGCAGACACTACGGCCTGGATGTCCATCACTTTAGACGCACCCTAAATAATTTTTCAAGCTCCTGCGCCGAGTCGCAGACAGTATACGTCCTGCCGTCGCGGTGGATCTCCACCACACAGCCCCCCTTTGTGCTCTTTACAAAGTCCGCGAGCTTCTCCGCATTTTCCGCCTTGTCGCACAACACCCTGCCGTAGCCCAAGGCATCTACCACAAACACGCAGTACTGAAGCTCCTTCTTGTCTGAACCCTTGAATATCTCAAACATGACACCCTAAGAAACCGCACATATAAACATAACACCGGCGTATTCACACCCGTCTTGAGGCGGGTCTCAACAACCCAGCTTCACACCCGCCGTAGAAACGGCGTATTCACACCCGTCTTGAGGCGCAACACGCCGTGTTCACCACGATGAGTAGGTGACGGTGGTGAACGCGACAACACGCTTTAAATACATACATACACTTCGCCGGTTCATTTTTCTACATATCTATAAAGAGTGTGTAATAAGTAAAGCGTGTGGCGGGTCACAACATCATCCCCATCACAACCCGAATTTTATGAATATCAAATTTTTTTGAAGGGGTGTGGGGTATGTGCACGGGTGGGTGGGGGGATGCTGAGGGTGGATAATAGGGGCGGCTAGGGGAGTATATGCACCAGTATTAGGGCGGGTGGCAGGCTCCACAGGAGGTTGTACATCCAGTTCACAGCCAGCTTGCCAGGCGAAGCCCAGTCGAGTAAGATATGTATTGGCCCCAAGATCAAATAGGCTACGTTATGTAAATATGCCGAAATAACCACGGCGACTACTATAGATATGACGTCGTGGTATTTACTCCGCCTAAGGCCTTGGTGGCCCAATACGTCTGTAACCGCTGTGTGTAGCGACGCCGCAACCACCGCCGTGGATACGTCAACCCCCAACGCCACTAGAGGCGCCACCCCCCAGAGGATGTGTGTAAACCACTTCAAGATTTAGGCGGTGGCTAGTGGAAGCAGGGCGAATATCACCGCCACTACCGCCGCAACTGCAGACAGCACCTCGTCGTCGCGCTCCTCTGCGTCTTGCGCCACGTCTAGCGTCAGCAACGCCACCGCCACCTCAAACCCCTTCACGACGTCAAAAGCCGCCTTCCCCGCCACGACTAATATGAAGAACACCAACACAGCCACCACCGCGAGGGCGCCCGCCGCGGTGACTATCTTCATTGCCACCACACAACGCCGTATTTATATATTTTATACCTTCACAGAAACTCCGCGCCCTGGCCACATCCACGATAAAATACACATACCCCTTCTTCCTTTTCTTCCCAACCGAGACGCCAAACGCCTCAAACAGTTGCACAGCCGCAGCCAGCACCGACGGCG
>Ga0080005_142124_pt1 | contig 10155 bp, 10 predicted proteins | sample JossMetagenome_2_FD_69208 | JGI IMG/M metagenome (GOLD analysis project Ga0080005, IMG submission 69208) | Hot spring sediment microbial communities from Joseph's Coat, Yellowstone National Park, USA - JC3_ASED (SPADES assembly) (version 2) | ecosystem: Environmental > Aquatic > Thermal springs >... | reverse complement strand
ACCTCTGTTAATACACCATATTTCTCAGCATCTGCTCCTAATTTAATAAGTTTTTCTTTAAGTTCTTGAAAACTTTTCTCAGCATAACTCTGATATCTTATCACTTCTACAATTTTATCATTAATTTCAGCTATAAGTTTAGCGATTTCTAAAGTCTTTTTCTCTAGATGCTCTGAATATTCTTTAGCATCATCTAACAATCTCTTAAGTTTATCAACAACTTTTATCACAGAAGAAGCTATGATCTTCTCATTACTAAGGATCCTTTCAAAAAGATTTTCTGCAACATCTAATGAAACGCCCAGTTTCAAAACAAGATCATTAGGATTCTTAATCTCACCAGATCTTAGTAGCTCAATAGCTTTAGCCTGGATCTCTACGGAGACAGCCTCTCTCTCAGCTTCTTCAACAATCTTTTTATCAATTTCTTCTCTAACAGCTTTATGAATATCACGCATACTCATTGCTAAAAGCTCAGCAATCTTCTTATATGATACTCCGAACTCTTGATGAAGAATTCTGGCGAGAAACTTTTTATGTTCAGAACGAATATATAATGGATTGATCCCTATGGCTTTCGCAAAGTTCTCACGTGACAAACTTTTGATCTCTTCTCTGCCTATGCTTTTTAAAAAGATCCTTATCTTTGAGACAAGAGAATTAAAATTATGTATCACCTCTCTAATACCACATTATACCAGAGGAAGGTATTAAATTTAAGCCGAAGATAGAAATATGATACCATAAAAAAAGAGAAGATATAACCTCGGAAAAAAGATATTATATTAAAAAGATAATATGGTAATAAAAAGCTACATAGACAAATTCATGCCCATATAAAGTTGCGATAAAAATATTGCAAGAAAAAGCTTATAAAATATTTTTACAACATCTATAGACACTTACCGTAATACCATTTAATGACAATACCGTAAAACCTCAGCCTCTGAAATTTATGAGAATAACCATCTTTCTAATCAAAACTTTTCATCCTCAGATCTTTATTAATAAAGTTTTGACGAAGAACTACTTATCTAAAAATCTCTTGATAAAAATGAAGATGTGAGAATAAGAGAAAAATAAAAAGTGTATAAACAGGCTATTGATCGAAGGTATATTTTGTTTGTTGAGAAAACATCGCCTCGAACCTTTTTATGTCTACAAAAATCTTTTGTATATTATTGTTGTGTATAGGTTTTGGAGGGTTTTAATAGGTTTTTCTTTTTATTCTGTTTATTATTATTGTTCCAATGTTCTCTCTTTTCATGAGGTATTTTAAAATGTTTAATAATGTTGATCTGAACAGTGGGTCTCTAAAGATCTTGTCTATATATGCTTCTAACAATGGTGTCATATCGATTCTGTATGGCGTCTCTGCCAATCCTCTTCTCACTAGACTGCATATCTCTATTGTCTTTTCAACTGACTTCTCTATACCAAGCTCATATGCTATGTCCCACACTTTTTTGTTCATCCATCTCCATTTTGTTAAACAATCTATCAAAAGAATCATATGTTCCTTATATATTGCATGTGCTGCTGACACAGCTGTCTCAGCCTCTATGGTCAACGATCTTGCCACAGCATTGTCTATCATGATCTCCTCAGAATATTCTTTGAGCAACCTCTCGCCATCTGAATATATGATCCATGCGAATGAAGGCTGCGTATACAGGTCTACTACGAAGCTTTTTCTTTCTAGAGTTATTGTGTAAGGCTCATAAACTATCACCTCGAATCCTTTCTCACGTAGAAGTCTAGCTGCTTTATAAATATCTTTTGAACTTATTATTATATCAAGATCCACAGATACATGATCCACAGGCTTTCTAAATTTGTAAAAAGCATATTCAAAACCTCTTAAGACATTAGCAACTTCATAGACATTATTCATAAACCATCTATATCTAGCCTCCTCACGAGAAAGCTCTTCGCCGAAAACATCTTTTATACTCCTGAGATATGATAGATAAAGTTTGTTAAATCTTGCAACATCTGCAAGCCTTGTAGCCTCGTAATGATCAGGTCTGTAAGATCCTTCTAAAACCTTTAGAAGCCTCAGAGACATGCTATCCTCAAGTGTATTCATCTTTTTAGACATCTCAAGACCTCTATAGCAACTTCATGAGGATTATTAGCTCCAGTATCAATACTGCATAGCGACAGATTTTTAGCCAGAGAATTATATATAGAAAGCTCTTTAAAAACAAAACTTTTCGGGGCATCAGATCTTTTGAGGAGAATGTTAGGGTCAGCATATAGATAAACAGGCTTCTCGATATAGGCTAGTCTGAGAAGAAAAGATCCGTATATGCTTTGAAGAAAAGATGGTCTATCAAGAGTTGCTATGATCCATATTATGAAGTCTAGAAAACCTCTGTCACAAACAATATAATCACAGAAAAACCTTAGAAAAAATCCTATGAAGACATGAGGAATAAGAGACCAGAACTCAATATGAACCCAGAGACTTTTATGCCTATCAGAAACACAGATCATATAATAAGGATTACAGACGCCACGAAAAGATTTTAAACGAGAAAAAATCCTTGCCAAAAAAGATGCAAAAAGATGAGAACCTCTAAACCAATGAAAACAAACAGAACCGTGATTAGATAATAGAGAGACTAAAAACCTGGCAACAGTAGTTTTTCCAGAACCATCAGCACCTGATAGTATAATATAACTAATTCTTTTCAATATGTTATAGCCTTCTATAATATATTGATCTATGTTAAAAGCTAATTTGCAATTTAAAGTCTTCAACCTAATAATTTTTCTTAACTAATATGCAAAACCTAATAATCGGGCCGTGCTCAAGACCTGATTGCAGAATTTTTCTCTTTATTGTTCTTAGAGGGAGAGGATCATGTGTTAACTCTCATTTATTATCACGTCGCTGAAAACTTGCTACATCTTTAAGAATCAACTTATATCTAAGTCTTTTATACTTTTCAAGATCAGTTATCTTATGTCTCTTTTAGCTATTAAATATCCTTGCTTCTCAATAGATTGAGGAAAACTTCTTATAGGCTTGATCTTTGTGTTAAAACCTGAATCTTCTAAAAATCTTTTTAATTCATGATATCCATTATGATATTCGATAATAATTTCTTTAAAGATCTTAAGATCCTGAGGATCTGTATGTAATATCGTGTCGTATTCACAGCCTTCACAATCCATTTTAAGAACAGCATCATCTAAATTGATGTTCTTCGCAACATCTCTTAGTGAAATAGTATCTACAACAAAATTACCACTTGGACACTCAATATTTATTCTGTCATGAACACTTGCAACAGCCTTATTAATAGGAGAAACCTTATCCATTATATTGTTAAGTCTTAAATTCTCAAGCAATTCATTAAAAACATCAGGACAAGGCTCTATAGCAATAACATGTTCAGCTCCTCTCAATATAAAATATACTGCAGTCTCACCATATCCTGCACCTACGTCAATAACAAATTTTTTCTCTACATCAATATTTCTATGCTCTTCATAATCATATATCTCTAGGATATAACCTCTCATATGCTTAAATTTTACGTTATCTTTAAACCAGTAGCCGTAGTTTCTTATATAGCTCCATCCATTTTTAAGGGCTTCAAATATCATATCGCTGGCTAAAAGCTCTTTAAATGGAATAAGAGATCTCTCTGTGACAACTAAATGATCTTGACATTTTAAATCCTTGAATAGTCTATTAAACAATCCGTTAAGTAATAACGAATATAGTTTAGAAGATATTGTAAGTGATGTGCCATCCCTACGTTTTATATTAAGAGTATTGTCTTTCAATAGGCCTTTGCTACATAAAAGGTATCTTAAAGCCGCTGAAAACCAGTTCTCAAAATAATTCTTACTAATTATTAATAATTTTGACCATCTTAGGTATTTCTGAAGAGTATTTGACATAGCTACCGAAGATATTTTAAGCGGATTAATATATTTTATTTAAATATAAGTTTAGATTTTAAAAACTTTGTTGATTACAGTTAAAGCGGGATATATGATGTCTTCGAGCAGATCGGGAAAACGAGTATTAATAACAGGTATTACAGGATTTGTAGGTCCTTTATTAGCTAAAAAACTTTTAGAATATGAATACGAGATCTATGGATTAGTAAGACGTAGAGCTGAAGGACATAATTATAAGAGGCTTGTTGAAACAGGAATACTTAAAGAGATTAAGCTTATAGAGGGTGATCTAACGAATCTTACAAGTCTATTATTTGCTTTAGACAAAAGCGAGCCTGATATTATTTTTTCATCTTGCTTCTCAAAGTTTTGTCCCCCGTTCATTTGTTAATCCTCTTGAGACTTTCTATGTGAATAGTCTCGGGACTCAAAATCTTCTTGAGGCTGTGAGACTTAAAGATCTTGACAGCATTATTCTTTTCGCAGGCTCTTCTGAGGAGTATGGTCTTCAGATCGCCTCTGAGAATCATTATAAGAAGTCTCTTGAGAGGTTCAAATTTATAAGTCCTGAGCCTGTCAGGATCCCTGAGCTTCCTGTTGATGAGAACAATCCTCTGAGACCTTTATCTCCATATGCTGTGAGCAAGGTTCATGGGGATCTTCTTATGAGAGTTTATCATCAGGCTTACGGTCTGAAGACTGTCGTCTCCAGAGCTTTTAATCATGAGGGTGCTGGAAGAGGTCATCATTTTGTCACATCATCTATCGTCAGACAATGTGTCTCTTTAAAATTTGGCGAGACAGATAAAATTGTTGTTGGAAATATAAATGCCTTTAGAGACTGGAGTCATGTTGATGACATCATTGAGGGGTATATAACTCTTGTTGAAAAAGGATCCTTCGGAGAAGTTTATGTCTTAGGCTCTGAGAGAACGAACTCCGTCCTCACATATCTGCTTTTAACTCTTGAGGAGCTTGGCTACAAGATTTTTGAGATAGAGACTTTTAGAAACAATAAGAGAATTAAAGATCCTACCGAGAGAGATCATAAGATCTTTTTTGAGAAGAGATTTGAGAAGACAAAAATTGATGTGATGATGCTTAATGAAGAGATAGAGTTTTCATTAGAAGACGAAGGGATCTTTATTAAAACTGACAAAGGATCTATAAGAGCTATTTTTGATCCAAAGCTTTTCAGACCTGTTGATGTGCCAATATTGTTGTCAGACATTAAAAAAGCCTCTGAGAAGATAGGGTTCAGACCACAGAGGAAGTTAACAGATATAATAAGAGACCAAATAAATTACTACCTTGACCCAGATAATAGAGAGATTATTATTGAGAAATAGAGAAAAGGTTATGTCGCAAATCACAACGTTTCATAGCTTAACTTTACATTTTAAAATTTTAAACGAAAATCATGCTTTTCATTAGGTAGCTCATCCAATATCTCTGCAAATATTTGTCTGACTCTTTCAGAAAATTTATTTGTAGAGAAGTCCTTGCTTCTCTCGATAGATGCTTCGCTCATTCTTTTCCACAACTCTTCGTTATTTACTAAAATTAGTGTATATTTTTTAAGTTCCTCAAGAGTATTCCAGAGAAAGCCGTCAATGTCGTTGCGAACTATTTCTGGTTGACCCCCCTTATTTATCACTACTGGAACAACCCCTGCCGCCATTGCTTCAACTGTTACTATGCCGAAGTGCTCCATACGTTCCGGATGAATTCTCTCATCTTCGTGTAAACCAGTGGCATGCCAAAATATCTTGGCCTTGCTATATAATGTTTTAAGTGTTTCAAAAGGAGCGTTTATATGAAAATATATCGGATAACCTTGTGCCTCTTTTATACATTTCTTTAAGTATTCTAGATCCCCAATATTAGTGCTTACCCCACCAACCAAGTGAAACTCCCACTTCTTTAAGGCGTTGTTTTCATCATATAGCTCCTTAAAAGTCTTAATCATCTCAAGTTGCTTCTTAGAATGACCACCTACAAAAAATCTTCCAACACTTAAGATGATGTTCTCTTTTTTAGAGCTTGGATGAAAATATTCTATATCTACCGGTGGATATAGCACCTTTATATTCTTCCGTGGATAGAACATTCGAACATATTTTTCTACAAAATGAGAATAAACTATTATCATAGAGTAGGTCCTAAGATAAGGATCAAGAAAAATCTCACTATCAGCCTTTCTAAAACGATTATGGTATTTAAATTTTTTTAAGGGTGATGGAGGAACCTGAATTATACGAATATTTTTAGGTGAATGAGCCGGGATGTCAAGTTCGTTATCCATGTTTATAAATATGTCATAATCTTTGGTCAACTCTGATACCATCTTTGTTTTGATTAGCCATTTAAATCTTGGGATCTTAGGAATACGTAATTCTCTTATGCTTACTCCGTTTAAATTAACATTCAACCTACGCTTTAGTTCAGGTATGTTAGGTTCCTCTGGAACAATGAATTCCACATCGAAAGTTTCCCTTAACACTTCCGCCATTCTACAAATAAATTTCTCCCCACCTCCGAAGGTATTTAGATACGGAGTATATATGCCGATCTTCATCCTAATCCAGCCTGATAAGATATTCTATTACTATATATAACTACCACTATTATAATCTCTTCAAAGATTTTATCCTATTAATATTATTTAATAATCAATTGATAATACGTTCTTAATTTACAAATATATAATGTTGAATCCGTAAATCCATAAGATTAACTATATATCTAAATAATCACTATTTTTACAAGAGTCTTTAACAGGATTAGACGCCTCTTTCAAATACTCTTCGGTCTAAATAACCAAATTTATTAAGTAAAGCGTGTATTAAGCCAAGTCCAAATGATTTAATAAATGCTTTAATTCCATCTGCAAATATTATTCTAATTCCCCAGCACCTTAGTTGATCTATATAGGTTTTAAAGTCTAACCTGTTCTCCAATAGTAATTTTGTTGAGCATCTAACGATATAATAATATCTCCACGGAGGTTCATAGTTTAACGGCTTACGAGATATATTTGAGAGTATTTTAATCCAACGTTTTTGCCCGAGCTTGTGATCAACAAGTTTGCAATTAATATATATTGTTAGATATCCTTGTTCTCTAATTCTAGAATACATATCAAAATCCGCCTGATCTAAGAAGAATTCCTCTCTACAACAACTTTTTAATGCTATTTCAGCTTTAATTAATGTCCCTGAAAAGAAACCATAAGTAATCTCTTTAATATCACAATTGCCATCCGTAGATCCTAATAATATTGCACCAATTTTTTTACGTAAGACAGGCTTTAAACTATTGATCATGTTAAAAACTTTATCTAATGCTTCATCAAGCAATATAGTGTCGTCATCTAGAAATAGAAGCCATTCTGGATCATGTTTCGTATATGCGTATCTGATGCCCATCTTCAATGCATAAGCTATTCCAGAGTTAAATTTTAATTCTATTAATTCACAATTATCTAGCTTGGCACATAAGCCTCTAATAAGATTTTTATTAGCAGAGTTATTGTCGACTATGATCATGTGTTTAACTTGTTTAGAGACAGAGCTTAAAACCATCTTGAATCTAATAGGCTCTGGATTATATGAGACGATTATCGCTATAACATTCATTATTTAACTGATCATTGATTATTTGAGAGGTCTCTGAACGTGACCTCTAGTTTCTCGCATAATCCAGTTATAAAACATTTTAACTCTTCAAATTTCGACTTGAGATATGGTGCTCTATATAATGTTAAGGTGCCTACGTGATCTTTCGCGTATCGACCTAGACGTGCGCCGTCATAGATCGCTCTCACAACACCACAGCTTTTAGACTCTCCTTTAGCGCATAACATGCTGTGAACAGCTAATCTTCTTAATACGCGGAAACCAGCTATTGGCTTGAATCTTGTTTTCACAATATTCATCAAGGCTGTATGAGCTCTAACGCCGTAATAACTAAGCATAGGCTTTATAGTTTTATGAGCATAATGAATCCCTGCCTTGACAGGATAATATCTCACTCTATATCCTCTATTCCATAATAATAGTCCTAGAACATAATCATCAAAATAAAGAAATGCTTTATCAAGAAAAGGTTTTCCATTTACACCAACATTTTTAACAATGTCTACGTTAACTATCATATATGCACCATCAGCATACGAGACATCGTGAGGCTTGTTCCTGTCATAACAATCGTGTTCTGGAAGATCCCAGCAAACGCCTCCGGCATTCCAAAGCTCTGTAACAACGCCTCCAGCAGAATAAATAGTTTTGCCATCACCATAATATATTAAACCGCTACTAGCCCCAACATTTTCATCGCTTTTCATAAACTCTATGATTTTATAAAGAGAATCAGGCTCGACAATAAGATCATTATTAATAAAAACGACGTATTTAGAGCTGGGATCAATATTTGTCCAACCTAAATTATTGCCTCCCGAATAGCCCCTGTTCCTCTTACTTCTGATGATCTTTACTTTCATATTGCTAGGTTTATGATGTTCAACAAAATTTTTGATAGCCTCAAAACTGCCATCTGAAGAGGCGTTATCAACTATAATAATCTCATAGTTTTCATAATTAAGATCAAATAAACTTCTCAAAGAATTTAATGCTAAACTAAGAAATCTTGCACTATTATAATTAAGCCATATAATACTTACTTTAGGTTGCATGATACATAAAATATTTATATGCTAGATCAAGAGATCTCTTTACTTCTTCTAATGTTGGTATATTACTGAATATCGGCCTCGGCTCAATATTTCTCCAAAGTTCTAAGGCTCGAATAATTCCTTCAGCTAGAGCATACACATCGTTTGGTTTTACAAGAATTTTCATGGGATACGTTTTGAGTGTTTCTGCTGTGGCAGGAGTTTTATACGCTACTATAGGTTTTCAGCAAGCATATAATCATAAATCTTATTTGAAGGTATATAATCAAATTGTGTGCCAGCTTTATGAGGAAGTATAAGTACAGAGGTTCTTCTAAGAATACAAGGAATATATTTTCTAGGAATATTCTCTAGAACAATAATATCTTTAGGTAGAAGACTATAAAATTCCTTTAACTGGCTTTTACTTGGAATTATAAGAAATAACTTAATGCTCTTATCACTATTTTTCTAATGATTCTGACAGTTTTTAAAAGATCGAGAAAACTGTGAAACATAGAGATAGTTCCAACATACATTATAACTTCATCTAAGACGGAATATTTTTCTAAAAACTTTTTTAAGTCCTCCTCAACTTCACCACATTTTTTAGCTACATCAATAACTGCTGGATCAACAGTGTCCGGAACCGTAAAGATCTTGTCAGGCTTGATCCCAAAAGATTTTGATAAAAAAGCTGATGGAACTATAAATCCGTTAGCTACTAACACCATGTCTCTTATAAAACTCTTCATCACTAACGATCCTACATTCAAAATCCTTAGATAGCTTTTTAAGTAGCATTTCTACAGGTTTTTTAGTTATATAAGCATAATATTCGAAATATAGCTCATTAAATTGTCTCACATATTCATATTCATTAAGAATAACATCATATTCGCAACCTTCACAATCCATTTTAAGAACAGCATCATCTAAATTGATGTTCTTCGCAATATCTTTTAGTGAAATAGTATCTACAACAAAATTACCACTTGGACAATCAATATTTATTCTGTCATGAACACTTGCAACAGCCTTATTAATAGGAGAAACCTTATCCATTATATTGTTAAGTCTTAAATTCTCAAGCAACTCATTAAAAACATCTGGACAAGGCTCTATAGCAACAACATGTTCAGCTCCTCTTAATAGGAAATAAACTGTTGAATCTTCATAAGTTGCACCAACATCAACAACAACCTTGTTCTTTACATCAAGGTGTCTATACTCACCAAAATCAAAAACTTCAATTATAACCCACCTCATATGTCTGAAACTCGCCCCATTTTTCACCCAGCAACCACGTGAAGAATCATATATCCAGCCAAGCTTAATAGCATCAGCAACACAGCATGAAAGCGAGAGCTCCTCTATAGGTATACTAAAATTTTTAACGATTACAGCACCATCTCTACACCTTAAATCGATGAAAAAGCCTTCAAAAAGTTCTCTAACTTCGAAGAGATTTTTGACCAAACGCCCATAAAGCTTAGGATTAATAGCAAACTTAGCGCCATCCCTATACCAAATACTTAACACACCAGACTTAATCAAACCCC
>Ga0080005_117196_pt1 | contig 10158 bp, 12 predicted proteins | sample JossMetagenome_2_FD_69208 | JGI IMG/M metagenome (GOLD analysis project Ga0080005, IMG submission 69208) | Hot spring sediment microbial communities from Joseph's Coat, Yellowstone National Park, USA - JC3_ASED (SPADES assembly) (version 2) | ecosystem: Environmental > Aquatic > Thermal springs >... | reverse complement strand
CTGGGACAGGCTTCAACCCGCACCCTCCTTACCCAAATTTGGGTAAAGCGGCCAGGGGTACTTAAGCCCTTCGCCCGCGTGAACCGGGGGGTTCACCTCGTCCCCCTGCGGCGCCCCCTTCCTATTATAGGAAATAGGGGAGGGCGCCCGGGGGCCCGCTGGGCTCACCGCCTCCTCCCCCTCGCCTCGAACAGCGGCACCCCCAGCTCCTCGCCCATCACCACCAGCTCCTCGCCCAGCGGCCTGAGCACGCTCCTCGCCCTCACCTCCCTCGCCAGCTCCCTGTACTGCTCCCGCAGCTCCCTGAGCCTGGCCCTGAGCGCCTCCGGCCTCCCGGCCCGGCCCTGCAGGGCGCCCTTCAGCTCAATGATCCCGTTAAGTATGGCCCTCGCCTTGGCCTTCGATATCTCGTCATGTATGTACCTGTCTATTAGCCGGTGCAGCCCCTCGGCCGTGACGGGCCTCGTGACGCCTACCGTCGCGGCCGGGTCGCCTCCCCCGGGCCCCTCAGGCGACGGGGGCGGGTCGCCCTCTATGAGCTGCCTGACGGCGCTCCTTATGAGCTCCGAGACCGGCACCCTCCTCGCCCTCGCGGCCTCCTGAAGCCTCCTGAAGTCCGGCTCGTCCAGCTTAAAGGTGACCCTCCTGGGCCTCCCCATGAGCCTCGGGCGCGGCACGCTGCCCCCCTCGTTTTAACAGGGGCTAACCGGTTAAAAAGGCTTGCTAAATTAGGCACACCTTTGAGCTGAGCACGTTCCTGAGCACAATAGTTTTGTATGAACAAAACCCGACTTGCGCGCTGCCCCCCGGGCCCTGGGGGGCGGGGGCTTTTATCAAGTAGTGGCCTTACGTTCCCACCATATTTTTATAAGGTATAAGGGAGAAAAAGTGGATGTAAAGAAGCAAAAAGAAAGGTAAAGCAAACGCTTTACTAGGTGGGAGGGAAATTCATGTAGGAGCTAGTTGAAAATACGCTCTTTTTCAAGTAGTTTGTATAATGGTGAGAGGGGGGCGCGGGGGTAGGGGGGAGGGGGTAGCGCGCAAGTCGGGTTTTGTATGCACCAAACCGGCGTCCTCAGAATTGTAATCAGGCGTTTTGTATGACAACATTAGCTGTGTCCCTAACGTTTGGGCACTTTACAGATTCCTCCCGGTACCTTTTACCCAAATTTGGGTAAACACGCCCTGACGGTACAGTACCGCGCCCTGTACGCCGGCATGTATACCGCCCTGCATACTGCCTTGTACCCTGCCCAGAATACCAGCCTGTATCCAGCCCCGGGGACTGCTTGGTATACGCAGCTGCATACTGCCCAGAATCCAGCCATGTATACCGGCTTGTATACCGGCCCGGATACACCCCTGTATCCAGCACTGTATACAGAGTGGGACGGTTGGTGGGAAACGTTAGCGGATACACGAACGTATTCGGGCTTGTATACACGGGTGTATCCAGGCCTGTATACCGGCACGTATCCACGAACGTATCCAGCCCTGTATACACCGCTGTATACCGGCCTGTATACCGGCTTGTATCCCACGATGTACCCACCGCTGTATACACTCCAGCATACACCCCAGAATACGACATTGTATACCATGATACACGTGTATCATGGTATACAATGTCGTATTCTGGGGTGTATGCTGGAGTGTATACAGCGGTGGGTACATCGTGGGATACAAGCCGGTATACAGGCCGGTATACAGCGGTGTATACAGGGCTGGATACGTTCGTGGATACGTGCCGGTATACAGGCCTGGATACACCCGTGTATACAAGCCCGAATACGTTCGTGTATCCGCTAACGTTTCCCACCAACCGTCCCACTCTGTATACAGTGCTGGATACAGGGGTGTATCCGGGCCGGTATACAAGCCGGTATACATGGCTGGATTCTGGGCAGTATGCAGCTGCGTATACCAAGCAGTCCCCGGGGCTGGATACAGGCTGGTATTCTGGGCAGGGTACAAGGCAGTATGCAGGGCGGTATACATGCCGGCGTACAGGGCGCGGTACTGTACCGTCAGGGCGTGTTTACCCAAATTTGGGTAAAAGGTACCGGGAGGAATCTGTAAAGTGCCCAAACGTTAGGGACACAGCTAATGTTGTCATACAAAACGCCTGATTACAATTCTGAGGACGCCGGTTTGGTGCATACAAAACCCGACTTGCGCGCTACCCCCTCCCCCCTACCCCCGCGCCCCCCTCTCACCATTATACAAACTACTTGAAAAAGAGCGTATTTTCAACTAGCTCCTACATGAATTTCCCTCCCACCTAGTAAAGCGTTTGCTTTACCTTTCTTTTTGCTTCTTTACATCCACTTTTTCTCCCTTATACCTTATAAAAATATGGTGGGAACGTAAGGCCACTACTTGATAAAAGCCCCCGCCCCCCAGGGCCCGGGGGGCAGCGCGCAAGTCGGGTTTTGTTCATACAAAACTATTGTGCTCAGGAACGTGCTCAGCTCAAAGGTGTGCCTAATTTAGCAAGCCTTTTTAACCGGTTAGCCCCTGTTAAAACGAGGGGGGCAGCGTGCCGCGCCCGAGGCTCATGGGGAGGCCCAGGAGGGTCACCTTTAAGCTGGACGAGCCGGACTTCAGGAGGCTTCAGGAGGCCGCGAGGGCGAGGAGGGTGCCGGTCTCGGAGCTCATAAGGAGCGCCGTCAGGCAGCTCATAGAGGGCGACCCGCCCCCGTCGCCTGAGGGGCCCGGGGGAGGCGACCCGGCCGCGACGGTAGGCGTCACGAGGCCCGTCACGGCCGAGGGGCTGCACCGGCTAATAGACAGGTACATACATGACGAGATATCGAAGGCCAAGGCGAGGGCCATACTTAACGGGATCATTGAGCTGAAGGGCGCCCTGCAGGGCCGGGCCGGGAGGCCGGAGGCGCTCAGGGCCAGGCTCAGGGAGCTGCGGGAGCAGTACAGGGAGCTGGCGAGGGAGGTGAGGGCGAGGAGCGTGCTCAGGCCGCTGGGCGAGGAGCTGGTGGTGATGGGCGAGGAGCTGGGGGTGCCGCTGTTCGAGGCGAGGGGGAGGAGGCGGTGAGCCCAGCGGGCCCCCGGGCGCCCTCCCCTATTTCCTATAATAGGAAGGGGGCGCCGCAGGGGGACGAGGTGAACCCCCCGGTTCACGCGGGCGAAGGGCTTAAGTACCCCTGGCCGCTTTACCCAAATTTGGGTAAGGAGGGTGCGGGTTGAAGCCTGTCCCAGACCTTAACATTCCTTCACAGGATGACATGCGGGAGATCAGCGAGCTTAGGCCAAGGACAGTCCTCTATATGTTCTCGGGCGGCAAGGACAGCGCCCTCGCCCTGCTGCTCACTAGGGACTTCATTAAGGACTACTGTGAAAGGAACGGCTGCAAGGTCTACCTCTTTTACATATACATAACGGGAAACACCCACCCGCTTAACGCCTACGCTGCCTACGCCATCATGCTGTGGCATAAGGAGCACTACGGCTTTGAGTTCATAACGGGCGCCAGGGACAGGCCCTTCCAGGAGTACATGATGAAGTACGGCCTTGAGATGGGGCCGCGCAGGTGGTGCTACCTTGAGTTCAAGCACAGGGTGATAGCGGAAAAGGAGAGGCTGCTGCCGAGGCCAATACTTGAGATTGATGGCATGAGCCCTGGGGACAACAGGTGGAGGGCTGAGCTCATAAAGGATGGCGTGGAGGAGTTCGAGAGGGACGGGGTGAAGGTGTACGCCTGGCACCCGCTCCTCAGGCTTAAGCTAAACAGGGAGGAGAAGCTGAAGATCCTCGAGCAGCACGAGGAGTTCAGGCCGATAGTGGAGCTCTACAGGAGGTTCGGGGACAGCATGAACTGTATAGTCTGCCCCTACAAGCGCGCCCCCAAGTACGCTAGGCTTAACGCGGCGGAGAACATGTACGCCGTCTGGGCCTTCGTCAATAAGGCCCTCAGGAGCGGCAGGTGGAAGCACGTCTTTGTGCCGGCCAGGGCCACGACGCTTTTGGACTACGCATGCGACGGCGACTGCTAATTAAGTTAATTACCGCCCGACTATATTATGTTATGCGGAGATTTAAATGGAGGCCAAGGACATAGTCGCAGTTGTTATAGTCGTGGGCGTCATTGTGGCCCTGGTGCTCAAGGTCCTGTCGTCGGACCAGGCCCTGGCCGTGATAATGGCCGTCCTCGGCTACTACTTCGGCTATAAGCACGGCTACGGCGAAGGCCTCGGCAGGGCGCGGCAGCTGCTCGGCGAGCGCGGGCAGGCTAGTCGCAGCTCATGAGGTTAGAGGCCAGCAGCACTGCGGCGTAGACGGTCAGCATCACGCCGGTGAGCGCCAGGTACAGGTCAAGGCTCACGTACGCGCCCACCGACAGCCACAGGTGTCTGGCCGGCACCTCGCCGAGCGCCGCCCTTACCGCCAGCCAGGTGACGTGATGGCCTGAGAGCATGCCCATGGGCGCGGCTATGACAAATAGGAAGGCCTGCAGGAGGGGCCGCGGGGGCACGGGCATCACGATGAACTCGTAGGCCACGAGCATGGCGTAGAAGCCCAGGACGAAGGCCCAGACGTAGGCCTTGGCCCCCCACACGTCTATGGTGGCGTCTGCGAGGCCCAGGATGACTCCCGTTATGAAGGCCATCCCCAGCGATATCCTGTACTCGTGATATGTGCAGAGCGCGGGACGCCACCCCATATGCCTTACGCGCCCTGGCTTTAAAATGCCTTTAAGGTGGGACGCGCCTCAGGACAGGGGCACCCAGGCCTCCCAGGTCAGCCTGACGGGCCCGCTGTACGCGCCCACGCTGTTGCCGCAGAACATGAAGCCCTTAACGTTAATGCACGGCTGGTCGGTGTCCGCGTGGTCCTGGTCGAAGCCCACCACGTGAAGGTACGGCGCCCCGCTCAGCACCTCGGTCCTCACGCCTATGGCCACGCTGGTGTAGCTGCCGGAGCACCTGTCGTTAAACCACGTCAGGACCCACCCGTCGCCGTACACGTAGACGACGGCGCACGGGGCGCCCGCGCCGCTCCCGTTCCACCACACTATGCTCCCCTGGCTTATGTTCCTCACGTAGAGGGTCAGGCCCAGCTGCGTGGTCGGCAGGCCGCTGACGTACGCGGTCGTGTACGCGGTCTGGGGCCTCACCATCACGTAGCTGCCGGGCGGCGACAGCCTGTCGGTGTAGTACGGTATGGGAGCGCTCACGCCCGTCACCCTGTCGGCCACCGGGGTAAGGTCGAGCAGCCTCGTGTACTCGACGCCCCCGCCGCCGTCGCTGCCCGAGGACGCCAGTAGGTTCCTGAAGGCGCTGCTGAAGGAGCTGAGGCAGACCAGTAGGTCTATCAGCTTGTTCTCATGGGCCGGGCTTATCAGGTCGCCCGAGCGCAGCGTCGGGTAGCTCGTCGCTATGCTCCAGCACTCGTTAAGCCTCCCCTGTATGTCCGCGGGGACCGACGCGCCCCTCAGCTTAAGGGCCTGCAGCAGCCTGGACACGGCCGAGAGGAGGTTAGCTGCGCACTGCGGGACGGTGGCGTAGTGCTCGGCCCGCACCTCCTTGCCGTAGTCTATGTCGCCGACCATCCTGCTGACCGCGACCTGGCAGACGTTGAAGCCCCTCAGGGCGGCGGCCACGTCCGAGTGCAGCGACGCCAGGCCGTAGTCGGCGCCCAGGCCCCGGTCGTAAAGCCCGAGGAGGCGGTTCAGCACCGCGTCCGCGCCCTTAGCGAGGTCGAGGAGCCTCATGACGTACCTCAGCGTTACGTCGCTGCCCCTGGCGAGGTCGTACGCGGCTATGCCCTTGAGGAGCGTGATGTCGGCGCCCAGGCCCAGCTCTAAACTCTTCAGTCTAACTAGGCTGTACTCCGCGCCCAGGCCTGAGTCTAAGTCCTTTAGCCCGGCCAGACCGTACTCCGCGCCCTGGCCCAGGTCGGCGCCCTTCAGCCCAAGCAGGCTGTACTCGGCGCCCTGGCCTGAGTCCACGGGCCTCAGCCCAAGCAGGCTGTACTCCGCGCCCGCCGCGGAGTCCAGCGTCGGCGACCTTATCAGGGAGGCATCGAGGCCTGCCGACAAATCGTATACGGCCGTGCCCCTAAGGAGTATCAGCTCGGCGCCCAGGCCAGCGTCGATGGCCGCTATAAGCCTGTGTAAGACAGGATAGACGTACTTGGGCGCGTTGGCTGGGAAGGCCCCGGCGAAGCTCATTGTAGCACGCCCGCGCCCTTGGCCACTATCTTGGCCCAGACGGCTATCCCCTGGGAGACGCACAGGAACGTGTTGATTACGCCCTTGTGGTTGTCCGGATCTATGACGTCCCCCCACGCCACGTACCTCACCGTGGCGTTACATATAGCGAAGGTGACGGGGGGCCCCGGGGGCCTGACAAGCATGCCTACGTACGAGAACTTTGAGACGTTAGCCGGGAAGGCGTTAGTGAAGCTCATACCGCCCCACTCCTCACATGGCCAGGGCACCCCGCGCCCTAAGCGTCAGCGCTCTGCCCTACGCGCCGCGCCTCAGCTTATGGTCAGCTGGACCTGCAAGATCCACGTGGCGCTCGATGACTTGGAGCCGAGGGACTCCTGCTTCCTATTGATGTTCACGTAGTTGTCGCCGCAGCCGTTCGCCACCGTCCACTCGTTCCACGTGAACACGGCCTCGTTAGGGGCGAAGGTCGCCTGGAAGATGACCGAGGTGCCGCTCAGCAGCGGGTAGCCCGAGTCCACCTGCTTGTAGTACTTGTTGGTCCCCTGCAGGCCCGTCTGGGTCGCGTCGGCCGCGGCCGTCCCGTCGCCGACGCCTATACAGGAGTTAGGGCCGAAATAGGTCAGCCCCGACTGACCCGTCACCGCCTGCCATATGAACTGGATGCCCTCGTTCAGGAATATGTTGCCCCTCACCTCCCTGACCTCCTCGAGCCTGCCCCTGAAGGCCTCCGCCAGCCTCTCGGCCGGGACCCCGCTCCTGCCCAGCCTGGCAATGGTGCCGTCAGGGTCGTTGAACTTGAACACCCTCGTTACCGAGGTGCCCTTCCCGTGCTCCCTGTACATGCGCCCACCGTTGATTAAACTGTTAGGGAAGCTAATATTAGTTTAAGCCGTCCCCAGCAGCTCCATCAGGAAGCCGTACGGGAGCGACCGGGGCGTGCCCGAGGTCTGCGTGACGGTCACCTTGTACAGCATGCTGTAGAGCAGCGTCTTGGTGTGGAACCTTATCACGGGGTCCTGCACGGGCCCGCTGTACGTATTTGACACGAAGAGCCCGTAGTTAGCGCCGTCCACGGCTATGTACTCGTTCACCACCACGGTGTCGCCGGCCTGCAGGGCCGACAGGTCCAGGTAGCCCTCCATAATGTAGTCGTCGGTCGCGCCCTTGACCTCTATGACAGTGGTCTCCGTGTTCAGGCTCGAAGGGGTCACGGTCCCCTGGTAGCGGGTCTTAGACTGAACTATGACTGCCACGCGCGGCCACCCGAGGCCTCAGCTATTAATTACGGTAACAAGCCTTTTAGCTATAATGTCCCACCTGTACTCGTTTATTAAGGTCCTCCTCCACTCCTCCACCCTGGCCCTGTAGTCGCTGTAGTTCTCGAGTATATCGTGGACCTTGTTCAGGGCGTCCTCGACGTCCACCTTATACCCGTAGCCGACGTGGATGTTGTTGCCCTCAAGTACCTTCACCCGCTCCCCGGCCCTAGCCTGCAGGAACGGAGGAACGTACTCGGTCCACGACCCCCTGTCTGACGTTATGACCGGCACCCCCCTGGCCAGGGACTCCAGGGCGTTCATCTCGAAGCCTCCGCCGCGGGTGAAAACGAGCGTTATGTCCGCCAGGTCGTATAGGGCCATCTTCTCGAGGTCGCTCAGCCACCCATAGACCTGTACAGCCCCCAGGCGCGCCACCTGCTGGAAGGCCGGGCTGTCAGGCGTCGCCGTCTTCAGCACGAGCACCACGTCGTTCCTCTCGCCTGCCAGCCTCTCATAGAGCGCCCTGGCCTCGGGCCACCCCTTACGCTCCTCGCTGTGCCACAGCCAGAAGAGCAGGACCCGCCTTTTCCTCTTAACCTTGAACAAGTACAGGTCGAGGAGCGTCTGGCTAAGCGCCCTCGCCCGGGGGGTCTCCCATATATTGGGCGCCAGGTACCACGAATAGTCCACCCCGTGCGGGACCCGGTAGACGGGCCTCATGACGCCCGACTGCCTGTACACGGCCGCGCAGTAGCCGCTGGGGACCACGAGCTTGTCGGCGTAGCTCAGGAGCCCCACGGCGTACTCGCTCACCTGGTCGCTGTCGCACACGTCCAGGCCGACCACCTGCTCGTACCTGTCCCTGAACGCCTCAATGTGCTCCAGGGCCCTGTCCTTAAAGTGCTCTGAGGCGGCCTCCCTGTAGTGGCTGACCACCTTCTCCCATGTAAATATGAACGGGTGAAGGACGGCCGTGTACCTGAGCTGGGGCCTGAACGAGGGGAACATGAGCTCGTCAAGTTCCTGGACGGCCGCCAGCCCCTGCCTCCTGATGTACTCTATGTGCCTCTTGGCCACCAGGGTGAAGCTTACGGTGTGGTGCTGCGGGTAGACGTAGAGCAGCCGGGCCTCGTCCCCTAGCACCTCTTCCTCGCCCAGCACACGATGTTAGTCCCGCCGTCGTTCATAATGCCCTCAACTACAAAGCCCAGCGACTCCAGCAGGCGCCGCAGCGTCGGTATCGTGAACCCCGCCTTGTGCGTGTTCTCAGGGTAGTCCTGGCCCCCGTAGACCCAGAACGATATGGCCTTCCACCCGCACAGGTCGCCGTAGCAGTAGCTGGGGTCCAGTATCACCTTCCTCGCTATGGCCTCGAGGTCGGGCACCTGTATATAGAGCCTCCCGTCGCACTTCAGCACCCTGTGAACGTCCTTCAGGAGGTCCTCTGTCCTCCGCCAGCTGATGTGCTCGATGCAGTCCTTGGCTATTATCTCCTCGGCTGAGCCGTCGGCGAACGGCTTCAGCAGGTCCCTCTCGAGGTCAAGCACGTAAACGTCTGGCCTGGTCCTGCGCACGTCCACGTTAATGTAGCCCTCCCTTACGTCAAGGCCGCAGCACAGGTTAAGCCTAACCATGGTCTTTTCCCAAATTTGGGTAACGTAATCCCTAACTTACGCGTCCCGTTACCACATCAATATGACCTGGACCGGCGTGTTGGCCAGCGGGCTGTATGCGAACGACACGCCCGTCACGAAGCTGCTGGTGGTCACGTTGACGCCGGTCACCACGCTCACGTTAGTGGCGCTGGCTATGGCCGTTATTGACCTGGTGGTAGCGCTCACGCCGGTCACCACTGTCGCGGTGGCTGGCGTTACGCCGCTTACAACCGTGGCGGTGGTCACCGATATGCCGGTCACCGCTGTGGCCGTCAGTGGCGTTACGCCGCTTACAACCTTGGCGGTGGTCAGAGTCACGCCAGTCACGGCGCTTGTCGTTGTGACGCTTATTCCAGTTACTACGGTTGCCGTCAGCGGCGTTACGCCGCTGACCACTGTGGCGGTGGTCACCGTGTGACCAGTTATCGCGGACGTGGTGCTCACGCTGACGCCGCTGACCACTGTCGCGGTGGTCACGGAGTGAGTGTGGTGTATGTAACCTGAGGCGTCAGTTGAGTAGTTGGTGTCAGTGCCGACGCTTGTCACCACAGCAGCAGTCGCTGGCGTTACGCCCGTCACTACCGTCGCCGTGGCAAGGGTCACCCCAGTTACCGCTGAAGTCGTGCTGACTGTAAGCCCGGTAACCGCGCTGGCCGTCAATGGCGTCACCCCAGTCACAACCGTGGCGGTGGCGGGGTTACGCCGGTGACGGCGCTTACGGTGGTCACGCTCACGCCAGTGACCACCGTGGCGGTAGCTGGCGTTACGCCCGCTACAACCGTCGCCGTGGACAACGTGAGCCCAGTTATCGCCGACGTAGTGGTCACGCTCACGCCAGTGACCACGGTCACCGCGGTCGTGGCCACGCTCGTGACCGTGCCGGTGGCCGGGGTGACCGAGACCACAGCGGCGGCGGTCCTGGTCGAAAGCGTCCTCGTGTAGCCAGTTATGGTGACCACCCCGCTGGTCGTGTTCACGCTTACGTCGAAGGTTACCTCCTTACCCTTGAACTCAATCATGACCTTAGGGGTGACGCCGGTAGGGATGGATATGG
>Ga0080005_134033_pt1 | contig 10164 bp, 6 predicted proteins | sample JossMetagenome_2_FD_69208 | JGI IMG/M metagenome (GOLD analysis project Ga0080005, IMG submission 69208) | Hot spring sediment microbial communities from Joseph's Coat, Yellowstone National Park, USA - JC3_ASED (SPADES assembly) (version 2) | ecosystem: Environmental > Aquatic > Thermal springs >... | reverse complement strand
ATTGTATCTATTAGACTTTTCAACAAGGCAAAGAAATAATAGTTTAACATTAGCTAAAACAACTCTAGCTATATGGGTAGCGTGAAGTAACAAGGCTTCAATAGAGATGCCATTTAGGATAGGGGCGGAGAAAAAGCCTTAGTAGTAATAGACTTCGCAAATCTATCAAATGGTGATGTAGAGGTGGAATCTTGTGGCAGTGCAAAAGATGAAATTAAGACACTAATAGAAGGAGCACTAAAAGAAAGAACTGTTTCAGCAGCACCATACATAATAATCGTAGATCTAGGCCAAATTAGAATATTTTAAAAGTTTAAATTCAAATTTTCAATTTTTACTTTTGTTTTTAGTTTAAGTATTTTTCTACGATTTTTAATATGTCTTCTAGCTTGTTGTTTCCTATTATTACTATCCCTCTTCTAATTTCTCTATTCCATATTATGAAGCCTGGTGTTCCGAAAACCCCATATTTTTGGCTTCGCTAATATCTTTGTTGATTACCTTATTCACTACTTCTATGCTTGTGTTAAAGCTTATGTGCCCTGCTAAACTCTTTATCATCTCCGCTACTTCTTCAAGTGTTGGTTTAACATCATTAATTACCTTGCTATATAAGATTTTTAGCATTTCCAGTACTGCTGTAGCATTACGCGTTGCTAAATATAATGCCGTGATATTTCTATGTATAGACAGCGCAACTTCGTGCACTATAAAGTTTTTTAGTATTACTGCAAATGTATTGTTTTTAGCTAGTTTTTCCAGTTTTGGCAAAGTCTCGTTGAAGAAATGTGCGCATGCAATACAGTAGACATCTTCGTATATAACCATGTAGTATTTAGAGTTTAGAGAGCCTATGACAGGTGTTTCATTTATGTATATTTGTGGGGGTTTCACTATCTCAGCTAATATGAAAACTTTTGGCACATTGTATATCGGTATTCTAACGCCTCTATACCTTATATATAAATCCCTCATATAATCTATGTAAATATGTGGAACAAGCTCTTCTCGAATAATGAAGTAGTTTCCATAAATATTAAACAAGCGTTTAATTGTTTCAATACCACCTAGATTATCCTCTAGGTAGAAGCCGAACACCGGAAAAATGGTTCTATTAGCTAGAACATTTCTAACTTCTTCACTCAAATCACGAAAGCTTATAATACAAAGCGAAAAGGTTACGTTTACATCACCATTTGTGTCATAGGCTATAGATCTGGAAATGTTTTTAGATATTGCGAGAAATAGAGATTCTGTAGGTGGCAAACTTAAATGAATAACAAAAAAGTGTTATTACTAATATCACACTTAGAAGAGGTTGAAGTAGTTGTAGCAGATGGTGTAGTGTGTTCAGTACTGCTAAAAACATTACTAGGTAAATAGCTAAACTAATTACGAAAACTAAAGTAATAGCAATTAAAATCCTCTTCATAACTATACACTAAAAAACTCTTGTACACAAAAACCTTAAATTTTTAGATTAGACAAACTATCCTTTATTTAGAATTTAGAAATGGTAAACATAGTTTATTTGTGTGCACGAATCTTCTCCAATTTCTTCTCTCTTATAGAGAAACACTGTAGTACCAATACTTTAGAGGCTAACAAAATATTACTAAAAATTGATCGAATATAATACCCTTCTTCTTGAACAAGATTTTGAAAAGTCTTTAGAGATATTTTGGTAGGGTTTCAAAATATAATTTATATAATGTATAATCCATGCTGTATAAATATTTGAAGCAACGGCTATCCTCTTTAACAATATTCAAATCATTAGAAATCTTAACAACATTACTTAAACTAACTAAGTGGCCATTTCCACTAAAACCAAAAACTATTCCATAAGGACATCCATAAACATTTAAATCAAGTGAAGAAATAGACATTCGATTCTTTGACAAAACCTTAATTCTCTAACTCCTCTTCTCAGCACTTAAACCTGTAACTTAGATATAATCATAAAGTAGTGTTTATACTAGCACATAGCTAAACACCTCTACCAACAGTTGAATTAGAACGATAAATTTTAGAAACATTTAAATATTTATCCTCTCAACATCATGCTTAATATCAATAGCATTGCTAATATTTGTAAAACTAAAGCATAGACTTACTTTTATAAGAATAGTGTGCGACTTCGCATAAGAAGAAAAAGCGATGAAGACGTGTACTAGTCTGATGTAGGATTAGGATAGAAGGGTCGTAGACTGTCTAGCACTTGGGAACACTATTAGCAATAGTAGCACAAACCATCTGATAACTACACAATGTAGTACACATTTAAAGAGAGTGTAAAAAATATTCTCTGTGTAAAAAAAGATGTTCTCTTGAAGTTGTTTTTGTGTTATTGTAGTGTGTAGTTTGTTGCTGTTGCGTCTGCGTATATTGTTGTTGTTCCTATGTTTAGGTTCATGGCTTTTGATGTTGTTGGTGCTACTCCGCTTATTGTTAGTGTTCTGCTGTCTGTTCCGCTTATCACTGTCTGTCCGTTCCATGTGAGTGATGTCTGTCCTGTTCCTGTAACTGTTATTGTTAGTGTTGAGTTTATTGTTGAGAGGTCTGCTTGTATACCACTTAAGCTAATCTTTGTGTTGCTTGACACTTGATTTCCATTGACGTACACTGCTGAGGCGTCTAAGTCATTTGCTGAGAGCCAGCCATCTGTACCAATCCACCATGTCAAGGCGTTGTCGTTATTCACACAGATCTTTAGTACTGAGCCCGGAGAGACAGTTACACCACCAATAGTTGTAGAACCTCCAGACACTCTAAACTCTATACAGCCAGACACAGTAGCAACTCTACTATTAGCACTAAGCGTAAAGGAATAGCGAACACCAGGAGCAGACGTAGTAGTTGTTATAGTAGGTAAAGTAGTTGTTGTAGTAGTAGTTGTTGGAGTAGCTGTGGTAGTGGGTGAAGTAGTTGTGGTTACTGGAGAAGTAGTTGTTATAGTAGTAGTAACCCTCACAGGAATTATTAGAGTGACAGGAACAGTTGTAGTAACAGTTGTAGTAATAGGCGTTGTAAATGGTAATGTAAGCGGAACACTAACAATATCAGTCACAAAGACAGTAACAACAGTAACTGTTGGAGTAACAGTAGTGGGAGTAGTTGTCGTAGTAGGTAAAGTAGTTGTAGTAGTTGGAGTAGCAGTGGTAGTAGGTGAAGTAGTGGGAGTAGAGATTAACATTGATGCGGCTTGTTGTAAAGCTTGTTCAGTAGACATAGACTTAGGAGCAGTCACAATAACATAGTCATACATGTACCACTCAACATTTATATTTGCAGGTGTTGAAGTGCCAGTAAATACCTCTGTACCTAACTCTAAAGACATTATATACATATTGTCGACAGTATCTGCTGTTGAGCCACCTTTAGACCATCCAATAGATCTTAAGAAGTTCTTTGCTGCTTCTATAAAGTACACATAGTCAAATATCACATAGCCTCTGTCAACACCTTGCTGAGGCTTAAACTTTATAAATGTCCAGTCACTATCATACATTATTATGTCAAAGTTTCTATAGACTAACTGGCCATTGACAATAAGTGGTACATTTGATATTGATCCTCTCTTTGCACTATCTTCGTTTACACCTGATCTCAATTCAACCATAATCTCTAGATCACCAGCCCTAGGAGCTCTAGAGTTGTCTGCATTTGTGAAGAGCCACGCTTCAAAAGCCATATTAGCACCATACTGTGCTCTAATAATGCTATAGTTTGTTGCTATCAGTATTCTGGGAGCTTGAGACACTTGAATCGGTGTATCTAAGAATGCTGCATTTTTAACTACTGGTGTATTCCAAGGCTTTGAGCCATAGATGATTTCGTGGTAAGCCATAGTATAACTTGAAGGCACTTGGTTAAGAGTCCATTGTGATACCGTATGTAGTATACCACCAGTCTCAATAGTCATTGTTGCTTGCCCAGAGGCGGCAGATTGTAAACCTCCTAATCCCCACAACACAACGTCTATAGCAGCATCACCAATCCTCTTCATATCATATAACTGGCATGAACCACCACTACAGTAGCCTCTTGACTGTATACCTACATAGTTTGGTGCAGGTAAAATCCTAAGCATATTAAGCTGACCTGAAACAGTTGTTGGAACAACTGAGATTAGAGCTGGCAAAATTATTGATGTCATCATTAATATTGATACAACAATTCTTTTTAAACTCATTATTTACACACCCAGCTGTGGATTCTCTATATTATCAATACTTTTAAAGTTTACTGTATATAAATTTTTATAAAGTTATAACTCAGTATAATAAAAATATAGTTGATGGTTGTATTATATACAGAGTATTTCATTTATACTAAGTTTGTTACAAGCGTTATCCAGTTTACTTCATTAATCAGGTAATTTGCACTCCTAATCATTGATACTCTAGAAAGAAACTTCATAACTTATGTAATGATGTTAGCTTATCAGTGTATCGAAGACCTTTTTACACTTTAATCATTTAAATCCCATTTTCATCGTCTTGGTAAATCTCCGTCGCCTTACACTTTAATGTAGTGTTATCATTACACATAATAATGTGTCAAAATGTCTTTTGATTTAAAATGCCAAATTTGGCAACATTGCAATATCCCAATTTACTTTGCTCACAACGGCATATTGTATAAAAATGCAATAATTAAAGGTTTAATAGGTCTTGTTAAAGGTATTCCATGTGTTGATAAAGTATATGATTTGAAGACAGACATCGCTAAGGCTTGTCAAGAAGATCTGAGTATCTATCTTAAAGGTACCGAACCCCATCATTTTTATATGATGAGATGTAGCATACTTCTGGATAAAGTATGACATCGCCTGTCTATTATAATAAAAATAGTTAATGATTTAGAAGTATGCATGAATTCGTGTTACAATTGGCTTACTTAAACAAGCTCCACTCAATTTTTATTCTAGCTCTAGCTTTTGTTTTTACTGTATTCTCTTTTCTGACCTCCATATTAAAAACAAAAATATAATAACTTCACCAACAAAGGCTCTTATCCATACAACATTATGTGATGAGTGCAAAGCTTCACTTCTAATACTATGAATACTATTATTACTTGTAGTATATAGCATATAGTGCTAGTAATATTAGTTATATATGTAACTACAGCAATAATTAGTGTTGCTAAAGTAGTTTGAGGAAGCAGTACTACGCTACGTGCCCTAACTGCTTTAGGAAGGTGAACATAGCCAAGTACAGGGTTGAGTGAGCACGCCCTTGGGCGGTGAGGGTGTGCTGACCCTAACAATCAAGATGAGGGTCAGCCCCGAGCCCGACTCCTATCGGGAGCTACTAGACCTCATGAAGAGGTACAGGGGCGCACTGAACTACTCTATAACGGTAGTCATCGAGAAAAAGGCTTTATCACTAGGCAGGGCACACAAACTACTATACGCTACTCTTAAGGAGAGGTTTAACCCACCATCCAAAGTAGCCCAGGACTGCTACAGGGAAGCACTAGCGATAGCCAAGTCGTGGCTGAGAAACCTGAGTAGAGGTAGAATGCCAACTGTTAAAGCACTTAGGGTTTGGCTGACTCATGGACAGAGCTACCGAATTAAGGGGGAATACGTAGAGCTTCTCGGTGGTTTGAAGCTGAGGGTAGTTGGCTGGGATAAGAGGTATGATAGCTATCACAACAGGGAGGCTAGGCTAGTGTTCAGAGGCGGCAAGTTCATTCTCTACATCTCTAAGCGTGTCCCTAAGCCATCTAAGTACGTTCCTAGAGGTGTTTTGGCTGTGGATATCAATGAGAAGCACGTTATTGTTGGAAACAGCAACTTTGAGTACAGGTTTGAGACGGCTATTGAGAGAGCACTGTGGTATAGACTACTAGCTGAGAGATTGCAGGAGAAGTACTCTTCCACGAGGTACAGTGCTTGGCTCAGGAGGAGAGGTATTAGAGAACGCATCAAATACTTCCACAGGAAAGCCAGGAATATAGTCGAGGACTGGGTTAAGAAGACCTCGCACGAAATAGTAGTGCTTGCTAAGCAGAGCCAGCTTGCTATTGCTAGAGAAGACTTAACAGGACTTATTAAGAGCCTGAAGAAGCTCCCGAGAGACCACAGAGTAAGATTATTGATACTTAGCTACAGGAAGCTGGAGCTCTGGGTTGACTGGCAAGGAGAGAAGCACGGTGTACCAGTAATCGCTGTAGAGCCTAGGGGAACCTCTACAACGTGCCCAAGGTGTGGCAGTAAGATGAAAGAAAACGGCTACAGAGTCTTAAAGTGTGCAAGATGTAGCTTTGAAGCCGACAGAGACAACCATAGCAGTGCTAAACATTGAAAGAAAAGCCCCAATCGTGATGGGAGGAGCTCTGGCCCCCCCGACTGCCCCCCAGGTGACAGATGTAAACCCGAACAGATGGGGAGAACCAGTGAGCCGCCCGAAGGGAGCCCCCGTACTTCAGGGCGGGGAGGAGGTCAGCTCACAGAATCAACTACTGTGTAGTACATTTAGCTAAAGTTCGTAAATCATTCAAAGAGGCTCACAACAAAACAGCCAGTATACTTGAGAAAAACCTTATTCTTCTTTAATAGATGTATGGCCGCCCCTCCGAGATATAAGTCAAAAACACGTACATTATTATAGCAGGCTACGTAGAGGAGAAGATAAGGATAGGAGCAGTAAAAAAACAGTCATCATAGAAAAAGCTGTTTAAAATAAAGTTGTGTACCGTTGCTTTGACTTGGTTTTTGTAGCTGGGCTCTTCTTCCTTGCCTTGATTTGTACAGCAACTAGATACCCTATCAAAATTATGGTCACTACCAATAGTATTAGTGCAGCTGTACACTCATCACAGAATATCTTCTGCGTAACAGTTGTTGCTAGTGGTGTAAGCGTTCGTGTTACTACGGCTACAATTGGTGTTGCTATCACAATTTGAAAGGCTAGTGGCTGTGCCAATGGGTAATAGTCAACGTTATCGTCATCTAATCTGTAGGGTGCGTCTAGAATGCCGTCAGCTCCGGGCTCATCTTGACTTGGACCCTTCTTCACATCTTCTGCGTTATAGCCACTCCAGTAATTTCCTCCTAGAGGGTACTGTGCGTTCCACTTATTTACGGATTTGTGTAGTCTTACATGTTGATTGTTATTGATGAAGTTATTGTGATATATAGTATTGTTTGAAGCATCTACAAAATCTATGCCTATACCGTTGTAATTAATATTGTTCTCCACTATTGTAGTACTTTTTGAGTACTGTACAATTACACCATAGTTATTTCCTAAAACATTGCTCTTGGTTATAGTTATATTGCTACTGTAAGCAATCCAGACCCCAGCATTATTGCTATAGAGTGTACACTCCTGGACAAACACATTAGAAGAGTTGAGAATGTAGATGGCTGCACTTCTATAAGTCTTTCCACCCGTTATGGTTAGCCTCAGTATAGTTATGTTTCTAGAGAATTGAATACTGAATACAGATTGCCCCTCATCCTTGGCCCTGACAATTACTGTATCACCACCAACAGGCTTAATAACCAAGTCACTCTTTCTTTTTATCACAATGTTCTCGACGTACACTCCTTCACGTACAAGTATAACATCACCTGAATTAGCATTGTCTACAGCAAGCTGAATTGAGGGATAGTCATCAGGAACATATATAAACCTAGGCTTAGGAGACTCTAAAGCAGTAGTGGAAGGTGTTGTACTGAAAATCTCTATCAATATGAGCAAAAGCCCTGCTATGACAAGTGGGTAACTTAATCGCAGTACTTTCATTATCTACACCTTAAGACCTCAAAACTTAAACACTGAGTGGTTATCATAGCTGTGGTGTACTTAATAAGTTTTTATCATATTGTGTCAAGGCGTTTTATAGTTAAACTGAGTGAACTTTATCTTTACTGTTTATACTTTCACATATCTGGGCTCTACTTTGCTACAATTGCTGTTACGTTATATTATGGAAAACTTTTTTAACTTTCTCTGTTGTAAGTGTAGTGAAGGTGCTTTGAGGTATGTTTGGGTGGTGTAATAAGAAGTTGGGTGGTGTAATAAGAAGTACTGTGTTGTTAGTGTTGTTAGTGTTGAATGTTGTGTTGCTGGCTTTTGGTGCTGTGCCGCTGTTTGTTAGTGTTAGGGCTCAGAGTCATAACTATGGTGAGGCTTTTCAGAAGGCTTTGTGGTTTTACATGTATCAAAAGGCTGGTAGGCTGCCTTCGAATTACCCAATTATTTGGAGGGCTAGTGCTGGTCTTAAGGATGGTAGTGATGTTGGTTTAGATCTTACTGGAGGCTACTTTGACGCTGGAGACCATGTGAAGTTTGGGCTCCCAATGGCATACACAATAGCACAAATAGCCTGGGCTGTCTACGAATATAGACAAGCATTTGAAAAAGCAGGCCTCCTAGACCTAGCAAAAGACATCATAAAGTGGGGAGCAGACTACTTCGTAAAAGCACACCCACAACCATACGTATTCTACTACCAAGTAGGAGACGGTGGTGAAGACCACAGCTGGTGGGTACCACCTGAGGTCATAGATGAAGTTACGTCAAGAAAAGCATATGCTGTTACCCTAAGTGCTCCAGGATCAACAGTTACTGCGGAAACAGCGGCAGCACTAGCACTAGCATACCTAGTCCTAGGAAATAGTACGTATTTACAGCACGCAAAACAGCTCTTCGACTTCGCATATAGAACACAGAGCGATGCAGGCTACACAGCTGCTCAAGGATACTACAACTCATGGAGTGGCTTTTGGGATGAAATATCGTGGGCTGGTGTATGGCTATACATAGCAACAAACAACAGGACATACCTAGACATAGCCATTAGGGCTTCTAATAACTGGGGTAAGCTACAGTCTGGATACTGGGACTTTAAGTGGACCCACTGCTGGGATGATGTGAAGTACGGAGCAGCATTAATGCTTGCAAAAATAACAGGTAATAAGACGTATGTAGACCATGTCATGAGGAACTTTGCGTACTGGATACCAGAAGTAGCTAAGCAGTACGGCTCACAAATACCAGGGTACGACGGGTCTTCGGTGAGCTACACGCCTGGAGGGCTGGCATGGCTAAGCCAGTGGGGTTCCCTAAGGTATACAGCAACAGAGGCATTTTTAGCTCTTGTGTGGGCTGACTATACGACAGACACTAACTTAAAGAACATATTGATTAACTGGGCTACAAGCCAGATAAACTACATCTTAGGCAACAACCCGCTAGGTGTAAGCTTCATTATTGGCTATGGTAGCAAGTGGCCTAAGAACCCACACCACAGAGGTGCTCACGCATCATGGGTTAGCGATATAAATGTACCAGAAGTAAATACTCACACACTGTTTGGAGCACTTGTCGGAGGCCCTGACAGCAATGATAGTTGGTCTGATAGTAGAAGTGACTATGTGCGTAATGAAGTTGCTTGTGACTACAATGCTGGGCTTGTAGGTGCCCTGGCAAGGCTGTACCTACTCTACGGAGGTAACCCACTATCAGACTTCCCACAAAACTACTTCAAAGCACCATACGAGAACTTTAGAGACGAATACTTCGTAAGAGCGTACATAATATCAAAAGATTCCAGAAGTGCTACAATAAGCATCAGAGTTAACAACAGAGCTGCATGGCCAGCAACAGTCAAAGACAAGTTCTCTGTAAGAGTATTTATAGACCTTTCAGAACTGCTAAACGCGGGTTACAGTACATCAGACTTGAGGATAAGCGTCCCATATTCAGCCACTAACAGCTATGTTGTTAAAGGGCCCATACAATGGAGTGGAACAGTATACTACATAGAGATTGACTTAACAGGAACAAAGATATTCCCAGCAGGTAGAAACTACTGTGAGAAAGAAATTCAATTAAGATTAGAAGCACCAGTACTTGACCTAACAAATGACTGGTCACTAAAAGGCCTGCCAACATCCATAAGAACAGACCCTGTATATGAAGACGGTAAGACACCGTACATAACGCTATATGATGCTGGGAGGCTTATCTGGGGCCAAGAACCTCCACCAGGAGCTACAGCTACCCCCACTACTTCACCTACTATCACTGCTACCCCCACTACTTCACCTACTATCACTGCTACTCCAACTACTACAACTACTTTACCTACTACGACAACTACTCCCACTACTGTTACTCCAACAGTTACTGTTGTTACTGT
>Ga0080005_128384_pt1 | contig 10193 bp, 14 predicted proteins | sample JossMetagenome_2_FD_69208 | JGI IMG/M metagenome (GOLD analysis project Ga0080005, IMG submission 69208) | Hot spring sediment microbial communities from Joseph's Coat, Yellowstone National Park, USA - JC3_ASED (SPADES assembly) (version 2) | ecosystem: Environmental > Aquatic > Thermal springs >... | reverse complement strand
GTCATCAAGAAGCTTATCCTTGAGGGAGTCCCTCAAGGACTGAATCCTTGAGATTAGCCTCTGCATGTAGAAGTAGTCCTCCTTAGCCCTAACGCCCTTGTACAGAATCCACGTACCATCATCAACCACAACGCTTGCCAAATTATTGATGCCCAGGTCAATAGCCGCAACCCTGTTACCCCTTGGAGTTGCGATTTGAATCACCCTCCTCTCACCCCTCACAATGTGTTTGCTCTTCTTTCCAGTCTTTGTCTCCTCGGCACCGACCTCGACTGGTATGTGTGCGTACCATGCTCCTTTGGTTTCATCATAAATTATCTCAAGCCTACCTTGTTTACCGAACCACCTAAGCCTGCCCACGAACTTGATTTCCATGTCGAAGTCCTTGAGGATAATGACGTGCCTCTGCTCATCGACAACATACTTATCCTGCCTAATTACGATTATTAGCTTCCTCCTGCCTGTTTCCTCATCCTTCCAATAACCGGGCGGTGAAACACGTCTCATGTGTGGTGGCAATTTCCCCTCCTTCATTAAGTTCAGTAGCGAAAAGAACGAGTTCCAGTCTTCGTTGTTCTTATTAATTACTTGTTGAGCATTAGCTGGTCCTAAAATCCCCTTATACTTCTCATAATATTTGCTCTCAGTACCTCTAAAATCCACACCCTTACCACTGAAGAACTGTTGCCTCCTCTCGTAGTTCAGCTCGTTCCAAAGCTTGGCTGTAGCATCTGCCAATTTCCTCAGTTTCCTATCTTGTGCGCCGTTTGGTAAGAGCCTAACGACATTAGTCCTCTTGTTCTTGGTTTCGACAGGATAGATGCCCTCCCCCGGCATTGCGGGAGTAGTCGGCTCCCGCTCCCCACGACTAGAGAGTTCACCAAGGGAGGGCACAAACACCCAAGTAAAACACGGGTTAATAAACATAACCCGGTGAAACCCACGTAGTGAGACAACTCCCCGAAGGGTGAGACTTGACTGTGGTAATGTTACATTTTTAATTATTTGCACAGCACATAACTGAGATGCTACGCATTAATGCATTTGTGTGGGCTAAAGAGTATGGATGTTTGATTATTATTGCCACTCGTGCAGAACGTGGTTCGTTAGTCATCAATAATTGGCAGAGGGTTGAGTTTTCAGTAGATAACATAACCAAGGAGTATCTGTGTATGAGTCCTAGCTGGCTATCTACCAGTATTGAGTATTTAATGTATACAACAATGATGCCTATACCAGTACCGCTGGCGCCAGTAGGATATGAAAGCAGGGTCAGTGGGGACGTCCAAATTACTCCCTTGGAGGGGAATAGAAGGTGGGTTTTCCCTAACACGATATTGGAAACAAACAAATACGCATACTTCGTAGATATTTATTTATCAGAAGGAAGGGTGCTCGAAGCTTATGAACATTACTACTTTAGTTCGGAGAGAAAGGGGGTTGAGACACAAGCAATGGCGTTAATCATTTAGAGCTAGTGCGACGGTACGTACTGCATCATAAGTGCCTTTATGTGGTTGGCGATCTCCCCCTCTGTCGGTAGGTCCGTGCTCGGCGCTTCTAGAACCTCCCTCACCTTGCTCATTATTTTGTCGATGTCTATGTCCTTCTTAGCGAAGTCTAGGAATCGCTTGTTGTCGCCTATTATGTAGATCCATGCATACTCTGGTGACCTTATTATGAGTATGGCGCCCATCTTATTATTCCTCGTGTTTGTAATGACCACCCTAGCATGTTCGGCATCCGCATATGTGCGTGCTACGTACGTGTTGCACTCAGTGTCGCAGTTGGTCTCTGCTATTTCGAAGCTACCCAGCTCGCGCTCGACAGTTTTGGGCACGAGCAGTATTGCATTGTACCTGCGGAACCGCGAGGCGAAGTGCACCAGGATGTCTTCACCGAGCGAGCTTATTGGCTCAACAACAAGCTCGGGTGCGCCATTGATTTCTTTAATCTTCAGCAATCCAGCCACCACCTTATCGAATATTTTCAACCTAACGTCAGACCAACCGATGAGCCAGATGAGCCTGAGCAGTCTGTCGTACGTACCTGGATACTCGCTTTCAGTCCTCTCCTCATTAATAACTGCGCATGGCTTCTCAGCGAGGCTTATATTCACAACAACGTTGAACCTCAGGTTCCACACCTTGTCGTAAGCGCTCACAAACCTATCATCAAGCACTATGGGCTTATTCGACAAAATAAAGAGTAATCCGCGAACCATGTTATTCTTGTATGTCTCCAAAAGGTTGCGCTTTAGGTCTTCATCATCCGTTATTCGCATTATGATCTCGCTCTCATCAACAGGCGAGGACAAGTAGCCATGTAGCGTTAATGGCGTGGACATACCGTACAGCCTAAGGAGAACGGGCACATACAGGTGTTTCCTAAGTTGATCATAATATTCATTACTGAGGATCTTCACCACAGTGTCGCCATCCCTGATGGTTACGCGACCATAAACACCATATACACCACTGCGTGCACTCATCAATTTGCCTAGAAACAGCATATTTATAAATTTTTTCCTCAAACTCACCACGTACTCCCTCTCATTACCTTACGATAGAGAAAGCTTTTTAAACATAACCTCTACAAACACTTGATGGCGGAGTTCGAAATACCATGGATCCCGAATTCGTGGAGCATGTCGATGAGGGAGTTGCATCAGCGACTTCGCGGCTACAACTGGCATTCATCGCTTAGGAGATGGATATTGAGGATTGACGGTGTTGGGTTTGTTTATGTGAATTCCCGCGTTGTGAAGAGGTACGGCGGAATTGAGGGAGTACTCGATGCGCCCGATAGGTACATTGCATCGTTTAGGAGGTACAACAATGGTATGACTTGGCTCTACAGAGTCGCCAGCCAAGGCTATGTGGACATACCGCCACAGAAGGTTGTTGATACGCTGGTGGGGTTCCTGAGGGGCGTAAAGATTGAGCTGGACAACTTCGGGAAGTGGGGCAACAGGATTAGTCTCTGGGATGGGGCAGTCTATGGCGAATTGACCGCCCGCCTGGGGTGGACCAAGGTTCTTGAAAACGCCGAGATATTGCTCAGGGTGGAGTGGGGCGACGATGGCTTCCACGCCTTCAGGACGTACTTGGCGATTGCTGACGTAAACACAGGTAGCGCAATGGTTCTGAACCTAGGGTACAGAGCGAGGGCGTCAAAGAGGGTGTTCCACAGCAGGCTTACGCATAATACAACGTACCGAGAGAAGGTCGTTGATGTGATGGAGAGGATAACGCAGTTCGTGAAGAGCACAATCGCTATTGCACCGAAGGTGGAGCAGAGGTTCACGTTCCTAAAGAACATACCAGTCAGGGACGAAGATGTGGACGAAATATCCAAACACTTCAACAACAAGTTCATGGTCCTCTGGCGCAAATATTCCCAGAAATACGGCGAAAACATGCTTGCACTATTTGAGGTACTTGGTTGGTATGCGGCGCATGGCACACCATCAAGGCGCGAGAACGCCCTAAGAGAGATGAGAAAGTGGAGCAAGATTGTCACAATTGAGGAACTTTGAATATCTTCTCACCGTAGCATAATAAAAGAAATCTTTAAAAATCCTTTGTGTATATGCTATGAGGGTCGTTGTATGCCGAGCCGAAAGGAGAGACAGTATAGGATACGAATAGCTCTGAAGTTTGAGGACAGGGATAGTATAGAGAATGCGATGGAGGTTGCTAAAAGAGTCTTGGAGGAACATTCAGACGGATGCGTAGAGTTTGAAGGTGGCGCGATTTGTCTCAGTGATATTTGTATACCTGGTGAAGCTTTAATGGTCGTTAAGTTTAAGCCTAATGAGAAAAAGAATATGTTATTAATTACCGCTACAAGCCCAGAACCAATGTTCATTTACCACTACATTGAGAATTTGAAGGAAGCGATAGATAAATCACGTAAATCCCTTAATGAGCCTATAATGCCTGTGAAGATGAACATTGATATATTACCTTCGTAATCCGTATTCTCCAAGGTATTGTATTGTAAAATTAAAGAGATCGCAGAGAGACCCACAGAGACACAGAGAGAAACACTTAAAAATCCACCAATTGATGATCATTGCGGTGGTAAGATGGCTTCCCAAACCCAACCCAGATCCAAACCTCTTTCTAAAGAAATACTCCGAGCGATAATAGATGAAATGGATGAATGCGACGCCTACTGCCTTGACTACATGTATGAGACGGGTCATCTTCCCCTAGACCCCGATGTGTATGGCAAGTGCATAGATGAGTGTTACAACAAAATAAGTGAGAAATACAATGTACCTGTTGAAAAGATTTATGAAATAGATAGAAAACTGGGTATAGAACCAAGACTAATAAACCTAATATATGGTGGTGGCGAATGAGCAATAGGTGTTTGATGTTTAATGAGTGGTACGATATATGCCTAGAGGCTAGTAGCGAGTTTGTGAGGTGTAAGGAGGAGTGTGAAATCACGTGTGAAAAGTGTGATTGCAGGAAGGTTTGCGAGGACAAAATAGCCAAGGAGCTCGGCGACAAGTATGGGGCAGACAGGAAAGCCGCATTAACATGCGCGTACATATACATGAGTGATTTACTAGATTGGCTGTGAGGTGGTAGATAAGACTTTGCCCCGTTTTTGTCAATAACCGACAAACCTCACTCGTTAGGACGGGAAGTGGTCATATAGTAAATGAGGTCGGTGTAATGAGGGCGAGCGGTGATGTGCCCGTCTTCTGATCCTTAGCTAGCAACAGGTCTGTGTATGTTAGTTCCAGTGGGTTTTCGGTCGGCCCTATAATTATGGACTCTGCCTCTCTATTTATGCCTATATCGTGGATTTCTAAAGTATGCATGGAAGTGCGTAGAACGGAGTCTGTGCCCATTTTTAATTCATCGTTTTCATAATACGTGGTGAAGATTGGGCTTGCCATAAGGTGAGCATAGTAGATGAGTTCGAAGTCATAGATATCATGCTTCACAGGCATGATGAAGAACAGGAGTGAGTAGTTCGCTGCGTCTATATTACTTGTAACACCGAAGCGCACCAGTGTTGCCCTAAGCACGACACCAAACACTCTATATCGCGCGTACCTGCGCAAATCCCGTGTCGTTCCCCTAAAGTAGTACTGCAAACCAAGAACCATGCTACTGAGAATTACCCGAATTAATTTAAAAACAACAAACAATCCGCACCCACTATTTAATGCATTTTTAATTTAAACACTTAATCTACCCAATGGTGCTTAGCGCAGAGCTTTCAAAGATTTCAAGAGAATGGCTGGGGTGGATTGTTGTTTCTCGGACCGTGCAGTATGGGGTATTACAGCACATAGTTGTTAATGGTGGTTACGACGCAATAATCCTCGTTATTGAAAACAAGAACATCATGTTAGACACTAGGTACGTTGCACGCCTACCAATTCCATTATTATTTAATCAATTTAAATTATGTAGTGAAAAATTAATGCTATTTACACATGCATACATATTAAATTTATACATTTCTGATTATTACATTTTTATCGGTATCGAGAGTTCCCCGCATAGAGAGGTAGTATTCGGGTTTGACGCGCTTTTTGAAATCAATGAGGATAACGTAGATATAAGCAGTAGGTACATTCAAGGCAATTCTGGTAACGCAAAAATACGACTAACAATACCTACGTCAGTCTCATACTTGATTTAGCGGTATATTTATGCTTAATGCGGGTTTTTAATTAATTAGGTACTTAAGTTGCTCGATGATTATTAGCGCAGAATTTCTAGTAGAATTGCTAATGGGGATGGATGTTTCTCGGGTTACGCAGTACATGGAACAGTGGGATGTGGATGCTGATGGCGGCCGTGCCGTATTAACCCTTGTTGTTGAAGGCGAGGATGTCCCGTTTGATGTTAGACATACCGTGCATTTGCCAATTCCCCTATTATTTAACCAATTCGAATGCAATGGCTGTGGTGAAAGATTAACGTTATCTACGTACTCATACGTAATAAAACTAAGCGTTTTCGCCAGTCATGCTTCTATCGGCACCGAAACCGAAATCCCATATGGAAGAAAAGAACTATTCGGGTTCGATACAGGTCTTAGCATTGACAAAAATATGAGAATGAGCAGTCGGTACGTTCAAGGCTATTCAGACATTACAAAATTATGGCTAATAGCGCCGACGTCAGTCTCATACTTAATTTAACAATTCATTTTTAATTACAGGGTTGTTGTTCTGCGTATGGTTTTAGCTGCCAACTTGTCTAGAAATAATGTTGAGGAGTTATTGGCAATGCTCAGGGTTCACGGCACTCGCTTAAGTGAGAGTGACGTATTCCTCATCCCAGGATCATCATCCGAGATAAGCGGTACGTACATCAGTCTACACTATACCACGAGGAGGTCCAAGTATATACTTGAGGCAAATATTTACCTAGAGCCCACGCAGTACTTGGATGCTACCATAAATCCACCGATCATTCCAGGTAATGATAGTGATGGTGTTATGCTCGGTAGTAGTGTATCAGGAAGCGCATCAGGGGCAAAGTTCGAGCTTTCCGGCGCACTTAGGCAAATTGGATATGGCATCAACCGTTTAAGCATGTTAATAATCTACCTACTTAGATATAACGAAATAAGCGTAAGGAGGATAGTCTACTGGCGTGAGGACGATGTTCGGCAATTGAAGCTCGCCCAACCAACCACAGTAGTGTAGTTACATAATCATTGCTTCGAATGCCCCGTTTCCCCTCATTTGGCTTCGGGATTCCTCGTCACCGTTTGGCTCCCTACGCCGTTGGGCCTTCGCCCCCACCTTCGGGGCATCATGAGTCAGGTTGCCACGGGGATGAGACCTAGCCCTCTCATGGCTATTAGGTATGCTGATGCTGTGTGCCTGTCCAGTCCGTATTTTCTCATTAACTCGTTGTGTTCCTCTGAGTTTGTTGTTCCTCCTGGGTTTACGTAGCCGACCTTTATCGAATACAGTGGCGACTTCAATGTTATCTTCTCAGTGATTGAGCTCCTGAAAACTGAGACTTTGTAATTGTAGTTTCCATGCTTTCTATCACCACTTTTAATCCACATTAGTCTCAACCTACCGAGGACCTCCGGGTTCTCTAGGAACAGTGTCTTAACGCCGTTATTGTAGGCGTAGTTTAGCAATTCATGAATCTTTGAGCTAATGATAATCCATGATTTATCTTTTGGGAATCCTCGTGCAGTTGTCTCGTTAAACCAGAACGTCTTATGGTCAATAAGTTCACCATCTTCATCGATAATTGCTAGATTAATCCTATCCACATTAACGTCAACACCACCAAATAGTTTACCAGCATTATGCCTATGCCTAGCCATGTGCTCATAATAAACATCCAGCGGTATTATTATGTGGATTTCGCCATGAATCCATAGTTTATTATTCCTAGTACCAAATCCATCAATCACAACACTACCTACATGCTTAATTCGTTTAGTGATGATTACGCTTAGTAGTTTCTCATAATTCTCTGGAATTGTGGGGTTAATTATGACTCTACCGATTGAGCCATCATATTTAATTGTTGTTATATGGAACTTATAGTCCGGTTTCAAGGTGATACTCTTTGCTGGATACTCTAAGAAGCCTTGTTGGAACATTAACCAATCAGATAATTCAACTCTTTTGAAATCAATATCCAATTCTCTGCATGATTCGTAAATACCCATTGTCAAGGTAATAACCCCGGTAGCATATCTATAGTTTGGGATGATTCCATAGACGATATCCTTAAATGTGTTTATCCATCCAATTGTGGTAATAGGCAGTGTCTGCTGTTGTTTAACTACTTTCAATAACCTATGCGTAGCTATTTTAAACCACCATGCGGTAGACAACAGCTCTCCAGCTGTAGTTCCACTAGCATTGAATGGGAACTTAAGGGTTATGTAATCCACGGGGAGAATAATTGTCCCGTTAGATTTAAAAACCTAACCTTAACACCTTAATTGTGCCTCTGGGTTTCCGAGAGCCGTAGGGCTATGAACCCCTGGCGACAGGTAGGGAGCCACTACGGTGAGGGGGCCCAGAGTGAGCCGTCGGGAAGGAGACGGTGGGGACAATAAGTCCCTGCCGCCTCCGGAGAGACGGCACCACCTTCTCGGTTTCCTCAATAGGCGTCCTGTATTTAATACCGAGCACGTACAAAACACAGCTTTTAATTAAAAGCGAATTCAATAAACACCAACGCCCCTTGATAAAGGAATTTTTAATTACCGCTTCTCTCACTTTTACCAATGGCATTTTCTATCAATACTTATGGCTGGGTTCCGGAGGACGTAACCAAGGTAGAGTATAAGTTAAAGTATGTAGTGTATGAGCGGGCAGGACAGTCAATGTTTGGCAATGGTTACTGTGAGACATCAGGTGAGTTGCTGAACGAGACCGCGCTGTATTATATCGAAATTACCATTGCAGTGCGAAGATTTTTCCCACCGCTGTATGCGTACCTACCACTCGACGCATCACACTACAAGTTTCACACACCAATGTTCGTGTTCTGGTACAAAAGCCGGGGCACGGCAACCATTAAATACCCAGGCTACCTCATGGTTAGGGAAGCACGTACAGCACAGGCATTGTACAGATTCGATTCGATGCTCGATAACGGTAACCCAGCCCTAAGATCAGCAAAGCGGGCATCAAAGCCACCGCCTCTTACAATGCCGGTAATACCGCCTGTTTTTATTTAGTTTTTATTATGTACCATAGCTGATTAATAAGTAGGGTCATGGTTGTTGTAATAAAGCCTGAAGGTTCACGCTTGGGATACTCCATGTACGTTGTCGAGTTTAAGCCCAACAGCCCAATTAGCTATAATGTCGTCAACATACCTCATGCTAAATATTGCCTACGGTTCGGCTTCGAAGACGCCTGTTATCATGTATACGTACCAGGCCTTGCATTGCCGGTCAGCATCACGCGTGAACACGAATTGGTAATTACGCCAAGCTCCTTGCTTGCCCTTGGAGAAGAATGGGTTGGAGACATTCGTAAATTATATATGTACATAGGCGGGCCTTTTAATGTAGAAATAACCGTAGCACATTCACGCACGGCAGTATTCATAGAAACAGAGCGCACCATACCCAAGCCATCACTTATCCACGCTTCCATACTAGCCACTCCAATGGGACTTATTATATAGCTGGATACTCAGTTAATTTTAAAAACAGTTTTGAGCTAAATCCTAGTGCACATGAAGGATGTGCTTCAGGAATTGGGCATACCAAGGGACAAGGCATTCTTCGCCTCTGCCGACGGTGACATTGTTTTGATTAATGATGACTTCCTCAGGGTTGACTACATAAAGCCCAACAGCATTGACCTTATTGTTACGTCCCCGCCATACAACGTGGATATCCACTACGAGGAATACAAAGACAGACTACCTTATGGGAAGTACCTGGAGTTCACGGAGAAGTGGCTGAGGAAGGCTTATGAGCTGTTGAAGCCCGACGGCAGGATGTGTCTCAACATACCGATTGACACGAGCAAGAATAAAGAAGGTGAGGGGTTTCAAAGCGTCTATGCTGACATCGTTGCCATAGCGAAGAAGGTTGGGTTGAGGTATGCAACGACCATCATCTGGAACGAGGGGAACATATCCAGGAGGACCGCCTGGGGCACGTTTGCGTCCCCAAAGGAGCCTTTCGTCATAGCACCAGTGGAGGCAATAGTGGTCCTCTACAAGAAGTCCTGGCGCAAGTTAAGCGATGGAACATCTGATATAACGCCGGAGGAGTTCAAGGAGTGGACGCTGGGGCTGTGGACGTTCCCAGGCGAGAACCCGAGGAAGATCGGGCACCCAGCACCGTTTCCATTAGAGCTCCCAAAGAGGTGCATAAAGCTCTTCACATATGTCGGAGACATAGTCCTAGACCCATTCGTCGGGAGCGGAACAACACTTATAGCAGCACACATGCTTAGAAGAAGAGCTATAGGAATAGAGATAAGTAGGAAATACTGCGAGGTTGCGAAGGAGAGATTAATAAAGGAAGCTAAAGCTAATATGTTGTCGCTGGTGTAAAATATGGTTTCAGTAAGGGTTGTGTTCGGTAGTTCGGAGGATATGCGTGAGTTGCGGGATGGTAGTATTGCCTTGGTTGTTACCTCACCGCCATATTACAATGCGCCGTTTGACTTCCCCAACCTCTTCAAGTCTTATGATGACTTCCTCGGT
>Ga0080005_123265_pt1 | contig 10201 bp, 5 predicted proteins | sample JossMetagenome_2_FD_69208 | JGI IMG/M metagenome (GOLD analysis project Ga0080005, IMG submission 69208) | Hot spring sediment microbial communities from Joseph's Coat, Yellowstone National Park, USA - JC3_ASED (SPADES assembly) (version 2) | ecosystem: Environmental > Aquatic > Thermal springs >... | reverse complement strand
AGAGCTTGAGGATGTAGAATATCTGCGAGTGGCTAAGCCCCGTCATCTGTATAAGCCGGCTGGTGGTGAGCTCTCCATATGTCTTGAGGTACTCTATGACTTGTTCTTTACGCTCAAAAACTTTGTCGGTCTGCCTTTTCGGCATGTATAGGAAGAGGCACGACTTTTTTTGCTGGTGTTTAAAGGGTCTGTATTATTCGAATATCAACCACGGTTAGAGCACCCTCACGTATTCTCTCGCCGCCGCGGTGAACGCCAGCAGACCCTTGGGGCGGTATATCTCTCTTATCCTGTCTTCGTATGTCTCGTATCGCTTAAACTCCATCTCCAGCCGCACCTCCTTCACGGCTCCGTTTTGGGCGCAGTACGCCTTAGGCGGGTTCAGCGAGAGACAAGCCTCAGACCCGTCCCTAGCCACATACACCTCCACCATGTAGGGGTTGAGGATGCTCATAGGCCTCTGCCTCACCACCTCCACCATCCACGGAAACCTCCTCAACACCTTGGCGATTTCGATTAACCTCTCCCTAAGGTTTAGCCACTTCCTAACCCACTCTACGCCGAATGCCTCCAGCTCAGGCCACTCCTCTAGAAGCTCCTCCACGGGGTCGATCTTGATAACTAAAGCTGGCTCAGGCGGCTCCCTAAGCCTCTCCAGCTCCCGCCTGTAGTCTCTTAGCACCTCCTCAACGCATTCCTCCACCGCGCGGCAAAACGGCTGATCCAGCCTCACCCCATCCACAACAACACCACAGAAGACATCATACTGATTAGTCCACGTACCCACCCTTACATACTCATACCACACCCCGACGTCATAACGGTCAGACAACTCCCACAGAGCATCAGCCACCTGTTGCCTAATACAGCCACCCGTCTCTTCATCTCTCCGCCTCCTCCATTTCTCCCTCGCCTCCCACCGCCTCCTATCTCTCGAATGCACCCACACTCTGTACTTCACGCATACGCCTTTGCGACAGCCCTCGGCCGTCAACACACCCTCGTAGAGGCATCCGTCGTTGGTACACCACTCCCGCGGAGGAGGCTCATACTCCACATACTGGAGGATACCCAGCTTCTGAGGCAGTTCAAAAACGGCGGCCGTGGCCCTAATCCTTCTGGCGGCTGTCGTCATATCCACTCCTTCAAAGCCGTCAACACCTCCTCCACAGCCCTCCTCTCGATTAAGTAGACTCCCTTTTTGTGCCGCCTCGCGAGCCCTTTCTCCACTAGCCTCATCATGAGGCTGTGCACAGCCCTCCCACACCTCCTATCCATGCCGCATATATCCCGCGTCCGCACCGCCACCACAACACCTCTCTCACCATCCACACGCCTCTGCACGTACAAAAGCAGAGCCGGCAGATATTGCTTAACCTTCCAAACCTTCATATCCTCATCCTCCCAGCGGCCTTCCTTATGCTAACCGTCGTCGTGCCAGCCGCCTCCGCCAGCGCCTTCAGAAGACCCAGCTTCTTCAACGACGCCAGCCATAAGGCGGCGGCCGCAGAAACCCACGGGTTTTTGCCAAACAGAACCCTCCTATTCCTCTCCAGAAGCTCCACCGCGGCCTTGACTACGGCCGCGGGCAGATTAACCCTCGCCGCCAGCATCTTCACATAATCCTCAATAGACAACCTCCCCAGCCTCATTACCTCCTTCAGCCTCCACGCCCCCCTCCTAACCCGCCTCTCATCTGCTTTACTACACCTTAGGAAGTCCTCCAGCGGCCTCGGCGCGCCAGCCGCCTTAGCCGCTGTCCACAGCAAAGCCACCGCCACCACCTCCGGCGGGAACCCAGCCACAAGGTCGAAATACCTCTTCACCAGGGCCTCAGCCTCCTCCACCACGCTCTGCGGCAGACCGACGCACTCCTTTACGCGCCTAAGCTCCGCCCCGATTTTAACCAGCCTCCTCTCGTAACCATGCAGGGTCTCTCTGTGGAACTTCGCCAGCCTACGCCACTGTACGCCGTGCTCCGGCTTAACGGCCAAGTCCGTCTTGACGACAAGCGGCGCAGTTCTGACGCGCCTCTCCTTGTCGAAGACGCGCCACTCCGGCCCCATGTCTACCGCCGCCTCCGAGGAGTCGGCTGGAGGAGGTGGTCGCCAAGGTGGTTAGAGACGTCTTGACGGCTTACTACGGCAAGTTGAAAAGCGCGGCGGAGAGGGCGGCTGTCTACTTGGCGTTAATCAAAAACGACACGCGTCACGCCTCTAAGGAGGCGAGGAGGGCGTATCAAGCGCTTCAGAAGGCGCTGAAGGCTAGAGACAAGGAGCAGGCTCTTAAGGCGCTTGAGGAGCTGAAGAAAGCGTTGAAGGACCTCGGCGTAGAGGTGGAGGGCGGAGACGTGAAGACGGTGCTGAAGGCTGTGGAGGAGAAGCTGAAGCCGGCGTATGAGGAGTATGTAAACGCGAAGAGAGAATACATATCTGCCGTGGAGGCAGTTGCCAAGTTTTCGCCAGAGGCGGCGTTGGCGCTGGGTGAAGCCGCTAGGGAGGGCGGGCTAGACTCGATAGGGAGGTGGATGTCTCTTGTTGCTTATGAAACTGGGAGGAGGGCGTTGGAGGAGTACGCGCGGTTTTGGGCTAGGCCGGTGGAGGAGCGCTGGAACTCTCTGCCTCAGGCGGTGAGGGAGGCTGTGGCGAGGAGGGAGGAGGAGGCTGTTTACGAGGTTGTCCGGAACACGCTGAAGAACGCCGGCATCGGGGTGAAGAGGGGCGTGGAGATGGATCTCCAGGGTTATGAGAAGGCGCTGGAGCGGGTCTTCACAGCCAACGGCGAGTGGGGCGAGCTGAGAGATTACGTCAAGCGGGTTGTAGAGGCGGCGAGGCGGGTGCAGAGGGGAGAGGCCTCTACGGACGAATTGACCAAGGCCGTAGACGAGTTGTTTAGGGCGTACGGCGCCAGGGCGGCTGAGCGGTTCGTGAGCTCGGACAGGCTGGAGGACGCAGTTGCGGAGATGCATGAGGGGATGCGGCATTTCGCGAGGGATACGGGTCTGAGGGTTGGGAGGGAGGCGGCTGAGAGGGCGCTTCTGCTGGGCCTCTCGACGATGCCTGAGCAGTTGGTGGAGGCGTATGCGCGTGGCGGCTGGCGTGGGAGGCTGGAGCCGTACGTCGCTTATTGGACTGAGGATGCAGAGCTGGCGAGGCGGGCCGGCGAGGCGGGTTGGGAGGTGCGGCAGATTAAGCGGCCTGTGTCCTTCGAGGAGGGGGTGCCTAAGGAGTGGCGCACCGGCTACGTGGTTGCTCCCTTTGGCTTCGATTTGTCGGCGGTGGAGAGGGCTGTGGTTGGGTATGTGGATGGGGCGCGTGAGGGCGTCGCCCGCGTCAGGCCGGTGGAGTGGCCGGTGCCTGAGGCCTACCTCTGGTTTGTGCTTAGGGATAGGCAGCCGGTTAGGGAGGGTGAGTGGATTGTGGCCTATTCTGTCGATAGGCTTTCTATTGAGGTGCCTTTGTCTAGATTTGGCGAGGCTCTGCGCGGGAGGAATTTCGACGAGGCGAAGAAGGTGGTGCGTGAGCTCTACGAGGCTCGGCTTAACAGAACGCTGTGGCAAGTTGTTTACGAGTTTGACCGGGAGAGGGCTGAGGCCGCGTTGGAGTATCTTAGGCAGAGGTACGGCTTGCCGGAGTCTAGGGTTTGGGAGCGGTATGACGAGTTGTATTTGACGTGGCTGGCGTTTAGGCTGGCCGACGAATACGCCGGCTATCTGAGGAGTGGGGTGGGGAGGGGGTTTAGGAGTAAGGAGGAGGTGGCTGGCGCGGTGTTTATGCCGTGGCTTCCGAACGACCTTACGCCGGCATTCATGCGCCGCCTGGTGGGGGACGAAGATGGGTGGGGCGAGTTTAGAGCTGTGTGGATAACTGCAGTGAACATGTGGTTTGAGAGGATGGCAGAGCCCTACACGCCGAAGAAGCCGGCCGTGGCGAGAAAGGCAGTGGAGCTCTTTAACGCCTTTGTAGGCGCCGGCTTTAAGTACGAGGAGCTGTTCCCGCCGCCTCAGAAGCCGGCTGAGGCCAAGAGAGAGGCGGTTAAGCCTGAGGTGGTTGTTAAGCCCGAGACCGCTAAGCCCGAGACTAAGCCGGCTGAGGCGGCTCAGAAGCCGGCTGTTCAGAGGCCTGTTGTGGAGGAACGTGGTTTAAGACGGGAGGTTGAGAAGCCCACAGCCAAGCCAGAAGCCGCCAAGTCTGAGGCTGTCAAGCCGGAGGTCGTTAAGCCTGAGGTTGGCAGGCCGGAGGTTGTCAAGCCTGGCGCGGAGGCTGTTAAGCCTGAGGCCGAGGTTGTACGTGGTTTAAGACGGGTTGAGTTTGGCGAGAGGCCTAGGGCGCCTATTGCCGACGTCATTCCGGAGAGGGTTTCTGAGGCTGTGGAGTATTTGGTGGGGAGGTTCGGCGTTGTCCTCGACATAGAGGCGGCGTTTAAGGCCGAGGGCTTCGTCAAGGCGAAGATAAAGGCCAGGCTGGAGAAAGTGGCCGTAAAAGAGCCGGAGTTTGCCCACGTGCTGGCCGAAGTTGCTGAGCGCGTGTTGAGCTCCTTCGGCAGGCTGATGGCGTCGCCGGACGCGGCGAGGCATGTACACGAGGCTTTGTTCTACTACTTCGAGGGCTACCAGACCAGAGACGGCGAGGTGCTGTTTGCGCGTATTGAGCGCACTGTCAGAGAAGCGGTGAGGAAGGCGGAGGAGGCCGGCGTCCCAGACGCGGAGTACCGCATTAAGCAGTTTGTGCTTGAGGTTATCGACGTACTGGCGAGGGCCGGCGAGCGGTATAGGAGAGACGCGCTGAAAGGCGTCTTGACCGTCGACAAGGCGCTGAGGGCCACCGCATTCGCCGGGCTTTCCGCCGCGGCTCTGTATTCCGTGTATCATGGGCTGTACTCGGAGGCCGTTGTTTCTTCTGTCGCCTCTGCCGTCGCCCTCGCAGAGGTTGGGCAGTTTAAGGAGGCTGTTGAGTATGTGCAGAGGGCGGCTAAGGCGCTTTACGAGGCGGCTAAAGAAGTGTTTGAGCGTGTGAAGGTGACGGTTGAGCGCCTCGTGGAGCTCTTCGTGGAAGCCGTCGCGAGGGTGTTGGCTTGGGTGGATGAAAACAAAGCATACCTCTTCTTGATGGTGGCTGTGGCGGCCGGCGCGGTTGCGCTGTCTGTTGCGTTGAATATGTGGGGTTTGATTGAGCTTGATAAGCTGGCGTATGCGGCGTCTCTAACGCCGTTTATACCTGCCGGCGTCAAGGAGCATCCGCGGGAGGAGGTGTTTAAGATGTTGAGGGAGGCTCCCGACCCCTACGAGAAGTTCAGGGAAGTCGCCAAGGCGGCAGTCGCCAAGAATGAGAAGCTGGCGGAGCCTTGGGAGTCGCTGAGGGTGTTGATACTGCCGAAGCCTTCTGAGGAGAGGAGGCTTATGAAGGGCAGAGCGTATAGTAAACTTGACGAGGGGAAGAAGAAGGGCCTCTTCTACGCCGTCCTTGCGCTGGAGGAGGCGTTCGGCGTCTATAGATCTGCGTTGAGGAAGTACGCGGTTGACCTTAAAGAGACAATGCAGAGGGTGGAGGTGGGCGAGGAGCCGTTTAAGCGAGTTATGTACGTGGCTGACGTCGGACAGATAAAACAGCTGACCAAAAAAGAGGACAAGGCCTTCGAAAAGGCTCTGGAGATCCTCAGGAAGCGGCTGAACGAATACGCTGTAAAGTACAGTCTGAGGGACCTCTTAGACGTGGATGAAGACGTGGCGAGGAGGCTGGCGGAGGCAATGGCGCCGGAGCTCTCCGAGTTCAAAGACGTCAGCTTCGGCGCGAAGGCCTTGGCGGCTTTAATCGCGTATAGGGAGCACGTGTTGGGCAGGAGGAGCGCCTTCGGCGTGGCGGCTTGGCATTGGCTTGAGGGGGGCGGGTCTGCCTGGCTCCTCTACTATACGCCGAAGACGGCGTACGACAAGGCCGAAAGGGCGGGGGTGGAGAAGCCCACCGCTGTGGAGGAGTTGGTGGCGGAGGCCCTCCGTCGCCTCTTCCTAAAACCCGGCGCCGACTACTACAGCCGCTACGTCGAGGGGCTCATGAAGGGCGGCAGGCTGGCGCCGGAGCTTGAGAAAGAAACCGAGTCGTCTTACATGTTTAGGCTATTCAGACTTGAGGAGGGCGGCAAACTCGTCGAGCTTGAGGGCGTAAAGCTGTGGATTGCAAAGGTGGGAGAAAGCATAGTCTACACTCTGGAGTTAGACGCGAGATGGCGGGAATTGTTTAGGCAAGAGCTTAATGCGGCGGAGAAGGCTGCGGAGGAGCTTAGGGGACGTTGGACTATCGAGGATCCTCTGCTGTACATGCTGGGCTGGGTTGCCTCAGACGTGGCGATAAGTGGAGGGCTGTTGCAGATGAGCACCTCCCATCTGTGGCAGTTGGCGGAGACTCAAGCCTTATTCGACTGGTCCTACGTCACATTGCGCGGCGTGGGTTTGACTCTTGAGGGGCCGAAGCCGCAGTTTCGCGCCCGCACCTCTCTCGAGAAGCTCGACGAGGCGATCAGGAGGAGCGCGGAGGGCGGGTGGCTTAGGATGCTGGGCGTTGAGGCGAGGAGCTGGGAGGGGCTGAGGCGGTGGGTTGTGGAGAACTGGGACGTCGTGGTGGAGACCGCGGTGAGGCGGCTGGGCGAGGGGGTCAGAGGCGAGCTAGAGGCGCTGAGGGATAAGCTTGACAACGACAAAATTGCGAGGGAGGTCGTGGCGCCTGCCCTTCTGCTGTTGCAGGCGGAGAGGCTGGGCGTGGGCGAGGAGACGTTGAAGTACTTAGCCGCGGTGGCCTCCGGCGCAATAGGCGGAGACGGATACGTGTCTGCGGCGAGGAGAGAGGTCGGCTTGACCAGCGGCGAGCGCGTCGTCGCCCTGCTCTGGGCGGCCGTCTTAGCGGCCTACGGCATTGAGGCGGAGGTGAGGAGAGTCGGAGGCGCGTTCAACGTAGTTGCGTCTGGCGATGATGCCGTCAAGCTGGCTGGCTTATACTTCCTCTACGGGCCCTCCTTGCTTGAAGGAGATGAAAGAATTATTAACTACAAGCTGGCTGAAGCTGTGGAGCTGGGGGCCGAGGGGCTCAGCGTCAGCTGGGAGAGGCTGAGGAGGAGAACTCCAAGCGGCCCCGTCGCCGCCGATTTGACCATATCGGTGGGCGGCGCCAGCATCAAATACAACGTGTATCTACGCGACGACACGATCATGCTCCGGTTCCAATCGACGGATCGAAGCCGCGCCGAGCTTGCAACCCATCTCTTGAGGCTTGCAGGCGTCGCTGCAGAGGTGAAGAAAGTGGGCAATAGAGACGAGTGGCTCGTCTATGCCTACACCGACAGGCTGGCGGCTGGACATGAGAAACTCAGAAAAGCCCTCGCCGAGATCGTCAGGACGGCCGTCAAGAATGGCTTGGTGGATGAGAAGAAGGCTGAGGGCTGGCTGGAGAAGCTGGAGGAGGGCCGCATATTGAAGGAGGGATGGCCGAAGTACGAAGTGAGGCTGACCGAGGGCGCGCTGATGATCAGATTCAGCTCCCCCAACCCCGACAGCATAGAGCGGAGGGCGCAACAGCTTAGGGAGATGGGGCTTGAGGAGGGCGTCCACTTCACGGTGAAGATGCCGGAGGGCGGCGGGAAGGGCTACGTCTCGATCTTAAAAGAGGGCTTGGCGCACGCCGCATGGCTCTCCGTACACGGCTCTGGGAGGCAAAGGGAGCTGGCGGTGGATTTTGTAGAGCACATACTCCAGAGGGCGAGGGAGGCGGGCGAAGATGTGCGCAAGAAAGCCGAGGAGATCGTGAAGGAGGGCAAGGAGAGGGCCTCTCTAGAGCTGAAGGGCTTCGAGAAGGAGGTCGAGGTGAACGGCAGGACATATGTCGTGAAGGTGATAGGCGGAGAAGCCGTTGAGGAGGACAGAAACGGCAGAAAGTTGCTGAGGATCAGAATCGTAGCGGAGGTTGGCGGCGTAAGGAGCGACTACACGATTACCTACGGCAGGTATGGGGATAATAACAAGGCCATGGGCTACGCATACGCCAGCGCCAAGGCGCCCGGCGGCAGGGAGGCGGACGCCGAGAGGTTCTCGGCGCTTGTGAAGGCCCTTACGGGCAGAGAGCCGAATGTGTACCGGAGAAGCGATGGCAAAATAGAGATTGAGTGTTACGAGGGACATCTAGAGGGCTTTATGCTCTACAAAGAATTTTTTGGCACCATAATGCAGTGGTTGAAGGATACGAGCCGCCGCGGTAGAGGCGCTGACAGGCAAGGAGCCGAAGATGCGACACAGGTAGGACGGCACGATAATGATAAAGCGTAGCAGAGAGCCCCTAGAGGGCTTCAAGCGATTTGCCGAGCTTGCAGACGCCACAGCAAGTTGGTTGGAGGAGACAAGCCGCCGACAATCCACCAGCGTGACTCTAAACCACTCTAATATGCCTCTTCCGGCCCTCATAGAACCCTCTTAGCCCTCCTCATTAAGCTTGCCTTTAGCAACTGTATTGAGAAGCCTGGATCTACGCCACGTGGGCAAACTGCGCTACAGGTATAGGCGAGGTGGCAGGGCCACACGCCGTCTTCTGAGTCTATGATCTTCGCCCTTTCCCCCCATCCCTGGTCTCTGCTGTCGGCGCTCCAGCGGTATGCCGCGTTGAGGGCCATAGGCCCTAGGAAGTTGTCGTTTGTGGCCAATATGGGGCATGCGGCCATGCATAAGCCGCATTGGATGCAGTAGGCGAAGTTGTAGTACTTCTCAAGCTCCTCCGGCTTCTGGCCGAACTCCTTATCGGTTTCATAAATCTCCTTCACGTCGCGTATAATATACGGCTTGACTTTCTTAACCTTCTCGAAGTCCGGCTCTAGATCCACCACAAGGTCTTTTATCACCTTGTGGTTCCATGCAGGCTCCACGGTTATGAACTCGGTCTTCAGCTCGGAGAGCAAGGTTTGGCACGCCAGCCGGGGCACTCCATTTATGACCATGCCGCATGAGCCGCATATGGCCATACGACAGCTGTAACGTACTGCAAGTGTCGGGTCTTGCTCCTCCTTTACCTTGACCAAGAGATCCAACACTGAGACCCTCTCGGAGGGCACCTCCACTTTGTATTCCTGCCACCACGTCTTCTGGCCGTCGTATCTTTTCACCTTTATAACTACCGACTTCATACTAATACTTCCTCTCCTCAGGTTTCCATTTGGTTATCGTTACGGGGGTGTATGTCAGCTTTATCTCTCCTCCATATAGGTAAGCCACCGTGTGTTTCAGCCAGTTGACATCGTCTCTCTTGGGGTAGTCCAGCCGGTAGTGGGCCCCTCTAGACTCGGTCCTGGCGTAGGCGCCTAGTCCAACCACAAGCGCCAGGTCTATCATGCCGTCTATCTCTAGGGCGTCTTTTAAGTTCTGGTTGTAGACCCTACTTCTGTCGACTACCCTAAACGAGGTGTACTCCCTCAATTTCTTAAGCTTGGCTAAGCCCTCCGCCATTGAGGACCCGTGTCTAAACGGGCCGAAGTGCTCCTCCATTATGTCGTTCAGTTGCCTCTTAACCTCGTAGGGGCTTGGCGCGTTTACCTCCTTATGCAGAAGCGTGTCAAAAATCCTGCCTTCCTCCTTCTTAGCCGCCTCCACCAGCTTCTCTTCTGTGGACGGGAGAGCCGGAGTCTCCATTGCGTACTTGGCGGCTTGTTCGCCGGTTAGCCTCCCCCAAACAGAGCACTCGCTTAAGGAGTTTGAGCCGAGGCGGTTGGCGCCGTGTATGCTTACCGCGGCGGCTTCGCCAGCAGCCCAAAGCCCCATGATCCACTTCCCGTCTGCTGTCAACACGCGGCCCCAGGTGTCGGTGTGGATGCCGCCCATTGTGTAGTGTACAGCAGGCCCCACGGGGATGGGTTCCGACAAGGCGTCAATGCCGGCGTATTTATGAGCCAGCTCGCGGATGAAGGGTATCCTCTTGTTGATCCGCTCCTCGCCCAGGTGCCTAAGGTCCAGCCCTACGTAGCACATGCCCGATTCGTGCTGGAACCCCCTCCCTTCCATGCACTCGGTCAAGATAGCCCTAGACACTATGTCCCTGGGGGCCAGCTCCATTTTCTGCGGCGCGTATCTCTTCATGAAGCGCTCCCCCTCCTTATTTATGAGGTAGCCCCCCTCGCCGCGCGCCGCCTCGCTCACTAATATACCGCTTGGCACAAGCGCCGTGGGGTGCCACTG
>Ga0080005_120347_pt1 | contig 10201 bp, 12 predicted proteins | sample JossMetagenome_2_FD_69208 | JGI IMG/M metagenome (GOLD analysis project Ga0080005, IMG submission 69208) | Hot spring sediment microbial communities from Joseph's Coat, Yellowstone National Park, USA - JC3_ASED (SPADES assembly) (version 2) | ecosystem: Environmental > Aquatic > Thermal springs >... | reverse complement strand
TCCTCATTCGAATGTCATGCTTGGTGTAGGACCTCCCACCCTCTACAACCACCATAATGCCGTCTCTACGGATAGGCCCCAGGTATAGGCGCTCTAGGTCTTTAGGTCTCTTTTTCTTGGGTTTGGTTTGTGTTTTCATGTCTATAATAGATAATTAAAAAGACCTGTCACGTTACTTATTGCTGGCATACGCATATGCCTCCTGTTGCTGTGCCTGGTAGTCCTGGTATTGATATTGCTGGTAGTAGAGCCACCACTGGTATAGGTAATGCGCGTAGTCCTCCAGATATGGATAGTACGGAGAACGCACGACCTTGACCACGTTAGGGGTCCTTATCAACGCCTGAAAGAATAAGCTAGACACAAAGAACAAAAGGGCAATAGCGCCGCTGATAGCCACACCCCATACGCCTCCGTATTCAGCAATGCCGACAAAGGGAATACTGTGGAACAAACCCCTCTGAAGGCCCAATTCATACAGCCCAAAGAATATGAGCACAATTGTCCACAGACCCAAGCCGGCTAGGCCCCACCTAACCATAAGGTCAGACAGAAAATGCCTCACCGACGCCCTACTCTCCCTATCAACTAGCGTGAACAACACAGCCAGCACAAAGGCAAACAGAAACATCCACTCGATGTTGTTAAGCAACACCTGTTGCGTGTTGTAGTCATTTATCAAAACCGTCGTGGTGGTAGAATTAGGCATGAAAGGCTTTTCCTAGTGATATTTAAGCTTATCTATGCCTCACCTGCGCCTCATTTTAGACAGCTCCCTAGCCACCGCCAAGACATACTGGTCTCCTGTAAGCCTCCCTATGTAGTATAGGTTAAAGTAGAGGCTCTTGGGAGCCAGCCTAGGCACTGTCTCAGCAACCTGCCTAGCCACCACCTCCGGCCTCTCGCCCCTAACCTTAGCATCAGCAATTATGTCAGCTACCTTACCCAATTCCATGGTGGTCATAGATATGTAGTAGTCTGAGGCCCGCCTAAGCATGTCGCGCGTTTCGCTATATATCCTAGCCACCTCCGGGTCGGCATAGATTTGTCTCATGACCCCCGGGTCAAGCATAGACGCCAGCCAGTCAGGCCTGCCGTAGGCCAGCCCCGCCAGCCCTCTAGCCAAGGCATCAGCAACATCCGGCCTAACGTCCTTAGCCTCCTCCAGATAGGTGCGGGTATACCAATACATGAATTCCATCTTCTTCTCAGAGGCGTTGGGAGTGCGCCACCCCATCACCCAGTCAGCCCAGTTAGACACCGGCCTGCCCTCCTCTACAGCCTTACGCGCCTTTTCCTCAGCCCATGCACGTATCTCCTCTGGGTCTGACTCTTTGGGCTGGTCGCCCGGAGACCTCTCAGACTCGATTTCCTCAATAGCCGACTCAGTTTCGAATGCTATTTCCTCTGGGGTATCTGAAACATCCACCGCAAAGCCCTCATTGAATTCATCAAAGGCGCTCATATTCCCTCAGCCAAAACAGCTTTCTGAGCTTTGTGTTAAGCCATGCCATTGGGTCGTCATTAGAGGCATGGTAGCCAATCAATTCGTCGCCAAGCCACCACACCCTGAGAATTCCAAAGTCCTCATAGATGCCCATTCTCAGTATCCGCCTAGCCGTAAGGGCCCAATGCATTCTGTCGGTGTATGGCCTCATATCAAAGATGGCGTGATACCACCGGCGCCTGTGCGGCAACACGATATGCCACGCCTCTATCCCCTTAGTGCCAGAGCGGTAGTGCCACCAAAAAACCGCACGCTCTAAAAGCTCCTTGGGAGGGGGTAAGTTACTATCCCAGTCAATAGCCGGGTAATACCTATGCTCAGTTACCTCACCCTTAAGCATTATGTGGTGGCTAAGCCCAATCACAGGCAGACCAGCCTTTACGTAGAACTTAAGGGCAAAGTATAAGTCGGCGCCATTATACTGGGTCCAACACACATAGTAGGCGATAATCCTCTGAAACCGACAATCTGGGTTGACGCACCCAGCCACCTTGGACCTACGGCACCTGAAATACTTAGTGATAAGCGGCTCAAAGAGCATGACATAAGTCTGCCACTGCCACCTAGAGTCCTCTAATCTAAGCGCTTTATCTACCAGCGTGTTTACCGGGTCCACTAAAAAATCTCCCCGATTCACTTCTGCCAGCATAACGCGGTGATTAAGTCTTTATGAATATAGATTATGTCGCCGCCCACCTCCACGAGGACCTCATAGACCCCAACATCCACGAGCTTTCCTTGAACCCTGCCGTTGCTCAAATACACCGTCACCCCCACCCCCTTAGGCACCTTGGCATAGAGTGATTTACGCCTCTCACCGCTATTGTCTGAGGACCCCTCACATTTGTTGACCCGCCACACACCGATTTTATTCGCCACACACATCTTATCCCCCGCGTCTATGAGGAAATTGTAAACCGCCTCTTGGACAATTTCGCCCACGACATCCACATGCTTAAGCGGGCTAGACACGTGACAGCCTATCTTATTTGTGAAAAAATCAACGCTCCTGTCCTGGGTTTGTTGCTGGTTATTCGCGCCCATGTATCCTTATGAAAGCCGGATTTTTTAAATTTTACGCCCCTAGTAACCAAACCGCGTCTTGGCGTAGACCAAAATCTCCACAAAGTTAGCCGGCACGGCGCAGAAGTTAGGGCCGCACGTATACCCCCAGTTAGACATGGCAAAGTCAATATCATCGCCTGTGGTCCTAGCGATAAAAATCAGCTGAATCTTTAGAATAGCTAAACACTGTGCCAGCCTAGCCGGCACAAAGACTCCCACCGTGGTCCTGATTATGTTGTAATATAATTGATATAAACAATCACGGAGGGGGTCCTCAGCCATAGCATGTTGATATCATCGATATATATGGCTTTTCAGCCCCACGCTTTATTGCAGGAGGGGGGCAGTGGTCTTACTGTCTCACGACAATGCGTATTTGGGCCCCCGCGCTCAGCGGCTTAACGGCTAACCACACCACTTTATCAATAAAGTCATAATACATAGTGCCGTTCCAATACCTCCCATACATGCTCCGCTGAGGCCCCATGATGAAGTCAACATGTGTGGTATTAGCCACGTATTGCACCGTGAACTCCCACCTCCCATACTCATTCTTTAAGCCAGAGCCGCGCGCCTCGCCACCCCCATACAGGTAGAACACCATAGTAGGGGGTGAGCCATCAACCACATCAATGCGGCCATTCCACAGCCCCACGCCGTCCACCAAACCGCAAACAGAGATGTAGGTGCCAAAATCCCCTTCAGAGATAGGACCCGGCATAATGACCACAACCCCGCTGGGTTGCCTAACCGCCTTACCCGCGAAACACACCTCATTAGCCACCACGGCATATATGCCGCTTTTGTTGATTATGTGATAGCGGCCCCTAAATGCGCTATACATTACGTGGTCAGACGGCATAGACGGCAGAAAAGCCGCCGCCGCCGACGCCTCGCCCATTACCACGTCCACGGAGACGTTGGACACCACGCTAATCATCCTGCCGTAGAGAGGCCCCACCACAACCCACCGCGTCTCAGACAGATTAAGCACAATATCGCCACTTGGTATAGTCGGTATAAAGGGTGGATTAATTACATGTAGCGTCACGTAGAGCGAGACAGTCGTCCCTATAACCAGAGCCACAATTAGAGGCAGTGGGGCGCGCATATAGAAAAAGAGGTGCGTCTTTAAATTTTCACAGATTTACCCGGCCCTACTGAAGACCTTGACGGTCACCAGCGCATCAGCCGACGGCTTCACAGCAATCCACACAGCCGGCCGCATGTATATGGCATACACCGTGCCGTTTACGTTAACCGTCTTTTCATAAATGTCAAAATCCATTGTTACCGATTGCGTATTTTGGTAGTAATAGCGTATAAACTGCGTCCTGGCCGGATTAGAAGGCACCCCCTTAGCCGACCCCCCTCCATGTAGGCCGAAAAACATTGTCATTATCACCGTAGCATTGTATAAGCCGTAATCGGCGCGAATATCTCCACGCCAGAGGACCGGATACCAAGCCGCCTTTTTACACAAGTCTCTGTATAAGCCGACCCACGCCGCGCCCACCGCTTCAGGCACCACCACACCCCGCCCAGCAAAAGAGTGCCGCCTCCCGGCAAAACATATCTCATTAAGAACTACGGCATAATAATCGCCATCTCTAACCAAAGATATAGTACCCCACGCCACGCCGCTCCACGTCACCGTGCCGTTAGGAAATTCATCGGCCATAAAGACAGCCGCGGCAACCCCCACTAGAACATCCATGGATACGTTAGACACGATTTTAATCCGGCTCCCAGACATTGGACCGAAAATATACCAGCTCCCCTCCGGCACTACATGGCTAAACTCTCCAGAAGGCGCTACAGCCGGCACCTCAGCCCCCCCTATAGGCAATTTACTACAGAACAATAAACAGATAATCAACAATATCAGCAACACCGCGAGAACCGCCAAAACCCGCCTAACCCATTTGTGTTTCATAAAAGCTAGAAATAAGAGATTTTAAGATGTTTGGCCGCCTCTTTGACGGCATCCTCCGGAGTCATGCGGCCCTCAGCCACCTCCCTCATTATCCTCTGTGCGCGGTGAGCGCCTTCTGCGCCTTGGCTTTTCAGCTGGTTCAACACCTCCAGGAGGTTCAACATTTTTTGACAGTTCCTTTCCATATCCACACCATGAATACGTGGTATATATAACCTCTCTCACCTCCGGCTCACTAAACCCAAAAGGATTCCTAGGCATTAGGGGGGCCTTATAGAAAATTTGCTTAATGGTCAGCTTTTCATCAACATTGGCAATCACGAGGAAAGGCACGTAAATCCGGAATACTAGGCCTAGGTTAGGGTCAAACTCATAGCTCCAGACCATCCTCTTTTCGCTGAGAGGCACCATGTCAACGTCCTTAAAGATAAGCGGCACACACTTACGTGCGGTGGCGCCCTTAATTATGGTGTGTTTAAGGAAAGACTGGCATATCGGGCAATCCCGCTTAACGTATATTATAGCAACGAGCATTAGACTAGCCGGCGCCCCAATTTTTATCCCTAACCCCAGAAAGCATTAAAACCCCCAATATCGCATAGATATGCCCAGCGGAATTACAGAAAGAGTTAAAAACCGGAAAACAGCCGTGCTGGAGTTGCTGGCCGACGGCTGTAAACCCACGTCCTACGTGAATCAGACATTAGGCACGACATATGAGATGGCTTATTACGTGCTTACGGAATTGGAATCTGAGGGATGGGTGAAACGCTGGAAACTGGGAAAAACTTTCGTGTGGTGTCTAAATGATGATGATTACAACCAATTAATCAACCCAATCCTCCAGGAGATACGGAGGATAGTTGAAAGCCGCAACCTGAGGTTTGTATACCCTGTTAGGCTTTACAGACTAGTCCTTAAAGACCGCAAAGCCCTCAAACTCATAGCCAAACTAGTGCCAGTAAACAATAGGAATTCCACGGTTTTATCGCTCTTAAACCACCTACTGAGGCTGATATACGGGGAGCCTTATACCGTAGGCAAAAAAACGGTGTATATTGTAGCTAAGAAAGGCGCCGACGTGAAGCGTTAACCACGTTGCCCCCACCACCCTAGAAAAACGTCAAACAGCTGCGTTGTATATTTGTAAAGAGGAAAAACACCGTTTTCCTAAAGGCTACACTGGGGGCGCTACCAGAGCCAGCAAAGCCGCGGGAACACCTATAAGCCAGAAAATCCGCCTATCCAGTAACGTGAATTTGAGGACCACCACCATAATGTTGAACATGTGCGGATAATACCCCATGGCATAAGGTGCCAAGAGCATGATTAGGCCGGGAATGGTCAGCTGGTCATGTGTGGCCGCGGCCAGCATTGTGTATACCATCTCCTGGTCACCAGCCTCAGCGCTAAGCACCCTGGCAACCGCGCTCCTAATCAACATGCCAACGAGAAAATCCGGCAGAGTGGCCAAGATGGTAGATACAACGCCCAGATGGACCTCAGCTATTTGCAACTGAGCCACCGCTTCAGACATCATGTAAGAGGCCACCAACGTGGCTAGAGCGTTGTTAGCCAACATAAGGACATCCCTGCCGCTAGGCACGCCGCGCACATTACCCATAACGAGCATAATCGGCAAAAGCAAACCAATAATCGTGTAGAACATAGGAAAGTGCGTAGAGGTGTAAAGCCCCGGATACCATGCTAGAATATTAAGCCCCACAGCCAGTATAGACCACAGAAACAGGTAAAAAACAACTATGGGAGACCTAACCAAGGGAGACCCGACCACGTTTCTCCTGACAACCGCGGTCACTAAGATAGCGTCCACCATTGTGCTGGCCAAAGTGTCTATCCAGGCCGCCACCGGCTTACCGTTGGCCGCCAAATTGACGGCAAAAACAGTCTGAGGCAGAGCCATAGCCACCGACACCACCATGACGTTGTACCACACCCTAGCGTTGCTGAGAGCCATATTGACCTCTGTGGCATAAACCACCGCCACGAGCAACACCGTATAGAGCGCTATATCAACCCATATGTTAGACACCCCAAAAACCGAGGACACTATAAAGTACGCATAGACAACAGCCGTTATCAGCTTAACAAAATCCATATACCCCCAGACCTACCCGACTTATAAATTTCGTGAGGTTTTTATAGGGGTGCGGTCAAGACAATTAGACTGGGTGAAACTAAACCCCCGGGCGCCGCGCCGGGCACCCGGGGGGCGGCGCGTCTGCGCTGGAGGCGGCGTGCGCGGCTTCCTTACGGGCCGCGCATCAATCTAAAAGAAATCACTTATTTTTAAACTTATCGCCCTCCAGCCTACGCATCACGTCCTCATAAGCCTTACGCACCACTTCATCCACCAAGGTGGGGAAATTGTCAAGATAGTGAGGCGCGTGCTCCTGAAGCGTAAATATAAGCCACCTAATGGCCTCCTCTACAGCATCAGCCTTTACCCAGACACTGTGATGTTTTCCATCGGGGGCCGCCACTATAAAGTAGTCACTGAGGTAGGGATACATGTCTATGATGGCTTGAACCATTGAGGGCGATGCGTATTGCTTAACTCTACTCATGGTGATGCTCTTAGTCACTGTCTTTGTGGCGCCTATGGATACGCTCTCACTCACGCTCTCCGTACCGTGCCCAATTTGTGAGGGAATCTCCAGCCTATGGACATATTGCACGTGGTAAAACTCTGTGTCTTGACCCTTGAACTTAAACAGCTTATTCTTGACCTTATCAAATCCCTGTGCCCGCCTCATAAGTAGGAATTTGAGAATTTGAGACACTATGGCCATGTGGACGTCAGCCGCGTGTCTCTTGGCGTTTTGAGCCATGTTTTCCACCGTCAGCGTGGGCTCCTTACTGTCATCCACGGCACGCATAATGAGGTAGTTGATTGCGTCGGTTACAAAAATGTCATCACGCCTCCACGGCATGTGAAGCCTGGTAGTAAGGGATTGGTAGTATTCATGGAAATAGAGGTAGAGCCGCGAAAAGGCCCACCGGTAGTAATCCGCATCCTTGATAAGAGAGTTGAAAACCGCGTTCATGGTGTTCATCATGTTGCGCGATAGCGCAATCTTAATCAAAAACAGCCTATCCACATAGCTTGACAGCCTCAAAAGATTAATCGCATAGCCCCCAGTCAGATAAAGGATGCCCCTCAGCGGGAATATCTTAGTCTGAAGCCGGTCATTAACCTTGGCCACAAGCCCCCTATCATGATACTGTAGCAACATGCTAATGTTGGGGTCCTCCAGTACGGCCCCCTCGCCAAAGTCATCAAGAATAACATGCCTATAGGCCAACAGCCCCCTAGCGCCGGCTAGGCTGAAGTTCCCGCGCACTATGTTCGGCACACCCACCACACTTTGGACCAGCTCCAGCACGGTAGTCTTACCAGAGCGGAAAGGACCAGTGACCGTAACTATAGGCCGCCTCAGAAAGTGGACGTACATAAACGGATAGAGCGTTACAAATAGCACCACCTCCCTATATGTGCCCAGAAAATCAAGCTCCTTATTGAACTTATTAAGCGCCTTCTCGAATTCCTCCTTAGAAGGAATCTCCTGACCGATTATGTCTATAACAACATTGCAATTTATGTCTGGCTGAAAGATTTTAGTGCCCCAAGCCACGAAAGCCGAATAGCCAAACCTGCCGCCATCATCATAGATAAACCCCAGCTTATTGTTAGATGGAATTGCCGCCGGCACATACACCTTACCTATCTCGCCATTCTCTGTGTCCTTATACGGAGTGAAAGACAATGTAGAGGGTGACACCCCCGTATCCACTAGACCAGCCATCCGCAAAGCATCAAATATCGAAATTTCATCTTTTTTCCTGGTAGACCTAGCCATCACTATGCGCTTAGTGGTGGTGTTGCCGTCTAGGTCAACACAGACTAAGAGGCCGTTCTGGAAATCTATGCGGCAGTTTGATTCATAGCCAACACTTTCACCGTTTCCGGACCGCCGTTTCATATCACATTGATAAAAAAGAGGGTTAAAAAATGTGTCGGTCGTTATATCCGGCGCATCCGTGTCACGAAAAGTTTATAAACCCATATTTTCTCTAGGATACAGCGGGCTGATTTGTGAGTGAAAACGCAACCGTTTCCGGGCCGCCGTTTCGCTCTCTTTTAAACCAATTAGAGGCTGAGCCTATTGCACCACGCGAGAAAGCTTATAAACCAGCAAATTCTCTCTTAATAGATGTCAGCCGCGGCCTAGGGAGGGCGCGCCCCTAGGCCGCGGCTGGCGTCCACCCCGCCTCCCCCTGACCCCTGGGGACCGCCCCTAGGGGGGAGGTGCTGGAGGGGAAATGGTGGGGGTCTCACGCTTTACAAAACCACATGTGTTGGGAAATGTTGGGATAATGTTGGTGTGACATTGAGCACGGTGTTGGGAAAAGTTTGTTATGTTGGGAACATGTTGGTGAAAGCGTGAACGGCGTCGCCGACACGTCTTGGTAGTGTATATATTCTATCTTCTGCACGAGTTGCACGCTGAAAAAATTCGCCGAAAACCCAGGAGAGTTGAAAGCGCGCCGAAAGAGTTGAAAGCTTTTGAGTAGGCCGAAACTAACAAGTGTGTTAAGATAAAGCGCGCCGAAATACACCGAGGATTCCCGACTTTCAACTCTTTCGTCAGAAAGTAAACTAGGACTAAACTGAAACTGACATATGTATAACGCTTGGGTTCACTGAAACTTACCGCTGTTAACGTCATAAAAAGAGTGAAATTAACCCCGGCTTTCAGCTCTCCCCCATCGAAACTAACCACGGCGAGACTCCGGGGGAGAGGGGGGTAGGGGGGCCGATATTATATGCCGCTTATGGCCTTTTTGTATAGCTGGTCGAGCTCTCTTAGTCGCTCTAAAGCTTTTGCCATATCCGACGGCTTTATTTCTACGTAGTAGCCGGCGCGGTCATTGCCTCGTGCGATTACCCACTCCGAAAGGCCATACCGGGTCACAATCGCAACGAATTGCGAAAACTTGACGCCAAAGTTCAAGTCCCGGCCGATTACGGTGAAGCCGTCATTGTCCACTTTAAGGTTGGCGCGGCCATACCAGTAGTTAAGTTTCCGGTAGAGGACCCTCAGCACCATGCGCTCAGTGTCGGAGAGAGCCGGTGGGTATGCCGTGTTCTCTGCCGGCGGCTGGCCGGCTTCGGCGTTTTTCGCTTCGGCCGTATTTTCATGTGGCGGGGGCGGCGGCTCCGGCTTAGGGGGATTGGGGGGTTGCTTAATGGCATAGTAGAGCTCAGCCACAAAGGACTGGAGGCTTTTGAGGCGGGCCTCTACATCATATATTGTGTTCACGGCGGCGGCGATTTTCTGAAGCTCCCTCAGCTGGGCCTCGATTTGGGCGATTTTGGCCTCCAGCTCCGAGAGCTTCACCTCCCGCGGGTCGGGCTGGGCAATCAGCTCCTCTAGGGCGAATAGGGTCGTGGGGGAGTTTGGCCGTGCGTCTATTATGTTGGCGTGCATGGCGTATAACGTGTCTTTGCGATATATGCGTTTTGCGTTGTCTGGTGTAAAGGGCGTCTTTGCGGTTTGTAGAGGGCGTTTTTGCGTTTTTGTGGGTGCGTCTTTGCGGTTGGTAGGGGGCGTCCTTTGCGTTTGGAAAGGGCGGCTTTGCGGTGGGTCAAGGGCCTCGCAACCCGTGCG
>Ga0080005_126554_pt1 | contig 10202 bp, 8 predicted proteins | sample JossMetagenome_2_FD_69208 | JGI IMG/M metagenome (GOLD analysis project Ga0080005, IMG submission 69208) | Hot spring sediment microbial communities from Joseph's Coat, Yellowstone National Park, USA - JC3_ASED (SPADES assembly) (version 2) | ecosystem: Environmental > Aquatic > Thermal springs >... | reverse complement strand
TGTTATCAGCATCACCGACGCGGCGAGGACTATCAGTATGGCCAGCCCTACGTCCAGCATGTCACTCGGCCGGCGGAATCCGCGCGGCGGACGGCGCGCCGAAGCTCCGCAGGGCTCTGGAGGACTTCGACCACGTCCCCACCCCCCTCCATAAAAGCATCTGCGCAGCGGCCCAGAAGCTCCTCCCAGGCGCGGGGGTCGCGGTGGATCGGCACGGAGGGATCCGCCTCCGGCCTACAGGCCGCGACCACCATGGCCTCGACGGCGTCCCGCCTAAAAAGCCTTCCGCCCCAACTCGGCGAGTCCCCCAGGGAGGGGACTAACGGATTATACCCGACCTGCGGACGAACTGTAATAAAGGCCCGTTTTGCCGCGCCGACCTATATATCCAGGCCCCGGAGCGCGGGGGCCAATATATACTGTATATAGCACGGGGCGCCGGGTCTGTAGGCGAGGCGGACGAAGTACCGCCGCCTCTAACCTTTTTTGTCAAACCACTTTCTCCCCTTCTTAAACTGTTTTCCTCTCGGCGCTTTACATATTTTGTGTTTAAAGGTCGGCGTCTTAAACTGCAGATTCTCTAGAATCACTAACTATTTTATCGCCCCTATTATATTACCGATTTTGCGAAAAGTTTTTAGGGCATGTTTTTCTTCAGCCTAAAGGTGGGCTCGCGGGCGTACACCGCACGGGACACCGCCTCGTATACCTTCCCCGCGTCTCTCTCCTTGATGGGGCCGTAGAGATCGGCCACCGGCTCTCTGTAGAGACAGGGCTTCAGCTTCCCGTCGCTCGTAAGCCTCATGGTCGTGCAACCGGCGCAGAAGTAGGGGTTGTTCCAGTTCTTGACTATCTCTATATCGACGCCGGCCAGCCTCAGGATAGGCCTGTTATGTAGGTCCTTCCTGGTGTGGGCGGGCCTTGCGCCCATGCCCTCCAGCAGCTCGGCCGCCTCGTCGGCCGAGGCTTGCAGATCGCCGAATATCTTGCTGCCGAGACCTACAGGCATGAGCTCTATCAACTGGAGAGACGCTCCGACAGATGCGGCGAGTTTGACCAACGACTTGAGCGACTCCCTGTCCTCGTTCACCCCCTTCAGGAGCACCGCGTTGAGCTTAACCTTCATGCCCGCCTTGACCGCCGCACGCACGCCGGCCAACACCCTGTAGAACCACTCCCTGGGCACCCCCGCCACTTTAGAAAACCTTTCGGGATCCGTCGAATGTATCGACACGTTGACCCTCCGGAGCCCCGCAGCGGCGAGGTCCTCGGCCAGCTCCGCCAGCCTGAAGCCGTTAGTGGTCATCGAGATCTCGACGCCGCCTCTGCCCATCTTCCTCACTATATCGACTATATCGCCCCTCAGAAGCGGCTCCCCGCCTGTCAGTTTGTAGTCGCTTACGCCGACCTTCGAAAGCACGTCGACTAGAAACCCATAGTCGTCTGCGTTGAGGCTACGGCCGATGCCCCTCGGCTGGCCTTCGAAGTGGCAGAATATGCAGGAGAAGTTGCAAACGTCGTTAACGACCACTCTAAGCTTCAGGAACGGCCTTCCGTATCTGTCGACCAACACCAATACCTCTTGGCGACCTGCATTTTTATGTAGACGTGTAGTATACGTATACTTTAAAGACCCAGTCCCTCGGGCTACCTAAATGCTCTTCTCGGCGATAGCCGTTGCGTATCAAGCGCGGAAGGTCTTTTCAAAATTATTTATTTTATTTATCACAATCTCTATATTAATTTTAATACAATCATATTTATTAAATAATGATATTATTGATTCTATTTATATGTCAATTATATCAATATTATTAATAAGGGCCATGGTGGGTAGATACGTAATGGCTATGCGCGTAGTGCTCTACATAGCAATTGTGGCTCTGCTGTTTCTTGACTCTGATCTGTTTTTACTTGAAAAATATAATATAATTAATATTATACTTGATTCAATTATTGTTTTTATTGCATTAGTATTATTTGAAATTTATGAATATTCCTATTATAGAATTAATAAAACTCTGGATATTGCCGTACCTGCGATGATATCCATGGCGATACAAGGTCCCTACATGTTTGCGTTGCCTATCCTGCAGGGTTTTGTCTTCGCCGTATTCGATCTGCCGATATATCTATATGGACCTCTGGCTTTTCTTGCCTATCTATTTAATTATTTCTTTTTAATTAGTATGTTTAAGATTAATTTTATTTTTCTTTTTGTTTTTATAAATACATTATTATTTTTAATTACTTTTTTTATTTTTAATAAAAGAATTGCCTATAGGTCTACGTCGCCGCCGGTAGGGTGGCTCTACTCTTGGCTGGGTAATAAATATTACGTGGAGGACGTGGTGGGGGTTGGCGGCTTCAGCTACGTCCTGAGGGTCTCGGCTGGCGGGCAGAAACTTGCGGCGAAGGTGCTCAGATATACCGACGACAGGGGGAATCCTCTCGCGTCTAGCTGGGGCGTCATAAAGATATTTGGACAGGAGATGAATAGATACCTGGAGGTCTTGTCGGACCACGTGGTGAGGGCCTACGAGGTATCTATACCGTCTGCTGAGTATAGATCCGTGGGCAGCTATATGAAGAATCCCCCGTATATGATACTTGAATACATGGAGGGCGGATCTCTGAGGGAATATCTAACCGAGAGGAGGGTCCTCTCCTTGGATGAATTCCTTAGGATATTTCTACAAATAGCGAGAGGATTAAGCGATATTCATAAAAATAATTTAGTTCATTTAGATATAAAACCTGAAAATATTATGTTCAAGGACAAAGAGAGGACCGTCGTCAAGATAGGAGATCTGGGCATTGCGAAGCTCGCCGTGGGCAAGGCCGTGGCTGCATCGTACCTCTCGCCGGCCTATGCGGCGCCTGAGACTCTCTACGGCCAGACGGCCTCAAAGGCCTCAGACATATATTCGCTTGGCTGTGTGATGTATGAAAGCTTGACGGGGATAAACCCGCAGTCGTTCGTGGTGAACGGGTACGAGATACCTCCGCCCGATAGATACAGGCCCGAGATCCCGTCTTGGCTCTCGGGTTTGATAATGTCTACGCTGTCTCCGAGACCGGAGGCCAGGCCCACCGCAGAGCGGGTCCTTGAGATACTGGAAAACTATATAAGCGGGGCCGGCGCTCCTTGATGGATGCCTTGGAGATGTCCCGTCTGCGGCACCGAGAACCCCGACGATATAGATATCTGTAGGATATGCGGCGCCGCCAAGCCGACCGCCGGCACTGTGAGCGTAGCCGAGAGGGGCCCTAAGGTGATTGCTCACTACAGACAGCTGGTCATCGAGATATTGGAGTCGCCGGTCAAGGGGCTGGCGGGCACAGCCAAGGCCTTCGACCTGGAGGCCTCGGGGAATATAGTGGCGGTAGGTCGGGCGTTGGACAACCACCTGGTGTTGCCGGATCCCTCGGTCTCTCGGAAACATCTAAGGGTGGTGGTGTCTTCCGAGGGCTTGATCCTCGAGGATCTAGGTAGCACCAACGGGACATACCTAATGCCCGAGGGGAGGAAGATCAACGTGGCTAAGGCGGGAGAGGAGGCGGTCGTCAAGCTCGGCAATTCGGTGGTTAGGCTACGGCTGGTCAGGTGACTAGGTCGAGGGTTCTCGCCAGAGGCCTCGCCCCGTCGTCCTCGATAAGAAACGTGTCTTCGAACTGGGCGACGAAGCCGCCGCCTTCCTCGACCAGAACTTCGTAGCCGTAGAGAACTCCTTCCAGCAAAGCGTCTTTATAAAAGGCGTCGGGGATCTGGGGGAACCATCTGGGCGTGAAGGGCAGATTGCTGGAGAATTGATATATTACATCTATATATTTTTGATATTTTTTAGACTTATTTCTCATAAGTCTAAATATAGTTATATTTTTATTATCTACAACATATCCTTTACCGTTTGTTGCAAAGGGCTCCACGGCATATACGTCGCCCGCCTTGATGACCTGCGATGCGGACCTATCGCCGTAGTTGGGTATCACGTCGCCTGCGTGGAGGACGTAGCGCTCTATCCGGTGCCCCGTCAGATTGTAGATAGGCTTGTAGCCGAACGCCCTTATGGTCGCCTCTATCGCCTCGCCGATCTGCCAGGCCCTGACGCCGGGCCTCAACGCCTCGTAGGCCCTCTTGAGCGCGTTGTAGGAGGCCTTTATCAAGCCGTCGTAGGCGTTGGTCCCCATCGCCGCCGTGATCGCGGCATCCACGATGTGGCCATCCCTATGGGCGCCTATATCTATCTTCACGACCGAGTTCCTAGGGATTCTGCTGCCGTCGTTCTTGACTGCAGTATAGTGCGCCGCCACCTCGTTGACGCTGACGTTGACCGGAAACGCGGGCCTGGCCCCCTGCGCGATTATGAACTGCTCTATCTTTTCGCAGAGCTCCAGAATGGGCATGTCTGGGTGGACGATATCGATGGCGTACTTTAACGCCTTGTGGACTACCTCGCCCACCTCGACCAGCTCGTTCACAGGTCTTTCCTCTTGGCGTTAATAAACAGATCGCCCTCAGGCGCCCCTAGGCCGGACATGTTAGCCCGACGCGGGCCATATGGCCTCTTTAAGGTCGGCTAGGCGGTCCTAACTTCGTCGAACGACATTATCGACATGTCGTCAGGCGCCTTGGCCACAGGCCCGACCCTCGCCGCAATTATGTACTTAACGCCCCTCTTGGTCGCCAGATCCACTATCCGCTGGGTTGCTATTCCGTCCATCAATATGGCGTACGCGCTGCCCTCAGATGACGACAGGAAGTCGGGAAGCTCCCTAACCGCAAGCCTCTTTATGGGGCTCCACTTCTCATCGTATATCTCGGCCTCAAGCGTGCCGAGCATCTCGTCTATCTTAGCCTTTATAAAGTCGGGCACCTCCGGCGGGCGCCCGGCCGGCTGAGGCTGTGGCGCCTGGGGCTGGGCCTGTTGTTGCGTCTGGGGTTGCTCCTGCGACTTGGCCTGCTGCTGGGCTAGATACTCCTCGACGGTCATCTTGTTCCTCAGAGCCCTCGCTATCTCCTTGGCGGTCAACTGCTCCACCTCCTTGCCGGGAGGCGCCCTGGCTACGTAGTCTATATGCGCCACCTTCAATAGATCTCTCAGCACGAGCTCGCCGCCCTTATCCCCGTCGACGAACGCCGTCACGTTCTTGCGCTTGCTGATATCTATAACTGTTTGAGGTATGCCCTGGCTTATACCCTCTATGGCTATCACGTTGCGATAGCCGTGCTTGACCAGATTAACGACGTCCGCGCGGCCCTCCACTATTATTATGCTGTCGGCTTTATCCACGTCGGGACCTGCCGGCAACCTCTCAGGGCCGTATTCGATTACCTCGGCCTTGGCCACATCTTCCTTAAGTCGCTCGAGTATCTCCTTGGTGTCGGGCAGGACCTCCTCCTCCATCATTTTGATCAGCTCCCTAGCCCTCTCGACTATTTTATTCCTCTTTTCCTCCCTCAGATCCCTGATCTCCAGTATTTTGACGTTGGCGGGATAGGGCCCGACCCTCTCCACGCTCTCTATAAGCGCCGCTATCAGGGCGGTCTCGTAGCGATCCAAGTTAGAGGGTATGTTAACTCGGGCCTTCGTGTGGCCGTCCTTCTCCAATATATCTATTTCAATCCTGCCTATGCGCCCCATCATCTGCAATTCCCTAAGGTCCATATCTTTGCCTAATAGACCCTCTGTCTGCGAGAACAGAGCCCCTATTATGTCCGACTTATCCACGACCCCGCCCACCTCGATCTGGGCGACGATCATGTACTTCGAGACTATGGTTAAGGCTCCCATGGCCTACACTTTAATAACATCTTTAAGTATTTACCTATGGGCGAGGACCTCGCCCCTTAGGGCGGGGAGGAGGTCGGCTGCCTCCCGAGCGACGCGCGTCCTGCCGACACGATGGCCATGCTAGCCTAGAAAATCGAGCAAGGTTCTAGAGCCGCCTCTGCCCACCAGATCGCCCTCCTTCACGCCGATCACTTCGCCTATCCTTAACGCCGCCGGGACTATCTGCCTCTCGACGTAATAGTCGGCGTCGACCTCCCTTATATCTTGGACTAAAATATAGGGCTTGGCCCTTGAGCTCAATTTATCTCCACCTTTTATTATTACGTATCCAATGCTCATGCCTTTATGTATTTTATATCCATATTTCTCAAGCATCTTGGCTGCATATATATGCGGAGGAGTCACTTTATATTCATCTAATTCCTTATCTATAGTTTTCCATATTATTAAATCATCAATATCTATGTTATAAGTTTTAATATTATCTATAATAGATTTTACATAACTGACAATTTTAGTTTTAGCTTCCGCCGGGCTTTGCGACTTGAGCGCATACTCTATCACTCTCAACTGTACCTCCTTTGCCAGCTCGCACCAATCGCCTCTCACGACCTCAAATCCCACTATGTCGATCCTGCCGTCGTCCAGAAGGCCTGCGTAACGCTTTTTCGATTCTGTAAATAGAAGTTTTTTATATATCTTCTCTAATTTTATTTCTATATTAAATTTATCGTTTACATAATTTATTATTTTATCGATATCTCTCGAATACTTAACAAATAAGCTATCTGTATCGCCATATATAACATTTATCCCTATATTTTTAGCGAATTCTATGACTTCTGATAATATATTTCTCGCGAATGCCGTGACGGATTCTGCGACCTCACGTTTATACCACCTGGCCCCCAGCCAGCCCATGTAGCCGTACATAGCGTTAGCCATTATCTTCAGGGCCCTCTGTCTTTCGTCCAGTAGCTTGTACTCCACGCTGTTTGGGTCGAGGCCGGACATCGCGCTTCTGACCTCCCTCCTCAGCTTAACCAGAGAGGCCAGCACCTGCGGTATGAAGCCGGTCGGCGACTTCCTAAACCTATGGCCGACCTCCGGCGCTCTGTAGGCCCCCTCGGGCGGGTCGGGCTCGCCGGGCTCTAGGTACGTGTCGGGGGACAGGTTGTACCTCATCATTATGCTTGGATACATGCTCGTGAAGTCCAGCACGGCGACGTCCTGGTATATACCGGGCCGCGGCTCCAGCACTATGGCGCCTTTATACGTCTCGTAGGGCCTCTCCTCTCTGTTGGGCGCCACCTCGCCCATGCGGTACGCGTACCTCATCAACATCCACTCGACCCTAGCCCCTACGGAGGCCGCGGCCACCTGGTCTAGCGGCACGCCCGACACCGATGACAGTTGGATTAGGTAGGGCAGCAGCTTCTCGCCCAGCCCGTAGGTGGAGGCGGCGTCCTCCATGGCGTATTTGATCAGGATGGGCCTCCTCGACGGGTCGTCCCAATACTCGTAGATCCTGTGGCCAGGTATCAACGTCCTTTCGTCGCGCCTCATGACGCCGAAGTATTCGGCCGCTCTATCCAAAGTCTTGACCTTGATCTCCTGGATCTCATCCACGACGTTGTAGAGATCCACGTTGGCTCTGCCCACGACCGACCAGTGGCCGTACACGCTCTGCTGAGGGGCTCCGCCCAGCCTATCTACGGATAGAGCTACGCCGAGCCTTCTAGCCCTCTCGGCCAGATAGGGCCAGTCGAAGCCGTTGGAGTTGTAGCCGAGTATTATGTCCGGGTCGTACTCCCTTATATACTCGACGAACTCGCGCAACGCCCTCCTGTCGTCCCGCTCATCTGCAGTTATCGCGAAGGACCTGCCCGAGGAATCCTTGATGGAGATCGCCACGACGGGATCTCTAGCCGGATCGGCGGTGCCCCGCGCGTTATAGACCTCTATGTCGAATGCCGCTATTCTGAGGTCGGGCAACACCCCGGTCTTCTCCAAAATGGGGGTGGGAGGCCTCCGCGCCGCGTATCTCCTCAAGCCGCCCAGCGTGCCCTCCTCAGAGGCCTCGACGAGATGCCACGTGGACGGCATGACGCCTACGTCGACCATATATCTCATGTAGAACCTGATATCGGCCTCGAGAACCCCCTCGACGCCCTCTAGGGCAAGGGCGGCCTCTCTCAGCCGCCTCACGTCCTCCGGCACGCGCGCGGTGACCTTGAACAGCTCGACAGGCCTGCCGAAATACCTCCTCTCGACGACATCTACGGCCTCGATGGGGGCTATCTTGGCCAGCGCCTGCCTCAAGTTGGACGGCTTACCCTTTACATAGAAATAAGGCCTAAACCCTCTGTCTGTTACAACCACGCGCTCGCCGCCCTCGGAGACGCCGAACATCCTAACCTCCGGCGTTCCCCCGACAACCGAATAAGTTATGTCGAGGAGCCAGAACTCGAGATCCACATTATTATACTGCCTGTTTTTATTCATGCAGCCGCTCTCTAAATGTCTTGAGGAGTTCGCCGTCTTAAACCGCCCTTTCTCGGCCTGCTTTATTAATATACATTATTGCTTATCATTATAGCGGCATTGCGAAGATTTAAAGGCGTTTTCCCGGGGCGGCCGGCCACGGCTACCGGCGGCCTGTCTCCTCGAGCCATCTCCTTATGGCCTCTGCGAGCTCGGCGTAGCGCATGAAGCCCTCCAGGTGCTCCCTGCCGCACTCCACCACCATCTTGTTGCCCACGCGGTACACCCCCGGCTCCTCGCCCGTGAGGGCCTTTATGAGGGCGGCGAGCTTCTCGGCATCTGTCTCCTCTCTGATGTAGGCGCGGCCCCTGGCCGCGTTGTCTCTGCCGTATCTGCCAAAGGTAATCGTGTAGTCGCGCCTTACGCCGCCAACCTCAGCGGTTATTTTAATCCTCAGGAGGGTCTTGCCGCTTCCGCCACTCTCGGGCTGGGCCCCTCCGCCGAGGACGGTCACTACGTGCCTCTTGCCCCCGACGAAGACCTCAGCCCCCTTTACATCTGTAAGCCTCAGAGAGCCCACCTCCCTACCCCTCTTCACTACTTCCAGGGCCTTCTCGTAGACCTCCCTACCCTCCTCCCCGGCCCTCTGGAGTATGTACTCTACGAACCCGGCCGCGAGCTCACGTTGTTCTTCTGAGCCGCGTATGGAGAGCCACGCGGCGTACGCCAAGCCCTCTTTTAGGATCGAGACGTAGCCCTTCCTGCCGCCCTCCGGCATCCTCACCGCGAAGTGGCGGCCCTCCTCAAGGCCCATTGCCCTAAGCCGCTGGACTTCGCGCTCTATGTTGCCGGGGTTGGTGGGGGCATATTGGACTACCAGTGCGCCGCTACGCGCCAGCCCCACGTAGTACCTGGGCCAGCCCTCCCTCAGCGTGAGGCCCCTCTCCAGCTTCTCAAGCCAACGCTTAGCCGTCCCCTCATCCACCCGGCCCCTCGCGAGGGCTTCCCTGACGACCTTCGCAACGGCGTCCCTGAGCTCCTTGCGCCCAGCCGCCAGCTTGTTGGTAGTGGCCCAGACCTGCCACTCGTCTCTACCGCCCACCTTCTCCACCTCCGCGTCTACGCCCGCCAGCCTTAGGAGGCGGGCCGCAAGCTCCACGCGGCCGCGGTCCGACGATCCGAATTGAAGCTCGATCGCGTCCTCGCGCAGATAGACGTTGTACTTCACCTCGACGCCGCCCTCCGAGATGGTCAGATCGGCGGCGACGCGGCCGCCCTCGGTCAGCCTTATGCTCCCCTCGTTGAGCCGCACGGCCACTTGGGCCTCCCCCACGAAACCATCGAACTTGGGGCTTAAGTACCTACCGCCGGCGGAGGGCGCGGAGGCGGCGAGAAGGCGCTTAAGCCTCACGGCATCTTCGCCGGTCGCGGTTATGTCGTAATATCTGCCCCTCTTCACGTACGTCCGCACGCCGAACCTCAGATCCTCGGAAAGGAGCTCGTTGAGCAGATGCAACGCGGCGAGGCGCAGAAGCGCGGCGCCGCCTCCAAGCTCTCCCCCTACGGTCAGCTCGACCTTCCTCGGCCCCACCGTGCCGTCCCCCGCCAACGCCGTGGCGTACATCTCGCCGAAGCGTAGCAACGCCTCCTCCCTATCGAAGGCCTCCCTTTTATCGTGCTCGCCCCTCGCCTTGTCCAGCATGATCAGCTCGAGGGCCGGGGCGACGAACTCCCTGGCCACCTCATCCCCCGCGCAGTCCCTCGCCAAGTAGCGCATATCTTTTAAGGCGAACTCGACGACGCCCAGACCTCCTCCCCAACCCTCCCCACATCCTCCTTGAGGACGCCGCGGCGCTTTGGCTCGCCGACTGCAGGGAGTACGGGATGCCCATCCGCCCGGCGGCGGGAGCGGCCGTCGAGGGC
>Ga0080005_126566_pt1 | contig 10203 bp, 10 predicted proteins | sample JossMetagenome_2_FD_69208 | JGI IMG/M metagenome (GOLD analysis project Ga0080005, IMG submission 69208) | Hot spring sediment microbial communities from Joseph's Coat, Yellowstone National Park, USA - JC3_ASED (SPADES assembly) (version 2) | ecosystem: Environmental > Aquatic > Thermal springs >... | reverse complement strand
CGCGAACCCCTAAGCAACCTAACCGAGTAACCCTCAACAGCAATTATCAAACCATCACCACTGGGTTTAGTAGTGGCTGGAGGCATCACTATGGACACCGAACCCCAGTCAAAACTCCATAGGTACCTGGGATCTACCGTGCAGTACGCTGGAGCCAACTCAGCGGCTGTGTAATCAGCCGAGAAGTTCAGGCTGGGCAGCGCCGACGTATAGAGGGACCTAACAAGGTTCCACTCCAGGGGATCAAAAACTATACTACGCATGGTGGATCATGTATAGCATTGATGGTTTAGGCGCCCTTTGTTAGTTTTTCTCTCAACTCCTTGATACTGTAGGAGGAGTATGCGTATAGGTTGTATGGGTGTATGCTCTCGAAGCTCACAACCTTAACAGCTATCCTATCCTCATCCCTCAACTCGTTGGTGAATACCTCATACACGTTGAATACCAGGCTCCTCGCAACATCCTCAACAAACCTCGGGTTCTCAAAGGCCCTTCGAACCAACCTATACTCACCCTCCCTCTTCAGGTAGTTAAGGACGGGTGCTGAGAATGAGTTAATGACCGCATCGATAAGTCTCGCCAAGTCAATACCGTTGTCCAGTCGATTCAGCGTTATATTGACCGAGGCCAACGTCCTCTGTGAGTGGGATGGTACATGGGGAAGTTGCGACTGCAACTTCTCCATGTATGCATAGACCTCCTGGGCGCATGGACACACGGTCATGCCCTTAACCATAACTCCAATAGTCAACTCTTCTCTACCATCCCTCCACAGCTTATCCCTAATCATGAGTATGGTGGGCACCTCGTCCATACCCATGAAGGAGCTGTACCTATGTATATACAGTGTTCTCAGCGAGGTCTCAGCCATGCTGGCGTACGTGTGCTTGTTGAGGAGGGTCCTCGTTAGATTATGCAGCGCCTCCTCAAGCTTTTTGAATCCGGCGAATTTCGTTTCGCCAATAGCCTCTATTATCGCCTCCACATTCCTGGACACGTGTATACCCCTCTGATTTCTCGGTAGATTAACACAAGCGCTCATCTTTGCGTCTAGGCAAATATCCGAGCCGTCTACGTTTAGGCATATTCGTTTATAAAAACCGCTAATACACACCTTACTTAGGCATATCTCAATCGCCGGTCTTCTATTCTGAACGTCAGGTAAGCAACACAAAATAAGCCACCGTGGGCTATGATCATCATTATTATTTTAAACATTTGCCTCTGCATTACTTAAGTTTGACGAAAGCGCTTACTTACACATCCTAGGGGTTTTCACGGTCTCCATATACGACTTAATAACCCTCTGCTTAAATTCCTTCAGTCTCTCGTGTATTAGGTAGTCGGCAACCGTACCGCAAGCACCCTCTATCTCCATATGCTTAACCAGCTCCCTAAAGGCACCCCCGGTCAATCCCTCACCTATCGCGGCGTATCCCTGGGCAGCCTCCTTACTGAATGAAGCGCCCGGCAGTAATTCGACAGGTCTCACCTCATAATCCCTTATGAAATCCTGTAGCAGGGACACCAGGGTCTTATTCCTACTGTGCCTACCCGTTAACAGCACGGCCTCAGCCTTCGGCGTTGAAACGAGCATTCTCGATATGTCCTTAGCCACATCCTCAATAAATGACCTAAATAATGACGCTAGAGGCTCAATACCCTGCTCATAGGCCTTCGCATACTCATTAAGGTCGTAGTTGTTGGCGTAGTAGAATATGCCGCCGTGAAACACATCCCACCTCTCCCAGGAACTAACATGAGCCACAACCTCGAGGTCTAGGGCACCCGCCGTCAACGTGCCTATGGATGCGTTGGTGCCCCCAACGCCATCCACGACCTTCCCATCCTTAATGGCCATGGCCGCGTTATAACCAAAGCCAAGCTCCGACACCACAATATTCACCTTATCATAGTCAATCCCCTCCCTAACTGCGTACGTGTGAGTTGCCAGGAATGATGCTGCCAACTTGTCAACGGTGCCCATGTCAACCTTGTTTATCTTCCTATACCAGGGGACGGTCGATAGGTGAATCACGCCGGGTAGGAAGATGACCCTAGGACCGAAGTTATTGACTAGGTACTCAACAGCCTTCGCCAACGCATCATAAACCCAAATACCCACCTCACCAGCCTCAACCCCCCTCCTAATATCATCCTCGGTACTCAGCAGTAGGACCTCAACAGCAAACCTCCTTGGGTCAACAACCTCATCGCCCCTGGTCACCGGTACGCCATAACCAGATGGTGCCGCTATGTAATCAATCTCGAAGGATTTGATAGCGTTTATCAACACATTTGGGTCCTTAGCTATCATGGAAGTTTCAAGGCTTTTCTCAGCCTTAACGACACCATCATCGATAATCACGAGGTCGAAGGACTTTGTGCCAGGATCAACACCCAGAACTCTTGGCATTCTTTACACCCTCCCGAAAAATCCTGTTAATCATTTTTAAAAATACTCCCCTTTTGCTAGCCCTACTCACCGTTTCCCGATAAAACCTTAACCTACTCAATATTTCATAAACCTCATTACACGGGACGTATGGAATCTTTGTATACCAAACCAACGCCTCTATTATTGCTGCAGATGCCCTGTCAAACACTAGAGGCATCCTTCTATTAATCTTAACTGACAACGGCCTTATCGAGACATTAATAATATCATCTTCCACACCCTCCACAGTCAATTCACCATTAATGCACGCATCACAATAAGACCTTGGGCATCTTCCTCCCTCAAACCTCCTAATCAATATCTTCTTATCAAATACAGCAAGATAAAATGCTTGGGGAGACCTAGTTACGCAAACAATGCATGGTATTTTATCCAATTTCTTCCCAAGAATTATGTTGTAAATTAACGAACCCCTAAAAATCCTACCAACTAACTCGCAATTATCACCTAATTTGAAGCCCATGGGCATTAGGCTCATAATGCTATCTCTATCTTCGCTACCAAGAAAGGCGATTATGGTTTCTCCGTAGGTATCACTCGAAAAGCCAAGATCTTTCAAGTAGCAACTCGTATTTCTCATACTTTCTTAACTAGATCTAAAAGTTAACGAAATATTAATTTTACACTTCTTTTTAATTAACTGAATGCTTCAATTTCTCTCACCAATATCCTCGATATACGCCAAGGTATATTTTAAATCATCAATATACCTAAGCCTTGCTTTCACATAAGCGCTTCCATACTCGACAATCACAGTCACATCAAGATTCTCAGGCTTTAGTGTAACGTATTTATAGGGATCCTTTGAGCCCAAGTCCTTATTATCAATACTAATGTTTACCTGAGCCTTAACCTTGTACGGTTGAGACGTTATTGCATACTCAATAACCCTCCTCAGGTAATCAACCTCCTCAACATAACGAATAGGAACACCCCTAAACTGATGCAGAACCATACCCAATGCAACACCAGCCTCAAATGCTGCCCTCTCCCTATCAGAGACTTTCGTTGAAAAATACCTCTTAGCCCTATCCTCATCAATTCCCATAACAAAATCCAACCTTAGAGATTAGTATTTTAGCATTTTTCATATCTTCTGATGCCGAATTCATGATGCCTTAACACTTACTTAGTGCTATTGAACCTTATTACCAGGTAGTTAGATTTTGCTCTGAAAGCATTAAATCTAGTATATATTTTTAAATTAACTCGTAAAAATAATAATTTGATTTTTAAGCACAAAACCTTAAATAAGGAAGGAAATTGTAATATTTTTAATGTTTAAGTATAAAACCTCACAGAAGGTGTACGAGATTGATGGATTGAAAATAGGAGGTAATTCCTTCGAGATACCTCCAGTGCTTATAGCATCGATTTTTTATCATGGCCATAAGGTATTTATTAATGAGCAGAAGGGTTTGTTTAATAGAGATACAGCCTTACAATTGATTGAATCTATAAAAGATGTTTCTACAAAGACTGGGTTACCTTTCTTACTCGATGTTGTTATTAATAGCCCAGATGCGTCTGAGAATCTGATAACGTTCTCGATTGATGCAATAAAAGGACCGTTAATTATTGATTCTCCAGGATCTGAAGTCACTAAGGCCGCCATGAAGGTCATAAAGGAGTTAGGCGTCTCCAATAGAGTTATTTTTAACTCCATAACTGAGAAAACAAAGGATGAGGAGTACCAAGCGCTGCAGGATGCAGGTGTTAAAGCTACAATAGCATTACTATATACCAATAGGTTTTTAGAGCATGGGGCTAGGTTAAAGGCCCTTGATAACATTTTGTCAAAGGCTCCATCTTATGGAATTGAAAAATTCCTCGTCGATACATTCATACTGGATTTACCGTCATTGTCAGTAGCCATTAAGACGATAATCGAGGTAAAGAGTAGGTACGGACTTCCAGCGGGTGCCGCAGCTCATAACGCGGTTTCCGTACAAGCTAAGGGATTCAAGCAGAGGTTTGGAGTTGATGGTTATAGGTCCATGGAGATAGCAAGCAATGCTGCCGTAATAACGGCCGGGGCAAACTTCATACTTTGCGGTCCAATAGAATCATGCATTTACGTATACCCAGCAATTTATACAATATATACTTCATTCAAATATTCATTAAGCAGAAGTAAAGAAGAATTATTAATAAATATTTAATATTTAAATAATTCATTATCGAAGTTATTTTCTGCCTATCTTTTTAAGGACCTCAAGTTCTCCCTGGTAATCACCTGCTGCCGTAATTATAACTCCATCAACTAGCCCATCAACTCTCTCCAAGAATTCGCGAGCATTGTCTAGTTTTGTAGTGGGTGTCCACCCAATTTGCTTTAATGTGTCTGCGTTTCTAGGTGTGCCTATGAGTACGTATGTGTATAATGATACATTCAACTTAAGCTCCCTAATACCTCTAGACAATTGCTCAAGCGCTGGTAATGTTTCCTCGGTTAACCTCATGAATAACGCGAAGTCCCAACCACTCTTTACCCTATTAATCATGTCATCAATATTAAATTCCTTAGTACCATACCTCTCAACCCTTCTTGGCCTTGGTGATAAGAGACAACCTAGTTTTGTTATTCTTATTTTTATCTCGTTCTTAAGAAAGTCCCTAGCATCCTCAGTCCTCCTCCAATACTTAGACCCGAGTGGTTCACCGTACCTTGGTTCATCACCCATTGTGAGAACTAATCCATCTAAACCTACAGCGTCCGCGGCCAAGGCTAGTGCCGCAACTTCTACAGGGCCTTTGTAGTTAAGTACGAATATGGGCATTATGATTTTATCAGGAAATCTCGTCTTTAATACACAACCCACAGCCGTTCCACTTGGGGCTGGTATTCCAGCGGCACTATCAGTTATATTCCATCCATCAACGTAATCCTTAATCTCCTCAACGGTTTTTAGGAACTTTCTCGTGGGAACGAGTTCATGAAGAACCTTCATCAGCCAGAGAAATGTATTCTCCTTTTTAATTTTACTTATTATAAGAATTTTTACCTTATAATTTTACTTAACTATTTGCCTTCATTTTCATATCTGGTAAATATAGGTATGTTTTTGTTCAAAATATATCCTAACCCTTACCCTCTATTCTCTCGGAAGGAACATAACGCCATCCCTTTGTAACCTTCTAAATAAGTCTTCTGAATCTTAATTATTATATCTAATCTTTATGATTTCTCTTAAACATGTGAGTGGCTGCGTTCATCCTAATAATATACTCAACTCTTTCATTTGGCGGTACTGACACGGACTCCTCTACTTTATATATGGGTGATTTTAGTTTTGCTTCTCACCTTGCTGCACATCGCTTATTCTAACGCCACTAATGATGACTTAAAAATTTATAAGGAGATTAATTTTAAACTACGGTTAATGGGTAGAGTAGCTATCGTGGGTGTTGGTCGCGTTGGTAGTTTTGTTGCTCATTACCTAAGGGGGCGTGGGTATGACCTTAGGCTTTTGGATGTTTCTGAGAGGGTGAGGGATTTAGCCGAGAAATTAGGTAGTGAGTATCGAGTAGTTAATGCCCTATCCATCAATGACTTAAGGACCGCCTTGTCTGGCGTTGACTTAGTAGTTACGGCGATGCCTGGTAGTTTAGGTCATGAGGTGGTTAAGAACGTGGTTGCTCTAGGCTACAACGTGATCGACGTATCCTTCTTCCCAGAGGATCCAGGCGATATTGATGAATTAGCGAGGAAAAACAAGGTATTGGCGATTTTGGATTGCGGTATAGGTCCTGGGTTCACCAACCTCCTGGTTGGTAGGGCATACGAGAAACTCGGTGGGTTAACCGAGTATAGGATATACATAGGCGGTATCTCTGAGGTTTACGACCCACCATTCGGCGTAATGCTAGGGTTTAACCCACTGGACTTCATAGACGAGTACAGGAGACCGGCGCGCTATATCGAGAATGGCGAGATAAGGGTAGTTGACCCATTGAGTGGACCCACCGGTAGGGTATTCATTGACGGCGTAGGGGAATTGGAGTTCTTCTATACTGATGGACTGCGTTCATTAATAAAGAGCTTCCCCAATATCAGGTTCGCGGCAGAGTACACGCTTAGGTGGCCGGGGCATATCGAGTTCATGAGGGGTCTTAAGAAACTCGGTTTATTAGATCATAATAAGCTGAGTGGTGGGGTTTACGCCGATGAATGCCTAGCCTCAGCCATAGCGAGCGCCGCAGCGAAATCAGACATAAGGGACATAACCGTCCTCAGGATTGACGCGTGCAAAGACACCAATTGCCTGGTGTATACCCAGGTAGTTAAACCAACCAGTGAGTGGAGGGCTATGGAGAGAGCGACAGGCTCCTTCCTATCATACATCACCATCGAATTCCTCCAGGGCAGGGTAAAAATGGATTATGGAGTCGCGTATCCAGAGAGGTTGGCCTATCTATCGGACGACATACTAAGTATGTACGAAAAAGACGGCATGCCGATATCCGAAAAATACATAGGGAGATGAGGTATGGGCACGGATGAGAAGGAGAAACTTTTCAAGGATCTTTATGATGCCATTGTTATAGCTGATACGGATAAGGCGTTATCCGCTGCTAGGAAGCTTGTTTATGATTTCCACGTTGATGTTCAGGAGTTGATGAATAGGGCTCTTTTGCCTGCCATGAGGCATGTTGGTGAATTGTATGAGCGAGGTGAGTATTTCATCGCTGACATGGCAATGTCAGCTGATACCTTTAATGCAATAATGAAGGAAATTATCGAGCCAATTTTAAGCAGTAATAAGGAGACGAGCGGCAGCAGTAAGAGGATAGTGGCTGTTTTTGGTACGGTTCAGGGGGATATACATGAACTTGGTAAGAACTTGGCGAAGGCGTATTTTATGGCTAATGGTATTGATGTTGTTGATCTAGGGGTTGATGTTCCTGCTGAGAAATTCGTGGAGGCTGTTAAGCAGTATAATGCCGTTATAGTTGGTGCCAGCGCATTGATGACCACAACTAGAGAGGAGCAAAAAGCCGTGATAGAAGCCCTGAGAAAGGCTGGTTTGAGGGATAAGGTGATCTTCATTGCTGGCGGGGCTCCAGTCACTGATGAATGGGTTAAGGAGATTGAAGCTGACGTGAATGGCAGTGATATGTTTAAAGCCTTTGAGAAGGTAAAGGAACTTCTTAGGGCGAGGGGGTATGCCACGTCCTAGTTTCTACCTTTTATCAAGAGATGAAATAGAATTAGTATACTCCAAGGCATTGGAGGTTTTAAGCACAGTAGGGATAAAGATAGAGGATGAGCTTGTTAAGAATTTTTTAGAAAGTAATGGAGGCGTTAAAAAGGATAATAGGACATTGATTCCCGAAGAGCTTGCAAAGGAGGCATTAAAGAAGGCACCTAAAACATTTGATTTATATGATAGGGATGGAAAACATATCGCCACATTGGGTGAAGGGGCCAATATATTTGCTCCTGGCTCGGCAGCAATTTATATAATCGACCATAGATCAAAGGATGTAAGATCGCCTTTACTTGAGGATCTTAAAAACGCTGTAATAATTACTGATTATTTAAAAAATGTTGATGCACAAAGTACGATGCTTGTTCCTGATGATTTACCGCCACAGGTTAGGGACTTCTCTAGACTTTATGTGGTAATTAAGTACTCTAAAAAGCCCGTAGTAACTGGGGCTTTTACAGTTGAGAACATAAAATTTATGTTTGATATGATGAAAGTTATTAGGGATGATTTTAATAAAAGACCATGGGCTATATTTGATGTAACAATCTCCTCACCTCTTTCATGGAGTAAAATCACAGCTAGAAATTTATATGATTTAGCAAAAGAAGGTATACCTGCAGAGATAATATCAATGCCTCAATTAAGCGCAACAGCACCAGCCACGGTAAGTGGAGGTTTACTTCTTCATACTGCTGAAGTTATAAGCGGTACTGTAATAGCAGAGCTTGTAAGCCCCGGCTCTCCTATTATTTATGGAGGATCAACAGCAGTATTGCAACCAAGGTATGGTATTCCAATAATTACTGCGCCGGAAAGTGTATTATTATCGTTGGCATACGCAGAAATTGCTAAGTACTTAAGGCTGCCCTCTCATACGTATTTAGGTCTTAGTGATAATAAGATTATTGATTATCAAGCTGGGGCGGAGACCGTATATTCCGCAGTACTTGCCGTGTTGGAGAAGTTTGACATCATTTCGGGACCTGGTATGCTTGAAAATGAACTTACTCAAAGTTTAGAAAAATTGATTTTAGATGATGAAGTTGTTGGTATAGCTAAGAGAATTGCGAAGGGATTTAGCCTTAGTGCTGATGAACTATTACAGGATATAGATGAAATAAAAGATGGTATTAATAAACGTCATTTCCTCAGTAGTCCTCGTACAAGGAAGCTTGTTAGAGAATTCCATGCATATAGTATTTTTGATATAACTACAAGATCCGCATGGGATAAAAGGGAAGTTCATGATAAAGCACATGATAAGGTTCTTGAAATACTAAAAACATATACGCCTACAATGCTAGATAAAGATCTAATTAAGAGAGTTGAAGAAGTATACGCTTCTGCATGGAAATATTATAACCTAGGAAATCCCAAATTAGTTTAGTCTGGTAAAAATTAAATACCGTACGAAATTTATACCTTAATGGTTAGATATGTTGTTTGATACTGTAATTACGAGACCACCTGGCAAGAACTATGTTAATTGCGTTTCACCTTATCCGGAGAAGAGTACATTACGTTTAAGCTCAGCAATAGAGCAGTATGAGTCGTTTGTAAGAATTCTTCGTGATAATGGCATTAATATTATTGAATTACCCCCACTTAATGATCACCCAGATTCTGTATTTATGCAGGATGTTGCTATTACTGGGTTAAAGTCAAGAACCGCATTACTTAGCAGGTTTGGTGAACCTAGTAGGAGAGGTGAGGAGAATGATGAATCATTGCTAAAAATACTTAAAGATCTCGGTCTTGAAATAAGGCATGTAACAGAACCGGGGACTCTTGAGGGTGGTGATTTCATAATAACAGATGTAGATAATATAGTGCTGGCCGGAATATCGCCAAGAACAAATAATGATGGAATAAGACAATTCAAGGACGCATTTAAAGATGCTGAGGTAATTTCAATACCGGTAAGAAAGTTTATACACTTAGGTAGTGTCATGAAGTACTTAGATAACGGTAATCTCGTAATTTCGCCTGGCATAATTAATGATAATTATTTACAATTATTAAAGACCAAGGGCTTTAATTTAATACCTCTTTTGGAAGATCTAGGTTATAAGAAGTCGAGTACTGAATTTACCGCATACCTAATGTATATTGGTAATGATAAAGTCATAATACCTCCAGACAATAGGAAGACCATAAGGCAATTAAGTGAATTAGGCTATGACGTAATTGAACTCGACTTTTCAGAATTTTGGAAATGTAACGGAAGCTATATGTGCTTAACACAACCATCATATAAAACACTATGAAATTATGTTTATGAAAAATTAATAAATTACCTTAGGGAAAACTTAAAAACTAAATTTTACTGTATCTTTGTTATGTGCGCAGATAAACAAAGCTCGGCTCAGCCCCAGGTTAGGCTTAGGAGGGCTTTGACACTGACTGATTATTTCATGCTTCCCCTTACTGGTATGGTTGGTAGTGGTTGGTTGTTTGCCGCATTAGGCGCCTCTGGTGCTATGGGTCCTGCGGCGATTTTATCATGGATAATAGCCGGCGTACTATTCA
>Ga0080005_175863_pt1 | contig 10206 bp, 11 predicted proteins | sample JossMetagenome_2_FD_69208 | JGI IMG/M metagenome (GOLD analysis project Ga0080005, IMG submission 69208) | Hot spring sediment microbial communities from Joseph's Coat, Yellowstone National Park, USA - JC3_ASED (SPADES assembly) (version 2) | ecosystem: Environmental > Aquatic > Thermal springs >... | reverse complement strand
GTTCACGGTTTTCTCGGGGGCTTACCTGGAGACTTATAGGAGGAATGGGATCTGGGGGCTAGCCTACCTGGCCATAGCCTTCATAGTGTTCATCATCCCTCAACTACCCATAGTTTACCTGGTGGGTGGCATCCACAATTACATCTCTGACGTCTTCTTCTACCTTAAGTGGTTCACTGAGCCAAGGCCGCCGGGGCCTGTTGCCTCCAATCCGCTTGACTGGTTGATAGGCATTGACTCCTTCGTTAACAACGTCACGCCACCACTGTACGCAATGGGACTACCAGGCGCCTACCTGGTTGCCCTAGCCTACTCGGTGATGCTTATCGAACCCCACGTTAAGGGTAGGTTGTTCAATGAAGTTAACATTAATGAATTATCCATACCCGTAACCCTATTAACCATTTGGCTTGGCTTCTGGCTAATCTACTTCCTAGGGGACACAACCCTGTACAGCTACTACACCATGCAGTTCGCAGCCCTCGTACCACTAACCTTAGTCCTAGCCATGAGTAGGGCTAAGCCTAAGGCAAAGATTTGGATAATACTAGGCGCCATAGCAGGGGTAGTCTACGGAATATCAGTACAGTGGAGGATACTACACTCCCTAATCATATCAATCGCATAAACAACCTAACCTAAATTCTCAAATTATTTGAGGATTATTGAGGTCTTAGGGGTGCCCTCCTTACGTTTTTACCACTTCGATGAAGATCGCTCATCTGAATCCCTCCTAGTCCTTGTGAATAACCATGTTAAAGCCCTACGTTGTCTAGGAAGTTCTTGAGTATTCTAATCCCGTATTGGGTTCCTATGCTCTCGGGGTGGAATTGAACTCCAAAGACTGGGTACTCCACGTGTTGAATACCCATTATTTCATCATCATCTTTGGAAATGGCGGTTACCATGAGTGACTCAGGTGGGTTATCCACAACGAGGCTGTGATACCTCATGCCTTCGAATTCGTCAGGTAGGCCGGTGAGTATTGGTGTTGGTTTAACCCTCCTGATTACACTTGTCTTGCCGTGCTTAATAACCTTAGCCTTCCTTATCGATGCCCCGAAGACGTGTCCTATTAACTGGTGACCTAGGCAGATGCCTAGGATGGGGACTTTGTTGCTGAAGTACCTTACAACATCCCTTGACACACCCACATCCCTCGGGTTCGTTGGGCTACCTGGACCTGGGGATATTATTATCCTATCCGGTCTAATCCTCTCAATGGCCTTAACGCTAACCTCATCATTCCTAAATACCAGTGGCCTACTGCCCAACTCACCAATGTACTGGGCTATGTTGTAGACGAAGGAGTCGTAGTTATCTATGATCACGGTTATGTCAACCATGTCCACCACCCAGGCCCATGGCAGCCTTAAGGCTGCCTAACTTATGCTCAGTCTCCATGAGCTCTAGTTCAGGTTTTGAATCATACACTATGCCAGCCCCCGCCTGAATCCTAACGGTACTCCCCCTCGTGAACATGCTCCTTATGATTATTGCGAACTCCCCACCTCCACCGTGCATTATGCCCAACGCCCCAGCGTAGGGCCCCCTAGGTGAGTCCTCGTACTTGGCTATCAGCTCCATTGCCCTGGGCTTTGGGGCTCCGGTTACTGTGCCGGCTGGGAATGTGGCCACTAGGGCATCCACAATGTCATTACCCCTACTCAATGTCCCCTCAACCCTTGATACCAAGTGTTGGACGCTTTGATACTTCTCCACTGCGTAGAGCTCCTTAACCTTAACACTCCCGAAGACGCACACCTTACCTATATCGTTCCTGGCCAGGTCAACGAGCATCACGTGCTCCGCCCTATCCTTAATGCTCGATAGGAGCTCCTCCTCAAGCCTAATATCATCCCTCGGATCCCTACCCCTAGGCCTAGTTCCAGCTATTGGGTGGGTCTCAACCCTCAAGCCATCAACCTTGACCAGTAGTTCGGGGCTTGTGCCTATTATGTACCTATCCTTAACCTTCATTAGGTACATGTAGGGTGATGGGTTTAGGTCGGCAAGTCTCCCGTAAAGCGTCATTAAATCCCCCCTGAAGCTATACTCCTCATACCTAGATAGGACGACTTGAAAAACCTCACCATTCTCAATATCCATTAAGGCCTTTGAAACCCAATCCATGTATTTAACCGGATCCGTGGCGCTGATTAACCTAGCCACCTCGAAACCACCTGCATCACCCAAGCTTCCCCTGGGCAGCTCACCCTTGACGTATGCCCTACCCAGGAAGTAGTCGTATATGACCACGTTCTGAGGTATTATGAACTCTGCCTGGGGCCAATCACTCCCCTTAATTAATGCGGCTAGGTATGGTTCAATGGACGCGACTGCATTGTAGGATAAGTAGCCCACAGCCAATTCACCATCCTCAAACCTACCCAACTTCCTATAGAGGGACTTAAGCTCATCGTAAAGGTCATCACCGGCATTCAACTCTAAAACATCCCTAACACCCCAGGTAACCACAGTGTACCTAGACCTCTCCGGGAAACCTGGCCCACTCTCAAGTAGCGTCACGTAATCCTCACCCTTATCAAGCATTAACCTAGTTAACTCCCTTGGTTTGGGTAATTCGTCAAGCGGCACCTTCACCCTTAACCACCCTGGCCACCTGCATCACCAGCCCCCAATCCTTAACACCTGGCTTTGACTCAACCCCAGAGTTAACGTCAATCAGGTAAGGCCTATACTTAACGACAAGCTTAATGTTACCTGGCCCAATACCACCGGCCACGCCAGCCTTACCCAGGCCAGCTATCTTCGTTATAATGCTTAGTGGTATCTTTAACCCATGCTCAAAGACCATATAACCGACCTTGGGTGCGTCAACCAGCACGTACTCAACGTTGCCTAACGTTAGGTATGTCTTAACGGTTTCAATGACCTGTGAATCATTAGTGTACTCCACGACGGGCGCCACGTTAACATTGCCGTATTCACTGGTTATGAGGTCGGCATTGATTGGCCCGTGGAATTGGAGCACTGGGAAGCCTGCCTTAGCCGCCAGGTTCATTGCCTCACCTAGGCTAAGGCCCTTAATCACCGCCACTGGTCTAGCCCTCGAGAGTGATCCAGCCATGTCGATGGCGTCCCTAAGATTAACTAACCTGGGGGTTGGGGTGTCTGAGTGGATTATGAAGCCTGCGTAGTCAGCGTACTTATCGATGAACTCCACGTCAATCCTCCTGGTTAGGCCACACACCTTAAGCAGAACCACCCCTACTCACCGCTGCGACCTCATTAACATAGGCCCAGAATCCGTCTGGGTTATCAGTGACTTGCATTACTGCCTCAACGCCATCCCTAGGATCCTTAACCTTACCAGCCACGTAGAGTGCCATAGCCGTATTGGCGGCTATGAAGTCTAGGGCAGCCTTATCAACCCCCATTAAACCCCTCCTAGCCTTCTCAATACTCTCAACTGGGCTTGAGACAACTACGTCACGTAGGTCATGCAACCTTAGCCCCAGGTCTGAGGGTTCTATGGTGTACTTGTCCGCTGAGCCGTCCTTAACCTCATACACCGTGGTTCTCCCGAAGACCGACACCTCATCTATGCCTGGTTCACCGTGAACCAGGACTAAGTGGTCATAGCCTATGAAGCCGGCTGCCTCAGCCATCACGCTCATGATCCCTGGCTCAGAGACACCTAGGACCTGTCTCCTAACAAGACCTGGGTTGGCTAATGGGCCTATTAGGTTGAATATTGTCCTTATGCCCAGCTTTCTCCTGACAGGCATGACGTTCTTCATGGCTGGATGGTACATTGGGGCGAAGGCGAAGGCGAACCTGTACCTATTAACCATGGCGATGGCGAGTTCTGGTTGAATGTTTATGTTAAAGCCAAGCGCCTCCAGGAAGTCGGCGCTACCTGATGATGAGGACACGCTCCTGTTGCCATGCTTAAGCACCTTAACGCCCAGGTAAGCCGCTAGTAGTGCAGCCACGGTGGACACGTTCATGGTCCTTAACCCATCACCCCCCGTGCCAGCCGTGTCAACGACATAAGGGTCGTTTACGGGTATTCTTAGGCAAGTGTCCCTAAGTGCCTTAGCAAACCCAGCCACCTCCTGGGCTGCCTCACCCTTAACCCTAAGCCCCATTAGCAACGCAGCCACCTCAGCCTCACTGGCCTCCGCCCTAAGTATCATTAATGCCGCGTTGTAGGCCTCCTCAAGGCTTAACCCAATCCCCCTAGCCAGCTTCTCCAGGATGGGCCTCACTCAACTCACCCTCTCGTAGGCGTCTGGGTCAAGTAACCCATGGCCAGATAGGTTGAACAATATCACACTTCCCTTAGGCATTCTCCTCGCCTCATCGATAACCGCCCTTATTGCGTGGGAGGACTCTGGGGCGGGTACAATACCCTCACTCCTCGCAAACATCACACCGGCCTCAAGCGCCTCCTCCTGCGTGTAGGCCCTAGCCTCAACGATACCCTCCCTAACCAGTAGTGATAGGCTTGGGGCCGCCCCATGGTACCTTAACCCGGCGGCGTGGCTTGGGGGTGGTACGTAGTTGTGTCCAAGGGTCAGCATCCTTATCATTGGCAGTAACCCCCCTGAATCCGGGAAGTCGTACTCGTACCTACCCTGGGTCAACTTGGGGGCCGCCTTAGACTCAACGGCTAGGAACCTAGTCCCCTCGAAGCCCTCACCCCTCAGCTTAGCCCCTATAAATGGGTACGTTAACCCCGCGAAGTTGCTGCCACCACCAACGCAGCCAACCACTAGGTCAGGCTCCTCCGGGATTTGCTCAATGGCCTCCTGCCCAATCACCGTCTGGTGCATTAGGACAAATTCAAGAACACTACCCGGTATGTACCTCCTACCCTCACCCTGAAGCGTGTAGTCAATGGCCTCGCTTATGGCTAGGCCAAGGCTACCTGGGTGGTTTGGGTTGGCCTTAAGGGCCTCAATGCCGTACTTAGTAACCTCGCTTGGGCTTGGGTAGACCGTAGCCCCGTAGGTCCTCATGAAGAGGACCCTCTGCCTCTTACTCATGAAGGAGCTCTTAGTCATGAATACTGTTGCCTTAACCCCAATTAGGGCTGCCGCTATTGAAACGGCTAAGCCCCACTGTCCAGCCCCAGTCTCAGTGGCAACTTCCTTAGCCCCATCCCTAAACGCATAGTAAACCTGGGGGACGGCCGTATTCAACTTATGTGATCCACCTGGTAATGCACCCTCAAACTTGTAGTATATCTTAACTCCATTACCAATGAGCCTCTCAAGGCCCCTAGCCCTCCTCAGTGGCGTGGGCCTACCAAGCCTTGCGTAAATGTCCCTAACCTCCTCTGGTATTGGGACGTACTGCAGCGCGGTGAACTCCTGGTGTAGGAGTTCACTGGGCATTATCCTGTTCAGTAGGGCTATCCTGGACTCACCCTCATATGGGTCCATGGGTGGTGGTAGTGGTTTAGGTAGGTCAACGGCTATGTTGTACCAGTGGGTTGGCACATTGATCATGGTAAACCACCCCTCAGCCACTTGAGGAGGCTTAGAGCCGACTCAAGGTTACTCATCCTTTGAATGAAGGCTGTCCCAACCACAACCCCATCAGCCCCAGCCTTAATGAGCGACTTAACCATATCAGGGTTATTCACGGCGAAGCCAACAACTAGGAACGTATCACCAATAATGCCCCTAATCGTTGTAACGTTCTGCTCAACGTAGATAGGTAGCTTAATGCCCGTGGCCGCGTATAGGCCTAGGTAAATGAATAGTGGGTTATATTCACTGAGTCTCTTAACCAACTTGTAGGGTGTCTTGCTTGATATGAAGAAGCTTGGCCTCAACCCATTACTCACCATAACCTCAACATACCTATCGATTAATTCAGGGTAGTCGAATATTAGGTCAGGGAAGAGTATGGACACGGCATTAACAGACCTAGCCACTGATGCGGCCTCGTTAAGCGAATCAACGTAATCAGCCACGTAACCCATTAGGACCGGCACCCTACTATACCTACCGTAGTCATCAACAACTTTAACAGCCTCAAGACCCTTAAGCTCGGCGCCGTGGTGCGTAACCCTAATAACGGGGCCATCGTACTTAGGGTTACCAGTGGGTATGCCTATTTCAAGGAAGTCTACGAGTCCCCTTACACCATTAAGGACCTCTATGAAATGCCTAACGCTCGGGTACGTTGCCGTTAGGTATAGGCCCAAGGAGGGCCTGCTTATGCCCATTGGAGCCTGGCTTCACCGCTCATAGGCTTAGGTTATCAGTAGTCTATTTTTAAGCATTTCCCAGCTATATAATTCAGCGTAAGCGGTCAACGATGGCTCATTAAACCTTGAAATATTTTTAAACAAGCCCCAGTGCACTCAGTTATGCAGTATGTTAAGCTTGGTTGGTCTGGGGTTAAGGTCTCCCAGTTCTGCCTTGGCACGTGGTACCTACCAAGGCTTGACTCAGTTGATGAGTTTGGGGTTCGTAGGGTTGATGTTGATACCGCGGTTAAGGTGATGAGGAAGGCTTATGATGAGGGTGTTAACTGCATAGATACGGCGAATAGGTACCATGGAGCAATGGCACCGGTGGACCTGAATCATGTTGGTAACGCTGAGCGCGTGGTGGGCCAATTCTTAAAGACGGTGGACAGGGAGTCCGTGGTACTTGCCACTAAGGTTAGGGGTCAGATGGCTCCTTGGCCTAATGGTGAGGGGTTGTCGAGGAAGCACATTAGGTGGCAGATTAGGGAATCACTGAAGAGGCTTGGGACAAGCTACGTGGACCTATACCAAATCCACTGGCCAGACCCAGATACACCTAAGATCGAAACCCTAAGGGCTCTTAATGAGCTTATTGAGTGGGGTCTCGTTAATTATATTGGTGAGAGTAATCACCCAGCTCATGACATTGTTGAGTTCATGGAGTTAGCTGAGAGGCACAACCTAGAACCCTTCACAACAATGCAGGAGATATACAACTACATGGTCAGGGATATTGAGAGGGATAAGATACCCGTAGCAAAAAGATACGGAATGGCAATACTAGCCTACTCCCCACTAGCCCAAGGCGTACTAACGGGAAAATACGTGGACTTCAACAACAGGAAGTGGTCAACCCCAAGTGACTCAAGAGCGGTAATATCAAGTGGACTCCAAGGGTACTTCAACGATAGGAACCTCAGGGTGTTGCTTGAGCTTAATGAGATAGCCAAGTCCAAGGGGGCTACGTTGAGCCAAGTCTCACTGGCCTGGTTAATAGGCATGCAGGAGAGGCTGGGCGTAACAATAATACCTATAATAGGGGTTACAAGGATGGAGCAGCTTGAGGACAATTTAGGAAGCCTAAACGTAAAACTTAGCCAAGACGACTTCAACAGGATTGAGGAGGCCTTAAAGGCTCAGTGAAGACGATACATGGGAATGCGGTTGAGTATTGCCGCTACGGCTTAAACTCAATGGTTTTATCCACTGTGAACCTACCTGTTAGGTGTATGTCCCTTGACGATGACCCAACCCTAACCTCGTACTCACCAGCATCCACAATCCACAATCCCCTTGACGCATTGAAACTGGCCAAATCCTTAACATTAATAGTCAATTCTATGCGCTCAGCCTCACCTGGGTTAAGTAACCTAGTCTTCCTGAAGGCCTTCAACTCCTGGATCGGCTTATCAACAGTGCCCTGCGGCGCCTTAACGTAAACCTGGGCAACCTCCTTACCAGGGTACTTGCCCACGTTAACCACGTCAAAGGACACCTTAACTATATCTTCGCTCTTAGCCACGGTTAGGTTCCTATACTCGAACCTAGTGTAGGATAGCCCAAAGCCGAATTCGTAGGCCGGCTCAACGTTGTACTTGTCGTAGTAGCGGTAACCCACGTAAATGCCCTCACAGTACCTAACAGCCCTCGGGTTATCCTGGGGTACCCCTGGGTAGCACTCAGCGGACTTGGCGGCTGGTACATCACTCCAGTCCCTCGGGAACGTTGTAGGTAGCTTACCTGAAGGGTTAACCTTACCCACCAGGGCGTCGGCAATAACCCTGCCAGCCTCCTGCCCAGGTAGCCAGACGAGTAGTATTGCGTCAACTAGGTCCCTCCAGGTGGCAACCTCAATAGGCGCGGGTATATTCAATATTGCAACAACCCCCTTACCAAGGGCGTGGAATTGCCTTGAAACCATTTCAATCAGCCTACGCTCACTATCAGTTAAGTAGTAGTCACCTTTAACAGCCTTCCTATCCCAACCCTCCCCCGAGGTCCTGCTGATGACTATAATGGCCACGTCGTTGCGCCTGGCGAATTCACCAACCTGCCCCTCAGTCAATATGTCCTGTTGTAGGGGCTCTGCATAGGCCTCCTCGTAGTACAGTGCGCATAGGTAATCTTCACCTCTCCTCTCCTTAACGTAATTAACATAGATTGATGACAATTCCTCATCAACCTTAAGCTCGCTTCCCCTCAATCCATCAAGTATGTTGATGAAGTGGTTGGGGTGGGTATGCCCACTCCCCAAGCCACCCCTCATTGTTTCAACCTGCCCAGTACCGAACAACGCCACCCTTGTGCCAGGCCTTAGGGGTAGGGTTTCCCTTGCATTCTTAAGTAGCACTATGCCCTCGGCCGCCGCCTCATAGGCAACCTTAGCGTGTTCGCTTAGGTTGGGTGTGTTGCTTGGCTTATGACCCTTGTACGTGAGCGACCTCTTAACCAGCTCAATAACCCTGGCAGCACTCCTATTAACCTCATCCTCGCTTAACTCACCCCTCTTAACGGCGTCCATCAGCCTTGAGACAACGTTATCGCCGCCTGGCATTATCAGGTCATTGCCTGCCTTAACCTGCTCGATGGGGTTATCCCCAGCACCCCAGTCACTCATGACGACCCCATCAAACCCCCACTCCTCCCTAAGCACCTTGGTTAGTAGCCATGGGTTCTGGGACGTGTACTTACCGTTGAGCTTATTGTAGGAGCTCATTATGGCCCAGGGCCTTGCCTCCTTAACCACTATCTCGAAGGGTTTAAGGTAAATCTCCCTTAAGGCTCTCTCATCAACTATGGTGTCTATTACGTGCCTATTGGTCTCCTGGTCATTGGCTACGAAGTGCTTGGCGGTGGCCCCAACACCAACGGATTGAACACCCCTAATGTATGCTGCGGCTATCTTGCCCGTTAACAATGGGTCCTCTGAGAAGTACTCGAAATTCCTACCGCAGAGTGGGTGCCTATGGATATTCATTCCCGGGGCTAGGAAGACATCAATACCGTAATCCCTAGCTTCCTCCCCCATGGCCCTACCCACGGCCTCAACCAGCTCAGGGTTCCAGGTCGAGGCCAGCATAGTGGGTACTGGAAATGCTGTCGCCGGCCACCGCCTGAATGGGTTTGGCTCAACCCTAATGCCGGACGGCCCATCGGTCATGACTATGGCTGGTAGGCCACCCACAGTCCTAGTCTCTCCCGCAGCCCCAGGAACCCTCCTGGAGCACCCAGCTCCGAAGCACCCTATGCCGGCTAGAAGTTTAACCTTATCCTCAAGGCTAAGGCTGGATATATCAACGCTCATTAGGTAGTCAGCGGGTTTAAGAGTTATTAAGCATTACATGGGACACCATGGACGTAACACCCATGTGGTGGTTAAGACCGTGGCAATTGGTATGCGGAACTTAACTCACATGCACCGTAATGCAGATTTAAAGCACCGTTAAATGTCAACCCCCAGTTGCCTAAGTACGGAATAGGCAATATCCCTAGCCCTACGCGTACTGTTAAGCATTGAGCCTGCGTAATCCCTATCGTAAAGCATGCCGGGTGTTAACAGGCTTGACGGTTCACCGTAAGTTGACCTGGCGTGTTCCCTAGCCACCTCATGACTCAGCCTAGCCAATTCACCCACAAGCCCCCTTAAACCCTCAGGCACCTTATTCATTACATTCATTAATTGATTTGATGGGTCATGGCTCCATGTTGGTACCTCAAAAACGGATATTATAGCCTTGGCGAAGTTTTCAATGGCCAACTGGGAGTAGTGTACGCATCCAGCCCAGTCGCCAAGCCTATAATATGCCTCAGCCCGCCCCAAGTGCTCGTTGGCCAGCCTTAGCCTATACTCAGCCTCACTGATTGGGTCTATCATAGTATCCTGACCTTCGCCATCGGCTTCGGTAAAACCCAGTAGTAGGCCTTACCATCCTTAACCCTCCTTAACCCGCTCTCAACTATCCTGCGCCTAACGT
>Ga0080005_129015_pt1 | contig 10211 bp, 9 predicted proteins | sample JossMetagenome_2_FD_69208 | JGI IMG/M metagenome (GOLD analysis project Ga0080005, IMG submission 69208) | Hot spring sediment microbial communities from Joseph's Coat, Yellowstone National Park, USA - JC3_ASED (SPADES assembly) (version 2) | ecosystem: Environmental > Aquatic > Thermal springs >... | reverse complement strand
TACTTGACAACCTGTCAAACGGATCCCTAGAAAATATCAGAGACGTCCTCGGCTCTATAGAGTTCATTAAGGGAGACATAAGGGACAAAAATGTCGTGGAGGGGGCTCTCAAAGGGGTAGATGCTGTGGTTCACCTAGCCGCCCTAATAGACGTGGCGGAATCTGTAGAAAAGCCTGAGCTATACCTCGACGTTAATGTAAACGGGACATTTAACGTGGCAAGAGCCTCTAGAAAAGTCTCGGCATTCATATTTGCATCCACGTGCGCAGTATACGGCGAACCCGTCAGGATCCCCATTGGGGAAGACCACCCCCTAAGCCCCAAGTCTCCCTACGCCGCCACAAAGATAGCTGGCGAGGCATTTGTACAGGCATATGGAAACCTCTACGGCTACAGGCCGGTCATCCTTAGGTTATTCAACGTGTATGGGCCACGGCAGTCCAAGGCTTATGCTGGAGTAATCACCGAATTCGTCAAGAGGGCTACAATAGGCGAGCCACCAATAATATTTGGGGACGGGGAACAGACAAGGGACTTTGTCCACGTAAGAGACGTCGCAAAAGCCATAATCAAGGCCCTTGAAACTAACAATGCATCTGGGATATACAATATTGGGAGCGGCGTAGCTATAACCATAAACGATCTTGCACACTTGATTCTAAAACTTGCAGGAAAGGAAAACATCGAGCCAAGACATGGACCTCCCCGGCCAGGGGACATAAAACACTCACAGGCAAACATAAACCGCGCCAAGATGGAGCTGGGCTATAATCCTTCAGTAAGCCTAGAGGAAGGGATCAAAGAAATATTAAACCTAGGCAAAAAATAGACACGTTTCGCTTTTTTACCCGGTTCTACCGGTAAACATTAGCATTCCTCGTAAGAAGTACCTGCTCAGGAACAGGAAGATCAGGAGCGGAGGTAGCGAGCCGATTAGCGAGGCTGCGAACATCTCATTATAGATTGTTCCAGCCTGTCCAATATAGCTAAAGATTTTTAGGGTTACGAATTTTTCGTAGCCTCTCATCATCGAGAGGGGAACAAATAGGTTATTCCACATGTTAATCAATAGGAAAATTGATGTTGAGATGAAGCCAGGGCCCAGCAATGGAAAAACGACCTTTGCAAAGATAGTTTTTAGGTCGGCGCCGTCAACTAATGAGGCTTCGATTGGCTCTTTTGGCAAAGCATTGGTGAATATAAACATTAGCAGAGTAGCCATGGGAGAGTAGTATATAAAGAAGACGAGGAAAAGTCCCGGAACCGTGTCGTATAGAGGAATGCCTGTAAGACTTTCGAACTGCCTTACAGCGGTTACTATGGGAACTATGAGTGCCTGGTAAGGTATGTACGTGGTTATGGCGGCCAAGGTTGGTAACCAGTCTGCAACCTTTCCCCCAGCGAGTCTTATGGCTACAGCCGAGAGAGCTCCAACAATTGCGGTAACGAAGGCTGCTGGAACAACGATTAGGCTTGTGGTTAAAATCGTTGGGGCAAATGAGTTAAGGGCAGAAACAATATTTTGGAAATCTATATGTGAGGGTGGTACTAGGACAGGTGTACCCATGGCTTCAGAAAGTGTCTTCAAGGAGCCTACAATCATTGCGTACAAAGGTATTGACCATATGGCACCAATAATAGTTATTATCACAAGAGCAACAGTTTGAGCCTTCATCTGATCACCCCCAAAATCCACTTCCTTAAACCATATGTTGAATAGGGGATAGCTATTGAGGCAGATAAAGCAATGAGGAATATGCATGCAGCAGAGGAAATATTGAAGGCCATGTATACGAACTTGTTATAGAGATACATTACAAGTGTCGAAGTGAATGGATTAATATACAGCACAGAATAAGGTAAATCGAACATCTGGAGCGCGAATAGTGCCGAAAATACGCCTCCCAATATGAAGCCAAGCTTGGAATAAGGAATTACGATCTTAACCATGATTGTTAACGTGTCGGCTCCGTCTACGCGTGCAGCCTCTATTGCACTAAGTGGCACATGGTAAAATGTTGCAAGATATAGCAATGCAACGAAGCCAGAATATACCCACATGGAGACCCCTACCAGGCTCCAGAAAGCATTTTCGCCAGTTAGCCAGTCGATTTTTGGAAGCCCTACAGATGCAAATATGGCATTGAAGCCTTTTACGCTTTCAAACAGCCACCTCCAGATAACTCCGCTGGCAACAAGTGGGATGGCCATCGGATAGATAAAGTAAGAAGTCAGCACAGATTTAAGCCTGTTGCTCTGTATCTGGAACAAGGCTGTTGAGATGATGAGGCCTAAAATGTTCCCTCCTATGACTAGTAGCCCTGCCCAGGCTATTGTTCTTACCAGTGCGTTGCGAAAATCATAGTCGTTGAAAAGCTGTAGATAAGTATTAATCCCTACAAAGTCATATCTTGGATGATATATGGAAAAACTTGTGAGTGATAGCCAGAAGTTCCATGCGATTCCGTAGAAAATTACGAAGACTGTGAAGAGAAGAGGTGCTAGAAAGAGAACTATTTCCCGGAATTTTAAGAGTCTCATAAGGTTCCACCAAAAAATAAAAAAAGGAAAAAATATTTTTTGGTTTTATTTTTTAGCCCATGGCGGAAGGTATCCGGCAAATGGACTCGTTGGAGAACCAAGATAGAGGCCGCTTTGTTGCCAGAGGGAAAGTTCTAGCTTTATCGCATCATTTACTGTTGAATACCACATAGATGTCTGCTTTGTTTGTGCCAAGAGCACGGCCCCGCTAAGTAGTTTGCTCCATACATCAGAGAAGAGTGCCCCGTGGGTAAGGCTGAAAACCTGTTTCTTGGAGGAGGCATATTGTTGTACTTCCCACTTTTGGATGTTTGTTGGATAAATGTCTGTAGGCAGGTCTGGGTAATCTGCAATGGAACCTTTAAGAGGATTGAAGATCTTCTGGCCATCCTTTGATGCAAAATACTTAGCGAATGTTATACCAAGGTCTTGGTTTGGTCCCTTAGGAACACCCACAGCGTCAATGACCATGTTGTAGATTCCTTGGGTTCCTGGGAACGGGGCAACAATTATGTCGCAGTCTGGTGTAATTGAATCGATGGGGCACATTTTTGTTCCTGGATATACGTTATAAATCAATCCAACAGCCCAGTCGCCGTCAACATGGAATGCTCCGTTGCCCTTTACTACTCTGTCAACAGCTGAGGTCCAGTCGAGGGCCATCCAGTCAGATGGGAAAGTGTCAACAAAGGTGAGGAATGTGTCTGTAGCCTGCTTTATGCTTGGGTCATTGGGGTCGATTGTTCCATACATGAATTGGATGAACTTGTCGGGTCCAGCTACAGCAAGGAATATCTGTTCCCAGAGATGCAACACAGTAAACTGGTCTGCACCAGCCTGGACCATGCAAGGCACTCCTGCCGCCTTTAGCTTGGAGCAGGCGGCGGTCAGCTCGTCTAGAGTTGTTGGCGGCTTAATTCCGTACTTGTCAAGAATCTTCTTGTTCATGAAGATTAAATTAGCCCTGTGTAGGTTTACTGGTGCGGAGTAAAGGCGTCCAGCCAGCTGGCAGACCTGGCCAGCCGGTGTGTTGATGAGCCCTATATCTGTAGCAACATCTGTTAAGTCGACAAAGTCGTCCTTGCCGTGAGGCGCAGCCATAAAGTAGCTTATCATTTCGGGTCCACAGTGGACTTGATAGGCTTCTGGAGGCTTTCCAGCCATTATCAATGCTATTATAGCATATTTAGCGTTTACTCCGGCTCCTCCTGGGACAGCGGTTTTTTCAACCTGGATCCCTGTAGCCTTTGTGAAGTTGCCAATTACAGCGTCTATGGCAAATCTTTCAAGCCCAGCCCACCAGGTGTAAAACGTCATTTTCTTTGGTCCTGCGGGGGGTGTTGGTCTCATTAGAAAATATATGGCACCTATTGCAATAACAAGAATGACGATTATCGCTGTTACTATTAGAGCTGTGTTTGGTTTTTTAGTAGCAGTTTTTTCTGTCACAAATGTATAAACCTTCAAAGTTATATATATGTTTTATGGTAAAATTTTTACTAATACTTAAATTTGGCGACCTCATTGTGATTATTCTCTTCCATGTGTCACAAATTAATATGTATAATTTTGTAATGTAGATAAATTGATGAATAAAGACAACATTTATCCAGAACCGACACATAAATGGCAACTTTTCGAGCCAATAAACATTGGAAAATGCGGGATAAAGAAACGCATAGCTATGGCGCCCATGGGTCTAGTGGGAATGGTTAATCCTGATGGTTCGATAAATAGACGAATTGTTGACTATTATGTTGAAAGAGCAAAGGGAGGAGTAGGTCTAATAATAGCGCGCTTATAGTATTCCCAGCTCTATTAGTTGTTTCTCTAGTGTGCTGCCCTACTCTAAGAGCTTCTTGCTGTATTCCTCCCGCATGCGCGCCGGTTATTTGGGCTATATGCCAATAAGCCTGTTAAAGAAAGCCTAGCTTCTATAAAGGAAGAAGGAGTTTTAAGGAACAATAAGTAAATAATCCTCATGGTTGGGGTATTGCTCGGTTTAATAGTGAAAGTGGAATATTTACGAGGAACCGTAGCCATTTCATGAATTGCAACTAGCCGAAAGGCCTTGCAAGGCAGACTCTTGGAAAGATAATCATCTCTCATGTAAGGCGTGTCCACTGAGGCACACGCGCTAAATTTAAGTTATTGTTTCGAAGATATGGTGCAGAACGGAAACATAGGTGACAAGTTATGTGTCCTCACAGTGAAACTATTGAAATCTACAGTATTGGAGAAATTCTAGTAGACATGATTTTTAAGAGCGAGGTTAAGGAGGGGGGCTCTGTAGAGATTCATTTTGGCGGGGCTCCGGCTAATGTCGCTGTTGGGGTTGCTAGGCTTGGCCATAGGGCTGGCTTTATTGGTGCAGTTGGTAGCGACTCTTTCGGCGATTTCCTTATCAGGACGCTTAGAGAAAACAATGTCGACACAAGCCTCGTCAAGGTAAAGAAGGCTAGAACAACCCTTGCAATAGTCACCGTAGACCCTTCTGGTGAACGCAAATTCTTCTTCTACAGAAAACCATGGACAGAAACTGCCGACACAATGCTTACACCAGACGACGTACAATTAGAGATGCTTAAACAGTCAAAGATTATACATTTTACTGGTTTTTCTATGTCGCAGCCTCCTTTTTCTAACACAGTTGAAAAAATCCTAGACTATGCTGTTTCAAACAGGCTTTCGGTTTCTTACGATCCAACTTTTCGAGAAGATATTTGGTTCTCAAAGGAAGACTTTCTGAGTAAACACGATACCGCTCTTAAGCACGCGAATATAGTCTCTCTGAGTATAGACGAGATTCAAGCAATCTATGGAACCATTGACTATAGAAAAATCGTTGAAAAACTGTTTTCATCATATCCTAATCTAAACGTAGTTGCTGTACGCCTTGGAAGCAAGGGGGCCTATGTAAAAACTAGATTTGACGGAGAGGCCTACAGAGACGCTTTCAAAGTCAGAGCTGTTGATACTACAGGCGCAGGAGATGCGTGGACAGCCGCCTTCTTGGTCTCCTACATGTTAGAAAAAATAGACCTGGAAAATGCAATAACTTTTGCAAATGCAGTTGCAGCCATAAAATGCACAGGATATGGAGCCATAACTGCCTTGCCGAACAGGGAGAAAGTAAGACAGTTTCTTGAAGAAAACAACATATTCCTCTAGAACTAAAGAAATGCAAAAATCTACTTCACGTATTTTAATCCTCTAGAAAGTGCCATGGCTGCCAATATCAATATTGTTGCTGTGATCATCTGTCTTATATAGAATTCTGTATACCCCATAAGGATCAAAATGTTATTTAAGAGGGTAAGCAGTAGTGAGCCCAGGAACGCACCTACAGGGCTTCCTACGCCACCAGTCAGCATGATTCCACCCATAACACAGGATGCAATGGCATTTAGTTCAAAACCTGTGCCAGTCCAAGGATCAACAGCCAGGCCTGCCATACCGATGGTTAAGATACCCCCAAGTCCATACATAAGTCCTGCCAAAGTGAAAGCAATTATTTTTACAAGGTCAGCTTTAACTCCTGAAAGCCTAACTGCTTCTTCATTGCTACCAATGGCATACAGGTATCTACCGAAAACTGTTTTTTTAAGCAATAGATAAACAACCATTTCTACAAGTATGATCAAAATGAAACCCAGAGGTATAAGGTTGCCTATAGATAATGCAAAGACTTCATAGGGTTGCAATCCATATATCAATTTACCGCCACTTATAAACAAAGTGAGAGCTCTCCAGATAGCGAGACCAGCCAATGTAGCTACAAACGAGAAAATTTTGAACTTAGTCACGAGCAAACCATTCAGGACTCCGATAACTAGTCCGCTGAGTACTGCAACGATAAGCGACAAGTAAAAGTTATTAGTAGAAATGTAGGTTAGGGCGGAGACCATTGCTGTAAAACCCAGTGCAGATCCAGGCGTCAAATCGATACCGCCAGTAAGTATTATCAACATTTCTCCTGTCGCTATAGCAGCCAAGGGAGTTACTTGTAGTAAAACTATTTTCGCGTTTGAGACGCTCCAAAACTTTTCTGGGACTATTAGGCTGGCTATAATTGATAATGCCAATAGTGGAATGATGGGTCTTAGACTCTCACTTCTAGATAACATGTCTATAATACTCTTAAATTCTGTGTTTGTCCTACTCTCCCCCTTCACTATAGTCACCTCATTCCTCTAATTATATAGCATACTCGTTAGCACATCTCGAGTTAGATTTACATTAGGTACGACTTTTTTAATTTCACCTTCATAAATAACTGCAATTCTATCAGCAACCCCTAAAGCTTCATCTACATCGCTAGTAAGCCATAAAACAGAAATACCCTCTTTTTTCGCCAATTCGTAGACTAGGCGTCTTATCTCTATCTTCGCACCAACGTCAATGCCTATGGTAGGTTCATCCAGCACAATTAACTTTGGCTTAGCGAGTAAAGCTCGAGAGAGCAAAACTTTTTGCTGATTTCCACCACTAAGTTTAGAAACGCTATCTGCCAGCGAAGGCATTACAACATTAAGCTTCCTAAAATAGTTTAGTACTTCAGTTTTTTCATCTTTAGATTTAATAAAGAAAAACTTGGAAAATCTTTCGAGAGAAGATATCGTTGCGTTGTGAAGAACAGACAGCCCCAAGAAAAGCCCCTCATTACGTCTATCCTCCGGTAGATAAATGATACCCAGCCGCCTCGCATCAACGGGTGACTTTATATGTGCCTCCTTGCCATCAAAGATGATTCTACCGGTTTTAATTCTTTGAAGACCTATAAGAGACTTACCCAGCTCTGTTTTACCTGCTCCTAGTAGCCCGAATACAACTAGCACTTCCCCCCTATAAACTTCCAAGTCTATACTTTTGAGAGGAATCTCACCCATTTTCGACGGCATCGTGCTTAATCCTTCAATTCTTAGCAACGGTTGTTCCTCCTTAACCAAATTTATTGTTTTTCTCGAGGTGCTTAGTACTTCAACCTCCGTTCCAAGCATCATTTTAATCGCATCTTCTACCTTCAGTTCCTTTGTATTGAAAGTACCAACTTTGACCCCATTCCTGAGTATCGTTATTTTGTCACATATTTCAAAGGCTTCCTCAAGCCTATGCGTAATAAAAACAATCACCAAGCCTCTGCCCTTAAGATTTCTAAGAATTTCAAATAGATTTTCAATCTCTTCCTTTATAAGTGGACTAGTTGGCTCATCAAGGAGTAGAACCCGGGCATCCATCACAAGTGCAGCGATCAACTGTGTTAACATTTTTTCAGAAGCTCTTAGGTCCATAACACGTGCATAGGGATCAATATTGACTTTCAACTCCTCAAACCTCTTCGTTGCCTTATCATAAAACTCCTCTTGCTTAAACTCTCTGAAAAGAGGAGCATTATACAGTGACCCAAGCAGAGCAATATTCTCAAGCACAGTCAAATGCGGAATAAGTGTAAGTTCCTGGTGAACAAGTATGATGCCGTGCATTCTTGCATCTCGAGGACTCTTGAAAAGGACTTTGCTACCATCTAGATATATACTCCCCGTATCTGGTTGGTGAATACCATAAATTATTTTTACAAGTGTGGATTTCCCTGCACCATTCTGGCCCAACAATCCATGAATCTCTCCGCCTCTAAGCTCCAGCGTAACATCTTTTAGTGCAACAGTTCCTGGAAAATATTTACTAATATTCTCCAAACGAATGATCATAAGTTTCACCTCTACGCCAGAAGTTTAAAACTTTACTTATCCATTAAAAATATTGCGATGCCTTTATTAATATGTTATTAAAAAAATGTTCTTGACCAACAATGAAAATAAACACGAGAACATTAGCAATTTTAGCTGGCATCATAGTACTTGTATTAATAATCGGAGCATGGTACTTTACAGCAATGCGGGCACAAGAAAAAAAGCTCACCATCTACTTCTTTGACCCTGAACCCGGTAATCCATGGTGGGACCTAGTCCCACATGGCATACAGATGGCTATAGACGACCTACAAAAAACAACTGGAGTAAAAGTTGAGTATAAAAGGTTTGACGCAACATCGCTTGACCAACAGGTTAGCCAGCTACAGAGTGCGCTTTCAATCAAGCCAGACATAGCCATTGTAGGTGCACGTTCAGATGCTGTACAAGACATACTCAAACAATTAAGGAATGCTGGAGTAAAGGTTATACTTGTTGACCGAGACGTGCCTGATAAAACCGCGCGAGATCTATACTTGGGCACCGATAATAGATATGCAGGCTTCTTCGTTGCCCAAGCATTCCTGAAATACTTACAAAGTGCAGGTGTAAATCCACCTTATAAAGTGATTATATTCAGGGGTTTACCTGGGGTTCCAACAGTTTCACTTAGATATCAGGGAATGATGGATGCCTTGCAACCGTTAATACAAGAAGGTAAAGCTCAAGTAGTCTCAGTAGTAGAAGTTGATTCAGGCAATTATCAAGAATGTTACTCTAAGGCGCAGACATTAGTAGCCACCTATGGAAAAGATGTTAACCTATGGCTAGCCACAAACAATCTGCAAGCCATGGCAATAGTTAAGGCTCTGCAAGACGCTGGATACACGCCTGGAAAGGGCAAATACGTTCTCGGCTTCGACGCACAGCCATCAGACTGGCTCCAAATGATACAAAACGGCCTCGTATCAATAAGCGTAACCCAGACACCACATTTAATGGGATACTGGGCCGTCTGGGCCGGCTACTATTTATCTACGGGACAAGTGAGTTTGCCGTCTGGAGCCGTAATAAACACACCCCTATACACAGTGCTACCAAACAATGCAACGGTAGTGGCAACCAAGATAGACTATTTAACCGTCAGTCCCAACGAGCTACTCAACCTCATGAAGCAACTCACATCATCGCATCCACAAATCCAGGCTCCACCTTATAAACCATAAAAAAAATTTTTATTTTTTATTTTTATTTTTTTATTTAATAAATTAAGCTCATCACGCGCTTAGGGGCTAATGCGCAGAAAAGTGCATTCCAGCCAAAAATGACAGGCGATATGAGTATGTGTGTGCTTAGAGACTAGCTTTAAATTCCATGGCTTAGTCATTATTTTTATGGAAAAATCTCTAGAGTCGCTGAAAGGTTTCAACTGGGAGAGGTTTGGAGTTGCTTTCGCGGTTCTTTTTGGCTCTAGAGTGAGTGGCAACGTTTTCAGAGGCGACTGGGACATCGCTGTTTGGCTGGAGGAGTTAAAAGGATTTGACGAGCTGTTTGCTAGAGTGGCTGACCTCCAGTACTCGCTGTCTAAGTGGCTAGGCGTGCCCGAGGAAGCCGTTGACGTCGTCGTGTTAAACCGGTACGAGAGGTTGCCATGCACGCTACTCATTGAGATACTCGGGAAGGGTAAACCTATCTACGTCAAAGACTTCGAGAGCTTTCTCGAATTGCAGATGAGGATTTTGTTTCCCTGCTTCGACTTTAAGATAGATGCCAAAAAACTGAGGCTTTTAGAGGTACAGATCGAAGCGGTGACGAGGCGTTGGGAGTCCTAAAGCGCTTGCTCGATAATTTGCTATACTACACAAGCTTGCTCGACGGGCTCAAGCCTGAAGACCTAGAAGACGAGTATAAGTATTATGCGGCTCTACACTTGCTACAGACCCAGGCCCAGGTTTTGATGGATATATTTGCTAGAGCCT
>Ga0080005_130612_pt1 | contig 10218 bp, 14 predicted proteins | sample JossMetagenome_2_FD_69208 | JGI IMG/M metagenome (GOLD analysis project Ga0080005, IMG submission 69208) | Hot spring sediment microbial communities from Joseph's Coat, Yellowstone National Park, USA - JC3_ASED (SPADES assembly) (version 2) | ecosystem: Environmental > Aquatic > Thermal springs >... | reverse complement strand
TCAGTCCCGTAGGCGTCGCGGGGGTCGCCCACCTCGGCGAACGACTGCGCCGCCGCGTCGAGAGCGATTCCCTTGTGCCTCGCGTAGAACTCAAGCATCTCCCGTGTCGGCAGCGGAACGGCGACCGGCTTGAGGCGTCCGCCGCGGCGGAGGGCTGGATCGATTAGGGAGGGGTCGGCGTTGGTGGTGGCCACAACGATGCCGTTGTCGAGCTCCTGGAGCTCCGTCAGGAGCACCTGCACCGTCGCCAGCTTCAGCTCCGACACACGCTCCCTCGTCATCGCGAAGACCTCGAACTCGTCGAGTAATACGGCTTCGCCCCTCCGCGCCGCGTCGAGGGCGCGGCTTATGTTCTCCTCGGTCTCGCCCAGGTATTTGCTCAGCAGAGACCCGGGGCTGTAGACGTTGAGCTTGACGCCCCACTTCTTGCTGAAGAACTTCGGCGCGTAGCTCTTGCCCGTCCCAGGGGGGCCGTACAGCAGGAGCTTGCAGCCCTTTGCGGCGGAGAAGCACGCGTCCAGCTCCGCGAATATCTTCTTATATTGTATATAGAACACCTCCTCACCGCCGACCTCCAGCGCCTCCGCCCGCCAGTCCGCCCCCTCGGCGAGAGGCCTCACTGTGGGGAGCTCGACCGTCTCGGTGTAGCGCGGGTGGGCGTAGAGGCAGCCCTCCGGCGAGGCCTTGACCGCCTCGCCGCCCCTCTTTACGACCCTGGAGCAGAGCACACCTTTTTATCGCGTCGCCGATAAAAAGGTCATGTCGTGGTGGCGGCCCTCGTACGCCTGGGCGGCGTGCAAAGGGAAACACGGCGCGAAGGAGGATTGGGAAGCCCTCTACAAGGCCGCGGAGGCAGGCGACGTCGCATGCATAAACGCGCTTCTGGACAAATACCCAGCCGTAATAGTCCTAAATGACAAACCAGACCAAGTCTCTGTGCATGCGAGAGGCGATGACAAGGAGGTTCACATCTGCTATGGCGAGCTCTGCATCGTCGTAGTCCTCATGGAGGCCGGGCCGGCTGATGAGGAGGAGAAGGTCGCCGAGGGCGAGGCGGCCAGGGCCGGGGAGCGCTTCGCCGTCCTGCGCGTCTACGCCCTCAAGAACGCCGAGGTCGTAAAGAGGGCCTAAACGGTATATAAAATATATACTATTCCTCCCGTATCGAGCGCCAGGCGGTAAAGACCAGCAATAGGAAGAGCCCCGCCGCGAGTATGTAGAACGCCAGCGATATTCCTGCAAAGAGCTTGTCGCTCCCCTGAGGCGGGAACTGTATCGAGATTTTCAGCGCGCTGTTTGCTTGATTAGCGATCTGCCCAAACGCCGTGAGGACGGCGTTCATCGACATGATGAATATAATTATCACGCCGAGAAGGACGGCAAATGTGAGCGGCCCCACGCCGTCGCTCAGCGCCCTCACGTCAGTCATAGCCGCGCCACGCCACTATCACGGCAGTCAGCAGGATCGATGCTATTGTGAGCTGCGCCGCGTTCTGCGACATGAACGACGCGGCTTGCATCACGAGCTGATATGCCTGGCTGTTCCCGGCAGGGACGGCCGCCTGGAGGAGGTTCAGGAACGTCGATAGGGCGAAGGGCCACGTTGCGGCGAGGAGGAGCAGTATGATGAGCTGCGCGATCGTCATGTCATTATCGAGACGGGCGACAGTATGTACTTCAGCACCATGTACAAACGGAATGCTATGTAGAACGTCGTGACCGCCTGCGCGACGACGGCGACGGCCAGGAGGATCTGCGCGGCCCAGGCGAAGCCCCACTGCGTCAAGACCGACGCGATCACCGACGCGGCTGAGTAGATAGCCGTAGCCAACGACAAGAGGAACGTGACGAAGAACATGACGTACGACATGAAGCTGAACGTGAGCTTGCCCACGTCGTTGTTCATCGAGAAGGAGGACGACTGCGCCAGCTGGGCGGCCCAGCCTGCCAAAGGCCCCGCGGCGTCCGCTATCTGCACCCCCGCCGCCGCGGCGGCGGTGATGCCGAATGCGTAGAGGATCGAGAACGCGAAGGCGAACCTCAGCCCCCTCTCCGCCATCCCAGTGACGAAGTCCAACATATATGTGCATCGGTCGCCAATTTAAATTCAATTAAGCGGGGAAAAAAGAGGGTTGGTTTGCCGCCGCGAGGCGGCGTTACCGCTTGTGCTTCCTCCTCCTCGCCATGGTCACTTCCTCTTGTGCTTCCTCTTCCTTGCGGCGCGCTTCGCGCTTACCATCTCTCCACCACTATTATCACTACTCCTAACACGATTATCAAGATCGCCAGCACTACTATGTTCACGACGTTGCCGAAGCTGCCGATCAAGGTATTGAGCATCTTGAGCCCCTCATCGTAGATCGTGGCGTTGCCGACGCCTGTGTTCTTCATCATCGACAGCGCGTAGTTCCCAACGGCGACTATCAATATGAACACCACCACTCCAACAGCAACGACCTTGGCGAGGTCGAAGCCCTGGCGGATCTCCGCACTGCCGCGCAGCTTCTTGTGCTTCCTCTTCCTCGCGGCCGCTTTTTCGAACTCATTCATGCCCGCCATCCGCGCCTATCTTTTTATTCAATTTCCCGCCTTTCCGCCGCCGTTCTTTAAGAAGCGTAAGGGCCCGCCTCAGCTGTGCCTCGACCCTGCGGCGCCTCGCCTCCATGTGCGCAGCCTCGACGGGGGCGGGCATGGCGAACCTATCGGCGATGGGGATGAGGCCGACCACGCGCGAGTAGATGCCGAGCCTCGCCTCGGAGGGATAGAGCGTGTCCTGCGACCTCACCATCCACTCTATCTCTTTTAATACAACGAACTCCCTTGCGGCCTCGTCCTCAACGACGCGGCAGCCTCCCGCGGGCGCCTCAATCGTGTTGTAGCCGACCCGCCTGCGCGCGACGTATATGAGCTTCGCCGTGCTGACCAGGCGCTTCGCCACGAAGCTCCTCGCCGTGGTCGTCAATATGACCCCCCTCTCCGCTATCGACTGCCTGGCGACCTTCAGCGCATCCATTATGGCCGCCCAGGCGTGCGCCGACTCGACGTCGAGAAAGCCCAGCGCCGCATCGTCTATTATCAGCCAGTCGCCTCCCCCGTCTCCGCGTGCCCGCGAAAGGAGGTACTTTATGAGCTCCTCAGTAGTTGCGCCCAAGTAGAGGCGGCGGCCGGCCTCCTCAAGCGCCTCGCGGTAGTCCTTAACGGCGCCGCGGCGGAGCAGGTCGTATGCAACCACATGGAGCGCGGCGGTGGTCTTCCCCGCGCCCGGCGCGCCCAGCAGCACAAGTATAGTATAGCTGCCGTAGAGCGAGGGGGAAAGCCAGGGACAGCTCACAAAAAGGGGAGGGGGTTAGGATAAAAAGGAGCAGGCCCGCCTCAGCGCATCCGAGTCCACGACGTACTTGCTCTGCTTGTTCCTGTAGATAGTCCTCACTATTATCTTGACCCCTGCCTGCTCCTCAAGCTTGCGGAGGACGGCGGCGAGGAGGCCCCGGATATCTACGCCGAGCCCTCTGGCGTTGAGCGTGAAAGTCCGCGTCCTCGCGCCGCGAGCCCGGCGGCAGACCTGCATTATGACGTACTCCTCGTCCATCTTCGTTATCATCGATTGAACGAAAGCCCGGAAAAATATATCTATTGTTAAATCAATACGTAGACCTCCCTCTCCCCGCCCAGAAGCGCGGGGGCCTTGGGCAGGATGCTCCTCAAATACGCCCCCAGCGGCATGTAGGGATTCGGCGGAGGCGGCAGGCGGAGCTGGACGGGCGCCCCGAGCTTGTAGGACAGGTACTGCTGCAGGATCGGCATCGCCACGGCGACCGGCATAAACAATAATTGGACGGGTATATTGATATTAGATAGATAGCTCGCCAGGTTCTGCGTAGTTATCGCGATCTGCGGTGTGGGGGTTGGGGCGGTCGTCGGCGTCGTTGTAGTGGGCGTGGTAGACGGGGTAGTCGTCGGCGTGGTGGCTGTGGGGGTCACTACGCCGTCCGTCTTCGGCGGCGTTATGCCGCCGGTCTTAGGGGCGGCGACCTCGTTCGCCTTCGGTGTATTGATGTCTATTGGTTTGGGAACAACGACGCCGCCAGCCGCGCCGCCTTCGTCGGCCGGCCCCTTCTGCAACGCCTGCGTGCGCTGCATGAGCCCGGTGCGCAGTATGGCGTTGTCGGCCGCCGCATCCGCACGCTCCGGCCCTCTGAAGAAGAGCGCCAGCTGGGCGGCGGCTTCGTCCGTGAGGGCGTACTCCGGCTCCCTGCGCGGCTTGAGGAACTGCGCTAGCTGCCTCGCCGCCTCGTCCGTCAAGGTGTATTCGGGCTCCTTGTATTTTGTAAAGAGGGAGAGGCCCTTAGCGGCTTCCTCGGTCAGCGAGTACTCGGGCTCTGCATGCTTGACGTCGAGGAGGCCGTACTGGCTCAGCACTTTGTCGAACCTCATGCGCGAGACCGGGTCGAGCTTCTGCCTGATGAGCGACAGCTGTGTGAGCACCACGTCGCGGTCGCCGCCTCCGCGGATCTTCGACAGCGCATCCTCAGCTATTGCTGAGAACAGATCGAGCTGCTTGTCCGGCTGCCACCTCAGCCCCCTCGCCAGGTTCACCACGTCGCTCGGCGTCAAGCCGGGGAGCTGCGGCCGGTTCATATCCGCCCTGACCTGCGACGCGATGTAGCGTATGAGCGAGGCATATCTAGCGCCGCCCGGCTCCGCGAGGAGCTTCGTCTCCAGGGCGAAGGTGGGGTACGTCGCAAGCGGCAGGAAGAACGCCGAAGAGCCCGCCTCAAGCCCCTTCTCCCATCCATAGCGCTTAGCCGTTGTGCCTCCCACAAGCCCCCCGAGGCCCAGCCCGGCAAGCGCCTGCTCCCTCGTGATGCCGCCTAGCCCCAGCATGAGGCCCGCACCAGCATATTTAGCCCCCTCGGCTAGGGGATTCCTGCCGGTCAGCTCCCCCTCTATACCTCCGAACAGGCCGCCGAGGCCCGCGCCTATTGCGGCCGGCTTTGCGCTTGCCCTGAGGCCGGTCAAGACCTCCTGCATAAAGCCATGGGCGCCCAGGGCCGCGCCCCTCTCAGCCAGGTACGAGAGGCCCAGCCCGGCGGCCCCTCCGAGGCCGACGCCGGTGCCTATCATGTACGACCACGGTGATGCCTGCGAGGCGGCGGCTGAGACTAGCTTGAACCTCTCGATATCCGCCGTGGGGTCTTTCCCCTGGAGCCAACGCGCCAAGACGTCCGCCGCTGGTGTGATTGCGGCGAACTGACCGGCGCCCACTGCGGCGGTGTAGGCCTCGCGGACGCCTGGCGGGAGGGACTCGATCCAGTCCTTGTACTCCTTGACCTTGACGAGCTCCGGCCAGTTCGGCGCGTTCGCCGCCGACGTCAGCTCCTTGACCGCGATCGACGCGTCCTTGAGCCTCTTGACGCCGCGGGGCGATATCATATAGCCCTCACCCGACGCAGGGTCGACGAGCACGGTCACGCCGCCGTCGAACTTGTAGACGTCCACGTTTCTATTCTTAGCCCAATCCATAATCTCGTTGTAGCCTGGCAATTTGCTGGGGTCGAATCCGAAGTCGAAGCCAGGGAGCTTCGGCAGAGTGAGCTGAGGCGGCTCGAACTTGGGGAGCTGCGGCGGTGTAAACTGCGGCAGGTCGAGCTGAGGCAGAGTGAATCTAGGAGGGCTCGGGAAGTTGAACGAGGGGAGCGATGCCAGTGGGGGCGGCTGGGGGATGTTTACGACGCGGTTCACGACGTAGTCCGGCGGCGGCAGGATCGGCCTAGATATGACGGGCGGCGGTTGAGGTGGGGGAGGGGGCGGCAGCTTCAGCGTGTAGTCGCCCAGCGGAAAGATGCTCGTTGACACAATGCCTCCATATGATATCTTTTTATTCTATTCTAACCGCATCTCCATGGCCGCCGTCTCCGGGATCCTCTTCGGCGCGGCGCTGGCAGTATACATAGCATCTCTCTACGACCGCCGCGTCAAGAAGGTCTACGCACTAGCGGCCGCGGTCGTCGCGGCGGTGGCGTCGATAGGGGAGTTCGCCGCGTCGCTCATACCGACGTCGCAGACCTGCACGTCCGCGGCGGCCGCGGTGGGGACTACGACAACGACATGCGTCATAAACTATGCGAACGACCCCCTCGCCCTCATGTTCTTCGTCCTCTCGCTGATCCTAATAGTCTTCCAGCTCTTTGAGTTAACTGCCGAAGGCATTGCGGCGTGGCCGTGACGCGCGACGTCTACGTCTACATGTACGCCGCGGCGCTCTTTTTGGCATTCGCCGCATCCCTTACGGCGCTCTACTTCTACGCCGTGAGGGACTATGCGGACATGATATTCTCCGCCCTCGTCGCCTTCGCCGCATATATAAATACGAGAGTTGTGCTGCTCTTTCTGTCAAGAAAAGAGTAGAATCAAGAAAAGAGCATGTTGATCGACATCAAATTCACATGGGCGAAAAGGACGGCGGCGTTGTTCAACGCCACGATGCCGCGCGAGATAGCCATGATGAGCGCGGCGCAGCGCACTATCTTGACCGCCGCCGCGAGGCGGCTCATATGCGCAAACGCCATGAGCGCAGCCATTAAAATAACCGCAATGGCGTCAAGCGGGAGCCCCGCAGTCCATATTAAGGCTGGATTGTAGTTGAACGCCGCCCAGGCGGGGTTCGCCTCGTATCCCACACCGCTTACTATGATCATATAAGTCAGCGCGGCGTCTGCGAGCGCGACGAGGAAGAGAGCCGATATTAAGATGTGATCACTGGCGCGCATATACCTCCACGACGGCCTCCGCCACGTCGCGGGGCCACTCCACCGCTATGTAGCAGTCCCCCAAGTCGAACGCGGCGGCCCCATGCCTGCGCATCTTCTCGGCGAGCTCCGCCGTGAGGCGGGCATGACGCTCCGTGCAGTCGTCATATGTCTTGATGACTCTATAGTATCTGCGCCCCCTGCGGAATACCCCCTCTTCGCGGAGGAGGTCTATGCCGTCTCCCGGCATACCCGCACGACGTAGTTCCTCGACTCGTCCATCTCTACCTGAATCCCGAGGGTCGTCAAGATGGCTTTGACCTTCGCTGGCTTCATGTACAGCTCCAGATCCTTATTGACCCTAAACCAATATCTGACCTCGGACGTCGTATAGTAGACGTTGTCCAGTTTCCGCGTGTCGACCTGGACGACCTCCATGGCCCTCCGCCGCACCTCGCGGATAAGCTTCTGCAGATATATGACGCCACAACGGTATTCCGGATCCGCTGGCGTCACAATCGTGAGGATGTCCGAGGGGTTGTTCGAGTTCGCCGCCATCTCCAGCTCCCTCCTCGCATCGTCTATTATCTTCTGTACTATGTCCCCCACGGCGCGCTTCGGGTCGCCGAGGGCGGCCGTCCGGCTGGCGTACTCCAGTTGTTGTTGCACGGCGGAGAGGGCGGACTCGAACATCGACGCGTCGAGACTCTTCGACTTGAGCGCCTCTATAAGGCCCCGGAGGGCGCCCGTCCCCTGGATCGCCGCGTTCCGCCGCCACACCTCCTCAAAGGCGGTGGGTAGCGCGATCCCAACGGAGTAGAGCCGCTCCCTGAGCCTCTCCGTCGCTTTGAGGATCTCGTTTTTATCGTAGTTCTTCGCCGGCGTGCCGGAGCGGATCACGACAGTCCAAGCGCGGCGCTCAGAGCTGTACGTCGTGAACTTGTCGGTGCTGTCCACCACCGCCACGTTGGCGTACGTCGCGAAGGCCTCCACCTCCCCTTCATCGACCCTCAGCACCACGTTCTCCTCGTCGAACGCCGACTCGGCGAGGAGCTTAAGCTCCGCGAGCCTCTCGGCGTCCGCCTCGTCCTCCCTAATTTCGTCAAGGGCGATGGTGGGCATCGTGAAGTCGACGACCCTGTAGAACGCTGCCGGACTTGTGTTCACCACCGTGCGGAGCGGGCGGGCGGAGAGGAGCCTGACCGTCTTGAGCAATGTCGAGCCGCCGTGCCCGAACCCAGGTTTACGAATCACAAGGAGCTCCGAGTATGTAGCCGCCCATCTCATATACGTCAGGATCGCCCAGGAAGCGGCTATGTCGTAGTACTCCTCGCGCGGCAGGACTACGTACTGCTTCAAGACCTCCTTCAGCTCCCTAGCCATGTCGGGGAGGGCGAATATGTCGTCGTAGTTCACCTCCGCCGCGTTGTAGTGCATGAACAGCCTGTCGGTGCGCCATGTCGGCGCCGCGACGTTCCACGCCTCCCTGACCGTCCCGCCGCCCTCGGGGAACACGTAGACGCGCCAGCCCTCAGCCGTGTGGAAGTAGACGTTGTATATAACATTGAAGACTGTGCCGCTTATGAGCTCGGCATCCTCAAGCCTCTCCATAAAGATCACCCTCGGCGCATCTATCATCTTGACCTCCGCCATCGCCGCGACGTACGACACCACGCGGCGGACGTCCGATATGCCGAATCGGCGGAGGGCGCGGATGAACTTCTCGCTCTCGACGCGGCGGAGGGCGAGGTCTACAGTCCGCTCTCCATCGCTTATAGTGATGACCACGTTCCTCCCGACGCGCCCCGCCTCTATCGTGGCCGCCTTTTCCCCCTCCTTGACCTCTATCTTGTTGCGCCCCAGCCTATTGATCTCCATAACCGGCGCGGCGTAGCAGATACCTTATGACGTCGTCGTACGTCCTAAGGTCGTTCGCGACCTTTATCATCGCGAGCGCCTTCCTGACTTCCTTGCTCACATATATCGTCGTGAACCCAGCCTTCCGGTCTTCGGCCTGGGTCTGCGTGTCCATAATCTACAGAACATTATTTCTTTTATAAACATTATACCCAAAAGAGGGTTGCCGACAATATGCTTTACATAATAACATATATGCGAAACAAATATCTAGATTTTATCGGCGCGAGTTTGCTAAAAGTAAATTGAAACGGTTGGGTATCGGGCATGCTAAAACCCATGCGAATTGACATAAGAACGGCGTGTGAGGCTGTGCGAAACGCGTGCGAAATAAGCACGCGAAGTTCGGCGCGGGGGGAGGGAGGGGGGTTGAACTCGCCATACCCAAGATGGTTGATGGCGTCTCTCCGCTTTACATCTGTCTTCACATGTATTGGTTTGTGTTTCGATCCAGACAAAATTTGTAATTTCTTGAGAAAAGGTAAAGAAATCTCGCGGGCACAATTGAATTCCACATGAAGCCCCTCCCTAGCTGTCCGATCTATATAGAGCTATTTAGTCTATATAATTCCGCACTCAGCTTTCTCCTACCATTCCATATATTCTTTACAGAATACCCAAGACTTGACACATTATGTCTGGATCTTTCACCGGGCAAAACCAGCGAAGACAATTGTAAAGAACATTTAAGGCATTCTACTGTCTGAAAAAACGAGTGAAATCCCCCCCTCCCCCCCCCCCCCGAGACTCGCACGCTTATTTCGCACGCGCTTCGCATGGCCGTTTTCGGCGTAAGTTTGTAAATTCGCATGGGTTTTCGCGTGGCAGAGAGCCGGGCTAGAGCTATTATTTTTAGCAATCCCCTCTCGTCAAAACCTCGATATTTATCTAAAGATCCTCACTATATGGAAAGTGGAGGGGCACGGCGCATATCAGCTTTACATATAGGTAAATTTGTTGGGATATTTGGTTTCGCATATATGGCCAATTGTCTTCGCATAGCCCCATAAACATCTTCATATATGTGGGGATGTGTCTAAGCGGGTTGAGCCCGCGCCGAGAAATTCGGCGGGGTAATATTCCTAAATTTATTATCACTTTTTTAGGGGCGCGGTTTTAGGCGGCGCCTTCAAGGCGCGGAGGCGGCAAATCAAGGCCGTAAGCCGCCCCTAAAAAAGGGGCGGAAAATTTAAATACAAGTGCTTTCATTATACCCATGGCCCAGAACAGAAGCGGCGTGGCCGCGCAGGCGGCCGGGGCTGGCGGCGGGCCTGGCAACGGAACCGCCGCGGACAAGGTGCTGGAGCTACTTAAGAACGAACTGAAGCTCGACGGAAGGGACATGGCATATCTATACGACTACCTATCCTCGGCCTTGTACAGGGCCGAGGCGGACGAGGCGGAGGTAAAGCTTACCATGAGCATGGAGGCGTGCCAATGCCGCAGGCGGGGCGACTGCACCGCGGCGACGTATTTGACGCCGCGGGAGGCGATAGCCCTCGCTTTGAGGTTGATAGCCGCCGCGGAGGCGGCCATCAGCAATGAGAGGAAG
>Ga0080005_139885_pt1 | contig 10219 bp, 9 predicted proteins | sample JossMetagenome_2_FD_69208 | JGI IMG/M metagenome (GOLD analysis project Ga0080005, IMG submission 69208) | Hot spring sediment microbial communities from Joseph's Coat, Yellowstone National Park, USA - JC3_ASED (SPADES assembly) (version 2) | ecosystem: Environmental > Aquatic > Thermal springs >... | reverse complement strand
GGAATTCATCACTGCTAGGGCGCTTTTTGAAAAGAGGAAGAACCTTGAATACATCAGTACTGGTGTTCGTAGTTTGGATGATTTGTTGGAGGGTGGTGTTGAGGTTGGTAGTATTACTGAGTTGATTGGTGAGTTTGGTGCTGGTAAGACTCAGATTTGCCACCAGCTAGCCGTAATGGTCCAGCTGCCGAAGGAGAAGGGGGGCCTCAACGCTAGGGCACTATACATAGACACAGAGGGCACATTCAGGCCAGAGAGAATAATACAGATAGCAAGAGCAAAACAACTAGACCCAGAAAAAGCACTGGAAAACATAATATATGCAAGAGCATACAATAGCGATCACCAAATGCTCTTGGTAGATGAGGCTAAGAAATACATTGAAAGTCAGAATATTAGACTGATAATTGTCGACAGCCTCATTAATCACTTCAGAGCTGAATATCCAGGCCGCGAAAACCTGGCATCAAGACAACAAAAACTCAACAGGCATATTAGCCAGCTTCACCGGCTTGCTAGCCTATACAACCTGGCCGTTGTTGTTACTAACCAAGTTATGTCGTCACCGGACATCTTCTTCGGAAACCCCATGAAGCCAGCAGGCGGAAACATAATGGCTCATGGATGTACATACAGGATTTGGCTCAGGAAGGCAAAAGAGGGCAAACGTATAGCAAGAATCATAGACAGCCCCAAGCATGCTGAGAAAGAGGTCGCCTTCGCTATAACAGAGGACGGCGTCACCGACATTTAAAAACTGTTTAGATGCGAAAACTTTTTAGGCAAACTCTCCCATAGTATCAACCAGGTGTGAATCATGGGAGGTAAGAAGAGACCCACAGTCTCGGCCCTAGAAAAGAGAGCCACGAAAGAAGAAACAACAAAGAAGAAAGAAGAAAGCAAAAAACCCCAGATGAAGTTAGAAGCTTCAACAGGGAACTTGACAGAGGTTTCCCTCGAGCAAATAATAAAGGAACTCAAGGGCTTAAGGTACATTACGCCTTACGTTTTAGCTTCGAGATTTTCCATAAAACTTAGCAGGGCAAAGAAGACACTGAAAGAGCTTGAGCAGAGAGGCCTAGTTGTTCCTGTGGACAGGAACTCTAAAGTCCCAATATATGTTCCTGCCTCAAGGAACAAGTAGCTGGAAACAAATTTGCAGTTTTTTACTAGGGAATTTAAGTCGAGAAGATGTCCGCAATGTTCTTTTCTTTAAGATAGCTTTTCGCGACTTCAATTAATTCCTTCTTTGCATTTACGACATCTAGCTCGGTGATCTCTATGAGGCCCTTCCTGGCCAGCTCATTTATGACTTTGATTGGGTCTTTGACTCCCATTCCCATTAAATCGTCTATGAGGCGTAGTCTCCCAACACTCCAATATTTCCCGAGATAGCGTATAGCGGTTTCAAGGTCTGATGTTATCTCGAGATCTTGGAACATTACTGGTTCTGCTGCTCTAGTTTGTTGCGGGGGCTCTGGCTCCCGCCGGTTATCGAATGTAAATATTTGGGGTTCATTTTGCCGGCTGGGAGGGAGCTCTGTTAGTTGTTCAGGCTCGTGGAGAGGTTCTTCTTCGGGCTTTTCCATATCTTGATCATTTTCAGATTCCTTGGGTTCCTCTTGTTGTTCTAGAAAAGCTAGGAGGGACGGCCCCTTAGCTGGCTTTTTAACGGAAGTTTTCCGTTGTTTCTTTTTCTCTTCTCTTAAAGCTATTTGTTTGGGTTGGATAGGGGTTTTTTCTGTGGTCGCTTCTAGGTAGTATAGGCTAGTGGGAACCTCTATGTGGAAGATTTCGTCAATGATTATCTTGTCTGTTGTTGCTTGGAAGCTTCTATCCTTGAGTAGTTCTTGTACGACAATGTATAGGATAACCGAGCTTAACCCTTTGTTCTTGCTCCAACTTACCAGCTCTTCTGCAGATACTCTTTTTTTCTGTTTTATATATTCTGAAAGCTCTCTGGTCAGCTCTGTTATCTCCTCCATTTCCTACTTCAATAATTAGACATGTGGCTTTATTAAGATTAGCGTGTGTGAATCGTCTTTGGGAAAGAATTTATTTTGAGCCCTACTTTATGCGTTGAACATGGATATATATGGAGGGCGTTGAACTGCGTAGGCTCAGCAATTTACTCCAAGAGGAGCTTATAAAGGGACTGGAGAGGCTTGGCTACAAGACACTTAATTATATACAGGTGAAGTCTCTAGAGGCATCTAGACACTACCAAAATATCCTTATTGTTGCACCTACTGGAGCCGGAAAAACAGAGGCGGCTATCCTACCAGTTCTCCGCGACCTCATCAGTGAGGGGGGCGAACCTATCTTTGCACTTTATATTTCTCCGCTACGTGCTCTCAATAGGGACATTTATGACCGAATGATTGAGCTTTTCCAAATGTTTGGATTCGAGGCAGAGATTCGACATGGAGATACGCCTCAAAAAACACGTAAAAAGATAGCCGAGAAACCACCCCACTTCCTGATTACAACTCCTGAGACAGCTCAGTTTCTGTTGGTTGATAAAAGGTATCGGGAAAAATTGCGTAACATCAGATGGGTCATAGTGGACGAGGTTCACGAGTTGCTGGACGACAAGAGGGGTGCACAGCTCTCGATCGCCTTGGAACGCTTGAGACTTATTGCGCCTAACTTAAAAATAATAGGACTGTCGGCTACGCTCAAAGACCCCTACATTGCTCTTCGACTTCTTTCTGGTAGAAGAGGCGGAACCGTAATAGAATGGCAGGAAAGAAAAATTTACGAAATAAGCATTGAGGAGCTTGGGAACGAGGCAAATCTGGAAGAAAGAGTTGAAAAAGTTGCCTCGTATTGCCGTGACGGGGGTGTAATAGTTTTTACCAACACTAGGGATACTGCAGAGCTCATAGGAAGAATATTGGCTCATGACTATGGGCTAAATGTTAGGGTACATCATGGTAGCCTTTCAAGAGCCGAAAGGGAGGAGGCTGAGAGACTCTTTAAGGAGGGAAGAATAAATGCCATTATTGCAACGTCCAGCCTCGAGCTAGGTGTGGACATCGGTTATGCAAGACTTGTTGTTCAGTTTGGGTCCCCAAAGCAAGCAACGAAGCTTGTACAAAGAGTTGGAAGAGCTGGTCACAGTTTATTGGAAAAATCGAGAGGTGTCATTGTACCATTATTTCTCGAGGATGCAGTGGAGTCGGCCGTCCTAGCTAGGAGAAGCGTCAATGGGGACCTAGAGGAGCAAGCACCACACGAGAAACCTCTAGACGTATTGGCACACCAAATAGCAGGGCTCGTACTCGAGTATCGTGAAATAAGTCTTGAAAAACTCTACGACGTAGTGACTCGGTCACTTCCCTTTGAAAATTTATCTCTAAAAGAACTAATGGATCTCCTGGAGTTTATGCGTTCCATAGGAATAATCAGATTTTCAAATGGGAATATCACTATGGGAAGAAGAACAATTTCATATTACTACTCTTCAGCTTCCATGATTCCTGAATCCTTCTCGTTTGACGTTGTTGAGATGGCGTCAAGGAGAATAATTGGTTCCCTAGACTACTCCTTCGCTTCACTTATAGGCAAAGGCAAGATAATCATTCTAGGCGGAAAGGCGTGGAACGTAGAAGAAGTAGATATAGAGGCAAACAAGGTATACGTCACGGAAAACATACATGAATTCGGCGAACCACCCATATGGACAGGGATGACCCTACCTGTAGATAGAAAAGTTGCACGCGAGGTCGCTTCCCTCTATAGACGCATAGCTGAAAACACGTCATCAAATGGAGAGCTGGAAAAGCTTCGAAGAATGTATGGTTTACCGGAAGAAGCCTTCAAGAAAACTGTGGAGCTTGTAGGAAAGACTCTTGAAGCGTTGGGAACTGTTCCAAGCGAGAAAAATACCCTTGTAGAACTCGTGAGGAGCAGGGATAAGACCCTCGTTCTGGTTCACTCCTATCTCGGTACGAAGGGGAATAACCTGCTTGCCTTTCTCCTAGCAGATGCTTATCGGGGATATACTGGATCCTCTGCTAAATATTTCTCCGACCCCTACAGGGTTCTGCTTGTTAGCGAGTCTTATGTGCCGCCGGGAAAGCTTAGAGAAATATTGGTGGAGGGGCTGAAATGGAAACTTCGTTTTCTCAGCGATGTTATACGGGAGAGCAATTCATATCTAATTGAGTTCACACACGTTGCTTCAAAGATGGGCATAATAGACATAAAGAAGTCGAGACCAGAGCCAGGAGTCTTGTCAAATATTAGGAGGAAACTTGTAGGGACGCCTGTCGATGCGGAAGCTATAAGGGCAACTATATTTGAGCACTTCGACCTTCGTTCAGTAGAAGAATTCCTTCAAGACATAGAAAGAGGCAAAAGACCAATAATAATAAAAGAACTAAACGACTTGACACCTCTGGCGCAGTTAATATTTGAGAAGCCGACCGTAAAGGCGGGTGTAGTTGCATCAGATATACCCGCCTCTGGCATCATACAGGCAATTATAAAGAGGATCGAGAACTCGCACGTCCTACTCTACTGTATAAACTGTGGACAATGGTGGCAGACAATAAAGGTTGCTGATTACCATTTGTTTTCCAAGTGTCCGCGTTGTGGCTCAAGAGCCCTCGCAGTTCTAAGACCATACGAGGAAGAAAAGATAAAGATCCTCGAAAAATGGAGGAGAAAGGAAAACCTGTCGGCAGACGAGAAAAAATTTGTTGAGAAAGCTAGGCAATCCGCTTCTCTTGTCTTGTCGTATGGATATCCAGCAGTATTTGTCCTCGCAGGTCACGGTGTTGGGCCCACGACCGCTAAAAACATATTATCAAAAGGCGTCAGCATGGAGGCTCTAGCGAGGAATGTTCTCCAGGCAGAGGCAAACTATACGAGGACAAGAAAATACTGGGAAGAATGAAAAAAGCTTTCTCTTATAGGGTTCTTCTAACGGAAATTGGTCTTTGTTCCTTGACACTCCTCCAGCATGCTTCAGCTATCTCGACGACCCTCAATCCGTCTACCCCCGTTATCGGTGGCTTCTCGTCCCGCAGTATCGAGTCGATGAAGGCAGCGTCCTCAAGGACATATGCGTCATAGAACCTTGACCAGAACCATTGAACCCCTCTGTATATCAACCCGTCCCTGGACCCCACGGCTAGATTGGGGTCAGTTTGTGACCCAACATATATAGTGCCGTCTGTTCCCATGATTTCTGTACGAAGGTCATAGCCGAAGACGCTTTTCCTGCTCCCGTGTATTAGACCGTATCCTCCTCCCTCGAACTCGAAATTGATTGTTACCACGTCTAAGTCGCCTTTCTGCTTAATTTCGTTGTAGAGGAGCGCGTCGCCCTTGACATAGACCTCCTTTACTTCTTTACCCATTAGGTACCGGGCCATGTCGAAGTCGTGGGAAAGCATGTCCAGAAATATGCCGCCACTTAGTCTGGGATCCTGTGCCCATCCGGGCGGCGCCCCTGGGTCCCGAGCAATATTTATAAAGACTAGGGGGTTTCCGATTGAGCCTTCAACAATTTTCTTCTTTGCTGTAGCGTAGGCATCGTCGAATCTTCGCATGTAGCCGACCATTAGCTTGACGCCGGCCTTTTCAGCGGCCTTGATTGCCTCGATGGCCTCAGTGGAGGTGACAGTTATAGGCTTCTCGGTAAACACGTGTTTGCCGGCTTCCACGGCTTTAACTATCATTTCCTTGTGGAGATTAGTGGGAGTCGTTATGAAGACAGCGTCTACCTCTGGGTCTTTGAGCAACGCGTCATAGTCTGTATAAGCCTTTACTTTGTATTTTTCTGCGACAGAGTTGGCCAACTCGGAAACTACATCCATGACTGCGACTAGGCGGGCATTTTCTAGCCTAGTAAAAGTTATTTCTGCGTGAACCTTGCCGATTCGTCCCAGGCCAGCTACTGCCACATTTACCTTTGGCATTCTTTATCGTGGACATATTCTTTTTAAAACTACATTAAAACATATCTGGAAATGTTTAAATAAAAATGCCTTAAAGAAAAAGCAAGAGATATATCGCTAGTAAACCCATGAGAGAGCCCAGCACGATAAAGAAGAGCCACTGGCTTGTATTCTCCTTTGCCTCTAGGTGTGGAGTCTGGTGTCTCTTCCATTCTTCGTACTCGAGCCTAGCAAAGGGGGATGCCCTTTCCTGGACTTCCTCTTCATCCATCATGCCTCAACACATTTTGTACCATAAAAATTTATGTTTCCAAGAGAACTATAAGTAAATATCGACGGAGAGGCCCAATGAGCTACATTCGACCTTTTGACCCATGGCGAGGAAAAAGCCTGTGCACCTGTCCTTTCAAGTATACAGTGAACCCCTACACAGGTTGCCAGCACAGGTGCCTCTACTGCTATGCATCCAGCTATATAAAGGACTTTTTCAATCCTCGCCCCAAAGCCAACTTTTTGGAGATTGCCAGAAAAGATATTTCAAAGATACCTAGAGGAGCAATAATCAACATCAGCAGTAGTAGCGACCCCTACCAGCCTCTAGAGTCAAAGTACCAATACACTAGGCGCCTCCTTGAGCTAGTTTCAGACAACTATGTCATCGAGATAGTCACTAAATCTGACCTAGTAACCCGAGACATAGACATACTTTCCAAGGCGAGAAGCGTCGTATCAATAACCATCACAACACTCGACGAGACCCTGGCAAAAAGGCTAGAGCCGGGCGCGCCCTCCCCATCGAGGAGAATCGATGCGATAAAGAAGCTTACAGAAGCCGGCGTGCCAGTCGTCCTAAGATATGACCCTATAATCCCGGGCTTAAACGATTCAAAAGAATCTATCTCAGCCGTGCTCGAAGCCGCAGTAACGGCTGGAGCTAGGCACATCGTATCCTCCACATATAAAATCAAGCCAGACAACCTGGCCCGAATGCTTTCAGCATTCCCAGACCTAGAGGCAAAGTTCGAACACATTTATCGAGACAGGAAAAACAGGATACAGGGTTACATATATGCAGACAAAGAATACCGCTACAGGACACTCTCAACGGTAAGAGACATAGCTCACAGATTAGGCGTCACATTTGCAACATGCAGGGAAGGGCTGGCGCAACTTAACGACAAAGAGGTTACGTGTGACGGGACCCATTTAGCATTCTCTCGCTAGGCCTCGCAACTCGGCTATATTCCAACGCGTTCAGCATCTTCACATTTTTCAGCACACCAACAGCTTCTGTTAGACGGCGTTCCTTTGTCGAAACTATCAATGTCCCTCTCTTAGCTACTTCGCCCAGAATCGATGGAACAAGGTGTTCTGCGGCATAGTCGTCTAGCCCCACAGTGGGGTCGTCGATAATGTAAACCCTTGCCCTTGCAACGAACACCGAGGCTAGTTGCAGTCTCCTCCTCAATCCCTGGGACAACGTATTCACCCTTACATCACCAGGCAGACTAACGATCTTCAGTGCCTCGTCAATTTCTTCCCCATTATACAACAGTGAGACTACGTTGAGATAGTCTCTGACTTTAAGCCTCTCGGGCAACGTGATGCTTTCTGGGACATAGAAGATTTGCTCTCTATGTTTCACAGCATCTTCACCCATTAACAGGACAGAGCCTCGCAGAGGCTTCAGAATAGTGGCGAGAGTCTTCAGGAGGGTAGACTTTCCCACACCGTTTGGCCCATAGACCACTAGTATATCGCCGTCGTTGAGCCCGAAGCTTAGGGGGCCAATTACCTCTAGATCCCCGTACCCCGCGACAAGATCACGAACCTCAAGGAGCATTTCTCATCCCTCCAGCCACGCCCTAACCCTAAACCAGGAAACATAAATAATCAGCGACAGGGAAGCCGAAGCCAAGAAGACAAGGCCACCGTTTAGCTCTAGAAAGGGATCTAAGAGTTTAAGGTTGGAAAGAAAAGTGGCGAAGAACGAGAAGAAGAATAGGAAAAATGCGAGGCTAGTAAATTCTTCTTCCTCTAGAGACGGCGCGAAGACTACAACGATAAGCATGATTATCGAGAAGGCATGTAGCAAGCCCTTAAATGAGCCTATCCCGGAGGCCTCGAGGATCTTGAACGAGGACCAGTAGAGCAAGAGGGAAAAAGCCACGTTTAGTGCCAAGTTAAAAACGAACCACGTTAGCTTCGAGCCACGAAGATAGAAAAGTGTCCAGAGTCTCCCATCAATATACCGCAAGCCGGCGAGGCTCAGCGGGAGCAGAACATATGTGACGAAATAAACGCTGAGCGCCGCAAGTATAGTGACGACATAGTAGTCTGGCTCCGCCAGCTTTGCTGGGCACACCGCCATCTTTTCCTGGTCCCAACTTATGGAAAATTCTAGAGAAAAGGGAGACACGTGCATATCCACACAGTTGCCGAGAACGCTGAGAGACAGCGGGACAGCATACGCCATCAGCAGGACAATAGGCATAACCATTGCAAGGAGAGGAATAGGATTGACAATCGTCACCGGTCTACCCAGGGGATAAAGGACGTGGACAGTCAGCTTCCTGTCAAGCCAATTAAAAAAGGATCTTGAAAAGCCTGCGAGGAAAACTAGCACAGATGCGATTGTAGCTATATGTGCCTTCAGGCCCATATGGCTCAGCACTGCGAATACGGCAAGACTCGACAGGGGGCATATTTCCAGCCGATCGCCGTCAGAAGTGGGCTCCAGATGAGAGCGTGCCACTCCCAGCCCCACAGGAAGCCTAGAGAACGCGTAGAGAAATAAGCGAGAAGGTAGAGAAGCGGTGCAGTGCTAATAATAGCCGCCAGCCTGTTTAACATCTTAAAGCGGGGTGAGAGAGCAGCCGGGAGAAAGTTAACCCTTAATATCGAAAAGGCGTCTAAAAGAGTCTGGCAAACTATCGAGAAGAGTGCAGAGTGCAAGACAAGCATGAATGCTTTTAGACATAAAATTGACACTTTTCCGCTGAAAGCATTGGAGAGAAAAGCCTGTACAGCTGAGAGCAGAATTGTCAGGATCAATAGCAAAAACATAGGAGTTGAGACAATAGACTTGACCAATAATGCTATCAGGCGAATTAAACGCATAGGAACCCCCATAATAAAGCGCGCGTGCTTAAAGCAGTCTTTGTATACTTATCCTCGCCATAGCGTTCACTCTCAAAACTCTCTTTTTCTTTAAAAAAATTCTTCAATTCTTCTTGGTATATTTTAGCCAATGCTTAGGGTCCGCACTTACAGTATTGTGCTGGAAAGCTGCTGCATTCGACCGGAGGAACCCCATTGCAAGTCCAATCCTTGCATGATAAAGGACAGTATAGAAAAGATTTAGCCGCTACAGTTACAACCGCAGCGACTATTGATGCAGCAGTGATTATAATTACTATCACTGGGGCGGCCCCCTTACTTTTTGTAGCTATTTTGCGGTCAAAAGCTATTCCTCCCATGGGGGCTACCAACGATGCAAGGGCTAGTGCAGGCGTAGTATCTATACGCCACACAACGTGGCCGTCGGGCGTTACCTCCTTCTTGTAGTACCATGGAGCCTCCCCTCTTTGCATTGAGCAACCTAAATATAGTGCCAAGAAAAGATCGGCGAAAGCAAAGACAACCATGAAGGTGTCTAGGGCTACGATGGCTGCAGCAATAATCCGTTTTAACAAGTTTTTCCTGGTCATAGCAATTTTGAGCTTGAAAAGTATTTCTTATTTTTTTGGCGAGTTTTTTGTAAATTTTTCAAAATTGCAAGAAACTATAGAGGAAACCATGGAGTTATAGCGCGCTGAGTCTCTAGTTGAGCGGTTTCTTCAGCTCGTAGGGTTTCCATCCTAGTTTCTGGCGGAAGCTGTTTATCATTTGGACGGATTTTTCCTTTTCTTCTTTGGGCATGTGCTTGCTCTTTAGGACTCCCATTAGCAAGGCATAGAGCCTCGCGTTAATTGTTGCCTTTGATATGCCGTATTTTAGGTCTTCTTCTAGCTCGTGGAGGATTCCTTCTACTTCCTCTGAGGAGGACAGCCCTTTGGGGCCTATGTCTTTGACTTCTCTTCCGAGGTAGAGGTGGCCTTTTTCGACTACAACGTATTTTCCGTCTTCGAAGGTGATTCTGCCCTTGGTTATCCTGTCGTAGAAGGTCCATGCCTCGTATGCTTGTGGCGCTAGTTCTTTTAGTCTCGCGAGGACGTATCTGCGTATCTCGCTTGTGGTCATTCCTTCTTGTATTTTTGACTCTACTTCTTTGGCAATTTCTATGGCTATTTCTTCTGGTGCGCCAGCAT
>Ga0080005_126573_pt1 | contig 10225 bp, 11 predicted proteins | sample JossMetagenome_2_FD_69208 | JGI IMG/M metagenome (GOLD analysis project Ga0080005, IMG submission 69208) | Hot spring sediment microbial communities from Joseph's Coat, Yellowstone National Park, USA - JC3_ASED (SPADES assembly) (version 2) | ecosystem: Environmental > Aquatic > Thermal springs >... | reverse complement strand
TCACGCCACTAAGTGATGAGAACGAGAAGAAAAAACTAAGGCAAATGCTCGGTTTGCCACCAGATGACTTCATATTCGGCTTCGTAGGCGTCAATGAATCGGACAGGAAGGACATACCTGGCTTGCTCAAGGCATTCTCGCTGTTCCTAGCCAACAACAAGGACGCAAAGGCAACACTCATTGTTTGGAGCGGCACCAAGCCAGCCCCTGGCAAGTCCTACGACCTAGTCAGGCTAGCCAGGAGGTACGGCATTGAGAACAAGGTGATGTTCCCGACAGACCCAGACTACAACATGGTGTACACTTACGACTTCATGCCCAACATATACCACGTCATGGACTGGTACGTGACGGCATCAAGCGGTGAGGGCTTCGGCATACCAATAGCCGAGGCAATGGCATGTGGAGTCCCAGTCATTGCACCGAACAACTCATCACAGTCAGAGCTGGTGATGGATGAACCACACACGCCGAGGGGCATACTCGTGAACCCAGCCTGGGTTAGACCAACCCTCTGGACACCCACGCACCAGGAGTACTCGTTCGTTGACCCACACGAACTAGCCGAAGCAATGGAAAAGGCGTACAACATCAATGATGATAGGTACAGCAAGAACGCAAGGGCGTTCGTGGAGGACGTGCTGTCATGGGACAAGATAATACCGCAGTGGATAAATACAATACACGACATAGAGAACGAACTCAAGCTGTGAGGTGATTGCAATGGGCAATAGGGCGAGGTTCACAACAACAGTGGTTGTTGGCGAAAAGTTTAATGAAATATTTAACGACATAACGAATACACGTAAATATTTTTATGGTTATGAAAGATGTGTTGTGCTGAAAAACACCAAGGGCAGTAAATTCATGCTTGTTTGTCTAGACTCAAAACCAAGGGGATATGTTGAGTTGAGATGGGACTCAGTCAATGGTGAGAATGCGATCCACATCCTTATTGAGGGTGATACAAAGTTCGTTGGGGATATGATGGGTACGATCGACTATATACTTAGCAAACACGGTTTTTCTGTAATTGATGGTGAGTATAACTTGGTGTGGTTATGATTATCATAAAGCCGAAGCACGCATCAAAACTACCCATCGACTTGTGGAGTAGGTACGCGAAGGTGGTCGTGTGTGATGACTACACAAGGTGCATTGGGCCGGGCAGGGTTGTGCTGCTTGATGATAATGAGCCAGTAATGAAACCACCAAGCGTCGTCTTTGTTGATATAAACAAGCCATGCCTAAACCTGGGCAGCGACGCAACCAACATAGACGGTTGCCTAAACCTAGACGTTAGGCAACTACACAATGTCGATTTTGTTGTTGATTTAGAAAAATCCGATTTGCCATTCCCAGACAATTTCTTCAGCACAATCTATGCCATAGACGTCATAGAGCACATAACCTACAGGAGGGTTAGGCAACTAATCAAGGAACTGTACAGGGTTACTGCTGTAGGAGGTAGGCTCATTGTTAGGACACCAGACATGGAGTTAATTGCTAAGTACATTCTGGAAAAGAGGTTCCCTGGAGTACACGGTGACTTGTTCGAGATAATGAGTTGGTACATATACGGAGAGCAGGACTACCCAGAGAACACCCACAAGTCAGCATTCACGAAAGAGACACTAAGGCAACTACTAGAAGCCGTTGGCTTCAGCGTAGTTACTATGTACAACGAGACAGGTCACCCAAACATATTTGCAGAAGCAATCAAGAAATAACAAAACAATGTTTTGATTGTTTTCGCCGAAAACCGACCTAAATTCACTCGATTCGAAAACTGCCTAGTATAGGCAGTTGTTGATCCGTGAAACAATGTTTCAGAATCAGATCAATCCCCTCTCGTGTGCTTCGTAGAGGGCGGCGGCTGTCGCTACCACGCCTATCCCGGCTATTAGGTACCAGTACCAAGGTATCGCTGCTGCAGTTGTGTAAGTCAGCGGCACAGACGCGCCCGCGAATGCCGGTGTTGTGCCGCAGGCAAGGGATGCCTGTAGAGTCATTGTGCCAGAGTAGCTACCGCCAGGTAGCTTGAGGTCTGGGCATGTGAATGATGTCGTTATGTTCATACCGCTGTAGCCAATGCCCCAAACCAACTGACCACTGGCAACAGTTGCAGTGGCAGTGCCCACAGTAAGTACCAACCAGTAGTACAATGTGCTGGTTACGTTTGGCGCAACATTAACGCTCAACGACGCAGATGCAGTGTATGAACTGCCGGGGCTAAGCGTTGTCGATGACAACGTGAACGTGTTTATAGACAACGTTGACGGGCACGTAGTAGGCTCAACATAAGTAATAACTTTGCTAGATGATGCGTTGAGAACTGGATCCGATCCAGTGGATAACGGGCAAGGCATCAAGAACAAAAACCAAAGCATTTATTTATTTCTTATCCTATAAAAATCACGTGGGCACTTGCCTAATCATACCAGTTGCACCAGATGAGGAGGAACAAGACGTTGCACTCACAGTGAACTCATTCAAGCGTTTCGTGCCGAACGCTGTGGTGTTTTTTGGTGTTGATGAGGACTACGACAACCCGTGGCTGGGAAAGTACGGCTCGGTCATTAGGGTGAGAGGCTTCGGCGTAGGCAAGGCACTCAACGCAGCGGTCATTGAAGCCTTGAAGGACAACTGCGGGTTCATAGTGAAGGCGGACAGCCACAACTACTTCGAGTCATTCGAGTACCCACTGTGGCTTGAGGTTGCGTACCACTGCACGTGGGATGGTAATACGTGCTTCGGAGCATCAACAGCCGAGTGGCCGACAATGGGTTGGTTATTCACGTGGGGGAACTACCAAATCCTACCAATGACCACAGAACCAGTCTATGCATACCCAAGCGTAATACCTGAGTTGATGTATAGGGAGTTCGGCTGTGTCTACTGCTCCCCATACTGGGGCCCTGAAGCCTACGACTTCACACTAACAGCTTGTAGGAGGTACGGCTGGTGCGTCAGGCAAGCCAAGTGGAAGGTAAGGCACAAGTCAAAGGCATCATTCCCGGAGAAGCGTGTTAACAGAAAGCTACCAACCGAACCATGGATGAGTGAGGTAACCGGCAACCCGTACTTCACGAGCATGACTATCTCGTGGCAAGTCTTCCTAGCAAGGCATGTTAGGGACCCAACAAGTCACCCCAAGTACGACCAAAAAGCATTCGAAATAGCAAAGAAGTACTTCGGCGATGTAATGAGGTACGTGCCGGGGTACAGCATTGAGTTCATATATGACAAGCTTGGAATACCGATCAAACAAAGAATAAATGCATAAGGCATAAAAGTCAACCACCAGCTTAGTTAGTTGTGAGTGCGCCAACACCGCCACAGGAGTTGCTACAGATACAGAGGAAGTACAACGGTTACCTATACTGGAACGGCAGAGAATGGGTGCTCGGTCTACCAGAGGGTACGGTCCTAACACCAACGGAGATGCAGTGGGTGAGTTACTACAGGGCAAAGATCATTTACTTCAAGGGTCCAATAACCTTCATGAGGTGATTGTCGTGGCTAACACGTACTACACCTGGATGTACAAGGAGAGTGACATAAGGGCTGTTCACTTCCTACTGGACACAATCGAGTCACTTCGTAAGTACATGCCACCAACAGTCACAACGCTTGAGAAGTTGAGTAGTGAGGATGATGATTGGTGGATATACTACATGTGGATTGCTCCTGGTTACAAGCTCGTTGTTGGTTACGACCCAGACAAGGTAACGCCGGCTGATGTTATTGAATACGTGGGTTTATCACCAAACAATTTAACGCTTAGGGAGGGACAGCCGTTCTTCATGCTTCCACTAATGCCGACACGTGAGCAACCAATGCAGGTGTGCGGTTTCAGGTGCAACGTGTATAGACCATCGATAGCAGGCATAGACATTTTCGGCTGTTGCGATGGCTGCAATTGCCCACGTCACGGTTGCACACTGGGGTTCATAGCTAACAAGGCAGGAACAAACGGCATTGTCTCGGCAAACCACTGCATACACGGATCTGTGTGTAACTGCTTTGGATCTTGTTGCCCATATAACAAGTACGTAATACAGCCATCACCGATTTGCGGAGGCACGTGCCCAAGCAGCGTCATTGCACATGACGCAATAACCTACGACTTCGGCGGCGGGACGTGGTACATAGACGCAGCATTCGCGCCAGCAACACAACCAGTCCAGTACGCAGTACTTGACGAGGGCGGAGTGATAAAGCCACTGCCAAGCACGTTTAGGGCTAGGGATCCAACACCTGGCGAGTCGATAGTTAAGTTCGGTAGAGGCGTCTACACGTTCTCAACACGCCAATCCACAGTGCAGGGAATAGGAGCGGTAGTAACCGTGTGTTGCAGTCCATCTGGCGGTCTGTGTAGGCAGTTTGGTGACCAGATAGTAAGTGGTCCGGGCTACATAAGCTCAGGTGACAGCGGTAGTGGTACATACGCTTCGGACCTATCGTCAGCGATTGGTCTGAACTTCGCCGGTAACATAATGACCGGTGAGGGAATAATGTCTAGATCAGTACTAGTCGAGAGGTACTTGGGCATAAGCCTTGCCGTGCCTTCGGTATCGACGTCAATGTTGCCATTGATTGCAGGCATAGCCGCGGCTGTGGGTCTAGGTATAGGCATAGTAATAGGAACAACAGCACCAACAAGGTAAAAAGATTTTTACACCTAAACAAGTTATTAAACCGTGAGTTGCCCAAGCGGTTGCGTTTGTGTATCTGCACAGACATGCGATGCATTGATTAGGTCGGAGTGCGGTTACGGAGTAATGTGCAGTCCATGCGGTAGTGGAGTATATTGCTGTTGCCCATGCATGACAGAATGCCCGTCACCATCTCCCTCTCCATCACCTAGTCCCAGTCCTTCGCCTAGTCCCAGTCCATCCCCAAGTCCTAGTCCCTCTCCATCACCTTCTCCAAGCCCATCTGGTGCTCTCTTGACTGTTAAGGTTAACGGTAATGTTGTTTATACAACGAACAACCCATCAGGTTCGGTAAGCGTTGATGTTACAAGCTACGTGCAGTTCGGCAACAATACACTAGAGGTAGACGTTGGACCCGGGGCATGTCCAGCATCATGGCTATTCGGTTGTGTCTCCGCACCAAGCGTGAGCTGCCCATTCCCATCAGGCGTGCTACAGAGCGCTAATTACTACCCACCACCTCATCTTGACATTAACAACCTATGCGGTTTCAACTACGTGTTGCCACCCGGCACATACACTGTATCGTTTACAATACCAACAAGCTTCCAATCATACATGAGCCAAGCATCATCGTTCAGCAACGTTGTTCTCAACATATCATGGAGTAGCCAGAACAATGGGTTGCAGGTAAGCATAAGTGGTAGCTACAAGCTCTATGCGAAGTACGGCAACTGCCCAGCATTCAACAAGGGCATCTACTCAATATCAATGCTACCACAGATACCAGTGTCATGCCTATCGCAGATGCGATTCGACATGAGCAAACTGTACCAGTACAACTCAAGCGACAACTCATGGTACGTATGCGTACCAGTAGAGCTTACTGGGCAAGCAGTACTGGCTGGGCCAGGATGCACAGGAAGTTACCCACCAAAAGGCCAGTGCATGGTTACGTGCACCGGCCCAACCACAAGCATCAATTTCGTAAACAACCCAAACGCTTGTCAGTACTCATTGCTAACGATACCCCAGTTCCTAATAGCTAGGTTGTACATAGATGGTAATTACGTGGGTAGCGTCAACCTACAAGGACCAAGCCAGTGGGGGCAGAACGCTAAGTACGGCACTGGAAGCGAGGTGTGGAACTACCTACAGGGCATTGCAAAGTCAATAAGCGGTGGTTGCCACACACTGTGTATGCAGTTGTACTACTACGACCAAAATGACAATTTGAATCAGTACGTGGATCCACAAGGCAACACGCAGTGGTGCACGCAAATCATTAAGATGTATGATGGTTCAATCAAGCCGTTCGACTTGGGCGGTGGGATAAGCGGCACCCAGCCTTGGCAGTGGGGTTGCCCAGAAACCAGCGTTGTGAATAACGCAATAAAGAACTCGATTACTGTGAAGTCAACGTTCCCATCAACAATAACGCTTAGTGGTACTGGTTCCGTGAACGGTTACTACTGCCGGACATGCAACCTAATACCTGGAATAACCACATACACACCGTATCTGGGTTGCGGTTACATATACCCAGCAAGCCTTGCTTGGTACAACACAGTGGCCGGCAAGGCAGAGGGTTGCTACGGCTCTGTACCAATGACAAGCAGTAACTACTCAAGCTTCGTTGCACTGGACAAGAACACAGGCTATTACTTCCTATGCGCCAGCAACCTAACCATGAAGATGTGCAATGACTCCTCAAGCCCAGGCTCAATCAACGTTGGAGGAACAACACTACAGCCAAGCCAGTGCGTGGACTTACCAACGCCGTCCAACATATACGGTGGTTACTTCCCATATGGAGTAAACATATACGTTCCCGAGGGCAACCCAGCAGGTACGTACAAGCTGGTGTTTAGGTATGTAGGCACAATGCCACAAGTCACTGATGGTTACATAACAGGTTCAATAGGCAACCAACTAGTATGGAGCCAGACCATCGATGTAATAGTGCCTGGGCCTTCGCCCAGTCCATCGCCATCTCCTAGCCCATCTCCCTCACCAAGTCCATCTCCAAGCCCTAGCCCCAGTCCAAGCCCTCCGCCACCCAGTCCATCTCCATCACCGCCTAGTCCTAGCCCCAGCCCAACGCCGCCGACACCACCACCTTACCCAAGCCCATCACCACCCCCAACGCCTAGTCCTAGCCCGAGTCCATCCCCAATACCAACCACGCTACTATTCGCGGTACTGCTGGCTGTAATAGCAGGGTTGGGCATAGGCATAGCATCAAGTTCCATATCACAAAAGAGATAAGAAAGGCTTTAAATAATAAACTCAAAAACAAACTTGTGAGTTACAAGGTTAGGTTCACAGATGTAAATGACATATGGCTTAGGTACTTGATAGTGTGTGTGGACAAGACTTGGGGCCAGCCTGGTTGCCAGCCGTGGACTGGAGACTGGGTGGACGAAGTGTGGCTACAGCCTGGGCAGTCAGTTGACTCACCGTACTTCACCCCGGAGACCGTCCTTACCGCAGTCACATCATCCGATGCTGGGTACTACTACAAGGTGGAGATAATTGATGAAAACGGCAACGTAGTCAAGACTTGTGATTACGTGGATAGGAACCACCCATGCTACTACTACATATCAGCACCACCACCCAGCCCATCCCCCAGTCCTTCGCCAAGCCCAAGCCCGCCACCACCAGCACCATCACCAAGCCCATCACCACCTCCTGTTTTATCAATGACTGACTTGTTGATAATAGCTGGCGTGCTAGGTGTATCAGCGTTGGTTGGGTTTGGGATAGCGTATGCGGTTAGGCAAGCGAGCAAGAAGTGATTGAGATGTCATCATGCACTATTGTCGATAGGGACTTCTACAACACCGGCTGGAACATACAGAGGTTTCCAGGGCCTGACTGCGGTGACGTCAAGCAGTTAACTATTAGTGTACAATCAACTGGTGACCAAATTGATAGGTTGGTCATACTGGGCAGGAACAACTGCGAGATAGTCAGGTTCATAACGCCGTTCGATAGCTCACTGACGCAGACCGAGAGCGTTGATGAGCCTATATCATCAGCCGCAGCTGGCGGTGAGGTAGAGGTGCTGTTCACAACGTTCGCCGCTGGCGGCGGTGGTTACCACATGACTGCCACAGCCGTTGGGAGCGGCTCCCCAACCTATGCATGCATACCAATGTGGTTCGCAGTAGACTTGTACTCAAGCGGTAATACATTGACTGCCAACCTCAACAACACGTACATAGAGGGCGGCTTCGTGCTTAACATGACTGGGCACAGGTACGAGGAGGGCGCCGCCAATAGGCACTTCGAGCTTTACGTGAACGGGCAGAAGATTTGGGAGCAGACATTCCCGAACCACAGGTGGTTCCCGGGCTGCGGCTTTGTGAAGCCAATAGTCATACCGTACAGGGGAGTTGCGAACGAGGTCAAGCTGGTGTGCACTAACTGCGGAAACACCTGGATAGTCTCGGGCTGGGCATACACAAAGCCGCTCACAGCACTGCCGCTGTGGGCACTGGCGTCAATAGCCGCACTGCTGGGCATGTTGATCGGCGTTGTCGTTGCAACAAAGACCTAAAGGCTTTTTAATTAAAAATTAAATCGTTAAATTGTGAGTGCTCCCCTTAAGGTCGTTAATTGTGGTTATGACCAGAGCGGTAACTACGTCTGCTACCTAGAGGGACTAGTCTGCCCAAGCACTTACTCAGATTCATACACGCTATTCAACTTCAACTTACCGAGTGGTCTAAACTACAACAATGCTATGGTGACCATGACAATCACAACTTACCTAGACCAAGGTAGTTGCAACACAAGTTTCGAGATGACTATTAACTTGGGAATAAACTACACATGCCCGCATGAAATTAAGGTACCATACGTCCCCGGTAAAACCACAGTAAGCAATTACAACTACCCACAAGGATCACTGAGCGGTTGCTTCAAGGAGGGTGAGAACATCATTAACTTCTACAGCCCAGCACTCGGTGCTCTTTGCTTCCCATGGGCAGTGATTTGCGCCAAGATACAGGCATACGTGATAGTACCACCAATAGGTGCACCGCCACCTCCATCACCACCGCCGACTCCATCACCTACGCCGTGCCCGAGCGGTACCATGTGTATGAGCACTGTTGATTGCTTCGCGATAAACGGCACATGCTTGAGGTACAACTGCCAACCAAACGCACCAATAGGGACAACATGCTGCTGCCTACCGCCACAACCAAGTCCCTCTCCAAGTCCATCACCATCACCCAGCCCAAGTCCATCACCCATACCATGCCCTAGCGGTACAGTTTGTATGGACACTTACGAGTGTGCCAAGAAAAACGGGCTATGCATAAGCATGAACTGCCAACCTGGTGCTCCGACTGGCTCCACATGTTGTTGCCAACTACCACCACCGCCAAGCCCCCCATATCCATCACCAAGCCCAAGCCCACCACCAAGTGCACCGCCACCGCCTCCACCGCCATCACCAAGTCCATCACCGATTAACTTGTGGTTGATCTATGGGTTGGTGCTGCTTGCGGCAATAGCCATTGGTGCAGCAGTTGGTGTGACAGCATCAAGTAGGTGATGCGTATGGTTGAGGTCAATTGTTGGGTAGACAGCAACGGTTACTACGTGTGTAATCTAAAGGGCAAGGTGTGTCCAAACACCTACCAGCGTTCCATAACTGACTTCAACATCAACGTACCGGCCGGTTACGACCTTAAACAAGCATCAATGTGGATCTACGTAACCACTTACTTGGCGGAGGGATCGTGTGGCCAGAACTTCAACTTAACAGTCACGATGGGCGTGAACCAATTCATATGTCCTTGGGGAGCACCATGTTGCTGGGACTTCAAGGCACCGTTCGAGGTGGGCAAGCAAATACAGAGCAAGTTCCCCGTGCCGCCAGGCACAATGGATGAGTGCTTCAGTTACGGGAGCAACTTCATTAGGTTCTACGCTGGCCCACTCGGCGGTCTATGCTTCCCCTGGGGCGTTGTCTGTGCAGACATAGACGCATACGTGTACTTCCCACCACTACCATCAGTCCCACCAAGCCCATCACCCAAACCAACACCACCAATCAACTACCTACCATACGTGATACTGCTGGCTTTGATACTTGGCGGTGGATCGGCAGTGATTGCCTACTTAGCTAAACCACGTACACCACTTGTTCAAGTTGTTTCCGGAAAGACTTGACCTAAGTTCTGACGTGTCGAAAAGGGGGAGTATAGGCGCGCACTCGGTTCGTGAAACAAAATTCACTAAAACACTATACTCCTTCTCCTCCTTTCCTTGATACACTCAAGTGCATCCCTCAGTAGGTCATCTGCTGTCAATCTCTCGGCGAAGTATTGTGAGAGCAGCTCCCTCCATAGGTTTGCAGTCTCATCAGTAACCCTAATGTCTAGTTTCTTGTCCTTCCTCTTCCTCTTTGGTATGTACAGCATGTAGCACATGTCGTACACGAGTTTATAAGCCTAACCGGCAATGTAAACTCGCTATGTCCACCTCAACAAGCTTCGAGGAAGTGTTCAGGGACACCGGAGTGCCAGTGTTCGCTGGTGGCAGGAAGG
>Ga0080005_129932_pt1 | contig 10228 bp, 5 predicted proteins | sample JossMetagenome_2_FD_69208 | JGI IMG/M metagenome (GOLD analysis project Ga0080005, IMG submission 69208) | Hot spring sediment microbial communities from Joseph's Coat, Yellowstone National Park, USA - JC3_ASED (SPADES assembly) (version 2) | ecosystem: Environmental > Aquatic > Thermal springs >... | reverse complement strand
TGCAGAGGAGGCCGTCAAGGCGTTTAAGCAGTTCGACGCCGTCTGGGAGGAGCTGATGAGAAAAGCAGACGCGGCGGCTGAAAAGGGGTGCGTCTCCTAAGCCGCAACGGCTTTTTTCCTCCTCCTCTGGCGCTTCTTCGTTTTTGCTGGCTGGGGTGCCTCAGCCATCGCAGTAAGTTCCTTCATCATCGTTAAGCCAGCGCCTTTGAAGGCATCTCTAGTTATCTTAGTCACGTTCTTCAGCGGGCTGTGCGGCGCAACCACGCAACGCTGGCAGAGACTGCACGTCTTCTCGCCGCCGGGCTCGACGAACACCTCGACCGGCTCGCCGATGCCAGGCACTGTGAACACGCTTACAGGCCTCTTGAGGGTGACCTTTACCTTCTTTTCCCCCTCCGCGGCAAACGACTTAGTCCAGACGCCTTCTTGTGCCGTCTCTCCTCCGTACTTCCTTGCAAGTTCACTAGCTATCTCGTTTAGTACGTTCATTTTTTCCACGTCATACAGCGCCTCGTCCCTCCTCTCGGGTGGGAGCGTCAGCAGGCGTGTCAGCATGTGTTTTTTCTCTTCTTCGTTCTTGAAACTGGGTGCTTTATATGCCGTATTCGGCACGGAGATCCTCAGCGGTGTGCCGCTTTTCTCCGCATAATCCGTAAGCACATTTATGAGCTTGACTATGTGGTGCGACGACTTCGCCGACCTCCCCGTGCCGAGGCCGTGCTCGAACTCGAGTATGAGCTTCCTGCCGGTCGTCTTCCCAGCCGCCTCGAGCAACGCCGCGGCTAGCTCGCGCCACCTCTCCGGCCTGCCTTCGTAGTACTTATCCATGTTGGCGGAGGCGTAGAAGAAGACGCCAGGGACGCTGATGCCGAGGCCGGTAAGCGCCTCCGCGGCGCCAGGCAGATACTTGTAGTTCGTCGCAGTTGCGGATATGTTTACCGTGAAGTTCCCCGGCGGCGGCTCATTAAACAGCTCTCTGTAGTATTCGACGGCTTTCTGCCAAACGGGAGGCATGCCTGGGACGTTGGGAAACGTCTTTGTGTATGTGTAGAAGGTTTTGTCCGGCAACAGCTTCGCCGCGGTCAGCCACCCAGCTAGATATATAATGTCGTTGAAGTCGCCCGAGTCGTGCAGGCGCACCATGCGGCCGAAGCCAGCCGCCTTCACGCCGCCAGCAAAAGCCGCGCCGAGCAAGGCGGCGGCGCGAGCGTAGTCAAAATTCAGTCTTTTGAGTAATTCAATCCGGAGGTTGGATACGAACAAGTCGCGTATGGCTAATGACCTCTTCACCTGCAGTTGGACGTAGTTGCCGTGAAGCGCGTAGCACTGCGCGGCGCAGACATCTGCGCCTGGACACGTCGCGAGGGCGGTTCTCGAAAACTTCTGCATCGCTCTAGACTCATGCTGTAGGCTGTCGGGGGCCTCGGTAAATAGATAATCCACAAGTCTCCTCTTGCCGTATCTAACCTTCCTGAAGTACGCCTCAGCGGCTTTGGCGGCCTCTTTCAAGCCGCCACGTCTATACGCATCTATTAAGACATCAGCAAGCTTTTTGACGTATGGCTCCAGCTCTGGCTTCAGCGCCGCATTTATTACTTGGGTTACCTCTATTGTCTTCCATTTGTTGAACACGCCTTTGCGTAAGTCTTCAACCACGGCCGGGCTGTCTTTAAACTCCTCATACACATGCCTCATCGCCACGGTGCCGTACTTCTTGACGTCCTCATCGTTAACCACCATCTTCTTCGCATTATCCTCGATCAGCTTTATCGCCGCATTCACCACCCTGTTCAGCGCCTCGCCCCTTACGCCGCTTTTCGCCGCATTTTCTACGTAGGGTACGATGTTCTTAGTAGCGTCGTTGATAAACTCCTCCACCGTACATCTAACTTTGTCTTTACACTCTGACTTTATCTCTATTTTCTCCTTCTGAAGCCCCACGGCCCGCTTCCGCATGAGTCAACCCCACTGCTCAATATTTAAGCCAATGTGTGGTCAATGTTTAAAAACATGCGCATCAGTACCGTCATGTTGACGTCTGCGAAGAAGGGCAGGGCGCTTCAGAAGATCTGTGTATACACGGCAGGCGGCGAGTGGGTCGACACGGTGCGGATCTACCGGTCGGGGGACGGCTACCTGGTATCCCACATCGAAGACGACGAAGTGCACGCCTTCGACAGCCTTGAGGACGCCCTGCGCTACATCGAGACGGAGCGACTCCGCTACGACGAGCCGCTGAAGGTGGGGGAGTGCCCGCCTCCCCCGGGATTAGCATAGTTTTTCCTCCCATTTTCACTCAATTCTGACCTGACCCCCGCCCTAAAAGGCGTGGTTTACTTCTATTATTTGTAGAAAAAACAAGTTAAGGAAAAAACGGGTTTAAGCCGGAACCGGCTTGGGCAACGCCCACCGCCACGGGGGTATTGCAAAAGGCGGCCCCGGCAACTCAACCAGCCTAGGCAACCATATCCACCCTCTAGGTACTTGCGTGGACTTCCACCGATCTAGTCGCTCCCACAGCTCTGCCTCTCTCCGTCTCTGTTCCTCTACTCTCTCGAGTGCCTTGTCAAGATTTTCTTCTTCTTTTTTTGTCCTCTGATTCTTTAGTCGCTCGATTTCTCCCTTCAGCTTGGCGATCAGCTCGGAGTAGAAGTTTTCTGGGGAGACTTTGCTCTGTTGCAAATTGTACACTATATTTCTGATGACCATATCTGGCGGAAGCGTGTCGACTACGTATTTCCCATGCGGCGTCACCACCATCTTTGGCTGAAGCAACTTCGCCAACTCGGCGTAGAGATCTCTCAACTGCTTCTGCACATCTGGCGTCGCATTTTTAACCAAGTCAGCAAAATTCCATTGTATCGGCGGCTGTGGTGGGGTGCCAGAGAATCCTTTTGGCTCAATCACCCTAAATTCGTCGATCCACGGCTTGATCGGCGGCTGTCTCATCCCAGGCCCCCATGACTGATTCACGCCAGGCGGCGCCAAATCCCCAGGCGTCTTCGCCGTCGAGATATCTCTAAGCACCGTTGGCGGACATAGATTTGGGTCTGGCCTTGACGGATTACATGCAGGCGTTGTCATGCAAGGTTCTGTGTAGAGGTATTTAAGCTAATCTAGCGCCGACCCGCCAGCCTGTCTAAAAGTACACTACCTGCCTTGTAGATGCCGAGGAACATCAGCAAAACCGCCGCGGCCAGGAGGAGCCAGCCATCTGCTTGTTGATTTGTGAATGCGCCTGGCGGCGGTATGTCCGGCTCCGGCGGCTCCTCGGCCAAGAGCTGGGGCTTAAACACACCCTTGGTGACATGCACGGTCCCGTTGACCAGCCGAGCCTCCACGTTCAGAGAGACCACCTCGGCCGTGTTGAAGCCGAAGTTGAAAATCCTAGGCGCCGGGCGCCACCTCCCGCCGTCCCAAACCAGCAGGGCCAGCCTCACGTCCACATCCTCCAGCTCTGCGCAGAACGTCCCCCCCGCCGTAGGCGCAGAGCACCAGCTCAAGGGCCCCTCCGTGCCCCAATGCGCAATGTTGAAGTCACCACACATAGGCAAGACTGCGACGAGAGCCGAAGCTAGTCCAGCAGATATGAGCACGATCAAGACTGCTAAAGAAAAAATAGAATCTATTAATTTCGTTACGCGAGGACCAATATCTGTCTCTTGCCAGCCTGCACCTTATACGCGCCTTCACGGCTGTCGTTCATGACAGCGTCAGGCGGCAGGAGGCGCCACCACCCCGGCGGAAGCCGGGGCGGCTCCTCCGGCGGAGGCACGTTAGGCACCTCCCCAGGCGGAGGCGTCGTCGGCACGTACAGCGGAGGCACGTTAGGCACCTCCCCAGGCGGAGGCGTCGTCGGCACGTACAGCGGAGGCACCTCACTTATCTGAGGCACGGTAGGCGTGTAAGTAGGCGGAGGCGGAACATCCGCAGTAGGCGGCGGAGTAGTCGTCGCTAGAAGCGGTGGATTGTACTCCGGTACGCCCTCTGTTCTCAAAGTATCTGGTGTCACAGATGGCGGAGCAAGATGTGGCGTTTCCGTCGGTATCTGCGGCACCACTGGTATAATTGGTCTCCGTCTCTTTTCGGGGGGTTCTAGCTCCAGCTCTCTGACTACGTACAGCACCGTCGGTTTCCTGAGCCTTGTGGCGGCGGCTACTGCGGTCATAGGCGACGTCAGCGTTGCGTCGGACTCCCCCAGTCTCTGTCTCTCCTCCAGGCCCTCTAGGAGGGCGCTCCTAACCTCCGGCGTCAGCACCTGGCGCACCTCTGCTGGACGTACCGCGTCGGGGACTTTGTCGCGGAGTATTTCGGCGATGTCTCTGTCTGCCTTCTCTATATTTCTGATGATGTGTGCGATCTGCTGTCTGGCCGCATCTGGGCTCACCTCGCCCCGCCTATATGCGTCGAGCACGTTAAGAAGATCGTTAAGGAGCGCCCGCATTCTTCCGTAGCGGAGAGTAAGCTCTATCCTGACTGCGCTGTCTCCAACTCTCGCCGCTAGCTCTTTCACCTCGCCGAGGAGGACTGGCCTCTGCGCTTCGGCCTTTATCTTCGCTTTTATATCTCTCTCTACGTCTTCCATCTTCTTGACGATATCTGCGATGAGTCTCTTTGCCGTGTCTACGTCTATCTCGCCGCGACTATATGCATCAAGCGTCTTGATAAGCTCATCGTAAAGCCCAGCAAATCTTATGCGGCGGAGACTGCGCTCCATCTTACGCGCAACTTCTTCAGCCTTCAAAGCCGCTTCTTTTCCTGCCTCAAGGAGCAACAGCTGTTGCCCGCGGCCACTTCCCTTCTCCCTCTCCCTCCCCTCCTTCTGCTTCCTCTCCAGTCTCAGACGTCTCTCCTCCTCCTCAGCCCGCCTGATCCACTCCGCCTCCTTCTCGTCCGGCAGGCGCGGCTTCTTTTCTACACGCGCTGGCTCTGCGCGCTTCCCGGTAAGCACCTCCTCGGCGTACTGCCTGTAGAAGTCGGCCCTCTCTTTGCCGACCTTCTTCTCGATCTCGTCTGCAACCTCCATAAGCCTCCTCCTGGCCTCCTCCGCGCTGATTTCGCCGCGTCTAAACCTGCTGATGATTCTGCCGAACTCCGCATCTAGCGCCAACAGCTCGAACTGTCTCATGTACATTTCGGCCAGCTCCCTGCCAAATGCCTTTTCGATCTCCTCCGCGATTTTCGAAACCTCCCTCCTCGCCGTCTCTAGGTCGATCTCGCCGCGCCTAAATCTGTCAATTATGTTGCGTAGCTTGTCCTCTGCTTCTATGAAGCGCCACCCCTTCCGCGTATATCTGCGGTGCTCCGGCACGAGTTCCTTAAGCGCGCTTACAGCTGTCTCCACCGCGTCGCCGATGCGCGACTTCGCCAGCTCCAGCGTCCACTCCAGCTTAGACCCACTGCGCCACGTCCGCGCCGCGTCTAGGAACCTCCTCAGCGCTTCGTCGTCTTTAAGGCTGTTTCTTATTACGCCAGCCATCTCCTCCATCCCGAGCTCTTCGTATCTGCCAGCCAGTTCCCCGAGCGCCTTCTTCGCCTCATCGAGGCCGATCTTTCCGCGGCTGAACGAGTCGGCTATACCGCGGAGCTCCTCATCCAGCGCGCCGATGCGCATGCGTCTCCACCAGTCTTCAGCCGCCTTAACCGCGCCTCTGATCGCCTCTGCAGTCGCCTTCGGCGCGTTTGCAAGCGCCGACCTGACGTCAGCCGCAAACAGCTCAGCTCTGCGCAGTACGGATTCAAGCAGAGACGGCCTCCACGGCTCAAGCGTCAGCCCGTACCTCTCGCCGTACACCCTGTTCAGCTGGTTCAGCACAGCCTCAAGCTCCGGCCGCATGTCGGGCGACAGACTGCTCCACAGCCTGTACAGCTCCTCAGACGCCTTGAACCAGTCCATCCTCCCAGCGAGGACGTCCTCGAAAAGCGTCCTAACCCTGCCGTGGAGCTCCTCAGGCGTCGGCCTAAAAGACGGCGCCTTTCTCGGGCTCACCGGCCTCAGCTGAGCCAACCTCTCCTCCACCTCGGCCAGCACCTTCCCGTAGTCCGGCATATATTTTTCGATGAACTGCCTGCCCAGCACATCTTCATACTTAGCCAGCTGGAGCGCCGCAGACGGCTTGTCCAAGCCGCTGTTCAGGAGCCAGCTTACGTACTGCTCGCCGTACTCCCTCAGATTCGCGCCGAACAAGCTGTCGAACCTAGCCTTGTCTGCGACGGAGGCGCGGAGGTCTGCCAGCTCGATAAACGCCCTGTGCTCAGGCAGTTTCCCGGCCTCGACGGCGCTCACAACCTCAGCCGCATTCTTTGCCGCCTCGGCGAACTCCAGCGACGGGGCCTTGGGGTGCTCCTTAATCGTCTTGTAGATCTGCAGTATCTTGTCAAACAGCGCCTTATCAGTCACGGCGTCTCTGATGGCGCCCAGCCGCAGGTTCGCCTCCTCGATAGATATGCGCCCAGAGACGACGTCCGCAACCACGTTCCCCACCGCAGAACTCAGCTTCTTAGACAGATCCACAGCAGACAAGTCAACCCTCGGCGGTGTCCTCCCCTCAGGCTTTACGACCGCGGCGAAGTCTGTGATCTTCACCTCAGGCGCCTTGACGTCCAGCGTCTTCGCCCCCGCGTCGGAGAGGCCCCTGAGTCCTGGGACGACCAGCACCAGCGTGCCCGCCGACTCGCCCACTGCGAGCGACGTCGGCAGGTCGTAGCCCCGCAGAAGGCTGGAGCCCAGCGCCGCCCCCGCCCCTGCGCCCAGCGCCGCGAGGGCCTGCGTCTTCGTAATCGGAAGCGCCCCCATCAGCGACCCAAACGCGGCGCTTGTCAAGACCCGGGGGATGTCGACCTTGCCCGTCTCCAGATACGACTTGACCGCCTCCAAGCCGCCGAAGGCCGCCCCGCCCACGGCCATCGGCACGGCGGCGTCTTTAAGCCCCGCCAAGAGGGTCTGCAGAAACGTCGGCGTCTTCGCCGTGTCTAGAAGCTGGATTGGGCCCGTGATGGGGATCTCCGGCTTCTTTACTATGGCGAATTTGGTGATGTCCTTCGCGGCCTCCTTGGCGGCTTGCGTCCCGAGCTTGGCCGCCCCCCTGGCGAGGAGCGACTCAGCTCCTAAGCCGAGCATTGCCGCGGCGCCGCCTACCGTGGCGATGTCGTACGCTACCGGAGTCACCTCCTTCACCGCTTCCAGCATTGCTTGAAGTTTCTTTATATCTCTCAGGGGATCTTCATCCCCCATCAGCGTCCTCACTACAACATCCACAGCTGGGGCAATTACGGCATACTGGCTGAGCGCTAAGGCTCCGCCTGCGATGTCTCTGACCACTGGCGGCAAGCTCAGAAGCCACTCCTTTGTCTGCCTCTTCGTATCAAGTATTTCGCGTTCCACGTCGGTGAGGGACTTGTTCCATATGTCTAGAGTTTTTTCACGCAGGTAGATGTCTATCCCTCTTAGCTGTTCCCATTTGCCGGTTGCTGGGTTGTATACCATGCCCACTTCAGTCCCCTTTACATGGAACCCCGTGCCTTCGATCGGGTCGATCACGTAGCCCTCCTTCGTGTCCTTGTTGAAGACGTACACGACGTACGGCCTGCCCCTGCTGTTTGGATCATACAGGGCGACAACTGCCACATTGTCCTTGTTCTGGCTCATCCAGTCCATAATCTCCTTCCGCAAGTTCTTGTCCTTGATGTAGATCGGCGTTTCGCCGCCGGTCTTCACGAATTTATTCTGCGACTTGTCGTAGGTCTGGAACGTGACCTTAAACACGGGCAGTTGCTGGGCGAAGGTGGGGATCATGCCCGCGACGGTGTTCATGGCGTTGATGATGTTGCTCACCTCCTGCACGGCCTGCTTGTACCTGTCGTACATCGCCGCCAGTTCGGAAGACGGCCCCACCTTGCCGGTCTTCGGGTCGTAGGTCACCACGTCGCTGTATTTGTTTGCCACTTCCTCCACCTTCTGCTTCACCGCCGCGCTGTAGGTGTTGACTACGTTGGCCACCTGGTTGTAGATGTCTACGGCGCTCTTCACGTCAGGCCTCAGCGTGTAAACGGTATTGCCCTTCTCGTCGATCTGCGTAACCAGCAGGTGGCTGTACCTCCCGTATATGTCCTTACGCTTGTTTTCGTACTCCTGGTTTATCTTGTCTATCTCGCTGAAGACGTCGCTGTATATGGACTTGTCGATGACTATCTTGCCGTCTTCAACCGTCAGCCCGTGCTCCTTAAGTATGCTGTTCAGCGCGGCGTCGTACCACTTGTTGAGGTCTCCGAGCTTCGCCTTAAACTCATTGTACTTAGAAGGATCTGTAAACACGATCACCGGCTTGCCGTCCTCCCCAACCTCAACCACGCCGCCGTACTGCTTAATCAGCGCATCCAGCTTGTTCTGATACTCATTGTTCAGCTGTCTAACCTTGTTGAAGCCCTCCTCATGCACCGAGGTGTCTATGACCAGCTTGCCGTCCTTAATATCGATTTTGAATTTGCCGTTAGACGCGTTGAACCGGTCAGCCACGTCGTATATCTTCCTCCAGTAGTCTCTCTCGGCGTTAAAAAGCTCCCTGTTGAGCTTGTCGACCTCCTGCACAGCCTTTTCAACGTCCGGCGCCAGCTTTATATCGACGCCGCTGGGGCCCCTAATCACGATCACCTTGGCATTTTTCTTATCTTTGTTCTTCAGAATGTTCTTCAGATCGCCCGGCGTGAGCTGGTAATCCGGCGGGCCTTCGCCTTCGTCAACCACCAGCACCTTGTCCCCAAGCTGTTGCATGAGCAGAGACGTCAGATCCGGTACGTCCTTCAGCTCGTTCAGCGCCTGCTCGTACCGGTTAACCAAGCCCTGCAACTGCGGCGACATGTCTATCTTGTTGCCGCTGTACGTCAGCACGTTGCTGTAGCTGGAAACCGTCTGGATCAGCTTATTCTTCAGGTCTTCATAAGCCGCCGTTAAGCTGTTCACTATGTTCTCCGGGCTCCGCTGGTTGAGGAGGTAGTCAGGCGAAACGGCGCCGACACCAGGCGGCTGGCCGCCTCCCGGCGGCTGGCCGGAGCCCGATGCTCCGCTGGAAGACGGCAAGCCGCGGCGTCTGTCGTAGATAGGCCGCCCCCCAGGATTCGGCGCACCGCCTCCAGTTGATGCGCCGCCAGACGGGCTGGAGCCCGGCGCAGTGTTGTTCGGCGGCGTCGCAACGTTAAGCAGGCCGTACCCCCCGAGGAGATTCGACCAAGGAGGCGGCGACAGAGGCGGCTGGCCGCCTCCCGGCGGCTGGCCCGAGCTGGCCGTGTTGTTATTCGCGAGGTTAAGCAAGCTGAACCCCCCGAGGTGCTTCTGCAGAAGAGAATTCTGCAGAAGAGGCGGCGGCTGAGGAGGCGGCGGGCTGGAGCCAGCTGGCGAGCCGCCGCCCGCCGAGGCGCCCCACAGCCCGCGTCCCTTGGTGTAGTCGCGGCCGCCGCCGCTTGAGCCGCCGCCCGACGTCCACACCTTCAGCTGTTGCGACTTCTGCGCGTCTAGGACGCTCTGCACAGACGAGGGATCCGCCGTAGTTGGGTCGAGCTTATGGATAATGTCTTTAAGAGACGGCTTGCGGTCATCCCCGCCCGGGGCAGACGTATTCGACGGGGGAGACGGCGTAGATGAAGACGTAGTTTGAGTCTTCTGGACGTATTGGTTATATAACGCGTCGGCTGAGGGGCCCCTGCCCGCGGAGGAGCTGGAAGAAGAGGATCCGCTTGACGGCGAGGCGGCTGATGAAGCAGACTGCTGGTTCAGCAAATAATCCGCCGGGCGGTAGCCAGAGGAGCTGGAAGACGAAGAGCCTGTGCTGGGCTGGCTGGAGCCAGCCGAGGACGACGTGCCGGTTGCAGACGTCGTGCTCTGTGCCTGTGCCACAGCCTGCTTGACGGCGGCTTCGACCTCCTTCTGCACCTGCTTCGAATCCAGCCCCGTCTGCTCCAGATACGTCGGATCCAGCTTCCCGGGTGAAGTCCGCCTGCCAGGTGGCACGCTTGTCTATGCGTGTCATTATTTAAGCTATTCTCCGGCGCGGGACGCCAGTATGAGGACTGCGCCTATTGCCAGCAGTGTCATGGAGACGGCGACGGCTTGGTTCTGGCTGTAGCCGAAGATGGGGTAGGCCCAGGCGTTGATTATGGCTGTGGCTATGGCGACGATGCCCGCCACTTCGACCCTCCTCCACATCAGCGACCCAGCCACGGGCACCACGCCGAT
>Ga0080005_135465_pt1 | contig 10236 bp, 10 predicted proteins | sample JossMetagenome_2_FD_69208 | JGI IMG/M metagenome (GOLD analysis project Ga0080005, IMG submission 69208) | Hot spring sediment microbial communities from Joseph's Coat, Yellowstone National Park, USA - JC3_ASED (SPADES assembly) (version 2) | ecosystem: Environmental > Aquatic > Thermal springs >... | reverse complement strand
AAAAAGAATCTTTTCTGGTAGCCGGGCCCGGATTCGAACCGGGGTCAGTGGGTCCAGAGCCCACATTAGTAGGCGTGTTTATGGTCAAGGCGGTATGCATATAAACCCCAGTTTGCTTAACTTAGTTGATTAGCATGCTTGCGATGCGTGCATGGGGTGGTTTGCATGGACCCTGAGTTGATTAGGATTGAGGCAATTCCACAGGACGTTAGGCGTAGGGTGTTTGAGTATGTTACTGGGGTTAAGGGTGTTAAGCCTAGTGAACTAGGCTATGATAAGACGTATCTTTATAGGGTTAGGCATGGGCTAGTGCCGATTAGCGATGACCTGTTTAGGGCGCTGCTCAGGTTCATTGATGTTGATGAGTACGCTAGGCTGGTTGGCTCAACACCACCGCTGGTTGACGCAACTCCTGATGACATTATTCGTGTTGTTAAGAAGGCGCTGGTTGACAAGTCCTTCAGGAATCTACTATTCGACATGCTCAGGCAGGCTTTTGGGGATGAGTTCCGTGAGTACAGGGCGTCGTGGACAGTAACCGAGCGTGACATTGAGGAGTTCATAAAGGCTAAGAGGCTAAGAGGGCTTAGGGAGAAGACGATTCAGGCGGAGGTCCACTACATTAGGCAGGCACTTAGTGATTTGAATTGGACGCTCACGCCTGAGGGTATTCGTGAGTACCTGGCTGAACTTAAGGAAGAGGGCGAGGATTATGTGCTTAAGCATGTGACTTACTCGCTTAAGAGTTTCCTAAAGGTCGTGCTCAAGCCGAGGGATCCAGTCTTATTCCGCCTTCTCTATGACTCGTTTGTGGTCTATAAGCCTAAGGTCGATAACCACATTAGGTTGCCTACTCTCGATCAGCTGCGCAGGATATGGGCCAAGCTACCGAGTGTTGAGAGTAAACTATACTTTACAATACTAGCCGAGTGTGGTTTACGCCCATCGGAGCCGTTCCTAGCCAGCGTTGATGACTTAGACCTTGAGCATGGTGTGATACGCATTGGTAAGGTTACGGCGACGAAGCGCTCCTTCATCGCCTTCCTCCGCCATGAAGTTGCCGAGTGGATTAGGAGTGTATATCTGCCGCGTAGGGAGGCGTTTGTGGGGTCTTTCATTGAGAGGGTTAGGCAGGATTACCTCAATGTTGGTGTTAATGTTGATGCCTGGGCTAGGAGACTGATCCCATTCGACCAATCCCGCTTGAGGAGTGAGATTAAGGAGACTGCCAGGCAAATCCTTAACCGTGAATTTGAACTGTATGAGCTTAGGAAATTCTTCGCAACCTACATGGTTAGCCAGGGTGTACCCGAGTCAATAGTGAATACTCTACAAGGCAGGGCACCACCAAGCGAATTCAGGATACTTGTTGAGCATTATTGGTCACCTAGGCATGAGGAATTGAGACAATGGTACCTGCGGTATGTGCCAAAGGTATGCTGTACTTGAGGCTTCTCACATTGTCTCCGCCTTGGTTAGCTTCAACGCACTAATTGCTCATGGAAATAGCCTGTAGGCGGTAACCCAACCCCTTCCCCCCATCCCCTAGTTCCCTCAGCATCGTAGTTGCGATGGGCGTATTCAAGCGGTGGTAAAAAGCATAGGCAACTATTCAAGGCCTTCAAGTTAGGAAGTCGAGTATTGAGCCCCTACGGTTTGATGCTGAAAGTAACTGAGCAACTAGTTGGTCAACCTCAGCGAGAATATCCCTAATTACATTCTTCCTAATGTAGTCCCTCAACCTACCGACTTGGTTCGGCGTTAATAACTTAGTATGTTAATTGCCCCGCATGTTGCTGTAGTATTATGGTTATTTGGGCAATAGATTTTTATAAGGTTTGGCAGGGTGATTACCTTGTGAGTTGGAGTGGGGGTTAAGTTGCATGAAAATGTTAGAGTTAATACTGTAATTCTCCTGAGGGAGTTACTTAGGGAGGTAGTTAGAGATAGGTATGAGATCACTAAAGACCCCTACTCCCTCACGTTATTGAGACTCCTGGAGTCTGAGGAGGTTACGCCGCTAATGCCTCAGGAGATTTATGTTGGCGCTGAAAAGAGGTCGATCGACATGGCCTTGGGGAATACCATGGTTTTTGAATTTAAGTCAAGTGAGGGGGAGTTTAGTGAAGCCGAGGAGGATGCTAAGATGAAGTACTGGCATGTAGTCTCCAAAGCCAAATATTACATAGTCACCAATTGGGATACGTGGAGGATATATAGTGTTACTGGGAGTGGGTTGAAGCTTGAGGTGGAGGGTGATAGGGAGGAGGCCAAGAGGCGCTTGAGGTTGATTATATCGCAATTGAGAGAGATTAAAATACCACCACTTCCTAAGAATGTTGAAACCCTCTATAAGTTAGACCATGAGAGGTTCCTTAACAATCTAAGGAGGGTATTCTCAATAGTTAGTAATGAACCTAGTATTAAGCCCCTTTATGAGGCTTATAAGAGCATTATGAGCATGCTCTATGGTAGTGCTGATGAGGGATTCTTCACTGACCTCTTCATTAGGCATACTTACATGCAGTTGGCAATTATGGCCTCACTCTCAGCAATGCTGAATAAGAGCGGCGAACTGGAGGAGGTGTGTAGTGGTTCATTAACAAGCATTGATATAGCTCTGCCTTACTTAAACTGGTGGAGGCAGGCTAGGAGGATTAATGGGGAGGCGAGGGGGTTTGTGGATGAGGTGTTAAAGGAGGTTGTGAATAGGGCATACCTAATTGACTGGTCTTCCAGCACAGCTGAGGATGTATTTAGGATGCTTTACGAATTCCTCGTGGAGCCTAGTGTTAGGAGGAGACTGGGTGAGTATTATACACCGTTATGGCTTGTTGAGATGATGCTGAATGAGCTTGGTAATGTGAGGGGGAAGATTATCCTAGACCCATTCTGCGGCTCAGGCACATTCCTAGTCAGTGCATTCCACAAGAAGGTTGATTCAGGGGAGACTCCTGATGAGGCCTTTAGTGAGGTTGTTGGTTTTGACGTAAACCCACTCGCTGTAACAACAGCGAGGGCTGAGTTGCTGATAGCCTACTGGAGGAGGGCTCAAAGGGAGCCTGAAACCCCACCTCACGTGTATCATGTAGACACATTTGCAATATGGTTCGGTGATGAAGACAATGTACTATTCAGCGGCTTGGATAAGCTGGCTAAGAGCGCTAGGGACTTCCTAGAGTCTTTAGTTAAATTCAACTCCATTGATTTAGGTGGTGCACGAGGCATCCTTACATTACTTAGGGATATTGAGAGAAGCCTTACGTTAGCCATAAGATTTGCGTATAATGACTGTGGCTTGAGGATTGACTGCCTGGAGGATAAAGTTATCACATATCTTGAGGAGCAGCTTAAGGGGCATCAACATGACTTCATTAAAGGCTTCCTACAGCACTTTAAAGCCAGTCCAAGAGGCAGTTCCCCAGCAAGGACTGTTGCTGACCTAATTGTAAGTCATGGTGGTAATGATGTGTGGGGTGTCGTATTCATATCAATATATGCCCCAGTCTTAATAACCAGGTTCAAGCCTGATGTCATAATAACGAATCCTCCGTGGGTGCCTATAACTGAGTACCATGCCCCATACTCAAGTAAAATTAACGAATACGTGCTTAACAAGATAAGTGCGTGCGTAAGTGATAAGAAGAGGGCTACCCAGGTTTTAACAGGGGCTGATGTGTCTTCTGCCGCATTGGGTAAGTCAATTGAGTTCGCTAACGAGGTGGCGTATGTTATGAATAGAGACCAGTTATTTAACCACAGGTACTCAACACCAGCTGGTATAGTGGCAACTTACTGCATACTAAAGGATACCTTAAAGAGCAGTGCAGCTAGAGTGAAGTTGTTTGACTTTGACTTCGACGTTTTCCAGCACGGTATCTACCCCGCCGTCATCATAGTGAGAAGGGGTGGTGCACCATGATCTGGGAGACCGAATTGTACGTTGTCAAGCTGAGTATGCCTGAGGAGGTTAGGTACAGTAAGGATATGAGACTTAATGAAGTTAAGGAATTCTTAAGCACCATTCACTACGGCATGAATTACGATAAGTATATTGAACCTGGGCTACTATACTTCACAGAGGATATTAACAAGCTTAGAGATAACCTTGGGGTCGATAAGGTAGCTCCAATGGGTCTTTACATAAGGGGTGTTTATGGCGGTGAAGAGAGGGGTGAAGAGGAGAAGTATGCTGGTCTTGCCCTCGAACAGTACCATATGGATGGTGCTGTGTTTAGATTCAAATTATCTAATACTAGGGATGAGTTGATTGTGCCACTTGAATTAATGAGGAAATATGGTATTGATGTATACAAGATGGTTTACGTTGGTGAGATTAACCCATTCAGGCTTAATAGATATCTTGACGTCTTGCTTTCACGGAAGGGTGAGGATAACCTTAAGCAGTTCCTTAGGGAGGCTTTGAAGATAAATAAGCGTAATGTTTCTGAAGATACTCAAAGGAAGATAGAGGGTTTAATCGATGAGTTAAAACAACCGAGTACTATCACAACATTTAATACAAGTAAATACTACGTTGTGTATAGATGTGATAGGGCATTCACGGCATGCATGATAAGCCCTAAAGAAGGGAATATCATTGCTGCAAGTAATGTGAGTTATGTTGAGTGTAGTAATGCTGATATGGCGTATTACTATAGTGCGGTGCTTAACTATCTTGCGTTTAAGGTAATTGAACATAGGAGGACGTTCAATAGGCATCAATACGCTAGGCCACTCCTGGCAGTACTTATTGCTGGGCTTTCGTGGGGGAGCCTTGATGAGGAAACAAGAATGAGGATAGTAAAGCTTTCCAAGGTTCTTCATGATAAAGCTCCGCAGAGGAATTATGTAAACCAAAGGATGGCATTAATCGATATATCACTGTTTAGCGAGTTTAATGAACTTGTACATATCTTGGATTCTAAGGTGGATATTGAAAGGCTAGAGAAGGCATTAAAATTAGTCTCCTAAATTCATAGTAAACCATAAATACTAAGCCATACCTTTAAACTAATGCCCTGGTTCCTGTACATGAATGACTTGTTTAGTCTGGTGGATGTTAAGGCATTCACTGTTGGTGAGGCTGTTGGGGTTGGTTTGAAATTGGCTTGGGGGATTCTTGGTGGTGTTGATAGGTACTGCATCTATGAGGGTGATGGTGAACTTGTCATCGAGTTTTGGCACAAAGACGAGTCGATTAAACTCATCCACTCAGATAAGCCGAGTGAAGCAGTCATGCGTTACTATGATGCTGAGAGGAATGGTGTAGTTAGGTGTATCGATTATTTTAATCGTTAGAAAGCTTAAAGCCTCCGCACTCGAAGAGTCAGCGAGAATCAGTTCGTACGCGGATCACTCACCCCTCAGGCCGGCTGGAAAGCCGCCGGCCTGCTTCTCATCACCCTCTGAACCCCCTTTCTTAACTTAATACTAAATGTTGCAGTTAAAATAACTCCACGGTAAATATGCACATAACCATACTGCATGGCACACCTCCGTTTTGCGACTCATGGATCTAAAAAGTAAGTAGCCACTTAAACACGATGAGCATGATTCAACCTAATCATGGGGTTACATATTTTTATCTAAGATGAAACCCATACATTAATGAAGAAGTGCATAATCATTGGTGTAGGTATTAATATTGCACCGGCTAGGTTGGCGCTTATTAACGCTGACATTAACGATGACGATTACGTTATCCTAGTTGGCGTTAGTGATGATGCACTTAATGCACTGGTTGAGTTCACTAGGCAAGTCTACCAAGACTTAAGCATTGACGTTAAGCCGATTACCGTTAACACTCAGGTTAGCCTAGTTGACTCCGTTTCAATGCTTAGGGATTTGGTTGAGGCTAACTCACCCTGCAGTGTAGTCATCAGCATCGCAGGCGACAGATGGATAACCACAGTCTTAGGCTTCCTAGCAATGACGCTGGCTACTGTTGGTGGCTTCATTAATGTTAGCATTGACAGGGTCTTCGTAATGCCTAGTGAGAAGGGTGAGCCAGTTGATTGGCCTATTGCGCCTAGGCTTGTTGATTTAAGCCTAGTTGAATACCGAGTCCTAAAGCTAATTTGCAGCGGCTACAGCCTAGCAAAAGAGATTGCTAAGAGTTATTCCTCAAGGTTCAACGAGCCAACATCCCTACAAGCCATCGAGAGAGTGCTAGCTAAATTAAGGAGCAAGGGTCTCATCGACAGTAAACCAGTCGGCAAGGCATTGGTTTATGGGGTAGCCCAACTAGGCAGGATGCTCACCTGTTAAAAAGCAACCTCGTTAGCATGCTAAGGGGGTGGTGAATCTTCAACTCCCCTAGAATCATTGTAAGTCTTGAATAGAAGTCAACAACACCTCCCAACAACCCAACCAGCACTAAAAATTAGAATATTTAAATATTCGAATATTTGAAAATATAGGTATGGTATACCCACGAATGCACTAACCACCACACCCCAAATCCAATACATCCTATGCAGGAATTGAATGTTAATCCTAATCAACCCCCAGCCAGGCAAGCCAACATAATCATTGAATACGCATGGGATCATTTGAAGCACATACTGAAGCACCCACACGCTAACTATGGCGCAAACCACTAGCTAATTAGCTGGTACTACACTTATTAATCATGCCCAGGCTCGTGATCCAATGCAGGGAGGAGTACCTTGAGGATGGATTGAGGGTAATAGTATGCAGGAGCGGTGACCTAGTCTTAACATTCCCACCCTGGGCGGATAAGAGGCTGCTTAAGAGGTACATTGCGAGGAGGCTTAGAGTCAAGGCAAGCGAGGTTGTAATCCAAGTCTAGCCTCCGAATCCCCAAATCCCCAATCAGTTATAATTCTAATTAGTATTATGCAGGCTAGCCTACATCCCACTCAACCATGCGTCCAAGTACAGTGGCGCCTGCCTATGCTACTGGCTTTACTACAGCGTGCCCAGCATGCTTAGCCTGCTTAACCCGCCTAGTGTGCTTAGCCTTCCTCCTGTGGCTTGGTGGCTTGGCTAGCGCCACGTGTAGGCTCGTGTAGCCCAGTTCAATCAAGCCGTCTAGGAGCTCGGGTAGGGTTGCCTCGGCTGGGTCTTCGAGGCCTGCTGCCACTGCGATTTGGGTTAGGGGTACTCCTGCCTCGGTGTATAGTTCACCGCCTGCGTAAATGAGCCTGAGGTGCATGTGTGGGAATTGAATGGTGGGTTTTAAATCTTTCCTCCACTGGAGTGGGCTCCGAAAGCCAGGCTTATTAACCAGGGTGTAGTCTAGGTTATTAATCGTGCTGCACTCATGGGAATCGCCATCTTCGCATATACATCTGGTGAGCTGATGGTGAAGGTTAATTAACCAGGGTGCAGGTTAGGTTATTAATCAAATTAGGGGTATGGGAATCAGTAGAGCTACATGCCCTGCACATCATGCGTAGGAATTGAGTGGTGAAGTTAATTGAATGCATACCCATGCTGACCCATATCATATGCGGGTTAGGCTTATTAACACGGGCACAGGCTGGTTAAGTAATCAATCAGGGTGCATGGGGATCACAAATCTTACATTACACCTACACCCCACGTGGGGCTAATTAACCCCCAGGCGCCTAGGGTAATTAATCAATTAGCTGGCATGGGAATCGAATGAGCGGCATGCCCTGCACATTATGTGCAGGAATTGAATGATGAGCCTAATTAACCCCAACCAGCCAGCGGTACAATCCTAAAACACCCATGGTGATCAAGCTAAAAGCATGACAGCGCCCTAATTAGCCCCTACACCACCTAACCAAACATGAGTAGGGGCACGGCACTCATAGTCGGGATACTACTGGCAGTAGCGTCTGTAGCAGCGGCAGTTGGCATGCTTGGAATGGCAGCACCACTAGCCGTACACTGTGCTACGCCTGTTAAACACGGCTTCACACCCATGATATGCACAGTGCCACTCCCACCTGGTGTCCACATTAAGCCGAGCTTCCCAATCCCAGCACCGCCGCTGCATTGAGGTGCCGCTGAGCCTCAGGCTCATTCTTAAAAAACTGGTTATCCTTATTAACCCAGGCTGGGTTGGGTATTAATCACAACATGTGCATTGGGATCAGCATGCTTGCATGCCTTTCAATTCCTACACATGATGTGTGGAGCTGATGGGTTAGGCATGCCCCCAGTTAGCCTAATTAACACCACCGTGGCTATATTATCAATCACGTAGTTCACATGGGGATCAATGGGGTTGCATACACCTACCCACCCTCCACGTGAATGCTTATTAACCCACCCTGGCCGTGGTTGTTAATCGACCTGGCTGCATTGGGATCCCACCATACTCATGTAGCCCAAGCCTAATTAACCCCAGGCACAGGAGTCCTATTAATCACTGCGGATGCATGGGAATCATACACGTAGCATGTGGCTAACCTTAATTAACCCCCAACCCAACCACATTCACAATCAGCAGAGTGGCATGGGAATCGCTGAAAAAGCATGCTTGTTAACCCTAATTAACCCAGGCTCAACTGGGCTAGCAATCAGTATGCGGGCATGGGAATCAATGCTTGGGCATGTTGACGCACCCTGCTAGCCTAATTAACCCATGCACAGGGGCCTTATTAATCGCAGAAGCAGCATGGGGATCGTCGGCCACACATGCGCCACCCTGCATGATACTAATGCTTATTAACCCACGATTGAGGCGTATTACCAATCAGGGTGCGGGCATGGGAATCATGCACCCGCCATTCAACACCACCCACCGCACTTGATGTGCGGGAATTGAATGGTGAGCCCTAATTACCCCAAACCACGCCACTCAGGCAATCAGTGCTGGTGCATGGGGATCGAGCAGAAGGTATGCCTCACTTAACGTGCAGGAATTGAATGACACCCACTGGAGTGGGTGGCGAAGCCTAATTAACTCCAAGCCAGTCAAGTTAACAATCAAGGCTTTAGCATGGGAATCAACCGAATAGCATGCCCACCCCACACTTCATATGCAGGAATTGAATGACGAACCAGCCAATTGTGCATACAGCCAGGCTCCAAGGCGCATAAGCTAATTAACCCCCAACCCACCACCCAAACAATCGACTGATGGGCATGGGAATCGATGGCACCGCATCCCCTCCAATACGCTTAGCTAATTAACTGGCTCAGAGTTGAATGACCGACCACAATATGAGAAAGTGGGAGGCAATAGTATTCGGAATAGTCCTAACAATAACCATAGTAGCAGGCGTCCTAAACGCCCAGTGGGGCAGCTACGGCTGGTACGCACAAATCAACGTGAACGCACCAAGCAATGTTGAGGTTGAGGTCTATGATAACTACGGCCAGTACGCCTACATTACAGGCAGCGGTAGTGCCTCACTAGGCCCAATACACAGCTGGAGTACAACAGTCTATGCGCAGGTTGTGAATGGGCCACCTGGGTGTACTGTGAGCCCAGGTAGCCAGTGGGTTACCGAGTGGGATCCCTACGCCAGCTTCACGGTATCCTGCCCCTCATCAACAACGACTACCACCACGCCACCGCCAACCACAACCACAGCCCCGCCAACAGTCACGGTCACATCAACAAGCACATCAACCACGACCGTGACTACAACCGTGACTAGCACAACCACGGTCACCTCAACAACAACCCTACCACCCGTGACGAGTACAACAACTACAACAGTCACGGCCACTAGTACTACAACAAGCACGGTGACCAGCACAACCACAGTCACATCTACGACAACCGCCCCACCAGTCACCACCACAACCACAGTGACCGCACCACCAGTGACAAGCACGACCACCACAACCACAACCGTGACCCAAACCTACACGGTAACCAGCCCAGTAACCTACACTACAACAACGACCATAACCTCAACCACAACGACAACAGTAACAGCCCCACCAGGCACAACCACAACAACAATAGTCACGACAACGACAGTAGTGAACTCAACAACAATCACAACCACGGTTACAAGCCCGGTAATAGTCAAGCATATCCACAACAAGTGGTTGAACATCCTACTAACCATCATCACGAACCTGGCTAAGGGCTTCCACTGGCTGGCAAGCTTCTTCACCTTCAAGCCGATTACCCAGGGCACGCCAGGCAACATTTACGTACCGATTGTGGATTGGGGTTGGAACTACAATTTCGGAACCAGAGTCATTGTCCTACCCAACGCACACGGTGTAGCCTACAATGGGACTACAACAATCACTGCAACCGTCAACGGCACTGTG
>Ga0080005_132889_pt1 | contig 10249 bp, 14 predicted proteins | sample JossMetagenome_2_FD_69208 | JGI IMG/M metagenome (GOLD analysis project Ga0080005, IMG submission 69208) | Hot spring sediment microbial communities from Joseph's Coat, Yellowstone National Park, USA - JC3_ASED (SPADES assembly) (version 2) | ecosystem: Environmental > Aquatic > Thermal springs >... | reverse complement strand
GGCACTCATAGGCGCGTTGATACTACGCATAGTCGTGTTACAAGCCGGCGTCTTTGAGTGGGTGGCCTAGACGGGATATCAACTACGCCTACTTTTCCCAGCCTTTTCTCCCTGACGTACTCTCTCCGGCGAATTCCTGCCAAAACTCTCCTCTTCCACAGAGGAGGCGTCCTTCGTAAGCAACGTCGAGTATGAGCATGGAGAAGTCTAGTAGCTGATGAAGCTTCGACAACGGTATGTAGACGACTTGTCCAAACTCTTCAGTCTTCACGGCGTATTCCCCGTCTTGCGTAACCACCGCGAGGTCCCAGTCGCTCATGTCGTGGAAGTCGCCGCGGGCCCTCGAGCCGAAGAGCGCCACGTCGCTGACGCGGCAAGCCTCTTTTATAAACGCCGCGACGGCCGTTGCAATCTCCCGCCTCCTTCTCTTCGCTACTTCAACCCACCTATCCATCTCCACAACGTCTCTAGGCACCGCAGACACTCCTCCGCCTCCCACCGCTCGTAGGGGCCTAGCCGCGCGTCGGGATACCTAGCCTGCACGTAGTGCTCTTCAAGCGACTTGGCGCACCGAGCCACATCTTCGGTCAGCTCTACGGCACGAATCTGGGCTAGTCTCTTCGCCATTTCGTACAGGCTGTGTGTAAGCGGCCTGGCCCCCACCTCCCTAATCAACACCCCCTTCAAAAGGAACTCAGCCGACTGTTGCGCCAAGAAACAAGCCAAGTCGTAGGCCCCCTCTTCGAGACCACGCTGGGCGTAGCTTTTGTATTTCTCGGCTCTCTGAACCCAACGCTCCACATATAAATTATAGCTTATTTTTAACTTTAAGAATCGAAGCGGGTTGAAGAGGCGCCGTGGAGCCTGGGGTGCTCTTAGATGCGCTAGAGGTGGCTTTGGCGACGGCGGACCCCTACGGGGCGGTTGCTAAATACGTCAAAAGAGGTGGCGACGGTGTGGAGGTGGCTGGGCGGAGATACGAGCCTTCCAGGGCGGTCCACATAGCGGGGTTGGGCAGGGTCGCGTTGAGGGATGCTGTGGCTGGCGGTGCAGAGCGGCTTCAAGTGGGATGAGAACGTACGGCGGCTTTATCTAGAGGAGGCTTTGGAAATCAACACAAGACCCTGGACCTGTAGCTAGGTGTACATGGAGGGTTACTACAAGACCATGTTGCCAACCGGCGATAGGTACATGCCTACAATCGACTTGTCGCTGACCGCGGCCTTCAGCCTCTGGTCTGCATGTCGGTACATGAGTTGCGGTTCATAATCGCCGACGCGTGGTTGAATCCGCCAGGCGAGGCCAAGCCAGACTGGTGGATCTATGCCACGGCGGCCAAGAAGATAGTGAAGCTGTACGAGGCGGAGGGCAGGGGACGACCCGGTGGTGCAGAGATTCCGTAGGGCCTTCCAGCCGATCTGCGACGCCATGGGTAAAAACGCCAATGACTCGAGCGTCGAGGTGGGGAACGAGATCTTCAAAACCTACATCGCCGACGCCGGCGAGACCTACGCAAAGCTGGGCGTCACCTGGGGTTCATCTGGACCCCCGCCTTTAAGAATCTAGATCTCAACACACTCCACGAATTTAAAACCGTGAGCGTGATCTTCCCGCTGACAGAGGTAAACGTGCACCCAGACGGCACGGTGGAGACCAAAGGCATGGTGAAATGAAGCTGGCCCTGAACCCGCAGTATCAAGCAAGGTCATGTCCTCTTCATCATGACTTAATCCATATTCTATAGCCGCCAACGCCGTGACGACGCCAAGCGTGGAGCCCGTAGCCCAGACTACAAGCTGACTAAAGCCACACTGTTAAAAGTATGTATCCTCCCGTTTAAACTCAAGGCTATATTTAAATTTAAAGATATAAATTTTTATTTATTATTTTCTCGCTTTTATGTAACTCTTTCTTGGAAAAGTCTTGAAACAGCTACAAACTAGGTGTGCCACAGAGGAGTCCGGCCGCATAGAGCTAGTCTCTATGGGCATCGATGCTCTACATGCGGGGGCGCGAAGCCGGTCCCGCCGAAGTCGTCGAAGGTGAGAAACGCCTACAACGTTAACTGGTCTGGGCACCTTCCACTTAATACGCACAGCGTACGATTAAAAAGCATGAAAAGGCACGGCTGGATGGAAAATTGCGTGGAATAACTTGACAAAGCCTTTGAAATTCCGGGCAACGAGACGTTACCTTATTGAGGCATGGAAGAGTGTCGAGAAGGAGGATCTTATTATGAGAAAATTTGGGCCGCGGTGAAAAACCACCGCGCTGATTCTCGCGTTGCTGGGCGTGGGCGAGTTGCCTAAGGGGATCAGTTAGAGAGAGTTTGTAAAAGACGTGTTGATTAAGGCGGGCGTTGGTATGAAGAGGCGGAGAAATGGGCTACGTACTTTATAGATGCGAGAAGTAGATTACACGGAAAGTGTTTCTACGGCCTAACATATGAGGAGAGGGAACACCGTCCCCTTATGGATAAGGCCTGAGGTTACGTAGGTCTTGTGGGGAGCTTGTCAGACGGCGTACTGCGAAGGAATCTTTGGAGGGCGTTACCTAGGATAAACGGCCGTCTGCGGTCAAACAAGGCGTCTACACCTTCTCTTTTAGCCTTGGATAATGTTGCAGTGTCAGGCAGAACCTCGGCGTCGTAGCTATTGCCGGAGGGCCGCGTCGTTCACCTGGCGGCCAGGTAGGTTATAGACTCCCTCAGATAAAAGGCGCCGTCTTAAGCGCACGTCTCACCTCGGATAACAAGTCTCAGCTCTATGTCTCGGAAAAGCCGCATGGGTGGTAGAGCCGTGTGCGGCTCTATCCGCCAATACGGTGGTGATATGGGTATCATAAACCTTTTTAAGTTGCAACAATACAAGTAAGTGGTTCCTCGGCTTATTGTTTCCTCGTTTAGGGGTATGTCCGGCAAGACGATCATTTCGCTTGCGTTGATGTATGGACTTCAGCGGAGGGGCCTTAGGGTGGCGCCGTTTAAGGTCGGGCCGGACTACATAGACCCCACCTACCACGCGGTTGCGACGGGAAGGCCCAGCAGGAACCTAGACGTGGTCTTGATGGGCGAGAGGGGGGTCGTCGAGAGGTTCCTCAAGTACTCCGCCGGGGCGGACGTCGCCGTGATAGAGGGCGTGCTGGGCCTCTACGACTCGGTGGACGGGGTCTCCGAGCTGGGCTCCACGGCGCAGGTGGCCAAGATGCTGAAGGCCCCCGTGGTCCTCGTCCTCAACGGTGAGAGGGTAAACAGAACGCTGAGGGCAATCGTGAGGGGCCTCAAGTCCTTCGACCCGGCCGTCCAGATCCCCGCCGTTATAATCACCAACGTCACAGAGAGGCAGGCCGCGAAGCTGGCCAAGTCCCTGCCGGAGGAGGGCGTGGAGGTCCTCGGCGCGGTTCCCAAAAACAGCAAAATCGCCGAGGCCTTCTCCTACCGCCACCTCGGCCTAACGCCGGTGCCAGAGCGGGGCGACAAGACAGCCGTAATAGACGTCCTTGAGAAGTACGTGTTGCCCCACATAGACATGGACCGGGTCGTGGAGGTGGCCAAGTCCGCCGGGGATCTGACCTGGGCCGACGCGCCGGGGCCCGACCCCGCCGGAGGTGGCGGCTGTAGGATAGGCATATTTTTCGACAGAGCCTTCACCTTCTACTACCCCGAGGTCTTCGAGGCGGCTAAGTCGCTGGGCTCCGTCGAGTTCATAGATTCCCTCAGCCACAGCTCCCTGCCCGACGTCGATGTGCTCTTCATAGGCGGCGGCTTCCCCGAGGTCTTCGCCGCTGATTTATCCCGGAACAAACCCCTCTTCGCCTCGCTGAGGAGATACGTGGAGCGGGGAGGGAGGCTCTACGCCGAATGCGGCGGTCTCATGTACCTCACCTCGTCCATAGTGATAGACGGCGAGGAGCACGAAATGGCCGGCCTGATAGACGCCGTGACGGTCATGCTGAAGAGGCCCGTGGGCAAGGGCTACGTCTGGGGCAGGGTGGCGGGGAGGACCCCCATAGCGCCGCCGGGCGCAGAAATAAAGGGACACGAGTTCCACTACTCCAAGCTCGTGCTGAGGGAGAAGGTGGACGCCGCCATAAAGCTGGACCGGGGAGTCGGCATAGGCGGCGGCGTAGACGGCATAGTCAAAGGCAACATGCACGCCCAGTACACCCACATACACCCACACACCTACGACGTCCTCGCCGCACTCTGCAGACACGCCGCAGTATAAGACCAACGCGGACCACCGCACACAGCACGGATACTCGTAAAACATAGTCTTCACGTGAAGATTGACCCGCCTCACAAGCCCAGTGGTCTGGGGACCCTCCCGGTGCCGTCTGCGCCCACACCTGGAATAAACCTGCCGCGGTGCTTGGCCGGTGCTTGTCTCAGCTCCTGGTTCTCCAGCGCTTGCTCTACGCCGTCGAATTCCAAGGCGTCAGCATGTGGACATCTTTTTAAGGAGCCGCAACATCCTGTGGATCCTCTCTCGTTGCATAGCCGGCGTGCGTCTAAGTTGGGTAAGGAACCTGAGGCGTACCTCCTAGAGCTTCTGGGCAGAGACGTTGATACCGGCTAGAGGATTGAGATGCATCTTGCGGCTTCTAGATGGTTTTGGGAGGAGGGCATGCGGCTTCTTGAAGCTGGGGATGTCCGGCAGACCTCCGAGAAGCTTTGGAACGCCGTGGTTCAGGCCATGAAGGCATATGCCGAGGCTACGGGCATGCCCCACGACAGCCATAGGTTGATATGGGCCGCCGTAAGGAGGCTGGCGAGAGACAACGCGGAGATCCTAACGCTCTTCGCCGTTGTCGAATAGCTCCACATAAACTTCTACGGGGGCCACTTGGAGAAGGACGACGTGGAGCACCTGACTGAAAAGGCAATGCATAAGGTCGAATATGTGGAGGGGTTGCTGGGCAGGATGCAGTTGGTCTTATTCCACAAGTGGTAGACAAGTATATATAAGAACGTTCATAACGTGTAAGATGCCTTTGTATGTGGTAGGCGCGGGGCCTGGCGATCCCAAGCTACTCACAGTCAGGGCTGTGGAGCTTCTAAGGGAGGCGGATGTGGTGGCATACGGCGACTTGGTTCCCGAGGAGGTTGCCGCATTGGCGCCAAACGCCGTGAAGATGAAGATAGGCCACAAGAGGGAGGACCACCAGAAGGCCGTGGAGGCTTTGGTGGAGGAGGCGCGGTTTAAGAAGGTGGTGGTCCTAAAAAACGGGGATCCCACGGTGTTTGGACGGAGCATCGAGATATGTAGAGAAGCGGAGAGGAGGGGGGTTCCCTGCGAGGTGGTGCCCGGCGTAAGCGCCTTCACCGCCGCCGCGGCGCTGTACGGCATCGAGCTCACAAACGGGAGAGACCTCCGCCACGTGGCCCTACTCTCCTACCCGCACTTCGGGCCCGACGTGCTTAGACAGGTGAGGACAGACACAGTGGTCGTCTTCATGATGGGGAACAGGCTTGCCGAGGCCGCCGCGGCTATTGAGGAGGCGTGTCCTGGCGGCGAGGTGTACCTATGTGTCAACGTGTCGCGGGGTGGCTGGTGCCGTGAAGTCGATGTGGAGAAGCTACCCGCGCTCCAGCCCCGGGGGCCGGCGCTCTTGATAATACGCCGCTGCGGCTAGTATTAACGCTTGAGATGTTAAAGACTTAAGGCGGGAGGCGCCGGTGGCTGTATGGCCGTTGCCAAGTCGATAAGAATCTCGGGGGCTCCCTGCCTAGGCCCCGTGGAGCTCAAGAAGACAATTGCAGACGGGCCAGTCGGCGGGTTGCTGGAAGTCATCACAAACAACGTGTGTGCCAGGGAGGACATATCCACGTGATGCCGCTTCGCAAAACGAGCTCGTGGAGTTACAAAAGCTCGGAGACGGCTGGAGCAGTTTGTGACAAGGCGGACCCGGCGACCTGCGCCCTAGTGCTCAGCGACAATCCGCAGGCTGTGGAGGTGCTGAGGCTCTCCAAGCCGGACCGCGTCTTCTTAGCCTACGAAGGTAGGAGGTCGCTGGAGACGCTTAAGGGTTCGACGTAGCTGTCTGCACCTTCCCTTGGATGTGCCACCGGGCGTAAAAACCGCACGTCCCCTAACCTTCTTAGAGACATGCTACGGGGAGCCTGTTCTGTCTGTGAACCGCGAAATGATCGCCGTCGTTGTGGAAGACGCTTGGCGTTGCGTTGAGGAGGTCCTTTTCGAGCTTGTCGGCACATGCAACGTCAAGACCCTAGCCATAGCCGACAACGGCGTAGTGGCGCTCCCGCGCAAGCGGGCCGGCAAGACGCTTGAGGAGACAAGGGCCGAGTGCGGCGTCTGCCTAGAGGTTGTAGATAACCGCAGGCAGTACCTCCTCGTGTTTTTCACCCTAAAGTTAGGTCTCCAGAGCTTTGCTGAGATAGTGGCAAGGGCTTGCGGCGGTAGCGTCAAAAGAGGCGCAGTTTAAAATTTAGATATCTATCAGCGGCTCCCCGCCGCCCGTGGCCTACACGTAGCTATACTCACTGTTGTTCTCGAGGGAGAGGCCCGGGAGGTAGGCCGGGTCACGGTCTCGGTGATGAAGTCAGCGACATTATGGAGATCTCAGCCGCGTGTATGGGCACAGACGGGGTGGACGGCAACAGACCTGCCGCCGTGACGTTGGTAGACGGAGACACGGCGGAGGAGGCGGAGAGGGCCGGCCTTAACCACCTGGAGCATCTCGACAACAACGACAGCTACACGCTATTTCACGAGCTGGACAGGGCCGTATACGCGGGCCCCACTGGCACAAACGTCAACGACGTCTTCATAGCGCTTGTCTACAAGACTTAAATCAGTCTTAGGCTTGATGTTATGAGTCACGTTGTCGCTGTGTTCCGCAATGATAGAATGAATTCCAGCGAATGGAGAAATGTTATTAGAAAGCCTATAAGTGTGGAGCCCCCGGTCTTCGTCGGCCAGTCTCTGCGGGGTGATTACGATAGGAGGGCTGACGTTTTGTCTGTCACCATGAGGGAGGGTGAGGCTAAATACGTCGTCGTGGGCCGCGGAACCTTCGTGATCTTTGCAGACGAGGAGGGGATCTGGTCCATTGACCTAGAGGCTGAGAGCTGGGATTTCGACGCAGACGAGGTGTTTCCCCTCATGAAAATTGTGATATGGTAAAGCCTGTCGAGAGAGGTGGAGGTAGCTGTAAAGTCAAAGGAGTCCGAGCGAGAAAGCGAAAAAATTACTTGTTTGCTTTGACCTCCTGCAAGATTAGGCGGTACGTTTCTGAGCTGTAGGGCCCCGCCTTCACGGCTTCCATCTTCAACGTGATGCGCATCATTTCGCCATGCGCCGAGGCGGTTGCCCTGAGGTCTGCGGAGAGCATAACCCCACTTACCTCACAGACGTACGCAGTGTAGTTGCCCGACAGACCTTCTACGAAGCGGGAGAATGCCTTCGGGTCGAGCATGCCCCGCTCCTCATACAGCGTTCCGGTGTAGTTCAGCCGCCTACACTGTCCCTTGGCGGTTCTGGTGACGTTGACGCCCTCAATCAGGCTGGTAAACGGCCACTCCTCCTCATTAACTGTGCAATCTCCGTGGAGACACGTCATGGTGTACGTGGTGTTGTTCTCCGTAGCTGACTTAAACGTGGCGGTGCCTTGGAGCGGTACGGTGAGCATGCCGAAGCTGTAGTTGCCAGCAAGCCCCGTCCCGATGACCACCCACCCCTCCACAGTCGTCGTGATGCCGCTGAACGAGACTGTAAACACGAGGGTGTAGTTTACCTCGTATGCAGAGGCGTTAAAAGGAGGTTTTACAACAGCTGTGGTAGGAGGGGGGTTGGGGGTCTGGGTTCGACTGGTTGTTGTGTTGCCAATCTGCTTAAGCTTCTCTGGAGAGACGGGGCGGCTATCTATAAACGTGGAGTACATCCACACCATGAACAGAAGCACCGCCGCAACAGCCGCTATCCCCATCCACACCAGCTTGTTCATATGCGCCACTATACCTAATCTTTTAAAGATTCGAAGACTTTTCACTTCAGATACGCTGTATGTTCCTTAAATCACAGGCAAACGTATGTCATTACGTGAGCTGTGTAGGTGCTCTGAGACGTACAACAATGCGTTTTTCAGCTTATCCAGGCCGGCTGGTAGAGCATAAGGAGAAGCTAGTCTTTAATCCTGCCACCCTCAGCTTGAGACTGCAAGCACGTAGCGACTTTCCGATGCGGCTACATTTCCGCGTCTGTGGCGGTAAAGGCAACTATCAGACGCTACTACAACCGTATAGGCGAAATATTTGAAAAGGGCAAGACACAGCCCGTTTCGGCCAGGTAGAGAGAGGTTGAAAAAGAACGTAGGAACTATCGTTAAGTATCTAGACAAGACGTTTCGTGTTGTGGTTGCCAAGACCGTTGCGTGTTACATCGTTCTGACCGTTCACACCTGCCCTAATAGGCAACCTCTCGTCATCTTCGACGCACGGATGGCAAAGAAGGCGAAGGCTCACGGCGTCTCCGTCTTGAGACGCCTTGACGTCTGACGGCCGCGACACGCTTTTGTCAGTCCGCCTAGTGCAATCTATCACCCCCGCAATCCCTCACGGCTTTTCCATCTGAGGTGCATAGTGATTTTGCTGTGTTGTATCTGAGGCGGTTTTAGGTGTAGGTTGAGGCCGCCGGCTGTTTGCATCTTATACAAGCCGAGGGAGACCCCGCCGCCGGGGCTCCCGCTCCCGGGAGGCACTGTATATGAAGGCCTCTTCTTCACGGTAGCGGAGTCTAGAGCTTACCGGAAGGAGAGAGTTCCACTGCCGGAGGCACTTGAGCGTATAGAAAACGGCGCAAAAGCCACCGGAGGTCTCACACACAATTTCGTCTCCTATACCATCGTGTTTATGTTTATAATCTACGTACTTTATACAGCTGATCCAGTTGACCTCTCCGACTTCGCCGCGGTAGCAACCGGCGGCTCCGCCTTGGTTTTCGCCCTAGTCCTCCGGTAGGCTCCGGCGCATTTACTCGCCAGCTCTTCGGTGCTTCCCCTAGACGAGTATGCAACAAGGAGGCGACCCGCGTAGAGATCTAGATGGAGGCGCCAAAATATAGGCGGTCAGAGATCCGCGTATTCCCTCAAGGAGCCGACTGCCGCGTCTTGACAAGCTCCAGCAGTAGCTTCTGGATCTCCAGGAGAGTAGTCTGGAGGGCGTCAATCCTCTTGGCCAAATCATCCACCCTCCTAGCCAAATCGTCAATCCTTTTATTCGTCTCGTCAATCCTCTTGTTAACTTCATCTATTCGCTTGTTTGTCTCGTCTATCCGCGCCGAGAGCGACTTCGCAACCTCGTCTATGCGCATAGAAAGGATCTTCACCACGTCGTCTATACGTTGGTTTGTCTGGTCTATCCTTGCCGAGAGTGTTTTGACGATTTCGTCTATCCTCTTGTTTGTTTCGTCGATTCTGTGGTCTAGTCTTGCTATGTCGGTTCTTATTTCTTTCAGGTCGCCTACTATGGTGCCGAGGTAGAGGACGAGGACGTCTTCAGTAGACAGCTTCTTACCCTCCCTAATCTTGCCCAACACATGCTCCACAGCCATCTTAAGCGCATCATAAGCAATGCTGGAGGCATCAGCCACGAGACTGCCTCCAGTCAACTATAAAAACGTTGCGCGTAACAACCCCTCGGGCCGGGGGATTGAAAATTTTTGGTAATCATCAATAAGTATCTAAACAAGACGTTTCGTATTGTGGTTGCCAAGACCGTTGCGTGTTACATTGTTGTTACCGTTCACCCCTATCCTAATAGACCGTGGATTGCTATCAGCGAACTCGGCAGTCGTCATCTTCGGCCTAGAACCGACTCATCACGTAGATGCCCGGCTGGTTTATTTTAAGCATTCGCAGACATTCCTCAAGGGGCAAGCGGGGCAGAGGGGACCTTTCTTGCATTGGCCGCGTAGAAGGGCCTTGTAATGGGGCTCCTTCGGCTCGACGAAGGTTAGCTTGGGCGGCTTGCCGGGCTCTTGTATGTGGAGCTTGGCCCTGGGTCTGCGCCAGATCTTTGCAGCCACGTCGCCTTCCGCCGAGGCGATGGTCTTCGCGACGCCGTATTCCACGCCTCCTCTGTTGTACCTAAATACGTAGACATAGTCCGCCGCCACCCCCGCTACGGAGTATATAGCTACGTTATTCCACAGATCTGCAAAGCCCGCATAGGGGAGCGGCTCGGCGTATTTGTAGAAGTGGTAGGTCTCCTCCCCCGGGCCGCTGGGCGCTT
>Ga0080005_140638_pt1 | contig 10270 bp, 17 predicted proteins | sample JossMetagenome_2_FD_69208 | JGI IMG/M metagenome (GOLD analysis project Ga0080005, IMG submission 69208) | Hot spring sediment microbial communities from Joseph's Coat, Yellowstone National Park, USA - JC3_ASED (SPADES assembly) (version 2) | ecosystem: Environmental > Aquatic > Thermal springs >... | reverse complement strand
GAGGACACCTAGGGCACCTATAGCACAAACACATACACAATTAAAAACCAATAAAAACAACCACTATTCATCCTTTTCCCTCACAACAAGCCGTTGTGGCGGCCCCTTGGGGTCTTGGGGGAGCTGTGAGCATTAGATTTTTAAATCCCTAATGTGAAACATACCATGGTGAGGTGAATGACGGATTACGTGGTAGTCAAGCTCCCGTTCAACGTCGATAATGAGGATACCGCTAAGGACTTAGTAACAACCGCGAGGATGTTCAGGGAAGCCACGCAAAACATGCTGCTCCTGGCTAGGCACCGTGAATTGCCCGTGGGCCCGATGGGTTGGGTGGATACGTTTGGGGGCGTAGCATATGAGGTTATTCCGAATCGTAGGTATGCTAATGGTGCTGCAATCCTCGTGATGGGTATTTACATAGCATGCAAGACGCTGGGCATTGACTTCAAGAGCGTTGAGTTGAGTGACTGGCTCGCATTCCAACAAGGCACATTCGCGAGACCAAGTGAGAACAACATCGCATTGAATTCCGACCACGCGTTTTACATAGCCACGGCCGGCAGCGCCGGAAAGAGACGCATCATCACCCCCGCTATCCCGCCAGAACACGACGACCTGTTAGGTAATGTATTCGCTAGAGACGTTAAGTACGCAGCTATGATTGTGATTAACAAGTACGATACATCATGGGCCAGCGGTGTTGTCCGAATGATGATACCGCTGAACTTCTACAACCAGTACATACGCATGAAGAAGCAAGGCGATAACAACCTCGTCGGCGGCGTCAGCATTAGTACCGACAAGATCGACTTGGTGATTCTCGACGAGAAAGGCGAGATCAACGACCACATGGCGATCTCGCTCAGTGATACACGTGACTACAACATGGGCGAAAAAATACATCACCTACTCAACCACGCACGTAACCGCGGTGTCGGTGTATTATTCATGGAGGATCTCACGATTTATGATAAAATGAGGTTTATACAACCCAAGGGCGGCACTGAAGAATTCAAGGCTTTAGCCCTCAAGGGCGAAATCATTGAGGAGATAGCCATGAAATCGCACCAATACGACATAGAGGTCGGTTACGTAAATCCAAAGGTTGTGCTTGGTAAGCATGACACTGCTTACTTAATAGCAACACGAGGCTGGGAACAACTCATAAAAAGCAATAACACAATGGTGGCCAAACAATGACTCGACCCATCACGCATCAGCAACATGGACATTCAGCACCTAAGCAATTAATAAACCAATTAATTAATAATGATACTGTATAAAAACCAAAGGCCCCCTGGGCCCCCAGGGAGGGAAAGGTTTAAATACCCCTTCTGTGATACATACCATGGTATGCAGGGTATGGAAAAGACTACGGTTCAGGACATCGAAAATCAGATCGAGAGGGGTGGCGACGCCCCGGCCCTTAACAGGGGCGCCCCTGGGGCCCAGGCGGTCAGGGCCCCGCAGGACATCGAAATTGTGGGTAGAGACATCGCAGCGGGGTTATACAGTGATATCGTTGTTGATGGGCATAACGTTAGGATATCGTTAATTGACTTATCACCACTATACTTTGCAGGAGAACCGAGCGACAAGCCTGAATTTCATGACTTAGTCATATCGCTGTTGAAGTACTACCATCTCGAGCCTGTCGAGGAGCTTATACTAAATCCTGACGCGGAAACCTACGTAACATGCAAAGATAACAATCTAATATGCTACTTACTGCGTGAAATATGCCCGGAGTGCGAGGATCAGGTATATAAAGTGCGTGAAAGCTCACTTGCGAAAGAAATGCCTGCTATTTCAGTTAGTCTTGACGATTTCCCCGAATTCAAGACGGCTAAGATCCTCAGTATCGATATCCATAATGTCGAGAAAATAGCGTTAGCAGCAGCGAGATACGCAATCGAGCAGCTAAACATTGATTATCCAATCATAGTCATAATAACGGAGGGTTACATGGTTTCATTAACCATCGCAAAGCGAGGTGATGAAGCGTGACCACCGTAACACTTTATGGTACAGCGGTTGAGTTTGGCTACGACCCAGAGAAAGCATTCAATCGCATCGAGAACAAGATAGAAACAAGTGCCGAAAAAGCATCGTTTGAATACTTTAAGAACTTAGTAGTCGAGGTTGAACGTGCATTTTCCGATGGATTAACTAACTACAAATTTGATGAGTACTATGATTTCGAGATTAAACTATACGCGGCGTTAGCCAAAGCACGAGACGTATTACAACGTAACAAAAGTACATTACCAGAACACCGCTATTTATTCTGGGACATTTGGAAATATGGAGAACCCACCGATAGGTATGAGGGAATCGAAGTACCGATCGTCGTTATTGAAATAACGGAGGATGGGTGGATATACAAGTTCGAGGCTCGCATCATAGTTGCTTACGACAATCGCAAAAAAATCGCAGTTATAGACACCAACGAGATATGGTATTACAAATACATAGCGGCTACACAAGAATCTTTATCTAATGATAATGTGCGCCGTTACGTGGCGAAGTGGTTATCCTCAAACGTTGCATCCGACGCTGTGCACATAAAAGTTCCACTGGGGTGTGTAGAATGACAAACCAAACCGAGAAAATAAACGTGGATTGGAACAACAACATACATGTAATAAAGTTTGCACACCTCGACCCGTACTACATGAAGGTTGAGTCATTTAGGATGCCGAACAATGCATTGATAATAATAGAGCTAACGAACGAATACGTATTGATCTATACATCCGACGATGGTAATTTCATGGAGAGGTTTGAAACCTTTGAGAAGTTGAATGAGTATTTAAAAAGGGAGTTTGGACTCGAGCTAAATGAACCCGAGGGGTGAGGTGCATGGCGGAGGGAAAGCCCATCCCGCAGGACTACAAAAACGTGAGGTTTAAAATACGCGGTGAAACCATGGACGATCTTAACGGCACAGTATGCACCTACCACGTTATCGCTAAGTATGTAGACAGTGAGGATATTAAGGGCATCTTGAATGAGTTAAAAATTAAGATTACCGATCCCGAGGTCTTGGAGAAATTGCCTAAGAGGATTGAGGATACAGTCGTCTTTAAGGTAAGAACTAAATGCTGTGATTATGAATGTGACACTACTAGGTACATCGGCATAATAAGGAATGGCGAGCACTACTTGCTGAAAATACGTGGTAAAAATTATGAACTATACCACAATGATGAGGAGGATCTGGAGATTAGGCACTTTGTTGATAGATTAAACGGCATTAAGGTGTTATTTGAGAATGGGCTTTATGACTCAGGCGAAGTAGTGCTCTACGACCTCATTTCAATGCTGAAGGATTTGCAGGTTTACCCACCACCAAGGAAACCTAGGGAGAAGCCACTAACCGTTACAACATATGAGGGAGCAAATGCAAAGTGGTCTCGTTATATTATAGCGAGAAGCAATTATGAAATAGTGAGGTGCCTTGATGGTGATAGTGAATATATAGATGGAGAACTTGCATGTGGTGAAAATACCAGGTTTGTCTTGGTAAAGAAGCACGATGAACCGAAATATGCGTTATATGGCGTCGAGACAAAAACCATATGGTGCGATCCCTGGGATCCAGATTGTGGTATTATAGAAGCCGTGAGGTTCAGGTTTAGACTGTTAGGGGTCTTCGACCATGAACCGAGCGATGACGAAATAAACACGTTAATTCAACAAACCCAGCAAAAATGATACCATGACTTTTTGGCGAAAACATGAATACCCTAAATAAAGATCTCTCATAATTCTTAAAAACCTGTATCTGATCTACATGATGTGATGAGTTTGCATACCGCTGACGCGTGATGAACGTCCCCACTGATTTTTCTTTTTCACTGAAAAGGAACCGAAAGGCTTAAATAGAAAGTGGGGAAATGAAAAATGTATGCAGGCAGAACCAGAACCTTGGAAAAACGAGCTAAGGGATGTTTTACTGGAGCGCGTTAAGGATCCATACAAGGATAAAATCAACGAGTACATAGAGTTCCTGGACACCCTCTATGATAGGTGGTGGAATGGTGATGTAAAAACTAGGGAGTACTACGCATACCACATGGCGCTCCTAATGGCTAAGTCGGACAAGCCCAACGTAATCAGGGCTAAGTTGAATAGCTACTACGCATACCTGGTGTACAAGGGCTACGTAACGGCCTATAGGCTAATGAGGGATAAGTACGTAGCAGGCGGCGAATCCCTCTACACCTGGCTAAGGATGTACAGGAAAATCATGGGCTAAGCACTACATACCATATACACTTAAAATTAAAAACAAACCGTGCTTTTTAAACAATTGGTTTTTTAAATCACAATAAGAGTAGTGCTGCAATGAGTAGGGGTCTCGAGGTAGTTAGGGAGCTGGACCTTAACAGGGATGGGACTCACTTCATCACGCGTACACGCGATACTAACGGTACGGTGAAGTACATCTACGTGGACGTGGAGGACAGGGAGGTGTACATAACGAATGACTTACGCGAGGCTCTATCCCACTATTATCACGTGCCACCAAGCAAGATAGACGTCAAACTACACAGGGCAAACAATAAGTGGTTCCTCGAGGTATGCGTGGAGGGCGAGAACGAGTGTGACTTGTTCGAGAGCATGGACTACGACGAAACCATATTCGAACCACCAAGGCGATACTAACCACTATGAGGTTGATTACTTACTTACCAATATCCAGGATCGGCGACATTGAGGAGTACCAATACGACAACGTAAGGCTGCTCAACCCTGAGGAGTTCGTCGTCGTCATAGACAACACAAACAACATAAGGGGCCTTGAGGACATGGTTTACGAAGCAATTAAGGAAGCAACCAGCGTTAGGGTAAGGCCGGTGAATGTCGGTAATAGTGGCGAAGCCATGTTGATTGCGTTATCAATGGCAGAGGAGGGAGACGTCATCGTGAACTCCGACGTGATACTACACAGGGAATTCCCAACACTCCTCGAGGTAGTTAAGGAAATGAGTGGTGATAATACACAATTGATCGGCATCGCCGAGGTCGGCAGCAAACCAACCACTAGGGATGTGAGGATTAAGGTTAAGGTCGGTAACAATGATGCGGTTAGTGCCGGTAACAATGAATACCCAATTAATGCAACAAGGATTGTTTATAACAAGCGTGGGCATAGCCCCGTGTTCTTCGGCCCTAAGCAAGCCATAATCATCAACCACACACCCAACAAATCAATCATCGACGCATTAATGTATGCATTAAGCAGCGTGCCTCGGCAAATCAGGCAGTGTATCGCTGACGAAACAATCCTAGGGCTATACGCAGTAATGAACAGGCAGCAACTAACACCGTGGTTCCCAATGGCGTACAACGCAGGCACAAGCAATGACTACAACACGTGCAACAAACACATCAGCGACTACGCTCACTACCTGCTTTTCAAAAACATATACGTCAGCGGCCTACCAAAACTCATAGCAACACGCTACCTCATATCAGCAATAACCCACCTATAATCATTATTCCTAATAATTATTATTGCCTAATACAAGGCAATCATTTTACATAAACAATTACGATAACATAAGGTTAATGGGCCCCCTGGGGCCCTGGGGCCCTGATGGGGAAAGGTTTATATACCCCCTCTGTGGTATGTATCATGGTGGGGAAGGGTATGCAGAAACCCACGAACCAGGACTCACGTGAAAACCAACCCAAGTCCACGGGAAAGTTACCCTGGAAAAGACCGTGTAAGGTTGTGGAAGAACATGCGAGTTTCTATATACTACAATGTGCTGATGGCAAGAAATACATAGTTCTTGACACGGTTCTTAATGATATACCAGAAGCCGTAGAAGCAATATACCGAAAAGCCAAGGAAATATGTCCAGATTGTGAGTGAGGTGGTGATGAATGGAGATAGCGATTAATGACGAAATAACAAAAAGAGGAATGATGATATTGCGAGATTTCATAAAGGATATTACGATAACGAGGAGGAATAAGGCTGCCATGCAGCAATTCGTTGATTTAGCAAAAAACGATTTTCTCATTTATGCGAGTATCAATACAATAGGTAGTACGAATATTCTCGATGTGTGGGCTAAGTACAGGAATTTACTCATAGCGTGGCTCGATACATTCACTAAGGAGTACGAGATGAAGATGATTAATGCAGCACTCAATGACCTACCGCATGATTACCAAGCCAGGGTTTCACTACTTACCTTAATGCTTTTGGCGAGAGATTTAATCGAAGCACAAGACTACGTGCTTGATAACGAACATAGAGAGATAGTGGATACGATAGTAATTAATGATACAAATGTGACTTTACGTGACATTGTTAGGTTCTTGTACCCCATTGTGTTGTGGGATGTTGAACCTAATGATGTTCTTTCTGCTGCATCAATACTTACAAGCAATGCCAAGGAATTGCTTGATAACCGAAAGTTGCACGTTGTGGTGTATGCACCGTTATTGGCAGCGGGCATTGTGACTGAGGATTTCATTCACAAGCTCGCTAACTACATAGAAAAGAAAACCACAAAGGATTATAGGTTCACCACAACAGGTCTTGGCCAAGCATACATAAAATATTCAACATCTGTACTACGGCACTCACTAGACACTAGGTATTACCGCACAGCCATAATCACCTTCGTCGTAATATCTCATGTACACTATTCAGTACTTGAAACCATAATAAATAGGGTACTCGATACGGACCCCATCGGTAATGTGCACTACATGCAGGTTGAGTACTCGAATTATGCAAATTATATACACGCACTCGATGCGTTCCCTGACTTTTATGCACAAGCGTACACGCGCGGCGATGCACTAAGGGATCTTGCCGCAATGACGTTTACGCTAATTAATGCGAGACTTGAATTGCTCAATAAGGATCAAAGGCTACATGATCGATTAGTAAGTAAGTACTTGTTCCTGATAAAATCGCCAAGTGAATTAATAAGAGATACCATAAGGGCAGTATTGCTCGCAAGCGGGAGAGTTGCGTAATTGCACGGTGGTAGACATGGTTAGGGTTATTGATCCCGTAAAGAACCTGAGGGAGTTCAAACACGGTAAAGCCCCTACGGTGTACCTACCATTCGTAGGGTTCTTGTTTAAATATTCCTCTGAAATCAACCGTTACCTAACACGCATAGTAGGGGATGATACCGAGGGGGTTTATGCCAGACTCACGAAGCTACTGAGTGAAATCGTGAATATTGCCAAGAAACACTCAATAAATGGAGAGCAATAGGCGTTGAAAACCGCAATATAGATAGCGTCATAGACACCCTTTACAGCTTAATCGGCAAACTCAACATTCAAGTCTAGCCGTAGAGTCAAGAATTGCTAAGCAATGGATTGGTTCATTAATGTCAGAAAGGCCAAGCTTCAATGTCCATCGGATAGAAAGGTTTAAATATTCCATTATGGTACATACCATGGTGAGGTAGGATGAGTATAGAACCTATGGAGCCTAAGGACTTGTTTGTAGAACCATCTCCAAGATACTCACACCTTAGGGTTAATAAAAGGTTACTGAGGTACTTTGAGGAGCCTGAGGATATAGAGGTTAGGTACTGTGAGTTGGTGGATGAGCGGAGACTTATTGATCGATGTACAGCAATAGTTTGCATGATTGATACTGATTACTGCTATGTCGCGGAGTTATACGGACTATTTCCAAACATAAAGATAAAGAGAAAAATCGAGGGAGAAGAAGCCAAGCTAGTTAGAAACAAAATTAAGGAAATCTCGAACCTAAGCGGAGACGCTGCCCTCAACGCATTCAACAACCTACTCCACGATGTCTTGGGAAGCCCATGATTTTAAAAGGGTGGCCGAATAATGAAAATAATTAAAGATGCGCTTGAGATAGCCATATGCGAGGACAAAAAATTAATCATTATTATATACACACCTGATATGGATGAGGCTGCAAAGCGGTACTACGGCCTTTGGTTACTGTATAAGAAATACGACGTTGTCAAAATCGAGGTACCAGACAACGACCCCGAGGGGTTGGAAGACAAGATAAAGGAAATAATCAAAAAGCATTGTTATCATAGTTACAATGATTAACAAAATAGCCAACGGAGAAAAATACTTAAAAACGTGCTGGTGGTTATTGAGGTTGGGTAAGGTATGGTCTTCCAAACACAATCCAAGACCGTGGGTAAACCCATAGATGAAACAACCGAGATACCAATACATACGAAGTGCGTACTTCTTACTAAGAGCTGTGAACGCTTAGAACCTGAGGTACATAATGCGTCTGGGTTTGACACGTACGAGGTGGAAATCGGAAAAACCTATTTGGTCGGTTGTGGTAACGTGACGTATAAGATACTCGTGCACGGAAAACGTAAGAGCCCACTCGACACAGGTTTTGATATTGTAGAAACAAGCCTAATGCCGTGGGTTAATTACTGCAAACTACTAAGGGGATAGCGGTGGTAACGAATGATAATCACGAAAAACAAATATAAGGTATTAATGAAACAATCCAATGAAGATCTTAATGATGTAATCCAAAAGTTAATAGTTAGAGCCGACAATGTCTTCTTCTACCTTGATTATTCATACACGACAGGACGCTTGATAGGGAATAATTAGAATAATCTTAAATATTCTTTTTCACCTACCTTCATTAGTGATTGAGGATTCGAACGCTGATTTTTACGGTGATGATGCCTCGACCGCTAATGACAATTAATTTGGTATTTATGTGTACATTACTCACGGCCCAGGGCCCCCGGGGGCCCAGGGGGAGAAAAGCTTAAATACCCCTTCTGTGGTACATACCATGGTATGCAAACCCAAACCCAGGACTTGATACAGGACTTGGAGCTGGAAATAACGTATATGTTGTGGGATCATGAGAGTATACGTAAGGTTGTGAATAACAACTTTATTGTTTTAAGATCCGTAGTGCATTATGCATTAAAGGCCGTAGGCCCTATTGATGTAGAAGCCTTTTATGATAATTTTGATGTGCATGAAATCGATACATACTCACAAGATACATTATTACAATCACTAATTAACGCGCTGAGCAAATTTGTGGTAGAAGATAATGAAATGGCAATGGACGCATTTCTTGGTGATGTCATCGCAAGACTAAACGAGATTTTGGACTACGTCAGGAAGAACCCGAACGACACTGAAGCCATTGATTACGCATACCAATTAATCCATGATTTGCGGGAAATCGATACAAAAATGGCAAAGGATTATGAAACAAAGCTGCAATCGCTCATGCAGCAGCATCAATGCATTGAGTACCAATGGGGTATCGTGTGCCAATCGTGATAATGCTGCCGTTGTTTTAAAATGCCTTATAACTAATTAATAATTCTCGATCCTGGCCTTTATTATTCCCGTGTTGATTAGTTGTTTTACTCTCACGAAGAACCTGGAGTAAGTAAGGACGCGTTCCCTGCCTTGCTTGTCCCTGTACTTTAAGTAACCCTCCTGCTTAAGTTCCTTATATGTATCATAGAGCGTTAATCCCTTGTCGAGTAGTTCCTGTACCTTGTCGATGGGTAACTCAACAGCGAGCGGCCTACCTATTCGCTTACCCTGTGCCTTAGCACGGGCTAATGCCGACTTTGTTCGCTCCCTTATGAACGCCCTTTCCATCTCCGCCGCGATACCGAGCAACGCGAGGGTTGCCTTGCGAATAGTCTCGCCGAGCGGTGAGGCTTGAACCACATTCAACTCAGGGTGCTTCACGAAAAGTATGTCGTAACCCTTCTCCGTAAGGTACTTATACGTATTAAGCACATCAATCATGTCCCTACCCAACCTGGTTAAATCAAGCACAATTATTGTCCTCACCGCGGGCAGTGACTCCAGCACATTGAGCATTTGCTTGAAGCCTTCCCTCTCCATGGTAGGCTTAGCACCGCTAACACCGATGTCCTTGAAAATACCCACCAAGGCTATGTTGTTCTGCTCGGCGAATCGCTGAACCTCATATACCTGGTTCTCTATGTTTTCATCCTCAAGACTAACCCTGGTGTAGCCCACCGCAAGTCGTGGGGTACTCATTAGGAAAGCACCTATTACGCAAAATAAAAAATTTACTGCTCAAATAAAGCGTTTCAAAAGCACCAATTAAGTAATGGTAACGTTTTAGAAACCCCCGTTTCCACAACAAGCGACACATGAACCATTAAGGATTAACATGGTTTCTTAATGAAAAAATTAGTAACTGAAAGACATACATAACTTACACGCAATAACAGCATAACCACCGAAAACG
>Ga0080005_127410_pt1 | contig 10280 bp, 8 predicted proteins | sample JossMetagenome_2_FD_69208 | JGI IMG/M metagenome (GOLD analysis project Ga0080005, IMG submission 69208) | Hot spring sediment microbial communities from Joseph's Coat, Yellowstone National Park, USA - JC3_ASED (SPADES assembly) (version 2) | ecosystem: Environmental > Aquatic > Thermal springs >... | reverse complement strand
AAAAAGGGATTATTTCGATATGTCGTAGTATATAAATGGCTTGTTGGTTTGCCCGGCTGTGCTGCCGTCGTAGACCACGACGTTGCCTGCCGTGCCTAGCACGTAGAGCTCCCGGGCTGGCGTGGAGTAGGGCACCACGAAGTAGTACGGATTCGGATTGCCGTTCTCCCTCACAACAATAGCAGGATACACTTGAAGCGCGTCAAAATATTTATTAACCCCCACCAACACAGGTAAATCAACAATGTGTTGACCACGGAGGGTAGATAAAGCATCGAAAAGACCTACGTTGTCTGTCATAGTTACTAGAGAATTTATAGTCCAAACAAGATCGCCATGTTCTAGGCACCAAGAGTAATCTCCGTAAGGATTAAACACAAGCTCTGGGATGATGTGATGATGCCATTTGACTCCTATAAATGATGAATTGCAAGCCACTAGTCTATTTTCTTTTGCCGCATGTATTTCCCAGCTCAATAGAAGAAACGATAGCTTCATTTTGTTAGCTCTGAGGAAGTTATAAAACTTATCTTGGAGATATCCCGTTTTTCTTATAACATCTAGGGCTCCGATGAGAATCTGTTTTTTCTCACTGTCGGTTGCTGGCGGCGGAGGCTGTACGTAGACAAAATAAGGACTCACCACCGCGCCGTAGCACCACCTCACCGTCGGCGACTCCTCGAACTCTATGGGGTAGGCTGATAGGAAGTAGGACGGCACGTAGAGGCCCTCTTCTGCCGCATCGAAAAGCCTCGTCGCATAGAGGCCGAGGTAGCTGATGGTCTGCGACCCACCTATCAATCTGCAGACAGCACCTGTGAGGTCTGGAGTCCGACCTTGCAAGAAAGACGCGCCATAGGCGCCCAGAAGATCTCCAAACAAGGAAGAGAGCTCCCCCCCAGCCAGGCTATTTACCGCGTTGCCCAGCGGAGCGCATATACCACTTGTTATTTTGTTGGAAAGTGGATCAATTATATTATTAGAACCTGTTTCGTTAATAAGATCCTTTAGAGATAATTTGAACATATTAATAGCATTTTCTGTAACATCAGCCAGAAGGCCCTCTACACTACACTGATCCTGTGATTCCTGGCCTTGTAGCCCGGTTCCTACATTATTAATGCTATTAACAATATTATTAACAATTTTATTAACAATAGGTTTTAGCATATCCTCTGTTACGGTATTTACGGCATCGCTACATGAAGAACTCACGAAGTTTTCTATAGATGTACCAGTCGACGCCGGCTGGCCGCTCTGGCTACAGAAATCTGCGCCGGCTGACCGCGGCTGCAACAATGTTTGGATCATTTTCTGACGGATGTCGCCGATTGCGGGGAAGAAAAAGCTCCGCAGGAGCCCGAAGATGTCTGCCGAAGGGGTATAATTTATATAGCCGGAGCTCAGCCTTTCGCCGACCATGTAAGGCGGAATGACAACAAAATACAAACTTAGAGTAAGTTTAGTGTTGTCATTTACCTTGCTATTAAAATTATAATTTCCTCCGGAGATTTTGTTATAGGCCTTGTTGTAGAGACCAGCAAAATTGCCGATACTCAACGATTTCAGCGCCTCTTCGACATTATAATTAATAATAACGTAGAGCATACTTGAAGAACCAATACTATATGATTGTTTTAGACCATTAGTTATACTTTTTATCATATCATCTTTAAATTTATCTACTATACTTTTTGCATCGAGATCTGTTATGTTTACCACATAGATGCCGGGTGTCGATCCGAACATGAAGTAGCCGTTCTGTGGCATATCTACCTCGCGCACTATGGGTATGAGGTCAATGACCTGTCCAGCCTCTGGCGAGAAGAGCTTCACTATTGCCGAGAAGAAGCCCTTAATGCCTGCTAAGATCGCCTCGGACGGGCTTGGGCCGCTGACAAAATTCTGACCTGACACGTCTCTTATATCGCTACTGTAACATGCCACCTCGCTCGATACGTTGTAGACTTTGAAGGCCCTGAGGCCTCCGGCGAGCTCAAAGCCGTTCAGCTTTGCAGGCTCCGAAACTATCTTGCCCTCTATGGTTATCTCGTTTTGGAGCGCCCCGAAGATTCCGTTCGCCACCATGTACGCCAGATCGACTCCAGGTACGGTAGATACGATAGAGTTGACGCCGGTTTGGGCTACACTCGATAGGTAGCTTGTTAAGCAACTTGTGGCCAGGGAGGCGACATGGGAGGCGATATGGGCTCCATTGTCACTAATAGTTTTCACTACATTGCTACATAGATCGCCGCTGTTGCCGCTACATGAAGGCAACAGAGAGCTTTCGATTTTATTAACAACACTCAGATTACCGTAGATCTCGTTATCTATAACATGGAGCATGTTCCTATAGTTTTCTTTTAACTGTTCTTGCACATTTTTCGTTTCTTGCAGAAGTGAGTTAATAAACTGATTTTTTAAATTTTCGCAACTGCAACTCTGACTATTACAAGGTTCAATTTCAGTCTTAGTAAATATGCTTCTTATATTATTTATAATTGAATTTTGATAGCTAAGCCATACTGGAGTAACAGCAATATTATAGTATGCATTTATTGCATAAATAAGACCTTGTACTACATTATCCTTGGAATCTTTTTTGACCTTTATGCCTGCAAAGATGCGAGAAATATCGTCTTGTGTAAGCGTCGGTAGAGTTTTTAGTATACTGCTCTCTAGCTGGTAGGTAAATCCCTCACTTATATTGTTTACAGTTGAAGATAAATTACATATGGTTATTGTTTTACTTCCTTCTGTATTCTCCTTTACCTGCAACTTTACTGTGACAGAGAAGCCTAACACAGGCCTTCCCTCTGCGTACCCCGTGAATTGGATTGTATCTCCGCTTGCCTGGCTCTGAAGCGTGAAGCCGTTTACTTCATCTTCCAATTGTTGTAATTCACTATTTCGCCAATTTTGGTATCTTGCATAGAGAATTTCCATTATTGTATTTGTATAGAGCGCCGCGGCTGCGTCGGGGTCGGGGCTTTGACCTTGGGCGGTGCCGCTATACAGCTTTTGCGAAGCCTGTATGGCGTAGTCTATCAAGTCTTGTGTGTGTACGAACATTATGAAGATTAGCCTGATCCTGAAGGTTTCGTAGGGGTAGAAGACGCTCCTTATGCTTAAGAGGTCACTGACTGCATTATTAATCCTAGTGTCGAGATTTCCGTTGCCGCTAACGAGGTCGTTTATGGCTTTACTGATGGCTTGGTCGGGGTCTTCTTCGGGGCTGTAGGGTATGGCTACTACGATGAGCTTTATGTTGCCGTAGTCTTTGTAGGCCGCGGCGGGTAGCGGTACTGCGACTACATTGGGGCCTGTTCTCTGGTTTACGAAGTTGTAGGCGAGCTCGCCTATCGATGTATCTATCGTGCTTGGGAGGTTGATTATCTGGATGGCGGGACCTGTCTGCGTTGTCTGCGCCACTGCGAGCGCGGCCAGCGCGATGATGGCGATGATGAGGTGGAGCCGCATGTACTGTATGTATAGTGTTTATAAATATTTAGAGCGTTGGCCTATATATGCTTTTAAGTGGAGGTTCGGGTTTATTGCGGCTGGCCTGGCTTGCGTCTGCGGGGATGGCTAAGGGGTTAGTCGGATGGGCTGGGGCGTGGCTTGGCCTAACCGTGGGGGGCCGACTTCGGCGTGGGCTGGGGGCTGCATTGTTTATAAAGCTGTCGCCGTTGTATGCTGTGCGGGGGTGGCTAGGCATGGCTGTGTTGGGCGCGTTGGGGTGTCGGCGTGTCCTTTCTGGATACTCAGATCTGTCTGGAGGGGGCGACCGCGGGGGGGTTGCGGCTTGTTGGGGAGCTGGGGTTGCCGATGCTGTGCCGCGTTGTGTGAGGGATGTGGCGGTCTGTGGCTGATATGGGGCGGGGCGGGCTTCTGTTCGAGGGGGCTTTGTTGGGCGGGAGATACACAGTGAAGAGGAGGCTGGGGGAGGGGGGCATGGCCATCGTCTGGCTTGTGGAGGAGAAGTCGGGTGGCCTCTATGCTGTGAAGGAGCCCATCGTTAAGGGTGTTGAGGAGCGGGAGGCTCTGCGCAACGTGAAATTTGTGGAGCATGAGGGGAAGATGCTCTCTATGATTTCTCATCCCAACGTCTGCGGCTATTTCGGCCGCTACAGGGCGAAGTACGGCGATCTGGATTCGGTGATAGTGGTGCTCGAGTACATGGATGGGGGGTCTCTGAGGGACGTGGAGGGGCCCCTTTCGCCGAAGGAGGTTAAGGATGTTTTGTCGCAGGTGTTGGGGGGCCTGGCGGCGGTTCACGGGGCGGGTGTCATACATAGGGACATCAAGCCGAGCAACCTCATGAGGAGGGGCGGCGCCGTGAAGCTGATCGACTTCGGGACCGCGATCTCGCGTTTTCAGTCGGCTAGGGAGGTCGTCGTGTCGCCGGGGGGCTACACCGCCCCCGAGCAGCTGCGGGGTCTTAACTTGTTTCAGAACGACGTGTGGTCGGTGGGCGCAACGGTGCTCTTCCTCGCCACTAGGAAGCATCCCTGTCAGTTCATGAGGGGTTATGACTGCTCGGCGCCGAGGGCGCCGGAGGGTGTCGAGCTGAGGTTGCCCGATCTGGGCGATGACTTGCTGAACAGGTTTGTGGCCAAGGCGCTGGCTCCCGACTACTCGCAGCGCTTTGCCGACGCGGGGGAGGCTCTGGCGTTTCTGACTGGCGGGGTTGCGGAGCGGAGGGGCCTCACCCTCATGGTTAAGGCGAGGGCTGTGCCGGTGCCCGGCGGCGCTCTCTACATCGGCCGGACCGACGACGAGAAGATGGACCTGAAGATCGAGAGGGAGTCTCTGTACATATACGACCCCGATAGGTATATCTCCAGGCGGCATCTGGAGCTGGCGGAGATACAGGGGAGGTGGTACATTAGGGATCTGGGCAGTACGAACAGGACGGCCGTGTACCGGGACGGCAGGTGGCATCTTGTGTGGCGCGGGAAGGGGGCCACGTCGCAGTGGTTCGAGCTGAGGGACGGCGACGTCGTTGCGCTGGGGTACGACGAGGAGAAGGGCCCCTATATCCTCATCACCGTGAGGCTATGATCAGGGCGGCGCTCTACGCGCTCGAGCGCCTCTGGGTTGGGGAGCTGTCGCGCGAGGCCGCGGGGGCCGACTGTGGGAAGTTGCTGGAGCTGGGGGCGGCGCGCCGCGGGTGGAGGTGCAGAGGGGCTAGGGCTGTCGGCGGCGTGTTCAGCCACAAGGGTCCGCGGGGCAACAACGAGGATAGTGGGCTTGTGGCGATCGCGCCGGGGCATTTTGCCGCTGTGGCTGTGGCCGACGGGGTCGGGGGACTTAGGGCCGGGGAGGTCGCGAGCTTCAGGGCCATGTGCACCGTGCTGAGGGGCCTCGCTGAGGTTGCCGGGAGGCTGGGCGCGTTCTCTAAGGAGTGGTTCGTGGATCTCTTCAACAAGGCGCATGGGGAGGTTGCGAGGTGGGCGGGGGGCGGCGCCACGACTCTGGCAGTGGCCGTGTACGACCTAAATGAGCACGTTCTCCACGTGGCCTCCGTGGGCGACAGCGTCGTGTACATGTCGCCCGACGTGTGGAGCGGGGGGTGCGGATCCGCTGTGGGGTATAGGCTGGTTTCCCCCGATCTAGACGAGTCGTCTAACGCCGAGGGGCGCTTCATAACGCAGGCGGTGGGCCACAAGACGTACCGAGAGCCGCATTACTACCGATATCCGCTGGGCGGTTGCGAGGACGCGGTTAAGATAGTGTTCGCGGCTACCGACGGCGTGGAGGACTTCATCGACAGGTCGCTCTACGGCGGGCTTGTGGGCAGGTTTAGGAGGTGCGGAACGGCGGAGGGGCTGGCCAAGATGCTGGTGTGTTCCGCCTTGAGGCGGGGAGGCGGGGACAACGCGACCGCCGCGGTCTTGGCTATTTTGCCAGTAAAAACCTGAGGCTCAGCACCTGGGCTACCGTTATGACGTCGCCGTGTTTAAGGGGCTGAGGGTTGAGCCCCCTTATGGGCCTTCCGTTGAGCCACGTGCCGTTCTTCGATCCCATGTCCTGTATGTAGAACCGACCCCCCTCCGCATATATGGCGAAGTGGTTGCGGCTGATGTACTTAGCCACCTCCTCAGGGACTCCAAGCTTTACGAAGAACGACCTGCCGAAGACTGTCTGCGACGTGTTTATCTGCACCACGTAGTTGTTAGGTAGCTGGAGTCGATATGCAGGGAACGCGCGGGGTCTCGGCACAGCCCTCGCACGCCGGTACCACAGTAGGTAGCCCGCCGCCGCGACCGCGGCCGCTACTGCTAGATAGGGTTGCCAGAATATGGGCGTGGCTATGGCGACGGAGTAGACATATGGCTGGCCGTTGAAGGTTATATAAATTCTGTACGTCCCCTCTGCTGTGGCGGGGGCGAGTTGCCAGAGGGGTTGCAGTCCGGGGGTCTCCACGGCCATGGTTTTCTCCAGCATCACGACCCCTGTGGCCGTATCTACTATCTCGACATGCGCCGTGCCGGAACTTGGGAAGTAAATATAGATGGTTTCGCCGGGGGCGAAGCTCGTCTTTGCCGCGCCCGACTGGTCTGTTATCATGGGGGCGAGTATAGGAGCCGCCGCGGCGGAAACCGCAAGAAGGAGAAGCAATAAATACCGCATAAAAGCTTATATTATCAAAATTTATAAATTTTTATGCTTAATGTTGACGTCTCAGCCAATCGCGACGGGGAGTACGTAGACGTTGAGGTGAGGCTGTCGGCGCCTATCGCGGGGGTTCCCGGCCCGCGCATCCCCATGGCGTTTATGTTGCTCATAGACAGCTCTAAGTCCATGGGCGAGTTCGATAAGTTGGCGCAGGCTACTGACATCGCCAAGAGGCTTATCGAGAACATGGGCGCCGACGACGTGGTCGCAGTCTATACGTTTGACGAGAAGGTCAAGGCGGTTATTCCCCTCATGCCGGCTGAGAGGGCGAGGGAGAAGATGGGCAGGCTGGACAAGATCAAGCCGGGTAGCTACACTCTCCTCTATCAAGCCTTAGTGAAGGCTATCGAAGAGCTGAGGTTTGGGCCTAAGTCTCTCTTCGGAAGGAGGGAGTCCCTTGAGAATTTCGTGAGGCGCATCGTTGTAATTACTGATGGGGAGCCTTGGCCCTATTATACTGAGGAGCATTGGTACGAGGCGTTGGGGAGGTCGGCCGCCTCATATAAGATCTCCATTACTGCGATAGGGGTGGGGTACGACTACAACGAGAAGATTCTGTATAAACTCGCGTCGGCCTCCGGGGGCACTTGGTACCACGCGTCTAAGCTAAGCGATGTCGCCGAGATTTTACTCAGAGAGCTCAAGAGGGCTAGGGGCGTGGTCGCCAGGAGGCCCGTGGTGAAGATAGAAACTAGTGCCGACGTCGTGGAGGCCAGGAAGCTGGGCCATACAGTGACGTCGCTGGGCGCCGTGCGGGAGGCCGAGCTTGAGGACATCTCGGCTGGTGATGTTGTCAGTGTGGTGTTCAGGCTTAAGCCCCAAGGCTCTCTCAACGCCGAGGTGGTGGTTGTCACCGAGGAGGGGGAGATCAGAAGGCAGATCACCGAGGAGGGCATGGCGGCCGACAGAACCGCCACTTTGGCTTTTCAGCTTGCAGGCGAGCTGCAGAAGGCCGTGGAGGGCGGCGTGATCCAGGTCGAGGTGCTTCAAGCAGTATCCGAGGAGGAGGCCGTGCCGGACCACTACAGGGAAAAGGCGAAAAAGGTCTTGGAGAAGCTACAATCAGGGGAATCTAAGGAGCTAGCTCAGGAGGCGACTACCCTGATCTATCCTTTGGCTACCGAGGCGGGCCAGGAGGGGGGTCAAGCGCCGCCTCCGCAGGCTACGGAGAGCGCGCAGAGGGGGGCCGGCACAGCCGAGGGGGGTCCCGCCCAGCCGGTTGCGGGTCTGGAGTGCGAAATTTTGTGCGTGGAGACTGGGAAGTCCATGCGCGTTTCTCTTCCGGCGGTTTTGGGGCGGGGGGAGCTGGCGTCTATACTGCCGTCCGACAAGGTGAGTTATATATCTCGGAAGCATATAGAGATATTCGTAAAAGATGGAGAGGTGTATATCAAGGATGCAGGGAGCAGAAATGGGATTTTTATCGGCGGCGAGCGCGTGACGGAAGCAAAAATAGGCCCAGACGTAGACGTGGTGTTGGCGAAGGCGGCAACACTTAAAATTAAGTGTGGATAAATAAAACGTGGCCAACGCGGAAGACATGGCTACCGAGACTCTGAGGCAATCTGTTCCCCTAGAGCTGAAGCCTATTCCTCCCGCTGAGGGGACGGAGACGGTACCTATAAAGGAGATCCCCAAACCGCGGTATGTCCTTGTGGATAAGAGCGGCCGGTATAGGTTTTGGACCGATAAATATGCTGAGTACGGTCGGCAGGATTTCTTGGATCTTGATGCGGCTGAATACATCTCTAGGCAGCATTTCGCTCTTAAGTACGACGGGGATGTCCTCTATATAGCAGATCTGGGGAGCAGAAACGGCACAAAGGTCAACGGGGTCGACATCAGAGGCAAGGGCTGGGTTCCGCTGAAGCTCGGCGACGTCGTAGATGTGGCAAACGTCATTACCCTAGTATTGACAGAAATAAATGAGCAGTAACCGTCAAAAAATAGCTTTATCGCAATAGCGGTAGGATCTTTACTGTATTTATCAATTCGGTATACGGCGACCGCTAGGATGCTGACGACTTCTAAGGTGGGTTATCGCCACATAGGGCAATGCCTAGTATCCTCTTCTCCACTCAAGCCCCACATGCTTACAAAATCCAAAAACAGCTCAAGTGCCTGGCTTAAGCCCTAAAAGGCGTTGTATTGATGGAGTGTGTATGGCACTGAAAATAAGGAAGCTCCTCAATGATGAGGAGGTAGGATGCGCGTGACCGAGTTCAGTAAGATGCTTGACTAAGCCATTATCGCAACCAAGGGCTTGGCAAGCGATAAACGTTGTGGCGAACCAGGCGCCCCTTCTAGGGCGGGGTATGGACGGGGTCAGTACGGCTGAAGGATTTATTCGAGTCTCAATGGGTTGTTTAGGGTCGCATTCAATTACTTATAAGGGATGGAATTGTATTGAGCGGAGCTTAATACTGCGTCAGATACCTAGTTCCCGGGCCCACTACGTATTTCTTTCGCCCCTCCGTCAACCCAACATAGACCTCCAGCCGCCTCTCTGGAGGCGGCGGTTTCTCGTCCTACCACCTCCTTCTCGATGGCCTCCTTGGGCCCCTCGCCGTAGCAGCTCGCCATCCGTCGTCGGAGGGCTCACGGTCTTATTGGTTTCGGAAACCCCCAGGGGGTACGATTAAATATAAACCACCATCCCATAAGTGGGTCTTAATACCTAAAGCTTTTTAATGTTTGGCGTTGTTTTGTTTTGATGGCCGAGTCCATAGCCGCATCAGTCATCGACAAAGCCCTAGAAGCCGTCCTGAGGAAGGTTGGTGAGGGTAGGAAGTTGACCACGGAGGATTTGGTCGTGTTAATGCTCGGGTTATTCCAGGAAATCAGGAAGGACATAACCGAGACTAACAAGAGGATCGACGCGCTCTACGATTTAGTGGGCAAGAATTATGAGGCGCTGAACAGGAGGATAGAGGAGACGAATAAGAGGATTGATGCGATAAACGACTCATTAAGCAAGAGGATTGATGAGTTGGTTAAGGACATGAACGAGATGAGGGAAAGCATAAACAAGAGAATCGACGAGACGAATAAGAGGATCGACAGCCTATACGACCTACTAGGAAAAATATATGAAATACTAATAAAACAAGCAACCACCACACAAAAGCAATAGGAAACACCGCGCCCACGACATTATTTTCAGGAGCGGAGCATTTAATTTTCAGATGAAGCGGTGAATTAATGGGATGAACCCAATAGGTCGAGTGACCGATGGCGACCACCCACACAACTTATGAGGGGATGTTATTCTGCCCCGGAGCTCGATGCCGTACATTGTGGTTCAGCGGGACCCATACTGGCAGTTTGGGTACGCCGCAAGCGGCGTCACTGGGCAGTGGAGCGTGTGGGTTGCGACGAGCCCAATTGGTACCGCCCCAATCGTAACCCCAAGCCCATCGCCAAGCCTTGGCTCGCCATATGCCGGTTGGGACGGCATTGGCGCAGGGTACTTCCAGCCGAGGCCGGACGATCGCATGAGTATAACCGCGACCTACGACCCAAGCACGAATACGCTTAGCGGCGTTGCCACTGACCAAGCCACCGAGCAATCAGCAAGCTTCACATTAAACCTAAAC
>Ga0080005_126699_pt1 | contig 10287 bp, 7 predicted proteins | sample JossMetagenome_2_FD_69208 | JGI IMG/M metagenome (GOLD analysis project Ga0080005, IMG submission 69208) | Hot spring sediment microbial communities from Joseph's Coat, Yellowstone National Park, USA - JC3_ASED (SPADES assembly) (version 2) | ecosystem: Environmental > Aquatic > Thermal springs >... | reverse complement strand
TCTTCTTTTCATCAAGATGATAAAGAAACACATCCCACTTCCCATCTCTATTCCAATTAAAAGCTAGAAGACCTCTCTTCTCAGAGCCGCTCAGATTAAGAACAGTCTTTACTTCAGCAATTATCTCAACAAGATCTGTGCTCATAGAACAATACACCAGATACTATTAACATAAAAAAGTAAAAACATTAAAAGATACATTATAAATAGAGGGTCCGTGGCCTAGTCAGGATAAGGCGCCGGCCTCCGGAGCCGGAGATCCCGGGTTCAAATCCCGGCGGGCCCGCTGAATTAAGCTTATTAACCTCCGAAGTTCACGATTCTACTTGGGGGGTGTGAACTCATGAGTGAACTCACAAATGAACTCAAAGTTTCTCCTGAATGGATTCGCAGGGTTAATGTGAAAGGTCTTAGTGATGATGTTAGAAGAGAAATCCTTAGAAGAGTGAAGGAGAAGCTCGGCTTCAACAAAACTGTAGAGGTTTTAGATATAGCAAAAGGATCCCTCCATAACTATCTGAACGGTCTCAGAAAGATCCCTGATGATGTGATCTCTAAGGCTCTTCAATATCTTGATGAAAAAGAGTTTAACGAGATAGTGGCAGGCATAGACAGGTTAAAAGCTGTGGGGATTATTCGTGAGGATGGATCTATAGACTACTCATTGATCCTGCAGGCTGTGGCATTAGCATCTAAAGATGAATATCTGAAACAGGCCATACTGAGGTTTACGGTGGAGAATTTCAGAGAAGATCTTAGAAAGATGCTTGGCATAAGCCTGTCTCAAGTAGTATTCACATGGAGCCAAGGCTTCGAGGAGTTTCTTAGAGAGAGAAAGAAGAGAAGAAAAATAATGGATCCTGAGACAATAGCATATTATCGTAATCTCTTCAAGAAACATCTTGAAGGAAAAACTCTTAGTGAGGATCTTATCAATTACGTTATTAATCATAAGAACAAATGGCTTAGAAACGTCTTCAGACACTATATTCAGTATCTCTATTATCTCAGAAAGATCTCTCCAGAGACATATGGATGGGTCATGGAGATCGTTCCTAGTAGAAGTTATAAGATGGATGTGAGATCCTACCCGATAAGTGTTGAGGATCTTGTTAAGACCTTATCCGTCTTGAGAGAAAATCATGAACTATACTATCTAGTATATAAGCTTATGCTTGAAGGAGGATTGAGATTATCACACGCCATATACATTATTGAGAGCTTTAATCCTAATGAGATTATTGAGATAAACGGTTTAGATATTGAGACGTCTAGACTTGTGTGCTTCGAGGATAAAGGCTTCTGCAGATATTATGTAGGTCTTAGAGAGAGTGTTAAGCCTTGTGAATGGGCTTACTTCTCTATAGATACTCTGAGGTTGCTTAAAGAATATTCAGGGATCAGCGTTAGCAGAAGAGCATTAACAAAATATGTTAAAAAACGTAATCTATTACTGCCTAAATATGTTAGAAAAATATCTTGGAGACTGATGATCAAGGCCGTGTCTAGAGAGATAGCGAGATTTATTCAGAGCAGATTTGGAGAGCTTAAGATCTCTGAGGCTAGATATGAGGATCTTCTTGGTGAAGCAGACGAATATTATCTCAGATACATAAAATTGTTGGCACAGCTTGAAGAGGAGAGATCTCTGAATCGATTAAGTTAATAAAATTTCAACATATCGATCTCAGCAGTCTTTTGTATTATCATTAAAAGTTTTGAATCGATCTTTCATTTTTGACATTGTCTTACACAATGCTTGTCGAATTTAAACTTTTCATCATAAGAAAATATATTGTAGAGACCTCTCATCAGGGTCTGATATTATGACTGATAAAAAATATGTATCTTTCTTAGAGGTTGAAAAAGATACCAAACTTAGGGCATTTAAAAACGAGCCTGAACTTCGTCAGGCACTTGTTGAAGCTTTGAAAGAAGAGGCTAACAAATATTGTAAAAAAGATCTGGCTGAATACGTGTTTAAGCCCATGCTAGAAAGAGTTTTGAGAGAGAAAAGAAGAGCTGATATTAGATTTAGCAATGTTGTTATCGAGGTTGAGAAGCCCGGAGGAGATCTTTCTCGGGGAAGAGAGCAGTTATACATATATATGAATGATCTTAAGTCTCTAATAAAAGAACTTGTGATACATGGTGTAGTCACTAATGGCATTGATGCAGAATATTATGTTCTTAATGATGATCATCCCAGATTAGTAAAAACAGGAAGTCTTTCAGATGTTATGAGCGATCTTTTGACACTCTTCTGTTCACAAAAAATTCCGATTATAACATCTGAAGAATTATTAAGTATAATAGGTGTATAACATGACAAAACTGTCTCATCAAGTGATCAAATCTTTTTATGATGTTCTTATATGGTATAATAATAATAGAGGCTCTCCTTCAAGCCGTATAATCCTTAACCTTTTTGAGCTTTGGAAAAGTCTACACGCATTATTCATAAATATTTCTGATGAGGGCTGGAAGGCTCTTAAAAATCTGGCTACTAATCTTGGGATCTCAGTTAGAAATGAGACAGAGAGATGGCTGTTCCTCTATGCTTTAGAGACATATCTTAATATCTTGATGAGAGCAATAACTCTCTCAAAGATCGGGGCTTCAGCATCAAATCATATAGATTTTGAGAATAATATAATTAAGAGAAGAAATATCTTTGAGCCTAACGTATTTGAGTGGATCTTTGAGGCTTCAAAAGATCTATATGTGCCTAAAAATCTGAAGAGACAACTTATAGACTCTATAGATCTTCTGCTAACAGTTTTGTATAATATAAATCTATTTCAGATATCTTTTGACATGTTCAGAGAGATCTATCAGAACATATTGCCCGGAGAAGTTAGAAAAAGTCTTGGAGAGTTTTATACAAATGAAGATATAGTAAATAAAGTTTTAGATGCTGTAGGACTTGATGCTAACGTCATAAATAATCTTTATAATAGATGGAATAAAGGAGAGAGAGACACATTAATTTTAGATCCCGCCTGTGGCTCAGGATCTTTTCTTGTAGCTGTCATCAGAAGGATCTTTAGATCCTTCAACAGACCGCCAGGAAATATTGTGAAGTTTATTGAAGAAAATATTGTGGGAATAGATATAAACCCGTTTGCAGTAGAGATGACTAAGCTTAACATTATCATGACTATTGGAGATGAGATACGAAAATTAGGAGGGACTTATGTACCGTCTTACTTAAGGATCTATTGGGCTGATAGCTTAGCAAAGGTTGAGAATCAGACTAAGCTCGACCATCAAGTTTTAATGATCTATATGCCGACGCTCCAGACGATCCTTGGGAAAGAAGCGATCTCAATACCGCGTGTTGCTAACAAAGACCCTATGATGATCTTTGATAAAGTGGCCATATATGTGGAGAGAAACATGAATGTGGAAGATCTTATAAGAGAAGAACATTTAGAAAACGTGGCACAAGCTGTTAAAGAACTTTATAATGATCTTAAGAAGATATATGATGCTGGCAATAGTAGGATCATAGAAATGATCAGAAATATCATAGCTGTTCAATCTCTTCTAAACAGATGTAGCTATGTTGTTGGCAACCCCCCCTGGGTAAGGATACATAATATCAGCAGATCTATAGTTAATTATCTAAGGAATAACTATGAATGGCTTAAAAGCGGCTCATCATACACACCGGGATTCAAGAAAACAAAGACACCTTTCCTAGAGCAGTTCGACTACTCAGTAGCATTCTTCGAGAGAGGGCTTGAATTCCTGAGGGATGGCGGTGTCCTCTCCTACGTCATAACTTCTAAGGTTATTAGGGCTAGCTATGCTGGCAAGATGAGGGAGGATCTTGTAAGGAACTACGAAATACTTGAGATAATTGATTACAGTCTATACCCAGTCCCGCTCTTCCAAGACGCTGTGAACTACCCCCTCATAATCTCCATCAGAAAGGCTCCTCCAACAGATAAGAAGGATACTAGAAGCATGGTTAAAGTTGCTGTCTTCAACACAGTTGGAAATAGTATGAGCTTTAATGTAGAGCAGAACATGCTCCCACTCTATTCGGGAACTAATTATCCGGATAAGATGAGATCTCCTTGGGTGCTGGCACCGCCTAAGGCGATCAATGCTCTTAAGAAGATCATACGTAATAGCTACAGGCTCGGAGATCTATATGAAATCGTGAGGGGAGTAGAGACCTCTCTTAACAGCGGCTATATAGGCACTATCTCGGGCTGCACATCAAGCAACATTGTTAGACTTAATCTAGAAGGCGGTTCTGTAGCTGAGGTAGAGGAGTTCCTGGTCTATCCGATAGTGAGGGGGGAGGATATAGATCCCTATAGCTTTGACTCTAAAGATTACATAATATTCACCCACGATACAGAATCTTTCGAGCCTCTGTGGGATCGTGATCAGAGAGAGGTTCTCGAAACCCTCGGTCTCTTGAAGAGAGGTGTGCGTGTTGAGGCTAGCGGCGGGGTTCTGAAATACATCGTGGATGCTAGTGCTAATTGCATAGCCTATGTACAGGACTCTATAAAGATCCTCCAGAACAAGGGATACCAAGTGAATTTCGCCAAGCCGTGTTCCGTGTATATGTGCCTAGATGTTAGAAACCCCAGCGGAGACTCTGTGCTGATGATCAATATCGAGGTTCAATTAAACAAAACATGTAGATTGATCTATAACGTTACTGGGCTAAGAATCCCAGGTGCTCCTAGAGCTACTGAACATTTTGTAGCTTTGTTAGAAAAGCTAATTAAAAGGGCTGGCTATAGAACTGATTCACCGCCTTGGGCTATATTTGCAGTTTCTGAGGAAAAATTCAAGGAGTATAGAATAGCTTGGCAGGAGATAGCCAAATATATTGAGGCAACACACCTACCCGTTACTATTAATATTAGCATGTGTGGCACTATGAAACAAAAACTTCTCATACCTATAAAAACAGTTTACTTCATAGTTGAAGAAGACCCCCTGAGGGCTTTGAAGATGCTCATATACATGAACACAGATCTTGCTAGAGGTATGATCAAGATGTGGGCTTGGACAGCTCGTGGAGGATATTATAGGCATTTATCATATAACATAGGTATGTTACCTTTGCCAAGAGATCTTGTGGATAATAAGCTGTGGGGCTTTCTAGAGGATCTATTAAAGCAGCAGAAAGAGAACATAGATCTCAATGAAATAGCTAAAAACACATCAAAGACAGATATGGAGAAAGAGCTGATGCAGAGCCTCGGGCTAGATGAGGAAGAGTATAGAGAGCTAGTTGAATACGGAAAATGGCTTAACGAGCTCGGAAAAGCCCCAGAAACAGAGGAAGAGACTATGGAGGAAGAATACGTAGAGGACTAACCTCCTCCCCGCCTTAAAGGGCGAGGCTTTCAGTTGTAATTAGAATTCAGAAGCTTTCACACCCACAGCTATGGGTGGGGATGCGAGCTTCGGGTATGTTTCAAAGGCCCATCTCCACGCCGTCCTCTGCGGAATTCCTTTTTTCATAAGCTCCTTATAGATCTTCCTTGCATCGACACCGGATCTATACATCTTAAGTCCTTTTTCAAAGATTTCATGCCTCTTCTCAGCCCTCTCAGACATGATCTCCTGCAGTTTTCTCTTTATAGCCCTCATACGCATCCTCTGGTATCTATCAAAAACGAGTAGATAAAGACGATATATATGCTGAGGTATATTCTAATCCACAGACAGTTGAAAAACTCAAAACATTGATCTATGAGGGAAGGATAGCTCTAGAGATCAAGAGATGTCCTATTCATCTGCCAATAAAGATCTATTATTATGATATAGATCTAGATAAGATTAAAGATAAAGAGAAAATTAAAGAATTATTCAAATTAAATATTGAGATCGCATTATACAAAGCTTTAACAGACTTTCTCGAGGATTTTATGACTAGCAACATTGAATCAGCTATTTAACACAAAAAGCTTCAATTTATTTACAAATGTTTTTCGAGAGATCTTTTCTCATCGGATCCTTCTCAGGTGCTACACATGAAAACATTTTTGATCCCTCTCCAGTAGCATCGTCTATTGAAACAAGATCTTCTCTCTTCTTATTTTATTAAGCTTTTTACACATCTCCTTATCTAGGTTTAATATTTTCCTCTTTTAGTCATAGGAATCGCTCCAGGCATAGTGTATGAGAACATTTGTTAACAAATTTGTTAACAAAAGTTACAGGTACCGTACCTAAGAAAGATCTTTATAAACATATACGTGCTTAAATAAGATTTAGAAAAGATCTTGTATATAATTAAAAATTTAAAAAAGTTATAAGAAGAGATAGCGTAAATTTTCTCTTTATAGCTTATCTCTCGTCCCGAAAAGAAAGATCAAAATGTATTCAGGTGTAGCACCTGATGAAGATCTGATGATAGAAGATCTTCTCCCAGATAAAAAGATAAACCTTAGTGAAATAAGTAAAGTAGATGCACTCTTTTTTTGTAGACAAATTTGTCTACAAATATTTATCTATTATGTATACGGAGCTTAGTTTTGAGAGATTCTCATAATATTTAAAAATAAATAAATTTTCATTCTGTTATGTCACCGGAGGTTAAATATTTTGTCCTCACGCTCGGCATCAGAGCTTTATTCATATATAGAAAGATCATCTGCTGCAACAATGGCTATTTACTTAGGCTTGTTACTTGTACATTATTATTATGACGTTGAAGGAATTGAAGAGAGAGTTCTGTCAATATTACTTGATGCCGGCTTAGGTCCTCAAGAACTTAAAGAGGCTCAAGAAGCTTTGAAGATTCTCGTTGATCTTATGAGGGCGCATCCATCAAAAAGATCTTGGGCTGAATCTTTGGAGGAGAGCTACTACAATAAGTTTAAAGACGCTCTATATATATATGTGAAGAAAGATGCTAATCTATATGATGTTAAAAGAATTGTCGATATATTACTTGAATTGAGAAGAGTAAAAGCTTACACTTTGACGAAAAAAGGATCATTTAGTGTAGTTCTATTTCCTTCTGATGTCGAAGTTAAAGATGAGGATGTAATTATCAAACGTTATAATTTATCCTTAAAAAAGCTTAAAGAAATAGGATTTCATATACCGGTGGGGAAAGAAGGCTCATATATAATTGTTCCAGCGCCATATTTAGATATGGATATTTTCAAATTATTTGAAGCTCCTAAAAAAGTTGAAGTTAAAGAAGTCGAGGAGACTAAGATATCTATATCTTTTAAGCCTTCGAGAGAAGTATTAGAGGGTATTGTTGCTGAGGCTTTGAGAAATCTAGGATTCATTGCACAGACAAATGTTAAGTTGCCTGCTAAAGGCGGAGATATAGAGACTGATGTATGGGCTGTCAAAAATATCAGAGGAGCTCAATTCAGAGTTTATGTATCATGTAAAAATTGGGATAAAGATGTTGATAGACAAGTTGTTGATCAAGAGTTTGGAAGAGTTTTACAACTATATCAATTACCACATCTAAGAATATTAGTTGTCAAAAGTCTTACAGAACCTGCTAAAAAAGCTGCTTTTGATGATGGATTTTTTGTTATAGAATTAGGTGAGAAAGCTAATATAGAAAATGCTCAAGAGATATACGAAGTCGTTTACAACAAACTTAAAGATATATTCATTGGAATAACACCAGAGAAAGTGTTAAAAGCTGTCGAAAGACTTAAAGAAGCCATGAGATATCTTGAAGAGATCATATGACTTATCGAGACTAACAAAAAATCTTTCACAGAATCTTGGGTAATGATAGAGTGAGAACATAATATTCGTGATGGATCCTTTTCATCGGATCCTTATCAGGTGTAGCACCTGAAACATTTGTTAACAAATTTGTTAACAAACTTTTACGATATAGCATCTGAGAAAGATCTTTATGAACACGCCCGTGTGTTTTGTTAAAGAGTTTTTACATGTAATCCTTACAATCTTAACATTATGTGAATATAAAATAAATAATAGAAAACTTATCATGGCCAAAAGTCTTTAAACTCTCAGATAACTTTCAATTTATTTTATAGACAAAAAATTCGGTAAGATCTTGTCTGTGAACAAAATCGCAGGACAAGTTAGATGGTAGACAAATTACTTTGTCTGCAATTTGTTTTTGTCATAAAGAAGAGATCAAAATATTTTTATGATAGATCAGTTTGTAAACAAATTTGTTAACAAAAATTACAGGTACAGTACCTGAACATGATCCGATGAAAAAATCCGTCATAGAACGTTTGTAGACAGATTTATCTATAAAAGGATCATTATTTTTCTGCTATTATTAGAATCAAACTATGTCATGTCCATAATAATCTCACATTTCTATCATCACCTGAGGTTTGAAAAATCTTTAAGATTATATTATTAAGATATTTTTAGCTTAGTAACTGTTTTTATAAAGTGTTATAAGCATAATGTTTAAGAAGATACTTTTAATTCATAAATTGCAGATTAAGAAGAAAAATCAACAGGATCTTGCTAACACAGATATGGATCAAAAAAGGATCTTTTTACAACAATCTTTGGCAGATAAAGTAAATAAAGAATCCGGAATTCTAAGGTTATAAAGCTATCATATCTCTGATCCGATATAAAAACACAATAATAATTTCATACGGGATCTTGGTTATAACAATTAAGATATTCAAGAATCAAACCTTCAAGAAGAGGTTCTTATATTCTCCTTTCTAACCTCGTAAGGGCTAGCGCTTGTATAGATCTTTAAATGCATCTTTGGCAACGTTATGCCCTTCGGAACAATGACATCGATACCAATTTCCCGCAGAGAAACCATTCTTTCAACATGAGAAACAGGGATCAAAGCCTTCTGAGTGCCACCTCCATATAGACCATGGCCTCCGATTATGAAATCTCCTTTTGACATAGACATAGCTAATCTCTTTGCCATAGACTCTATATCGCTGAGAAACCTCTTTGAAAAACCAGCTTTTCGCAAGTGGCCACGCAAACCTTCAACAACGAGAGGAAGTATTTCTTTCACTAAGGCGATCTGAAAGAACAGTTCTAGAAAACTTTCTGCTCCAATACTATGGATCCTCATAACACCATCATAGATCCATCTACTAACAATATCGCTAAAGACCTTTCGGCCCTTTTCAAACTCTTTTTCCGTGACCCCCTCGATCAGACTCTCAAGATCTTTTAAAGAAAGATCTACGTGTTGATTCAATTCGTAAAAGCCTCTTTTAATCTTTTTCACTATACCTCGTTTAACAAGACGTGTCAGAGCGTCATGGACGCGACGCTGATACCTTTGTTTGTCTAAGCCAAAGTATGGTATTATCTCGCCGGGCGTAAATTTATCTGCAACATGTAGTGCATAGTAGAGAATTAGTAATTGTAAGTACCCGAAGTTTCCTCGGCCATTATTTTTGACGTTACCAATAATAAATTCCTTGACCTTTAAAGAATCATTTATCGGATCTTTTTTGAAGAAATTATTAGACATAAATTTTGATCCTTGCTACATATTGGCTATTCAATCATGATCTTTAGCCTGAAATATAGATTTAGACTCTCGAGGGATCTCCATAAATATTCTTACTTTGACGCCTTTCTCGTAGAGAGTTCTCCACAAGTAATTTCGATTCATAGGAAGATTGATCAAATATCTATCTCCTGATCTTTTCTTACCTAAGCTCGATTTCGTGATTTTGAGTTCTCCGACATCGATCAAGCCTTGATCCAACATTTTTAATACCGTTCTCTCACCGTTAGGTTATATATTGCGTCACCTATTAGTTAAATATTGGTGCTGACAATGGTAAACGAGAGAGTTATAGATCCAGTAGAAATTTTGAGAATACTAGATCGATCGTCAGCCAGAACTGTCAGCCTATCATATATAGCTAAACATTTCGGTGTTAAAAAACAGAGTGTTCATAAACATATGAAGAGACTTTTTGAAAAAGGTTTTGTGATAAAAGATGAGAGAGGTCGTTATATATTAACTGAGAAAGGTAAGGCATATTTAGAACATAGCGTGATAGTTAATAAAATGATTGATGAATATATTAAAAAATTAAAAGAAGATCTGGGATTCACGAAAGATGATGCGAAAAAATTATTTGAAGACAAATATATAAAAAGCCTGATGACACACTCTAGTTTTATATTTTATTTATTATCGCTTATAGAATTGATCCTTGGCAAAATATATAATATATCTTTAAAGATCAGTGAGAGAAATAAAGATAAAATAGCTGAGACTTTATTTGAAGGATGGAGTAGTGACGTAATAGAGACTGCTAAAAAGTTATTTGTCTTCTTAAT
>Ga0080005_130015_pt1 | contig 10298 bp, 9 predicted proteins | sample JossMetagenome_2_FD_69208 | JGI IMG/M metagenome (GOLD analysis project Ga0080005, IMG submission 69208) | Hot spring sediment microbial communities from Joseph's Coat, Yellowstone National Park, USA - JC3_ASED (SPADES assembly) (version 2) | ecosystem: Environmental > Aquatic > Thermal springs >... | reverse complement strand
AGGAACAATAGATAGAAATAGCCTTAGGATTCTGTATTCAAATGCATACTGCTTTGTATTACCCTCCTTGGCGGAAGCATTTCCGATGGTTCTACTAGAAGCAATGGCTTCGGGAACACCCCCAGTGGGCTCTACAGCTGGGGGAATACCGGACATTATCGTCGATGGTGTAAACGGCTTACTGTTCAGAAGAGGAGATTGGAGGGATTTAGCAGAGAAGATATTATTAATAATTCAAGATAGGGAGCTTAGAGATAAATTGGCTTTGAATTCTAGGAAAATCGTTGAAGAAGTCTATAGTTGGTATTCAATCGCGTTAAGAATAAAAAGATATTATGAGGTGTTAATACATGCCTAAAGAACTATTTAATGAAAAATACTTTAAAGAGCACGGCCACGGTTCATCATATTCTGAGGAGTATTGGAGAGGGTCTTTACGAATACTCAAATGGTTTAAGCATAGGTTCAAAATCATTTCATATGAAATATCTAAAGCCAAAGTTGTTGTAGACCTTGGTTGCGGACTTGCTCATTCATCACACGTTATTAGAGCAATGAACTCCCAAGCTTTTATAATTGCGATTGACATATCTGATGTCGCATTGAGAAGAGCAAAAGAACTTTATGGGAATGATGATATGCTTCAATTTATTGTTGGTGATGCCTGTTGCATTCCATTAAGGAGCAATTCAGTTGATGTTATTGTGAGTATGGAACTTTATGAACATCTGGAGTGCCCACTTAGTATGCTAAGCGAAGTTCATAGAGTTTGTAGAGATAAAGGAGTAACATTAATAGCTACGCCTAATGCAAGATCTCTTTCCGCAATTATACGCAAAGATAAATGGGTGGAATTAAGGGATGATACACACGTTAGTTTAACAACACCTGAGCAATTAAGGAAAAACCTTGTCAAAGTCGGATTTAACAATATAAATTGCTTCACCCATGGATTTCCTCTTCTAAATATCATCGGAAGAATGTTAAACAAATTAATTAAGGCACCCCTAGGATTAGGCGCTGAAATAATCTGCATCGCAATAAAGGGTGAATCAAGAGAAAGTTTTTCATAGTGGTGAAATTTAGAAGAGAAATGTGTGGCTCAATGATAAACCAACATGTTAATTGAGATGGAGCATACCGGAAAATAGACTTGAAAGTTTTAAAAATGACCCTAAAGATCATGCATATAGCCCCCCTTCTTTCATGGGGGTGTAGGCACAGTTGCTTACAACTTAACCAAGGGCTTCATTAAAATGGATGTTGAAGTGATTCTAACATCACCTACTACCCCACCAACAGACCTTCTTAGGCTTGGCATCACACATTATGGTTTGAAAAAGCCTTTGTTCAGAGACCCCTTCTACGCAGTAGAGTTTTACACCTTAAACAATGGAATCATTAAGGATTTGATAGATCATGAGAAGCCCGATATCATAATTACTCACGGTCCTTTAGCTATTATCGCTAAGGCTATACGCGAAGTTCCAATAGTTTCTGTTGTTCACGGTACTTACACTAATGAGGTTAAGTGGATGTGGGACCACCCCATCTTCGGCGTTGAGCGAGTCAAATACATTTCGGGCATATATGCGACACACAAGTTAGACATGACATTGTATAGACTATTTACGAGGCTAGGTAATGCTTACCTCGTAGCAGTGTCTAGGAACACTAGGGGAGAGCTTATTGAGGCTGGAGCCCTACTAAACAAGGTTTTCTCCGTGCTTAATGGCGTTGATAAGGAGGTTTTCAAGCCCGTGAATAAGGACTATGCGAAAACGCTAGTTGAAGAAATATTTAAGGCTAGGTTAAAAGGCAAGGTGTTGCTGCATGTGAATCCAGGGCCAAGTAAAGGCACTCACATTCTCATAAAGGCCGCTACCATGCTAAGGAAGATCTACGGAGATAGCTTCACATTACTAATAGCTGGGAGGCTGGGGCCAAAAACCTATAGAGAGTATGTAGAGGATATGGTAAGGGGTTTGAAGCTGGAGGAGAACGTGAAGATGCTCGGATACGTGGAAAATAAGCTACTACCACTGCTCTATAACACGGCTGATGTAACCATTGTACCCTCATTCTCTGAGGGAGCCCCCTTTAGTAATACCAGAATCCTTAGCCTGTGGAACACCGGTAATAGCAACGAATGTTGGTGGTAATCCAGAATACCTTGCTATGGTACATTTAAGTGATTTATTGATTGAATTGAATAAATATGATTTCTCCGAAGAACTATACACCAAACTTACTCTAACATTGGAGAAGAAGTATGATATAAATGTTTTCATAATTCCTTCATGGAATGATGTTGTACAAAGACTTCTGAATCAGATTAAGTTAATTTTAAGGTGAAGCTCTAAATTGACCTTGGTAAGTGTGATTATACCTACACGTAATAGACCTCCCATGCTATTAAGAGCTTTATATTCCGTACTATCTCAAGGAATTCGTGACATAGAGATAATTGACATAGAGATAATTATTGTTGATAATAGTGACGATGATTATAGATTATTAAATTATAAAGTAGTAAAGGCAGTTAAAGAAAATGCTGCTATTGCGATCAGGTATACTTATCTCCCTCCAACATCACCATCCAAAGCAAGGAATTTAGGTATTCGCATTAGCTCAGGTGAATATGTGGCGCTCTTAGATGATGACGATTATTGGCTTTCCAGTAAACTTTCCATTCAACTTAAATTAGCGAAGAAGTATAACTTCATGGCGACGGGTTATATATTAATGCTTGATGAATTTAATAGAAGAAAAATTCTGGACAATAAAATACCTAAGATCTCCAACCCGCATAAAGATATCTTAAAGGCAAATTTTATAGCTACATCTACCGTTTTTATAGAAAAGGATATGTTGCTGAAAGCGAAGTGTTTTAATGAAGAGCTTTATAATCTTGAGGACTGGGATTGCTGGATACGATTATTAAAACTTCCTGACATAAACTTCCATTTGATTCCTACCCCATTAGCAGTGATTTCGCGGTATTCTTCATTCTCAACGGGTAAATCTAGAGAGCTAAGTAAATCCATACTAAAATTCTTAGGGTATCATTTTAGAGAATTAGACAGAACTACAACGTTTTGGCTTCTTCTTCAGGCTTATGAACACCTAATTGTTAGAGGATATCGTAACAAAGACCTTGAGAAGCTCATACATAGCCTAAAGCCTCAATCCTTTTTGTTAGGAGCCAAATATGCTGTACATAGAGCTTTCTTCATCCAAGATTCGCGATTATTAAAACTTCTTTGGTTAATAAATGATCGTTCTTATGGATTTATTAAGCGAATTATTTCATTGATAATTTAATGTAGAGGGTAGATATGCAAAATATAGTTATTGTAAATCTTTTTAATGGTGCAGACGGTGGAGTTAGGATAACACTACATGTCGCAAACATATTGGCTGAAAGAGAATATAAAGTAAGGCTTGTCGCTTTATCAGGGCTTCCTATTGATACTCTGGATAGAATACATGGTACAAATCTTGCCAAGTATTTATGGAAGAACCTTTACGTAAAATATTTGCTTGATTATCAACAGTCAAAATATTTACTAAGATTCCGCTTATACGTATATCAGCGCTACATCAAGATGCTTAAAGAGGTCATAGCAACATATGATCCTGACATTATTGTATTATTTGATGACATACCTCCCATCGAATGGGATTCAGTGAAAGCGAGAGTACTACTCTATTCTCATTTCCCTTATGCAGCAAGACTTTTATTCAACATATATGATTATATGGATGTCGATCGTGCTAAACCCTTTAGTATATTAAGAGAAAGAGTTTTTAGAAAATTTTTACTACATAAGTATTTCTTTGTTGGAAATATTAAAGATTTGAAAAAGGATATAGAAGTTATAGCGAACTCTACCATTACTTCGATATTCATTAAGAAAGTATGGAATGTTGATAGCAAGATTTTATTTCCATTTATAGCAGCACCACAATCTGTTTCCCTAAAGAAACCTCTATCAGCTGACCTAAGATCTAATATTATAGTTTCGCTAGGCGTTATTGCACCAGGTAAACGCTTTGGCGAATTAATAGACGCGTTTAATAAAGTAATGCAAAGAATAAAAAACATCAGACTAGTGATAATGGGATCACTTGTTGATAAAAACTATTATAAATATTTACTTAGAAAAATCAAAAGGATTGGATTAGAAAATATTTTTATAATTACTGATGTAGACGAGGAAAAGAAGTGGGAGATCCTACTTAGAGCTAAGATGTATGTTCACATGAAGCGATTTGAGCCTTTTGGTATAGCAGTAGCTGAAGCGATGTATGCTGGAGCTATACCAATTGTATATAAGGGCTATACAAGTGGTCCTTGGATAGATATAGTAGATAAAGGTAAATATGGCATGGCCTTTAGGACGATAGAAGAGCTCGTAGAAGCTATATATAGTGTAGCAACTTTGGATAAAAATCAACTTGGAGAACTGCAAGAGAAGGTTTTTGAAAAAGCCCATAATTTTTCTTTAGAAGTTTTCAAAGCAAAATTTATTCAGCTCGTGGAAGGTGGAAATAAATGACTATGGAGAAATTCTCATCTTCTGCATGTATATGGAGCACTATAGGAATCTTGACGTTGCTAGTAATAGTTACCTTACTAACTAAAAGCTTTGCATTCTATATATTAACTTCTATAGTGTTGGCTTTCAGCATAGTTATTCCATCACTAACTAATAATAAAACTAAACTAATGATAGTGTTAATGGTGATTGCTTTTATTCAAACAATACTTGTGAGCATGGTCACGCAAAACTCAGCTTACCTAGTGTGGGATTTAAAAGCACAGGATAACGTGGCTTCATATATAGTCCGAGAAGGGTATATACCAAGACCTCTAGGTGGTATTTACAGACCTGAATACGTGAGCTATCCTGCCGGCTACATAGTATGGGCTGTCTTAAGTGAGATCACATCTATTCCGACCAACTTGCTGATGGTTTCACCCATTCTTACATACGCCCTTTACATAGTATTCCTATGGGTAACACTCAACATATTAAACGATGTGAATAAAGAATATCGTCCGCTGGTTATAGCTCTATTAGGTTCTGCTTTCATTGTGTTATATAAGCTACCAAATATTTTCATTTATCAAAATTATGGTAGAGTATTATTATTAACCTCTACATATTTGCTGTATAAGACATTACTAGGTAAAAAATTAAAAGCAGAGGCCTTGCTGGTAATTCTCATTTTTATAGCAACTCTAGTGTTCTCTCATTCCGAGTCCTCGATAGCATACCTAGTCATAGCAACAGGTCTTCTTGCCGATGCGTTTGAAAAGCGGAGAAGCATATCTAATACTATATTTATCATTTTTATATTAACCATTACCGTCTTTGCTCTTTATCATTTCTGGGGCGTCTCGTACTTCGCTACAACATTGATAGGCATGCTCAAAAACACTCTTACATACTTGCTTAGTAGCCCTGGGGAGGTAGTAACGACGGGATTTACTAAGTATACCCCAATAGACTATACCCCAATAGAGCTCGTGTTTTTTGGTTCGTCTTTAGTCCTAGTGGCTCTAACAGCGTTGACGCTTTTCCTACTTGGAGTATTAATGTACCTGAGATACAAGAAGCTGGTGTTGTATTTAGGTTCTTTAACATTGGTGGGCTCTGCTTTTCTTCTGTTATTCTGGTTCTCACCATACAAAAGCGATATAGCATTTAAATTCATTACCGCGCTAAGCACTGTGATTGCATTATCATTTATTGAGCTAAGTAATGAAGCGAAACATCCTTCTAATCACTCCAGTAAACGTCTCAGAGAACTTAAAGATGTTTTGATAATATGTGTCGCCATTATAATTGTAGCAGGGTTCTCTGAATACTCGTATCGAGGAGAATTTTCAAGTAATAGTCCAGCATACTACAATTTTGCACTTCACCTAGAGTCTTCCGGGTTATCAAAATTTCTCACCAACACACAAGGACGTTACGTAATAATCGATTCTCCCTCGCTCCCATACTTTTTTATAAAGGATTATATAGACCCCCGATTTGGCATTCCCTACAGCGTGGTGGCAGTTGAACCTGAGGTAACCTACTATAATTTTCGTCTAATAAATGGATTAATGATGCCCCGATTCATACTTATTTTGCAAAAAGCTTCCTTGGTAAATACGAGCATACTGCCATATGGAGAAGTGATTATAGGAGAGTCGGAGTCGTTAATGAGGTTTGAAAGAGCTAGCGTAGTGTATACTACTGGTATAGTAAGTATAGGCGAGGTTGTAGGGTAATATGCAATATGTAGTTAGTTGAATTTCTAAAGAGGTGAGAAATTTGCTGCAAGATGTTTATGTGTTGTTCCACGGTTTCGGAAACGTCAGAGATTTTGCTATTTTTAAGGGTACGATCAGGGTTTTAAGAAGGTTGTCCCCGGTGTGGTTGTCCCCATGATAGACCCTAAGCCGTTCCAAACACCAGTTGAGTGCTACCATATAATACCTCAATTTGGGGTCAGATGTATATGAAGGTTCTAGCACTGGCTCATGGTTTAGGATTTGGCGGAGCTCAAATGTCTACATTAGAGTTTCTTGAGAGCTTCAAGGGAAAGCTCGACCTGAGCCTCATGGTTTGTAGAGAGGCTAATGAAAACTTTGCCTCTACCGTAGCCTCTATGGGAATAGAGGTATATTACGCTCCCTGTAGGATTATAGGGGGATACCCGATAATGGATATAGGTAATGTCAAAACTCTTCTTGGATGGGCAGATATAGTCTGGGTTACTGATATTGAATACCTGTCTGCACCAAGCATTAAACAAGTTAGAAAAGTCTCTATGGTTGTTCACCTCCATTCATACGCACTGATTTGCCCGTGGTGGGGGGCTCTATATGGCTTTAGGGAGCCTTGTTTGAAAAAGTGCTCTGTTTCGAGGATTATTAGGTGTAAGCAGGGAATAAATCTTGAGTTAGAAAAGATAGGCTTGTTTAGTAATGCTAGGGCAAGGCTTTATTGGTTGCTAGACTTTGCTAAAGGCCCCTATGATTATTATAGGTGGTCCAAACTTATGAGAGATGTGGTAGAGTCTATTGACGGATTTGTATCTGTCTCCAAAGCTCTGTGGAGCATTCATGTTAGCCACATACCCAGTCTCAGTAATTATCCTTTTAGCATTGTATACAACCCTGTTACCGAGCCTTTGAGACACGTTAAACCAGCCCCTCATGAGCCTTATGGCGACTATATCTTTTACGCTTCTGGGTCTAACCCTGATAAAGGTCCTCATCTACTTTTAGAGGCTTGGCCGACAATCTCTAAAGAGTTTAAGGATTTGAAGCTATATATTGTAGGTTGCAAGAATTCTTGGGTTGAGAGAATGGCTAAGAAAATGAATTCAAAGAATATTATATTTTTTGAAAGGCTTCCTTCAGATGAATATTATAATATTATGTATAGAGCTAAAGTTGCTGTCATGCCCTCTATATGGCCAGAGCCTTTTGGTAGAATACCTGTTGAGGCTAATAGGCTTGGTGTTCCTGCCGTTGTCAGTTCTGCTGGTGGTTTGCCCGAGACTATTGTTGATGGTGTCACAGGCTATGTATTTAAGGCTGGCGATGCTGATGATCTTGCTGAGAAAATTATGAAAGTCTTAGAGAAGGATTTTGATAGAGATACTGTGATGAAACATAGTTTTAAGAGAATTAATCCTCAAAAAGAGGTTGAGAAATTAATAAGATTTTTCGAGAAAGTGATACAAAGATGAACAGGTCTAAAAGCTACTTGTTTGAAGGCTTTACATATTACTTAAAGTCTTTTCTCTTCGTGAGGCCTAGGATGAGGATTATAAAGAGATTAATCAGAAGTATTTTGAAGAGATATTATGAATTTAGAACTTGGAATGTATTTCTGGTTTCTAATCGTGAGATAGGAGTATTACTTGTACATGGATCAAGATACTATATATATGCTTATGAATATGAGAAAAATGTTGTTAGACTTCTCAAGTGCTTATTTAAAATCTGTAAAAATAAAACATGTCTCTTCATTGATGTTGGTGCTTATATTGGTTTCTACAGTGTTTTAGCTACTGGATATGGTTGGAGAGCGATTGCTTTTGAGCCTAATCCACTTAATTTAATTCTTCTGAGATATAACATAGATCTTCATGATATTAATGATAAAGTTGTTACTATAGATAAAGCTGCCGGCTCTGTACAAGGTAGTGCTATATTTACTTTATCTTATAGTCCTTCTGAAAGTTCTTTTACGAAATATCTGAGAAACGAGTTGAAGCTTTTTAATATTGTTGTCGAGGTCACGAGTATAGACTCTGTTGTTGAGAGCTTGAATATTAAAGATGATTCTATCATTATTATAAAGATTGATGTAGAAGGTTTCGGACTTGATGTTGTTAAAGGCGCTATAAAAACTATTGAAAGAGTTAGACCGTTTATCGTGTTTGAGGTTCACAGAACATTTGATGAGCAGGATGAGATCAATGTATTGAAAATGTTAAAGATGCTAGGATATGATCTCAAGATTATAGAGCCTAGATCTGAAAGAAATTTCATTATATATTTATATCCAAAAGAAAAGAGGTGTCTATGCAGTGGGCAGACGTGATCCTTATATAGGTGTCATAGGGCTTGGTTATGTAGGTTTGGCATATGCTATAGCGTTCTCTCTCTATGGATTTAAAGTTTTTGGCGTTGACATAGATAGCGAAAGAATTAGAGCTATAAAAACTGGTTTGGTCGAAGATTTTCCTAGAGAGGTCGTGTCAAAAGCCTTGGAAGAATCATTGGTAGTGTCTTATGATTATGATATTTTAAAAGATGCTGACATAGTGTTTATAGCTGTGGATACTCCTACAAACCCTGATGCTTCTCAAGATCTGTCTCAAATTTTATCTGCTTTAAAAAGCTTAGCTGAGGTTTGGAAAGATCTTAAGTATAGTTATCGAGTGATTGTGTTTAAATCTACGGTTCTGCCAGGGACTACGCGAAGACTGGCTGATTATGCTAGAGAGATCTTGAGACTTCCCGTACCAGATCGTGTGGGCATTGTTTATAATCCTGAGTTTTTAAGATCTGATAAAGCTCTCGAGGATGTGCTCAGACCATTCAGAGTTGTTGTAGGTGGTATTGATGACAAATCCTCCAATTATGTTGTTGAGTTATTTAGAGAATTTTATCATAGAGTAGGTCTCGACGTCCCAATATTTGTTGTATCGCCTGAGGAAGCTGAGCTGATCAAATATGCTTCAAACATATTCTTAGCATTAAAAACTTTATATGGCAACATCATTGGATTAGTTTGTAAAGAGATCGAGAATTGTGACGCCTGGAAGGTTATGGAGATAGCAGGTCTAGATCCTAGGATTGGAAGAAGTCATATAATGCCTGGAATGCCATACGGCGGACCATGTCTCGTGAAAGACGTCTTGGCTTTTGCTCATTTCGTAGAAAAGAAAACAGGCATTAAATTCATAAGATATATACATGAACATAACGAGATGTTGATAGATAGAATAGTTGAAGAGATAGAGTATATGCTTGGAGAGCTTCAAAATAAAAAGATAGCAGTTCTAGGCATAGCTTATAAACCAGGATCTTCAAATATAAAGGATTCACAATCTATACAATTGATCATGAGACTCTTATCTAAAGGAGCAGAGGTGTATATACATGATGTTGATAGCGAAGCACTTAATAAAGCTAAAAATCTTCTCAAAAATGTTAACATGATATACAGCTATGAACAATTAAAAGATGTAGACATAGCTATAGTAACGGTTAAATATAATGAATACATTAGACTTGCCCAACAACCATATGCCAACACATTACTCATAGATCTTACAGGAGCCTTAGAAGATAACGATAAAATATATAGATTCTACGCGACCTCCGTCAAAAAAGTAAAGAACATAAAAAACTTAAAATAAATAACAAAAGATTCTAAACCTATAAACCTATTTCATCAAACAAAAAACAGAGATATAGACCTAAAATTTTGAATATCCTCAGTACCCAAAGAAATTTCGCTATGCCACCTTATAGAAATCCATTAAGAGAGTAAACACAGAGGCAAAAACGTGGATACATAATCCTCTTCCTATATCAGATAGATAAAATCTTTCGACAACAAAGCAATCTCCAGGCTTATAACCAAACGCACATCTGCCTCTGACCTCTTTCACACATATTTTCACTCTATAACTTAACTACCCACACCCAAAGAATATAACTTTATGTTCTAATTAATATAATAATATAAATAATAGATTTTCGATATTTAATA
>Ga0080005_126720_pt1 | contig 10302 bp, 5 predicted proteins | sample JossMetagenome_2_FD_69208 | JGI IMG/M metagenome (GOLD analysis project Ga0080005, IMG submission 69208) | Hot spring sediment microbial communities from Joseph's Coat, Yellowstone National Park, USA - JC3_ASED (SPADES assembly) (version 2) | ecosystem: Environmental > Aquatic > Thermal springs >... | reverse complement strand
CAACTGAGCGCTGAGCGTATGGACTCATACGCGTAGGTCGAGACCACGGCGCTCACCACTTCGCTCATCGCGTACCCCTTCACGTCAGGGAAGCCGAGGAGGTCCTCCATCATGGCGTCAAGCGCGTCCAGGAGCCCTGGCCTGAGGGCCATGATGACCCTCTCGTTGAGCCTGCAGAGGTCGTCAAGGTCGTCGCAGAGCGTCGGCGATCCCTCAGCCCCCTCGTCCTCGTCACTCCACCTCAACTCGGGGCCCATGAGGGGCCCCCTTGCGGCGTTAAAATGCTGACACCGGACGCATGTTAGAAAGGAATCAGCGGGGTCCGCGCGGCCCCTCAAGGCAACCCCTTAAGCCCTGAGGGCCGAGGCCCCAAGGAGGGAGGGCTTGGCGATTCCTGAGGGGCCCAGGGAGGCCCAGGACGGGGCGACGGGGGAAGGGCGCGGAGGCGAAGACCATAGCCAGGCCCTCTCCCTGGCCTTCCTCCTCGCGTTCTCCCTCACGCTCGTGGCCTTCATGCCGGTCATATGGCCGTCGCCCATTCAGCGCCTCTTAGGCCGCCCCCTTGCGCAGTACGTGATCTGGCTGAGGTGTGGGGGCCTCAACGTTGGCCTTGACGTCTTCGGCTCGCTGGTCCCTATGACAGCCGCTGCCCTGCTGGCCGTTGCCCTGAGGGCGAGGGGCCTTAGGGCCCTCTTACCTTTCGCCGCGAGGGGCATAAGCGTCGCCAGGCTCCTGGCCTACGCTGCCGTTGCCCTCCTTGCCATAGGCGCCATGCTCCCGCTGGTTTTGCCGTCAGCCGCCCTCCTGGCAGTCAGGGGCTCAGCAGCAATAGCGGCCGTCCTGGCCCTCTGCCTCGTCTACTCGGTGCCCCTCGTGGCCGCGATGCAGGTCATGAGGCCGAGGGGCCAGCCGCTTCACTCGCTAGCGGAGAGGGCAGGGCCCTGGCTGGCCGCGGAGGCCTACGTCACGGCCCTGGCCCTCTCGCTACTCGCTGACACCTTCGCCGTAGTGTTGTCCTGCGTAACCGAGCTCAGGGGCCTCCTTCCCTGGCCGGCCTACCTGGTGTACGGAGGCTGTGGGCTGACCGACGGCCTGGTGGTGACGCCAGCAGGGGTCGCGGTGGCTAGCCTGGCAGCCGTGGGCCTCTTTAGGCTAGTGGCAAGGAGGACGCGGCCCATTAGGGCCTAGTGGACATCATAGGAGGGTTCCCGCTGAGGTTATTGAAAAGGCCTGAACCCTAGCGCTACATTTCACGTTTAGCTGAAAGTCTTTTTAAAACCCCTAGGTCTCATAATATTACATGGCGCACCTTATGAGCCAGGGGTCTCTTACGACAAGACACCTCGTCGAGGAATATCTTCCTCTAAGCAAAATTAACGAGAATTCCGAGAATGAGGCAGGATTTATACGCGTGCCTAAGATAAATAATTTACACCCCTATCTCGCCAGGAGGCCTACCTCCACTGCGAGAGCGCTCACGCTCGCATCCGTTCTACCAAGCCTTGCGAGTAAAGAGGAGTTTGAGCGGGCGCTCGGACTTGATAGAATTAGCTCTGTTCCCTTTAGACTGCTGTACTTGGTCAACCCGGATAGAGCTTACGTGAAGGAGCTCGTCAAGAAGTACACTGGTAGAGGCCCCGAGAACATTGTTGTCGTAGATCCAATGGCAGGCGGGGGCGCGATACCCCTGGAAGCACTACGGTTGGGCTTCCGCACAGTAGCCATGGATTACAACCCGGTAGCATACATAATATTAAAAGCAACGCTAGAATATCCAGCAAAATACGGTGTCAGACTATACGAGGATGCGAAGAAGGAGGCAGAAGCACTAATAGAATACGCTAAGAAGGAGCTATCTCAATACTACGCGGAAGATGCGAACGGCTATATAATGGCCAGGGGGTACAGGTGTCCCTATTGTGGAGGACTAATACCAATAGTACACAGTAATAGGCTAGATAAAGGGGAACCTAATAAAAGGAAACCTATTTACGTAAGGTTCGGCTTCAACAAGCAAGAAAAAAGCTTCACAGTGGAAATAACAAACACCGAGGAGGAGTTTAAGAGGCTCAGGTGTCCCTATTGTGGAACACCCTTGAATAAAGAAGTAGTTCTCGGTGACTGGGTTAAGAGGCATAAGGAGTTACTCAGAGTAGCTTTAAGTGGTGATGTCGAGAAGGCTAAGGAGAAGATACAAGAGTTGCTAGAAACCCATATAGTACTTATCAGGGAGACTCCAGAAGGTTTCAAACCAGCTGACGAGAAAGATAGACAAGTACTCATAAAAGCATACCTAGACCTTGCTGCACAGATAAAGGAGCTGAGGGAATACCTACCTAATGTACAGATACCGAAAGAAAATGACGTATTCACGCCTATCAGAGAGATCGGGATAGAGTACTGGTACGAACTCTTCAATCCAAGACAACTACTTATACTGCTTAAGCTTATGAAGTATGTTAAGGAACGTATAAAAACTCTAGTAGAGGAGCACGGCGAATACGGCTTTGCAGTGTCGTTATATTTGGCTTTGGGCATAAGCAAGTCCATAAACTTCAACAATATAGCAACGACCTGGGATGACTCCATGGCAACAATAAGGGACCTCGTAGATCATTACTCAAGAACCAGAGGTGTTGATCTTGGCCTTGAATATTGCGAAGCCGTGCCGGTTAATAAGAACTTAAGATGGGTTTTCGAGCCCCATGTAACATCTATTGGTCGTACTGCAGGTGGTATTTTACCAGTATTGAGGCTTCTTACTCAGTGGCTTGGAGGTCTTGGAGATAAAATATATGTACTATCTGGTGATGCAAGGAAGCTCTCATCTATATTGAAAGATATAGGTATCGACACGGTGGATGTAGTCAACGTAGATCCCCCCTATTTGGCTCAGCACTTTTATAGTGACCTCATGGAGTTCTATTGGCAAGTTCTCAGGATAATGCTTCAAACACCAATTGAGCATGGGTACCTGTTCAATCGAGACCCTTCGAAAGGTAGAGTAGAGCTCTATATTGAGGGCTGGTCGCCACTATTACCAGTGCTTCCAAGGGAGGAGGAGATCATAGCCAGAAAAGGCAAGGACAAAATAAGGGATCTCAGCGCCGGGTTGGAATTAGCTGATAAGATGAAGCACACCGGAAAGTGGTATGTCATTAGGATGTGGGAGTTCTTTAGTGAGACGTATAAGGTTCTCAGAGACGACGGTGTTCTAGTTGTTTGGTTCACGCACAGTGACCCAGCCGCATGGGAGGCCATAGTCTCATCGTTGTACGCGGCGGGCTTCACCCTCAGCAAGGCCTGGCCTATTTGGACTGAGATGGGGACAAGAAGGGTGGCATTATTGACATCAGCGTTCTTCACTTCATTGGCACTCGTGCTGAGAAAGGGTGATATGGCCGAGCGGGTAACCACTGGGTCGAGGACTATAGAAGATATATTGTACGACGAGAATGTCAAAGAAGCCATTAAGAGAGGCGTTCATGACGCCCTTATAAGTGCGCGCATGTCTGAGACTTCTGGGCCCGAGTTGTTCATCATGGGCCTTGCCGGTGGAATAGCGGGCGCCACGAGGATTTGGAACCCGATCATTGAGGAAGCTAGAGAAGGGCTCTCTAAGCAGAAGAGCATTACAGAGTACATTGAAGACGAAGCGCTCAGAAGCAAAATCAAGCTCAGGAGGGCCCTCGAGTTCTTCGACACCGTTCTCTACCCGGCTGCGACGTACTTGTCCCTCGAGGCCTTACTGGAGGACTACATGGAGGAGGTGGCTAAACTAGATGATAGGATGAAAAGGGATGTCCTCAACGTGGACAACAGCAGTAAGGCCTACCTACTGCTGTGGATAGCTACTAGGTATGCTGGGGAAAGGGAGCTAGCCTACGACTTCGTGGAGAAGGTCTTGCAGACCTTGAACGTGAATCGTCAGATCCTTACAAACTACTATGGGCTCGTAAAGCAAGAGAAGTCGAAGTCCTCAACATATAGGGTTCTATTTGGCGGCGAGGTCTACGACGCCGTTAAGGGCAGACTTGAAAGGCTCGCCGAGACGGCCGTGGGCCGCGCCATACAGGTGTTAAGGCTCATAGGGGAGCAACCCAAAGACGACGTCACCAGGGTTGCAAGGGCCTTGTCTTCCAAGATCCCCACAAGCAGGAGCGATATAGCAATGGCGTTATTCCTACTGAGAACCGCAAGTGAAGACGAGCTTGAACTTGTAAAACTCTCTAGGATATCAAAGGACTTCGCAGAAAACGTGCTCATAAAACTCTATCAGGGGGTGTAAGGCGTGGTGGTGAGGCTTAAGGACGCTGTGAGGCTAACCGACCTAGCAGATAAGGTATACAAGAACCTAGAGCCCGGGAAGTACGTTGGCAATCTTGCACCAAGCCTTGGACTGATCGTTCAAAGGGACCTTGGAATAGCAGATGTTGAGGTATCCGAAGAATTTCTGAACCCTGAGACTTTCCTCTTATTCACTTACTTTAGGGAACCTGTCAAAGAGGCGCTGAGAAGCATTAACGAAGCCCTTCAAGGAGGAGGTGAGAGCAGCGTCGTATTTTCATTGACTCACGCCATGGGCCTTGGAAAGACGCACTTTTTGACCATACTTTACCATCTCTATCTCAATGTCCCAGAGCGGTGGGAAAACATCAAAAAGGATTCAGCTCAAAAGCCAGGCCTCCAGGAGCTTGTGAAAACTCTGGAAGAAGTCAAATATAATGTAGACGTGGCAAAGAGGACCCTGTTGATCCCAATAGACTTAAAGTACCGGCCGATAAAGCTTACGCGCTATAAGGCGCTTTTTGAGTACCTCAAGCGCATTATTGAGAGAAAGGAATCATGGCTAAAACAAGCGAAGATCTCCGAGGAGGGGCTCGCGGAACTTAAAGACCTCTTAGGTAAACTAAGTGAAGAGGACCCCAGCAAAGAGGACCCCGTGCAGGCTGCAAACAAATTAGTTATGGTCCTCGATAAGCATAGCATAGGTTCACCCGTTTTGATCTTAGTTGACGAGCTATATGCGAGTGCTATTGAGGCGATTCTAGGAAAGTCTGAAGAAGAAGCTGATGACTTAATAAAAGTCCTATTATTTATATCCTCCCTCATAGACAACTTGGAAGGCAAGCAGCCAGCGGTATTGGTATACGCCTCGGCGCAGCAGGATATCCAGAGCTGGAACAATATAGAGGTGCTCGTCAAAGAGAACTGGCCTGAGTCACTAAGACTACTAAAAACTACCGTGGATCATTTCAAGAATAGGATGCAAAGGTTTTCCATGAAAAGTGTAGGAGAGGTAACAGAAGAGGAGGCCCTAGAAATAGTAAAGAAACGCATAGTAGAATTTGAAGCGCCTCTAGACAAGATTTTAGAAAAATTTAACGAAGTAAAAGAGGTTCTCGCTAACATAGTAGGGCAAGACATAGCTCGCGCATTTGTAGGGAAGCTCAAGACTACATATCCGTTTTCGCCTATCTATGAGGAGTTTGTGAGAAAGTTAGTAGTACCTGCCTATGGTGGGGACTTCTCTAACGCGCAACACCTACGTGACCTAATTAAGATAAGCTCGAGCGTTTTAGGAAGGGCAATTAATGACGAGGAGTCAACGCTTGTCAGCATAGCCCACATAGAGCACGACGACATTAAGCACGCCCTCCAGGAGGACGCGGCCAAGCTATGGTGGAGCAATATAATGACGTGGAATAACTACATTAATAACAGGTATCAGGACCCGAAAGAGAAAAAGGCGTTAACATACGCCGTCAGGTCTATCTATGTGAAGTCGGTAACGGATAATGTGCTTGACCTTCTTAATATGTTGCAGAAGCTAGAGATGCTAGACCGCGAGACTATTTTGAGGAGAGCGCTTCACCAAAGGGATCTTATTCTATCCCTGGCAGGAGTTGTTGAGACCTACGAGCTAGGTAAACTCCCTGGAATCCTAGACGAGTTAGAGAACGTTCCATACATACACGTAATTCACAGGGATGACGACCGTTACTATCTCACATCATTCATAAGCAACCCATTACAGATGATAGGTAATATAGTAAACGAGATACTCGAAGGACTTAGAGACCAGAAGGGAGAGCTGGATATAGAAAAAGCTGTTAAGTATTTAAGAGAAAAGTTGGGAGAATATAAGCTCGTTGGGCAGTTCAAGGAAAAAGCCCCATTAAACTTTGAGTTTATCAACCTAGAAGACTTCAACAACAACGGGTTTGTAAAATACATAAGTAACTCTGAGTTCACAGTCCTACTAATCTCACCACTTGAGATAGCAGAGAAAGTTCTCTTAGGAAAAGAAAAAACTGAGAATATTATAAATAAAATTAAACAATCGCTGGAGCAAAATAAAAATAACATAAATAATCTAAACATGTTCGCAGTAGTTGTGCCCATTGTCGAGAAGGAATCCCTGGAGAAAATCGTAAGGTCGCTCGCTAATATAGAGGCTTCCGAAAGAGCACTGAAAGCCTTCACTAACAGTGAGGTCCTTAAAACTTTTGCAAGTCAAGAAATAGAGCGTAGAAAAGACCTTAAAGATTACATGGTGATGAAAGGCTACACTGAAGAGCAAGTAAGGCAGATAGTCATCAATGCTATCACCACGCTCAAAAAAGGACTAGAAAGCGTTGCGCAACAGCTTACCTCAACAGCAGTGCAAGACTTTGTATCAGAATATGTTAGCTTATTTAAGAAAGTGATATCATACGACCCCGGCTCTGGATCCATTGTTGATAAAGACCTTGCCGTTAAGGCCGAGGGTGAGTCAAAAGACTTGGAAAAGGCTATTGCATCAGTTCATATATGGATAGCTAACGCTATTATGGCCAATCTAAATGTTAAAAGAGAACAAGACATTAGGGCGCAACTTGTGTCCTGGATCAAAGGAGAGTTCTTGAAAAATGAGGAGGTACAGAAAAAGCTACGCGAGGAAAAGAGTTATGAGCTGGACATCGAGTCAGTTAAAGAGCTCCTTATAAAAGGATACTCGAAGATCCAAATTAAACCACGGTCTATTCAAGAAATAGAAGTTGCCATTAGGGGCCTCAGTGGGATCCTCATCGAAAGTGAGAACCTCGGCAATATAGAACTGAAAGTAAAAGACAAATACTTAATTCTCGAAAGGGTGAAACCGATACCACCACCGTCACCGTCCCCTCCTAGAGGAGTCAAGGGCTTCGCTACATCAAATATAGATGCTGTGATTACATTCTTAAGCTTGCTGGGAGTGTCTAGTATAGTCCAACGACAATTATTTGAGAAAATCAGGTCGGTTTCTGTTCAGGCTGAATTAGAACTAGAGGAGCAGAAAACGGAGAAATCAACAGCAGTTATCAACTTTAAAGGCCCCATAGGAGCTTTACGCGAGCTAACGGAGCCTCTAGTGGAGTACTTTAACAGGCATAGAAATAACATAAAGCAATGCAATTTACTAGTGGAGCTAGCCTCTGAGATCGACGAGGAGACCGTAAGACAATGGATTAACAACATAGGCATAGGCATACGAAATGTAACATTCCAACGGACATAACGCGGTGAAGCCTATGTATCATGACGTTTGTCGTGGAGCTTTGATAGTGATAAATAACGGGATTGATAGCCTTCGCACGCAGTTGCGTAAAAGCCTTCAACACATAAACGAGGATAGTCGCGCATACGAGATAATATTTAACGTATTGCATTACAGTGTCACTGAAAGAGATTTTCTCACACAAAGTCTCTCTGTGAATCCAAGGTTTGTCGAGGTCTTAGAGGTAGCCAGAAAATTTTTGGATAGTCTCTACGATATGTATGATAAACTTAGAGACTGCGCACCTGATATTGCAAGTGACGTGTTTAACGATGTTCTTACCCAACTAGGGCATGCCAAGAAGCCGAAGTACTTTGTATTTTGTGACGGCATGTCGATCAGGGAGGCGCTATATCTAGCTGACAGGCTCAGAGCCAAGTCTATAAAGACCATAATAAACCCTGCAGGTGTAACAGAGACCTATAAGTTCATCCTCGGCGCTAGGGGGTATGTGACTAAGCAACCTAACTTGGACGAGGTGATTAAAAGGATAGCAGAGGGAGCAGGAGCTCAACACATTGTTTTTAGAGAGTACGATGAGGCGATACACCAAATGGAAGGCCCTGAGGGGCTAGATCCACGTTCAATAGTTGAAAAGATGTATAGCATTACTCAAAAGTTTGAGTCAAGAATGTACAGCCTTAAGAGGGAGGGAGCGACAATTGTGCTTCTGTCTGACCACGGCTATGATGTTGTACCAGTAGGCTCTGGAAAATTCAGGACCCAGCACAGATGGGATGTGAGATCCCTCAGCATTCTAGCCCTAGTAATGGTTGTTGACCCCCTTTTAACTTGATGCTGAGATAGAGGAAATCGGTGCTGGGTGCCTGAGGCTTGGTTAGTAATATATACTCCCTAATCTATAGGTACTCATCTAGAAAGCCTGAGCTCTCAATTCGTGTTCTAAGCGACGCAGCCACTAGAGACTTCCTAGTTATCCGCGGTGAAAGGGCCTCTAGGGTCCTCAAAACGATGCTCACAGTGCTCCATGCATACGCTATAAAGTACGATGTAACAAAGTCCTCTGGCGAAGAGATCTATGAGCTACCCGCTGACGTGGGTCACGCGAGCTTAATTTTCATGATGATGATGTATAGCGTTAGAAAGCCAGACAAGTATGTAGGCCTCTACGAGAAGCTATTAGCCGGCAAAATACCGCTCTCAGTGCACCTCAAGGTGTTTATAGATATTGCAGTTGAACTAAGCGAAGTAATAGGTCACAGTAAAAAGCAGAACACTGTTCTCAACGCACGTGTCGCGCAGTCCCTCTCTCCCATCATACGTAATCTGGCTGAACTCCTAAGCAAATTCGGTTAAGTAACATCAAAACCTCTTGACGTATTTATTCACCGTTGCCCAACGCTCTTAATCCTCTGATCACGTCTAGTCCTTCAGGGCTATTAGGTATGTTGAGATCACGCGATCGTTAGCCTTCTCCCCATAACTTATAGGTACCGCTGATTACATCGAGCTCAGAGAGCGTCGCCATGAATTAGGGTCTACGTTGAGGAGGGCTCCCTGGTGGTCGAGCTCAGGATCCACGGCGTTAAGGAGGTATAAGTGCCCCAGCGACGCTAATCATTAGTTCCATGGACACACAGTTCAATAGCTTGATGTCCCTGGGGACACGTAACTATTTTGCCCGCTGTCCCCAGCGGCCAAGGACCCTGTTGGCTCTGTGTCTCTCCCAGTTGGCCGCAGCTGACACGACAGGCCCCATTGTGTGAGCCGGCCAGCGCCGCGCGTCCCCGGGACAGAGGGCGCTGGCCGCACCAGGCTACTGGAGGCTGCAGACTGGGCCACACTGTGACGCGGAGTCCAGCTGCGCTCGGCCTGCCCCAGCCGCGGGGACAAGCCCCTTGTGTCACCTTGGCCTCACTGGCTCACCTCATCAACCTCGGTGAGGGCAGCAACAGCACCTAGGGCGCTTCCTCTGTGTCCCTTTTCCTACTTCAGCAAGTCCTTCCATGTTCGCATGACGCTGCGCGGAGCAGGGAGCGCTGGGGAAGTGCTGACGCCGCTTTGGGCAAGGGCCTGCAGGCCCTTAGCACCTTAAGCGCTTTTCTACACAAATTTGTGTGGAAACGTGTAAAGGCTGTAGGGCTCAACCGGCCCGCTGAGAGCAATAGAGTAACCTATGTCAAAGGTTTAGGTAGGGCATCAGGTCTGAGGGGGCCTTGGCCTTCGGCCTCGGCCTGACCCTTATCACGAACTCCGACCTCTTTCCCTTGCTCTCGGCCTCAAGGTCCTGTGGCCTCGAGCTACCGGAGGCCTAAGTTGTTGTTAACTGGGGAGTTAACGAGATCCAGGTTGGTAGGGTCTAGCCAGTGAGGCCTAGAGCTCTCTCAAAGGCAGTTTGGCCTGTGCAAGGCTTAGACTCTGGCCCGAGGAACCCCTTAAGGACTGTCATAACCCTCCTCTTCGCCTCCTCCCAGGCCTCCTGGGCATCGTTTCCCTCGGCCGGGTCAACCCTGAGGAGGTAAAGGGCCTGGCCCGTGCCGTCTCTAAGGCTCATGCAGAGGAGCCCGCCCTCCTTCGTTAAGCTCCTCCACAGGCCCCTGGTTCCCTCGTCCTCATCATCATGGGGCCTGTTCTCGTTAAGCTCGGGGAAGACGAGGGCGCCCGCCTGGGCGCCGTACTCGTATAGGTAGGCCATGGCCTTGAACCTGCCCGCCGTGAGGTAAGGGGGGCTGTCCGAGAACTTGCACTCTATGACCAGCAGC
>Ga0080005_142125_pt1 | contig 10315 bp, 5 predicted proteins | sample JossMetagenome_2_FD_69208 | JGI IMG/M metagenome (GOLD analysis project Ga0080005, IMG submission 69208) | Hot spring sediment microbial communities from Joseph's Coat, Yellowstone National Park, USA - JC3_ASED (SPADES assembly) (version 2) | ecosystem: Environmental > Aquatic > Thermal springs >... | reverse complement strand
GGGGTCACGTCCTCCCCTCCCTCGTGCCTTATCACTAGCTCCCCTTCCGCCAAAATCAGTAGGAACACGTTGGCTACTCTACCCCTAGGTATCGCGTTCTCCTTATTGGGCTTACTCAAATCTGCGAAAAATTGATTCAGATTTTCCTTACCCAAGATTTTTGAAACTGCTTCCATTCCGTTCATGATTTATCACCTTGAGAGACTGATTTATACGCAATATATAACCAATTCGAGATAGTATTAGCTATGGAGATCGCCAGGCTCCTATCGGCCTGTTCTTCTATTCCGTAAAGCGCCTCGAATATGTTCTGTAGGGCGGAATATACACGGGCCCTCTGGGAGTCGTCCAGGGAGTACTTGTTCTCCAGCGACGCTATGGAAGCGTTGACCGAGAGCCCTATCCTGTCCTCCTTATCCTTCACCTTGGACGACGTCCTGAGGAACATGTCTATCCCTTCCCTCAAAAAACCGGTCACGTCGTATTTACTCACTTTTTGACTTTTTATTACCTCTTTTAATACGTTCGCTATAGAAGAAATCGAAGACGTAATGTTTTCTCCCATTTCACTCACCATACCCGCCACCTGTAACAAAAACTCAGCTATAGGTAAAAATATTTTAAAGAACTTCTCTTCATTATCTATCGGAGTTCCTACTCCCATTCCTATGCTTAATACACCTAAAGCAGAGTCTATGGAAGAATATAAGTCCATTTCCGCCGTTAGATCCCCTAAGCACTTGTCTAGATTCTCCGGCTTGCATATTTTCCTCATTACATTATATTTCGCTGAGTATGCGAATATCGAATACAGTGTGGTCAAATTGGAGTTTAAAGGTTTAATAAAATTATAATTGTACGTTGAAGTTATTGAAACAATTTTCTCGTGAATTATCGGGATTTCGTAAATGTTTGAGGAAATCGACACTGGTGAAGTAAGGAATATTATTGAAAGCATCGGAGCGTAAGGCAACAGCTTATTTAATTCACTTTTAGTTAACCTGGTGGATGAGTTAAATTTATTGTTAACATCTTTTGCCTTAATTATAACTTTAGACGAGAAGTAGGCAGGCATGGCATTCTTCCTATAAAGCGTTAAGCTTCCTCCCAAATTCTTGAAAGCTTCAAAATAAGGTTTCTTTTCGTCCAGACGATAATCAATCTCTTTGCCGAAAGCAAAGGCACCAAAATCGAAGTCTATTATGTTTACTAGGTCTATCGGGATTCCGGGATAGAAAGCCACGATGAAGTATGGAGGCTTAACTTCGTTCTTCATTAGGTTAGCCTCGTAAATACAGATAGGACACACTTTCCAACTGTCCCTGACAGTATAATTTGGACGTCGTATGACCCTATCAATCTCCTCCGAGCCCTTCTCCCTGGGGATCCAGATCTCGGCCCCACCCTCCAACTCGGTAGCGTACTGCACGAACCTGACCGGGTAATCTGAGTATATTGGCATGCCGCAAACGACGCAATAGTCTTTAGGCCTTTCGTTAGTGGAAGGGAGGTCGTCCAGCACGTCACCACCAAACGAGTGCTTTACGTAATATAGTAAGGTCTCGTCTACGCCCTGAGTCGCTGGATACCTTTTTTCTAATAGCTCTAAGATTTTATTTAATTTTTCTTGAACATCAGTGATGCTTTCAAGATATGATAAAGATTTCTCCCTTATTCCGAGCCCTTTCCTAATGTAGTCTTCGTCGTTCTTGCTGAACTTATGAACGAAGTACATTAGAACTCCGAACGGGACTTTATCCCTCAAGTCATTTATAACCCTCTTCGCGACCTCCAGCTTGGACTTGTTATCTAAGTTACCCACGACGTCCTCGAAAGGCTTACAGATCATGCTAGGGAGTAACGCGTTCAGCTGCCTGATTTTCCCCTCCTCGTCGTAAATCGCCCGCTTCACGTCGATTTCCATTTGCCTGAAAAGGTCTGCCTTGTTAGTGATGCATTTCTTTATCGTCTCTACTTTTTCCTCAATTATAATTGGAGACGAGGAGAAGATCTCCTTGTTCAACACTTCCAAAACCTTGCTCAGGGCTATCCGCTGGGCGTTCTTCCTGCGCAGGAAAACCAGGCCGTCGTAGTATGACATCAAGGGGAAGTAACCGGCGTCCTTACTGAACGTCTTATCCAGAAGGTCTTTCGAAGCTATTAGAGTGAACAGCCTGAAGGTCGAGGAAACGTAACCTAACTCCAGGTCGTAGTTCTTCAGCGCCTCGACGGCGTTCCTGTACGCGTCGGAGCTCGCGTAATAGAGCACGTCCTTGACGCTGCCTATGTCGCTGATCATGAGCATGTCAGCCAACTTGATCGAGACCCAAGCCGGCATGTGCAGGTTGTCCGGTAAGGGCCCCTCGGCCATCGTGGGGAACCTGTACAGGAACCCCTCGGGGAGGCCCAACCTCTTCGCAATCTCCTTTGCGGCGTCCTCCTTACCCTCCAGCTTGTTCCAGTCGTGGAGGAACCCACCGTAGAAGCAAAGCTCCTCGTACGGGAGCTTGTAGTTTTCGGAGAGCTTCTCCAACTGGCTCCTGCCTAACTCGCTCGAGCTGTGAATGGCCCTGCAGATGTCCAGGGCGAGCGTGGCTACGGAGAGCGAGTGGAAAGCGTAGGACTGAGGGGACTTGTACTTGGCCTCCTTAACCCCCTGCCTGAGAGTAACGCTATTTAAGGACTTCCTCACCAGCGAGATCAGCTTCTCGTCGATTTCGCCCGTCACTGTTTGTTTTCCCCGCTAAACTCTTATATAAACTTTTCGAAGTCTATTTGCCGTATAAACTACGACACTGAATTTTGACGACTCGTAAAAGAAAGGCTTTGAGCTCTCCGACGGTGATCAAAATCACCGCGTCGTTCGTTCCTCGGGGCCGAAAGGCTTTAACACAGCCGCGGCCCAAACCTTGGGGGAAACAAAGGCCACGACCTCCGATCGAGGCCGACTATTACTTAGGCGTCGAGGAAGCCGGGGAAGCCCGGTGAGCGCGGAACGACGAAACGCTGATAAAGCGGGCTCGAACTCAATGCAAGCAGGGGCGGTGCTCGCTAGATGCCGCTAGTCAGGCTCAAACTCAGGGTCTCGCCCTTCGTGACCACGGACTTCACCGGGAAGTTCGTCAAGACCCTGCTGATCAAAGCGAACCCGAACCTGGAGAGGGTCTTCGAGGACAGGAGAACCCCCTCCCCGAAGCCCCTGAGGATAACCCCCCTCCTTGAGGACGGGACGGAGGAGCCCGTCTACCCCAAGGTCGTGATAAAGAGGTTCGGGGAGGCAGCGGGCAAGCCTGAGGGGGGCCCGAACCCCATAGCCGTTAACGGCCAGTACCACGTCTACATAGGCTACGAGAGCGGCCTCGAGCCGGAGGTAGACCTGGCGGTGACTAAGCTCATGGGCGGGGTCGAGCTGGAGTACGGGAGCGAGGTGAGGGTCAGGCTGGTCGAGTACGAGAAGGTGGAACAAAAGGTCCCCAGGGAGTTCAGCAGCGTTAAGGTCTACTTCGTGACCCCCGCGGTATTCGTGGACCCCTTCGTCAAGTTCTCCAACCTCGACAGGGACAGGGCGAAGAGGTTCGTCCCCTATCCTCCCCTGATATTCTCTGTCAACGTCTACGACGTGTTCAGGAAAACCTACGAGAGGAACATCATCAGGCTGTCGTACGCTTTGGTGGAGTCGCACACCGTGCTCAACACCGTAACGAAGGTCTGGTACCATTACGACGGGAAGTGGCTGCCGGGAGTCATAGGCTACGCCAAGTTCTTCCTCAGGAAGGGGGTCCCCGAAAGGGCCAAGGAGGCCATAAGGAAGGTCCTGGAGAACGCCATGGAGATGGGCGTGGGGTCCGGCAGGGCGGCGGGCTTCGGTTTCGTGAAGATGAAGTTCGACGCTACCGGCTGACCTCGTTGCGTAGTCGCCTCGCCGGGAGGACACAGCATCAACGACCCCGGGCTCGGGCCCTCTAAGCCCTTTCCCAAGAAGGAAGCGAGGCCCAACGAAAGGTTAAAACCTCTCCAGCTCAGGGCCTGAAGGACCTCGACTGATACGCGGGGCCGACTCTGAATCCTTAAATTCCTTCGAGAAAAATTGCGCTACAATGTTACTCATAGTGAAGAACGCCGCAATAAAGAGGCGCGGCTCGGACCTGATGATAACCTGGGACAGCTCCAGTAAGCAGGTGTCCACTTTAGATTTAGAGATGGTAGTCATCGTGGGCAACAGCGTGGAAATGTCCAGCGAGGTGATAAACTTCCTCTCCTCCCTGAACATACCCGTACTGATACACGGCAAGAGGGCCGACACAGTGCTCGTCACCCCCTTCGTGAACACGATAGCTGAAATAAGGAGGAAGCTCTACGCCCTCGACGAGGACTCCAAAGTCCTCCTGGCCAAGAGGTTCATAGAGGGGAAGGTCCGCGGCATGATCAACGTCGCGAAGTACTTCTCATATATAGATAAAATTCAAGTGAAGGAAATAGACGTGAGGATAAGCGCCAGGGACAGGAGGTCCCTGATCCTTGAGGAGGCCGCGCTGAGCAGGGAAGCCTGGGAGGAGCTCAAGAAGTTCGTGCCCTCGTTCGAGGGGAGGAAGCCGAGAGGGGAAGACCCGATCAACCGCGCCATCGACTACGCCTACTCGATAATCTACACCCTGTCGACCCACGCCTTGATCGCCGCCGGCCTGGACCCTTACTACGGCCTGCTCCACGCGAACCAGCCCGGGAGGCCGTCCTTGGTCTACGACTTCTCGGAGATGTTCAAGCCGGTCGCCGTACACGCCGTGATCGCGGTAGCCAGGAGGAGCAGACTGTCGCTGGACAGCGAGGGGTACCTCAGAAAGGATGGACTGGAGCTCATAACCAAACACCTGTACGGCATCCTCTACAAGAGGAAGAGGACGACCATAAGAGGGGAGTTCTACAGGAAGGCGAACGACCTCAAGAAGTTCGTGTTAGACGCCGTTGACTTCCGGCCGTTCGTCTACAAACCTATGTAAGCCGTTACGCCGGTGCGCTCTCCCCCTAGGTCTATCGCGGTTTTAGTTTCTTAGAGTTGTTACTGGAGATCTTAGAAGAAGTCCAAAACGCGTTGTTGTATGTTTTAGTTTCTTTCAGTTGTTACCTATCACCATGAGGGGATATGATCTGTGAATTCCTCCCGTTTTAGTTTCTTTCAGTTGTTACCATTCTTTATATTTCTTAACACATTCATTGAATTCATGTTTTAGTTTCTTTCAGTTGTTACCTGCGAGAAAATATTCCTATATTCACAAACAGGAGGTTTTAGTTTCTTTCAGTTGTTACCCTTTTAGCTCGACGCTTGTCAAGCCTACTGCCGAGTTTTAGTTTCTTTCAGTTGTTACAATACTATAGTGGTGATAATTAGCGGGAGGTCTGAAAGTTTTAGTTTCTTTCAGTTGTTACTCCCGCTGACGACTTTTTGGGAAGGTAAATGTTCGTTTTAGTTTCTTTCAGTTGTTACATCTGTCGAGCGCCTTTTCATGGTTGTGGGCATAGGCGTTTTAGTTTCTTTCAGTTGTTACACGTCTTCCCCGCTCCAGTAGTCACGTTGAGCAACGTTTTAGTTTCTTTCAGTTGTTACTGCCCCCCCCCCCATGAAGAGAATAAGAAGGTTTTAGTTTCTTTCAGTTGTTACAAGCTGACGCCCGAGTGCGTGCAGGACGCCATCGACGTTTTAGTTTCTTTCAGTTGTTACACCAACATTTCCTCAACTTGGACACTGCTACTAGCAGTTTTAGTTTCTTTCAGTTGTTACGCAACGAACCGAACGCCTGCGAGGCGTGGCTCATGTTTTAGTTTCTTTCAGTTGTTACGGAAAAGAGGATAGCCAGGCGAGGAAGGAAATAAGGAGTTTTAGTTTCTTTCAGTTGTTACAATGTTGAAAATAGGATGCCGCCCTTAGACGAAATTGTTTTAGTTTCTTTCAGTTGTTACATATTTGCAGTTGGGATTGGCGTCGCGGTCGGCTTGTTTTAGTTTCTTTCAGTTGTTACAATAGAAAGGTTTTATGCGCTAGGTGCTTCGTTAAGGTTTTAGTTTCTTTCAGTTGTTACTTCAATGTACCCTTTTATCTCTATCAGGTGCATTGTTTTAGTTTCTTTCAGTTGTTACAAATACGAAGAAAAAGGGAGGAGCACAGTTGTCTCGCTGTTTTAGTTTCTTTCAGTTGTTACAAACCAGATCCGATGGCGGATAGCTCCAGCCAGGTTGAGTTTTAGTTTCTTTCAGTTGTTACCAAGGAAGACTCCAGCCTGGCCTTCCTGTTCTTCCAGTTTTAGTTTCTTTCAGTTGTTACCTTGAGCAGGAGCTCCAGCTCAGTAAGGCCACGGTGTTTTAGTTTCTTTCAGTTGTTACCCGTGCTGCCAGTCTTCTCGTTCCCGCCGTGGAAGTTTTAGTTTCTTTCAGTTGTTACAAATTGAAAGTGATGAAGACAACGCCATAACAATAAAGTTTTAGTTTCTTTCAGTTGTTACAAGGCGAAAAGCCATGAGATTAGAGTGGATTATGAGTTTTAGTTTCTTTCAGTTGTTACGCATTGACTCACCGCGGTAGTTAGCCCGTTCACGCTGTTTTAGTTTCTTTCAGTTGTTACTCGACATCCCGGCCACTCTATCTAACCTGGAAGAAACGTTTTAGTTTCTTTCAGTTGTTACTCTCCAGCTCGAACCAACCACGACCGTGTTCAGGTTTTAGTTTCTTTCAGTTGTTACAAGGTTGGTGATTTCCCTAATCACGTTTCATTCAAGTAGTTTTAGTTTCTTTCAGTTGTTACGGGATTTACAGGACTGAGAGGGAGAAGCGTAAGGTTTTAGTTTCTTTCAGTTGTTACGAACGTGTCGACGTGCTTGGCGTAATGCGCCAACAGTTTTAGTTTCTTTCAGTTGTTACAAAAAAATCCTAGAGGAATTGGCCATAAAGAAGGGCATGTTTTAGTTTCTTTCAGTTGTTACCCTTTTGCCATCGGGGAATTTGCCTTAAATCAAATGTTTTAGTTTCTTTCAGTTGTTACAGAGTGTCAACGGCCTGAGACGTTTTCAGGGAAATAGTTTTAGTTTCTTTCAGTTGTTACTTCAATAAGTTTATTTCATCTAAAGATTTCGCGTTCGTTTTAGTTTCTTTCAGTTGTTACAAAATATTAATACGATTTGGCTCAGCACTCCAGATTGTTTTAGTTTCTTTCAGTTGTTACTGACCCTTCCCGCCCTCGCTTTACACGTGTTTTCCCGCGTTTATAAATCTTAACCGACCTTAAACGCGTTCTCTCCCCCTAACTCGTTTAAGGGGTTTTATCGTAACCTCTAAGGGCGGGAGGTCAAGGGAAAAGCAACTCGTTGAACGTGTTGAATTAATTGGTAATTACAAATGAGGAATTGAAAAACGGTTCCATGACGTCACTCTTAGACGGCCGAGCGGCCTCGACGATTGACTGAAGGGGGTTTCCGACTCGTAACGGTCTCGTACTCGATTAGGTACTCGTCGCAGCTGCTCGGCTCGCGCGCCCCAGCATGCTCCCTCCAAAGCTCTTTAACCTCGTAGACATATATGGGGACGTGTACGTCGTGGTATCGTATGACATTTCAGATGAGAAGGTACGTGGAAAGGTTCGGAGACTACTACGGCGTTACGGTCTATCGTTTATATCCAGATCAACCTACGCAGGAAGAATATCTTGGAACAGGGTCAACTTCCTATCGGAAAAGGTTAGCGGAATTGTTAAGGAGGGAGATATCGTGGCTTTCATACCAGTCCAGAACGTTGACTTCTCGAGAACTGTTATCGTCACCAAGGATAAGGTATCGGGATACGAGGCACAGGTTGTCTTTGCCGGCAAGGATATTTGACGACTTATTGATATGCAAGGTGAGGAGCAAGTTCTCCATAGAGAGGATCAGGGCTTCCAGCGACCCCAGGATGGAGTACGAGAGGAAGGAGGGGGAGATCGCCCTGGGGGAGAGGAGGAGGTTCGAGCTGTACTTCTACGCGGGCGAGTGGGTAAAGGTAGTCGGCGTCCCCGACTCCGTGATCGGTAACTTAGTCCTCGAGTTCACCATAAGCAGGGAGAGCGTCAGGCACATCCTGGGCAGGGCGGTGATTTACGCCTACATGTGCATGAGGGAGACCGAGCACTGCTCCACCCTGATAGTCCCCACCACCCCGGGGGAGGAGATCGGGTACTTGGTCGTCCCAAACTCCAGGTTCTTGGATTACTTGTCAGATCAGCTGAGGGAGGTCATAGAGGGGGAGGTGGAGGGCGAGAGGATCCCCTTCTGCAGCTCCTGCCTTTACAGGAACGTCTGCCCGTACAGCTGATCCGATGAAGGGCGCTCCGCTAGTTAGTTTCCTGAGGCCTGGGACCCGTCTCTTCGAAGTATAGACCATCAGGGCGTCGGAGACGTGCGGTCGCGATGAACGAGAGGGCGTTCGAAGGGCAAGAAAGGTTCTGTCCGCGACTTAAGTCGGGAAGTACAGGACCTTTTCGATTTTATGTTGCGATAGCCTGCCTGTGCTCAAGGGGTCAGAAGGCTCGACTGGTCCTCTGAGCGCCTAACTAGTGTAAGGGCGGCACGGTTACTAAGTGGTTTCTCCTACCTTCTCCTTGGTTTGCTTAACGCGAATGGGGCACGGTTTTTCATGTGGGCTTAGTTATTTCATTTTCTCATTTGTAATTACCAATTTATTCAACACGTTCAATGAGTTACGTTTCCCTTAACCTCCCTCCCTTAGGGGTTACGATAAACCCCCTTAAACGAGTTAGGGGGAGAGAACGCGTTTAAGGTCTGTTAAGATTTATAAACGCGTGAAGACACGTGTAAATCGAGGGCGCGAAGGGTCGGTAACAACTGAAAGAAACTAAAACGATCGTTTCGACGATGAAGAGGCAACGATTTTTGAGAGTAACAACTGAAAGAAACTAAAACAGAAGCTCCTCGACACACAGCCGAGGCTCAGGACGGTAACAACTGAAAGAAACTAAAACTTTACCTCCCTACAGTGCTGCAGAAGTTGAGAATGTAACAACTGAAAGAAACTAAAACATTTTGGAACAGGTGAAGTTCGTAAACAGATATATGTAACAACTGAAAGAAACTAAAACATGTTTAAGCACACCACGTTCCAGTAGCCCACGTCGCCGTAACAACTGAAAGAAACTAAAACACGTTGAACGCTGGCTTGTAGGACATTTTAGGTATGTAACAACTGAAAGAAACTAAAACACGTAATAAACGCAGGAGCTTTACACGATTTGGAGGTAACAACTGAAAGAAACTAAAACCCTCATGAAATTCATTTAAGGAAAGAAGGAGATTTGTAACAACTGAAAGAAACTAAAACAGCTCCTTCTCCTTCTTCTCGAGGACCTCGACTAGGTAACAACTGAAAGAAACTAAAACCCCTGGGCGCCCGTCAGTGAAGCCACCATGCCGTTTAGTAACAACTGAAAGAAACTAAAACGTTCTTTCCGAACCCCTGAATCGACGGTCTTTGGGTAACAACTGAAAGAAACTAAAACAGCCAATCCCTCCGGTAGACTGAATATCCTCTGAGCGTAACAACTGAAAGAAACTAAAACCTCAACCCGGGAACCCTCGGCGTCGTAAATCAACGTAACAACTGAAAGAAACTAAAACTTTTAGCGGTGGAGTAGTTCAATATATTATAGTTGTAACAACTGAAAGAAACTAAAACAGGATGACAGTGAAGGTAAACGGGTAGCTGGGGTTGTAACAACTGAAAGAAACTAAAACAGATTAGCCTGAGTAAAATTGAGAGAAAATTGAGGAGTAACAACTGAAAGAAACTAAAACCTGACCATATATCTTCAGCCGATCTCCACGGGCGTGTAACAACTGAAAGAAACTAAAACTAGAGAGTTCCGTCTTCCTTCTTCGGTCACGTCTTCCTGTAACAACTGAAAGAAACTAAAACCCATTGGTTTGGGATTATGAGGACCTGAAGAAGATGTAACAACTGAAAGAAACTAAAACGCTTAGCATGCGGTGGCTGATAGTAAAGGCCGAAAGTAACAACTGAAAGAAACTAAAACACGTCACAGTGTCCACCGTGTACATCAACTCGACGGCTGTAACAACTGAAAGAAACTAAAACATTTTGGTTTTCATGAACGATAACGAGCAATACATGATGTAACAACCGAAAGAAACTAAAACCGAGCGGAGCAATGAGTATACTAAAGTGAAATAAAGGAGTAACAACTGAAAGAAACTAAAACTTTCTGGCAATAGCGATAGGAGGAGCGTACCTCGCCTATGTAACAACCGAAAGAAACTAAGAC
>Ga0080005_125419_pt1 | contig 10317 bp, 6 predicted proteins | sample JossMetagenome_2_FD_69208 | JGI IMG/M metagenome (GOLD analysis project Ga0080005, IMG submission 69208) | Hot spring sediment microbial communities from Joseph's Coat, Yellowstone National Park, USA - JC3_ASED (SPADES assembly) (version 2) | ecosystem: Environmental > Aquatic > Thermal springs >... | reverse complement strand
TTTTATTTTTTAGAATAAACAAAAAGATTTAAAATGGGGATGGGATGAAAGGTATGGGTGATGTGGTAAAAACAATATTGTTTGGAGTGATATTTTTAGTAGGTTTATCTTTCCTTCTATCGCAATTTTACCATCCTGAAAGAGGGTTACTTTTGGCTCAAGATTTTCCTAAACAAGAAACGAGAATAGTTTTGGATAATTGCAATACTTATGATTCATGCTTAGTATTTTTATCTAACTATTATACACAAGATCAAATTAGACAGTTGGATTTGAAATGTGAAAATAATGTTTGCTCTATTAAAGGATATTTGGAGGTTGGTAAAAGATGAAAAAGATAATATTACCATCATTGGTTTTAACATTTTTCCTATTAATGCCTTTTGCTCTGGCTCAAATAAGGAGTGTTTCTCTAGTCCAAGACCCAGTTTTTGGGACAGGACAACAGGTATTGCTTTTATCCATAGGAACGATATATTCCGACTATGCTAATTTTAGAACAATTAGTGCTTCAGCATCTGAACTATCACAATTAGAGCCAAGCGACGCTCAAATATTAAATAGTTTTACAATGAGGTGGAAAACGGAAGAGGAATATACAATCTATCCTTTGAATTTTAAGAGAGGTATTTATAAAATTGATATTGTTTCTAGCGATTATAAATGGTGGGGATGGTCTTCAAACGATGAAACCCAGTGGATAAATTTGAATTGTCAAGATCTAGATGGAGATGGGCGGGTTACCTATATAGAAAAGAAAAATGTTTTTGGTGTAGTTCTACAGATATTTTGTGCTAAAAAAGGAGAATATGTTGGAGATGTGTTTACCATTGGTTCTCCTCAACCATATTGGAAGACGAGATTTGAAATTTCTAACGGATATGAAACGTTAGTGGATTATCTTGGAACAGGTATAGGTTATGCCAAAAATATAAACAATAAGGTTTATATAAGATTCGACGGATTAGGTTTGTTTACTTATCCAAAGGTTGCTGGTAATACTTATGTATTTACAAACTATGCCAGAATTAATTTATTTGATGCAGGTTACTTATCAGATTATGAAAATGTATTGGCTAATGATGCACAATATTATGTTAATCAAGTAGCTAACGGTCAAATGAGTGAGGCAACAGCAGAAACTTTGATTAACTCAAAAATTAGTCCTATTACTTCAACTTGGACTACAAACCCAGATTTTCCATATAATAGTATTAGTTGGGTTGGCTCGACAAAATATGATATAAGACTAAAATATACCTCAACAGAAAGAATTTCTTTCCAGAATTTTGTAGTTTATGCTAATTCAAACTTCATTCAAATAAAAATACCATACGGTCAGCCAAAGATTTTATCAGTGTATACAGACTTTGGTAGCGAACTAACAGCAACAAAAGTTGGAAGAGTCACAGCGGTTATACAAAATGTAGGTAATGATGTTGCTACATTTCAAGCTACTTTATCTTGTCAACAATCTTCGGTTTTCAGTCCAACTCAAATAATATCAAATATAAACACTCAAGAATCAAGAACTCTCACTTGGGATATAAATGCTAAACAAACAGATTCCTTAATTTCTGATACATGTACATTAAAAGTTTGCGATACAACAAAAACAACAAACTGCGATACAAAAACAATTAGTTTTTCAATAAAACCGAGACCTGTTTGCACTCCTGGAGAACAATATGCTTCTCTCGAATATAATATCTGGAAAGTTTACGAGTGCGGGAGCGATGGAAAATATTATCTAAAATTCTCTTGTAATCCTGGGGAAGTTCCTTATAAAGATCAATGGGGCAAATATGTCGGTTGCCAGGCAGAACAGAAACCTGGAGTATCACCACAGCCACAGCCAACACCAATTCCATTTAAAATAGAAAACTGGATGTGGGGAGCATTAATAGGATTATTAGCATTCTTCTTGCTTGGCGGTGCAAGTAGTTTAGCAAATAAACAATATGATAAAGTAGGAATAGCGGCTATAATTGGAATAATAGCATTTATTATAGTTTACTCAGTTTTAGAGTGGTGGAGCGGATTAGCTTGGTGGCAAAAATTGTTAGTAAGCTTAGGTATAGTAGGAGGAGCTGGGGGAATAGTCTATCTTTTATTTACTCTTGGTATACTTGGTACAGTTATTGTAGCTATAGCATCATTGCTCAAAAGGAAGTGAGAGAGATGGATAAGATAACAAAATATCTTTTAATAACTCTTGGAATAATTATAGCGGTAGGTTTGTTAAAAAACTATTCTGGCTTCTGGATTTTTGGACAGCAATTCACTACAAAAACAAAATGGCAAGTCGTTCTCTATTCAGACTTTACAAGAACTTTCTATGATTGGGTTAGAGTTCCAGATTATGAGTTTTTGATAATAGGGTATGATGGAAAATATTGTGGTTTTTATTCAGATGAAAGAGGAGACTGTTGGGATCTATTTAAAGACAAATATTGTAGAATAGAAGGAACGCCATATTGGAATGGAGATACAAAATGGCAGTTCAATCAACCTGTTTACTGGGAAGCAAATGCAATAATTTATAGAGACGATAGGAGTCGTCATTACTATGTCAGTTGCAATTTTGATTTAAACAATGTTAAAATCAAACCAGGTACAATAATAACTGGTACTAGCTGGAATGGTAATCCAATTTATGTAGTTTGTGACACCGAACCAAACACTTGTTTAAATTATATAAAAGATAAAAATGGTTTAATTAAAAATTTTGTTATTAGTTTAAACCCTCTTGTTTGTAAAGCTGGTTATCAGCTTGATTACAAAGATAGAGGAAATGGTTGGTATGAGATAGCTTGTGTTCCATTACCAACTACAACTACTGTTCAACCAACCACTACTACTTTACCACCTGAACAGCAACCTCAGCCAACTTTTGACTACAGGCTAATACCAATTGTAATAGCTTTGATTCTCCTTGTTGTTATATCCTTTTTGCTTCTTCTTAAAAAGAGGTGAATAAATGTTAGAAAAAGTTGAGCAAAAAATAGGTTCAATTACGTCTTCAGAATTCATAGAAAACACTTTATTAGCATTGTTTGCTCTCTTTATTGCTACTGCTATCCACGAGCTTGGTCATGTTCTATTTGCCTATGCAGTTGGATGTCCTGCTGGCATAGCCCATGTTGGTTTGATAACTGGTAAGACAGCAGTTTCAGAAAGTTGCACTAATAGTCAACTTATTTTAATAGCTTTGGGCGGCCCTTTGACAGCTTTTATAGTAGGTTTGATAATTTGGTTTTTTGAAAAAGAATCAAAGATAAGGTATTTGAGCGTAGTTTTAATGTTCTTTTCTTCATCTTTACAATTAATTCCTCTGCCTCCTTTAGATGGTTATCAGGCTATTCAATTTGGTTTGAATCCAGCAGTTGAAATACTCTTATTCCTGGTAACTTATTCTGTGTTTAGTAATATTCTGATAAGACAACTAAAGTGATTTAAATTTTAATATAGTTTAAAACTATACTTCTAATAATGCGGTATGGTATGGTAGATTGCTTTTAAAATGAATAGACGCCATCCTTGATTGATTGTAGACCAAGGCGAATTAATCTCTCTAAAAATTCGCTGAAGCTTATTTTCTTCTTTCTCCTTGAAATTTCCTCCCCCCATCTCTCTCTCAATTCCTTCTCAAAACTATTATTGATTGTTATTGTTATCCTCTTCTTCATATAATCATATTTTCTCACCAAGCTTAAAAATATTCATACGAATTTTTAAACAGGTGAAACCTATGGCAACAATGTACGAGGTTGCTATGTCAACTCAAGTAGCTCAGTATGCACCATGGATAGCACTAATAACATTCTTAACAGGACTTTACCTTGCTTTCATCAAAAAAGATAGGAGCTTCATTGAAACATTGACATCAATGAAAGTGTTAGTTCCAGCAGTCATCTTCTTTGGAATTGCTCTAGCTCCAGCAGGTGCTTTGGCAATATTTGGTAGCTTCCAAGCAGCAATAACAATAATTCTTGCTATAGTTTCAGCAGTTATTTTCCCATTGCTCTTGGTTGCAGCAATTGTCTGGCTTGTTCAGTTGTTCTATCCAAGAGCTCTTTAAACCCCTACTTTCTTTTTTATTTTTTAAATAAAATAAAATAATGGGATTGGAAAACGTTGGTATAGGGCATATAGTTGGTGTTTCTGTCTCAAGAGGCTTCCATTACTATTGGATGTTTTACATTAAACCAATCTTGATTTTCTTTTTGATCTTATTAATTATTTACATTATTATAAAACTTTTAAAAAAATAGAAAAGCTTTTAAATCAAAAAACCAATAAAATTTATGTCAAAGAACATATCTAAACTCATCCCGATATTAATTCCTTTAGTAATAGCAGGAATGTTAATAGCATTTCCTAAGTTTTTCAAAAATAATGAAGAAGTTTCCAGTGGTTTTAAGTATCATGGTGAAGTATGTGCTTGGGTAAATGATAAGTTAATTGGCTGTAATCATAACTTGATAACAAATGCTGGTAAAGATGTTGTTTATTATGCCTTAACTGGTTCTCTCCAAAATGCAACTTACATTGCAGTTGCTAACAACACGGTGGCTCAGTCAGCTGCAGATACTTCTCTGCAGGGAGAGTGGACAACTTGCGGATTAGCTAGAGGGCCAGCAGATAGCATTGTCAGAAATGGTTATGGAAACTGGACGATGTCCAAGTTATGGACAGCAACTTGTGATAATGTTATAATAAATGCAACTGGGTTATACACAAGCAACAATGAATTGTTCGCAGAAACAACAATTCCAACTCACACGCTTTACACAAGTGATCAGCTAAGAATAAGCTGGACGATTTGGGTTAGCTAGTTAGTTTTTTAATCACCAGTAATAAAAATAAGTATGGATGAGTTTATGCTTAGATTTAAATTTGGCAAAGGAATGGTAAAATTTGGAATAATTTTATTTCTTCTCTTTACTTTTATTTTCTTCATTTATTTCTTCTCTTTATCTCTTGCTTCAAATCCTAGAGAATTAATCTTTGAGAGGTCGGAAGTAGATTTAACACACGCTTGTAGCTACTATTTTGTTTATTCAAAAGATATAAAAAATGCAATAAAAACACTTAATATCTCTTCTATAAAAGAGGTTTACGGAAATTTGAAAACCTTGAGAATAGAAGTTTTAGTTAATGAAAGCTATAATGAATCTGTTCCTGTTTATGGAGAAGTTTTTACCAATTTAACATGCTCTCTAAAAAATGCATCTTCAAGCTGGGAGTGTTATAACAATATTTGTAACTGCCCTATTTTGAACATTTCTCAAAATTGTCTAAATCTTTACACTGTCAAGTATACAAACGATACTTGTGAGTATAATTATACAGGTATTGTTGGATATAAAAATGAGACAAAATATAGAGAGTCTTGGGAAGTTTTGAAGGAATATGATGTTGGAGAAAAGGTTGGAAAAGAGAGGAAAATTAGGGTAAAAAAAGAGTTGTTTAAAGATAAAGACATTCTTAAAAGAGGTGAAGATTTGTATGAGATAAGGGTTTGTGGTGAGTACGATTTTACTAGAACTCCCAATGGATGGGGAGTAGCAATAGACCATATACCAAGTTTTAATGGTGTCGACTATAGTTGGTTGGCTTGGTGGAATACTTCTTGGCTCTATAGAAGAAACATAACAATTAACAACACTCAAAATTCAAACACTTTAACAGATTATCAAGTTGCTATAAATTTAACTTATTCAAGCAACATGCAACCAGATTTTTCTGATATAAGATTTACTTACTACAATTCTGCAAGTGGAACAGAAACAGAAATCCCTTACTGGATTGAAAGAAAAGTTAATTCAGCTTGGGCATTTGTTTGGGTTAAAATTCCTTATATTCCAGCATCTGGCTATGCAACAATTTATGTTTACTATGGAAACACAACTCCAGTAACTTCAGCAAGCAATCCATACTCAACTTTAATAATGTATGACGATTTCACAAGCACTTCACAGTGGATACTAAACAAAGGAAGAGCTTGTACTAACATAGCAATAGATACATCAACATTTGGCTATCCTGTTTTAAGAATGGATGTTTCTAGTGGAGATGCTTCCTCTTCAACGTGGTGTATTGCTTATAACACAACAGTTCAACTTCCTTCTGGTTTTAAAATAGATGTAGATATTTACACAAACAACATAATGGATACCTTACCATATTTTAATGCAGTTAATGGGCCTTTCTATGTAATGCGTTTTGATACAAGAAGCGGAGGATATGATTTAATAGGTTATTATGCCTCTGGAGCCACAGCAACAACAGTATTAGCTTCAGATGGTGCAACGTCAGCAAACACTTGGTATCATCACCAGGCTATAAGATATACAAGTGGGCTATGGGAACTCAGAAAAGGAGGTGATTTAGCAACTTTGGGAACATTAGAGGCAAGTTACACTCATACAACAACAACTTCTGGTGGTTTTGGTTTAACGGGAGACGGATCTACTGGAACAACTTACTTCAAAAAACTAAGAATAAGAAAATACATTCCTCCAGAACCAACTTATAGTGTTGGATTAGAAGAAACACCCTTTTTAGTGGGTTCAATTTACACTTATAACATCAACCTCAACCTACAAACTTCCTTCACCAACTCTTCTTTCATAAGAATAAGAACAAATGTTACTCATGGCTCTGGAGCCTCTTATATAGATAAAGTTCTAATAACAATAATTGATAATTCCTCAACAATTCAAGTAAACAATGTAAGTATGGTAAACGTTTCTTCAATAACTAATGGCTACACTTACGAGTATAATTATACTTTGCCTTCTTCTCCAGCAAGAGGTACCTGGACAATAAAAGTTTATGCTAACGATACTTCTAACAATTGGGCAAGCAATCAAGCAACATTTTTTGTCTATTTAACTTTTACTCCTAGCATATCTTCACCATTCACTCTAAATTCTTCGTCTTTAACTCATCTTCCATTCATCTTCACTCAAATTTCTCAATATCAAACCTTTTCTTTACCTCATTTGGTTTCTCTATCAAATTATATAAGTTTATCCCAAGTTTGGTGGAATACTTCTTGGCTCTATAGAAGAAACATAACAATTAACAACACTCAAAATTCAAACACTTTAACAGATTATCAAGTTTTAATAACTTTAGATACAGCAAGTTTAATTTCTGCTGGAAAGATGAGAAGCGATTGTGGAGATATAAGATTTGTTGATGTTAATGATAATTTATTAAGTTATTGGATTGAAAGCGGATGCAATTCTGCTACTACAAAAATTTGGGTAAAAGTTCCAAGCATTCCAGCTTCTTCAACAGCAACAATTTATGTTTATTATGGAAATACAAGTGCAACAAGCTTAAGTAACGGAGACAACACTTTCGATTTCTTTGATGATTTTCTTGGAACAAGCTTAAATACAAGTAAGTGGGAAGTTTATAGCGGAACATATGTTTCAGTTTCTAATGGAGAACTAACAATAGGTGGCGGAACTGTAGCCGACCCTCCAGTTTATGGGCAAATAAGAAGCTATGGCTTAACGTTTCCAGTAAATAGGAGAATTATAGCTAAAATGAAACAATCTTTAACATCAGATTATAGTTTTGTTACGTTTGAATATGATTGGTATAATTACGGAACAGCCAAAGTTGCTGGTGTTGGTTTTTATGGAGACGCAACTATTAAAGCACAATTAAGAAATCCGAATGGTGTAAGTGAACCTTCAATAGGCAGTTACTCAGCAAATACATACTATAGAGCGATAGTAAATAGGAAAAACGATGGAAGTATAGAAGTTTCAGTCGATGGAGTTGGAACAGTTTCGGTATCAACATATCTTTGGACTGACAATGCTTACTTAGTTATTGCAAATTTAAAAGATACGTCAAACGGCTTATTAACAGTTGATTATGTAGCAGTAGCAAAATACACTTCTCCAGAACCAACAACAAGCGTAGGAGCAGAAGAAACACAATCTCCATATCTTTCTCTTCGCATTTCGTTTTCTTCATTAGTTAATTTGCTCACTTCATCTTTTACCTCTTTACCTCTTTTGCTCACCAACTTTCCACTTACCTTAACTCAAATTTCAACTGTCAATTACTTCACTCTTCCCCACAGTTTGGTTTTACTTACTTCAATTACTCAGCCACATACAATAAATATTGCTGGCATTCCATCTCACTTCTCTTCATATTCTATTCAATCATCTCAGCAGTTTACTCTTCCTTCAATAATAACAGCTATAATAGATATTATTCCTTCCTCTCAAACATTTTCAATTACAGCTATACCTTCCCTAATTTCATCCCTCATTCAAATAATTTCGCCATTCAACCTCGTTCATATAGTTTCTCCAGAATTAATTTCAGCTTATGTAACAGTTTACACACCATACGGCAATACTTACGGTTTGAACGAAACAGTTTTTGTAAACGGAACCATTGAGAGAAAGACAGGCCCTATTTCAAACGCAAGAGTAGATTTGTACTTTTACAACACCTCAGCAGGTCCATCTTCAGCAATTTACTGGGCGACAACTTATACTGACAATCAAGGAAGGTACAGCTTTAACTGGTACAATGAAACTAAAGGAAACTTTACTTTGCAGGTAAGATTTGTAACTTCAACTGGTTACTATGTGGCAAATTCAACAATCGTTAACCTAATAGATCCAATAACAATTAATGATATAACTCCAAACTGGTACTATAAAGATGATGAAAGAATATTTCTAACACAAATTCAAAACATAAGTGTTAATAGGGGAATAATTTCAATAAAACCTGTTTCATCTCAGAACAATATAGCTCAGTTGTTTTACAGGCAAGAACTAAATGGTTTATACACAGATTGCAACAATAAGGATATAGGAGATAATTGCTGGATTGTTGGAAGGTTTAGGCCGCCAGCTGGTAATTTAACATTTACCACCACCTATACTGTCTATTATAAGCTTGGAAATTCTTATACTTTCAGCTTTTCAAAAAATATTTTAGTGACTCATGTTAAAGATGAGGCAGCTAAATATAAAGTAGCTAGGTTTGATTATAGTGTTGTTGGAGGGACAGCAAGTTATTCAAGTACTATTAGTTGGGTATGTGACTCAAGTGTTACCATTTATCGTCAAATGGTAAGCCCAATAGTATCTACCGTCCAAACTCCCCCAGCCGATTATTATGTAATTCTTATTAAAAACCAAGACGGTATGGACTATGGTACTTTAAGTTATAGTGTGAATGGTGGTGGTTTTATAGGCGTTGATATGAATTCTAATGGGTATGGGCTTTTTGAGAGTAATGTCGCTTCAGCTGTTGTAAGTGGTAGTAATATAAGAAATATTAGCGTTAAGTACAGTAGTGGTGCATTTCGATATAATTATGGAGTGCCTTATAATGTTAATATTAGTATAACTATATACGCCTTTAACAAAACACGTTATTATAATTTACCATACGCCTCCGTTTCTATACCATCTGGAAGTGGAAGTCAATCGACTACTATTACTTCGTTGAATATAAGTAATGATAACTTTGGGAATTATTTTGGAGGAACATTGCATAACAATTATAAAGCTGCTATATGTGGTTCAAATAGTTTAATTGGACGCGTAATTGTTAATGGAAAAGAGCTTTTCTCAAGCAATTTTTATACTGGCAGTGGGTTATTTGTTGCATCAAGAAGTAGTGTAGCCGAAAACATATATCTATCACCAGGCACACACACACTAACATTAAAAGCAGATTATATGAATACGCCATACGGTCCAGTAATAGGATTTTCAAATGGTGTTATGGTTTCTTTAACAAACGACTTTAGTATCTCATATTCAATTCAATCAACAAAATTCAGAGGTTTGGAAGATAGAATAAGGGACATAAAACCAGCAAACATTGTTTGGATGGGAGACACAACCAACATAAGTTTGAATATAAACTCACCAACCTATTCCTGTAACGATGTTTATGTAAGGTTGATAACTCCTTGGAAAGAATATGTTCAATATTTGCCTGTTGTTAACTCAAGTATTCAAAAGATAAACTTCCTCGTTGATGTTCCTTCATTTCCAACAATTAGAGGTTTTGGTTTTGATAGCTTCATCGTTCTTGTTAACTCTTCCAACAATTGTTTTGGATATAAATCTATAACTCCAATAAGGTTGTTACCACCTAAAGACGTTCAAGTCATTTTAAAAGTGCCAGACAGGGTTCAAGCAGGTGGGCTTTTCAGTGTTTACACAACTTTCACCCCAATGAATTATTCAATTTTCTACCCACATGTAATGTTAGATTTAGATGGAACCTTTGGTTTTGAAGTTGGAACAA
>Ga0080005_169131_pt1 | contig 10338 bp, 17 predicted proteins | sample JossMetagenome_2_FD_69208 | JGI IMG/M metagenome (GOLD analysis project Ga0080005, IMG submission 69208) | Hot spring sediment microbial communities from Joseph's Coat, Yellowstone National Park, USA - JC3_ASED (SPADES assembly) (version 2) | ecosystem: Environmental > Aquatic > Thermal springs >... | reverse complement strand
ACCTTCAGCACTGTAACGGGCAACTACACGTTGGTGGTGGGCTACAACCTGACGTCTGGCGTGCAACACATACTCCTCTCGACGGTCCTCACGAACCAGACCGTGAGCACAACTATAACCGTGAACGCCACGCCTACCGTTTACTTCGGGCAACAGCACTTCGACCCGATACTCTGGGTCGTCAACATGCCGACCCAGATGCCTTCGCTCAACAGCGAGTACCTGGTGGACGCCACCATACTGTTCGTGGCCGCGGTGGCTGGGGCCTTCATGTTCCACTCAAACAGGAGGGACGCGGCGCTGGGCCTTGTGGCCTTCGCGCTGTTTGCCGTGTTCATATTGTCGCTGAGTAGCGCACCGCTCTTCGCCTACGCGTCGCTGGCGTCCTTCCTGGCCGTGGTAGGGGCCGTCATACTGGTCATAGTGGAGAGGAACAAAGAAGCATGATCAGCTAGAGCCAAATCGATGCCCAGCACCTTACTGGGTTGTGAAGTTCTATTAGGACGTCGTCTAAGTAGAGCTCTACAAAATTGACGTCCTCGCCCAGCCTGTAGTCAACGTTGTCAAGCTGAATGATAATCGGGGTTTTCAGCGGCTTCGCCCACAGCTCGAGCTCTGCATGTGTGCCTAGAAGGAAAGCTTCAAGGAAGTCATAGCCATACACTCTGAGGACGTATCCGTTCTCAATTTCGCAGGGAACCATTCGATCTAGCAACACCTGGCTCTCAAGGCTCACACGAACCACCGCCCCTATCTTAGGCTCCTCCTGTATAAAGGGTGGAGAAGGGGTGGAGAGCTCTCAGGCTTTAAGGTTTTTCTGGTAATGAAAAGCGGGGAGCGGCAGGTGCGGAGTGCAGTAGCCGTCTTGCTTGCCCTGGCAGTTATAGCCCTTGTCCTAGCGCCTCAGGCCCTCGGCATCTCCCTCAGCTTCAACAACTCAACGATTACCGTCACGGTCACTACCCCCAACGGGCCCGTGACCAGCTTCAACTTGACAGTAGTTGAGGGTAGCGTGACCCAGGTCTACAGGACGTCCAACGACATACAGGGCACGGCGAAGGTTCCCGTGGCCTGGATCCCCAACGCGACGGTCTTGATTACTGCCATGTACGTCTCGACCGCTAAGGTCACCCACATAACCAACACCACCACGAGCGTCATAACGACCACGGTCACAGTCACGAATAACGCCAGCTACGTCCTCCCCGCGTCGGTGGTGGTGCCAGAGGGCTCGAACGTTGATGTCCTCACGCCCTCGGTTGCCCCAGCAGTCGTAGCGTTGGTTCTAATCGGCTACGGGGGCTTCGTCCTCTACCACGTCGTCTCGAAGAGGCGCGCAGACCTCGTGTCCCTGCTTGCCGTTATCGTGGGGCTCATAGCGTCCCTGCTGAGCATATCTGCCTTCCAGCTCTACCAGCACCTCTACATTGTACACACCTACCTGCTCGAGACGCCTAACGGAACCTCTCAGTTCAAGAACGCGTCGGTCGTCTACGCCTCGAACCCGTACACGCCGTTCCTCTACATACCGTTCGCGATATTTTTCGTGGCCGCCATAGTTATCGGCCTGGCCTTCATGGCCGAGAGCACCTATCGGGTCTTCAGGGTGGAGGAGATATGAGCGGGAAGGAAGAGGAGATAGAGATAAGGTTGCCAAGAATCAGGCTCAGGGTTAACGCGCCGCCCGAGTTCATAACCGCGCTCATTATTGCTATAGCCGCGAGCGTGGCGGCTGGCCTTAAGGCCTGGGCCACCGCCACTGGCCCATTCAGCCACGGCTTCATCTCGGATGAGGTCTACTACGCGACCATAGCCGAGAAGATGGCTGTCTACATGTTCGGCTACGTCGGGCCCATACACGCGCCTGCCAGCGGGATAGGCTACTCCTACTGGAACCTGGAGCACCCTCCCCTTGCCAAGTACATCATAGCGCTGGCCCTCATGGCACAGCACAGCCCATATGCCTATGCCTGGCGCGTCCCCTCGGTCATACTCACGTCGCTCGAGCCCCTCATAATCTTCCTTGGGATAACGCTGGGGAACCCGAGGGACGTGAGGCGCCTGATAGGCGGCGCGGTTGGCGCTATGGTCTTCCCAGCGGAGACCATAACGGCTACGGTGGGCGCCCTGGCCCTCTTGGACACCTACGCCGCGTTCTTCATAACGCTCGCGATAGCCCTAGCGATAAACAGGCGCTGGGGCCTGGCCGCCATAGCTATGGGCCTGGCCCTAGCGAGCAAGGAGACGGCCCTGCCCTTCGTCCTCGCGCTCGCGCTCTACTACTACCTTAACTCCAGCGATGCCCTGAGGGACAGGCTCATAACGTCCCTGGCGCTCATACTGGGCCCGATAGCGATCGCCGCGCTCTCCTACGCGCCCATCGTTGCGTTCCTCGGCCTGAGGAACACGGTGCTGGGCATAGAGACGACGGTACACTGGGACCTCCAGAACAGGCCCAGCGGGCCCGTGCCCTCCTCGCCCATAGACTGGTTCTTCGGGGTAAACGCGATGATAGGGGGCATAATCACCGAGACGATACACGCTGGTGATGAGTACATCGTGAGGCAGCTCCTGTTAAGGTTCTCCATGAACCCGTTCGTGGAGGCCCCAGCCTTCATCCTAGCGATGGGCTACTTCGTGTACTCGCTCCTGATGCGTAAGGCGGTGCCCAGGGACCTGGGCACGGTGTTCCTTGTGACGGGCTTCGTGGTCTTCAGCATCGTCTACATGTTCAACCACACGTTCTACAGCTTCTACTCGATAATATTCGTGCCAGTGACGGCAATGATATGGTCGGAGGTTGCGAGTAGCATCTACCCGAGCCTCCGCTCCGTTAGGGGCGCAATAGGCTCGCTCCTGAGCGAGCTGGCAGAGGAGGCCGAGGAAGGCGCCTGACCTCCCTTTTCATCCCAAAGGCAAGGGCTCCGTAGGTCGCGTCATGTGAGGACGATACCGCAAATCTGCGGTATTGACATATCGATCGCGTTCTGGCATTTAAGCCCCTTAGCCTCCCGAAACCCCTGAAACCCTTTTATACCCCTGAAACCCCTACAGGGTACTGGGGGTTCGGAGGCCCTGGAGGTATATGGATGTGGGTGGGCCCGTAAGGGATGGACAGGTTCTTGATGGAGAGGTGGGGGAGGTGACCTTTGAAGGCCTCAGGGACTTGGTAGGCAAGTTCCTCAGGGGCGAGAAGGACGAACTCAACGTCACTTTTGACAAATATGTTAAGGTCACCGAGGATGAGTTTGAAAGGCTATTCAGTAAGTACGGCAACGTTAGAGAGGACGTTGATGAGGAAAATGGCATGATGGTTTGGCATAGCGAATACGTCTACGACGTCGGTGAAAAGGAGGTAGGGCCCAACGAAGTTATCATTTACCTAAAGAGGCTCTACGTAACGTATCACATTGAGGAGGACAACGGCAGGAGGATGTACGTCATCCACTCCATTGAGGGCACCAGCGAGGAGGAGGGCTGGGAGATAGAAAAAGACGATGAGACCCACTACCTGTTTTACAACGACTTCGTTTACCTGGCCTTAGCGGAGGACATAGCGGAGAAGGTCAATAAGCTGTCGGCTAAGGGCTGTATCACGGAGGAGCAGGCTAAGGCCATAATTGATGACACCTATAGGTCCCTGGTCACGATATCAGACGGCTTTGAGAGCGAGGCCGAGGTTGCGCGGGGGCACCTGGAGGAGCTCTCTAAGTCAATCCACGACAGGTACGAGGCCTGCCTTGGCGCCAGCCAAGAGGGGTGATGCCAATGCCTAAGCCTGAGAACCCTGAGGGGCCAGAGTCGATCAAGATAGAAAACATACCTAGCGAGATAAGGAGGAAAATGTGGTTGCTGAAGAGGGTGAACATGATATTGGGAGGCCCGACCGATTATAAGGCAATAGTCATAGATGCCCTAGATCGCTATATGAAGGATCCAGAGAACCTCAAAAAGCTCCAGATGGCCGAGGAGTTGCTAAAGCAGTCAGGACAGGGAGGGGGCGAGAAGACGTGATGGAGGCGAATGAGGAGCTGAAGACCATCATGAGCTTCAACATTCCTGTGAGCTGGAAGGAAGAGCTTGAAAAGAAGGCCAAGGCCGAGGGGAAAGCCGTCTCCGAGTTGGTACGAGAATTCATTGACAGAGGTCTTCACGGCAAGGACCCACAGGCCGCGCAGGCCACGCAGTGCTATGACGACGTCGCAAGACAGACCATAAGGGTAATTGTAGACATCCTACAGCTCTACTACACAATGGAGAGCAAGTCATAAACTTTATGAGCGGGTGAGAGTATGAACATAAGGGAGAGGCTGATTGCGGCCGCGCCGCGACTGACCAATTTTTGCGTTGCTTTGATTATATTACTTGTCTTACTGTCTGTCATCTTCAGGAACGTCCTCATGATCATCCTGGCCTTCTGGCTTGCCTTCTTAGGAGATGAGCTCGTTATCGTGTATAGGTGGCAGAGGCGAAAGGAGGACCTGCGAAGCCACGATCTAAGGAGGCGGCTCGAGGCGAGGAAAAGAGTCATCGACGGGCTAGGGTTCTTGATCCTTGCCGTGGCGATCTACGGTTTTTCTGGCCTTCTCATATTCGTCGCCGACCGCGTCGGGATCATAGCCCTGAACTACCTGGAACAGCTTTTCGTTATCTTGTTGTATTCAACGGCCGCCTTCACGGTAGTGCAGGTAAGGAGATATTATGTTAAAGAGATTGCGCCGCTGTTGTATACAAACCAGTGAGCGGCGCGTCTTTCTCCCAGCCCTGGGGCAAGCGCGCAATTGATGACATTAAGGCGCACTTGGCCTGAATAATGACGTTTCTGATGCCATATCGCGAACGATATATTTATAAGGCCCGGTTGACAACCACCTATATAGAACGTGAGGTGGGTGAGTGGGTATGGCCAGGAGAGGTCTCGTACCCAGGGAGGAGATGAAGGCGATCTTCAGGGAGGCCGCTAAGGCCTGCAAGGAGGAGGCCGCGCCATACAAGAAGGGCGAGAGGTTCACTCATTTCAAGGAGTGCATGAGGAGGAAGATACACGAGCTCTACACGGCGAAGACCGGGCTCTACGCCAAGGCCTAACGGCCTCCAATCCCTCCCAAACCCCAAACTCATAATTTTTTATTAACTCCTAAGCTCTAGTTATCCTGGGGGCATAGCGGTGATGTTTAGAACAAAGGCTGTCGTTGTAGAGAGAAGCGGCCTCAGGACGGTAATTAATGACAACGAGGCCTACCTCGAGGTAATCCTTGACGGCGAGGGGGTCGCCGCCAGGGCAGACTACAGGGAGGGAACCCTCACGCTCTTCTACATGCGTGACGGCGATTTGAGACCAGCCATAACAGTACCGCTCACGGAGGACGAGGCCGATACCCTGAGGGAGATGCTGGGCGTCAGCGGGATGGACTTGGACGCCGCTGGTGCGCTGGAGTACATAACCACGATGGCTCAACTGACCCTCGTGAAGCTCAAGTCAAACACGCCTGGCGTGACCGTGGATGAGAAGGCCCTCGGGAGGGCGCTCGACTTCATAAACAGGGCGACCTTCTTCTACGGAGGATCATAACACAATAAACCTCTCAGAGTTATAGATAAAAGGGGGGCCGCTGTGGGCCTCTGGGACACGCTGTCGCACGCATGGCTTCCGCTACTATTAATCATAATACTCGTCATAGCCGCCTACGCCTTAGGTATCGTGATGAGCGGGCTTAACGTGGCTGGTGCGGTTCTAAGTTACGTGACCCAGACCAAGATAAACTACGGCTGGGCGAACGCGAACTACGTGTACACGTTCTTCGAGATACTGATAGGCGCCATAGCGATATATGGAATAGTCAGGCTACTCGCAGCCCTGAGGGCTGAGAGATGAAGGGCGGCCGTATCGTCGCAGTGATAGCGGTCTTAGCCCTCACGGTAGCTCTCCTTATGATCACAACGGCAAGGCCAGCGTACGCTGCCAATCTAACCGAGCTGGTGACTGGAACCATAACGAACCTCAACACGGGAACCATAGTGTTCACCTCGGGCGGAACCGTCTACTTTGTCACGACTGGCAACCTGGTGATAAGCACTACAGGCACTGTAGTTGTGTCCAGCACGGGCGCGGTTACGTTAGTCTCATCAGGAACCGTAGCATTTAGCACCTCGGGCACCGTAGTTGTGTCCTCTGGCGGAACCGTTGTCGTTAAGACGACTGGCAACGCTACCGTGGTCACCACAGGCACCATACTTTACACTGGGAACGTGGTTACTACGCTCTCGCAGATGGGAACCGTCATAAACAGCGTCATAAACACGGGAACCGTCATAAACAGCGTTAATGAGAGCGTGAAGTACTACGGCACTGTCACAACCACAGGCACCATACTTTACACTGGGAACGTGACCACGAGGATCATAAACCTGGTCACTGGCAACGTGACCAGCCACGTAACCATAATAAACACTGGCAACGTGACGTCAATTATAACGCAGAAGATAAACGGAACAATTACGTCAACTGGTACCATCGTCTACACTGGTACGGTAACTTCAACGCTTAGCGTGATAAACACAGGAACCGTCGTAACGTCGTACTACCAGGTTCTCGGCGGCACGGCAGTAAGCTACGTCGTACAGACGATAAACGGTACCGTGACGACGACCATGGTTCTCATTTCAAACGTGCCGACCAATCTGTCGGTTCTGCCGATGCTCAGGCCGCCCAATACCTCTGTCACTCCTGGCGCGCCACCAGCAATGGCCGTCAACTACCCGAGCGTCAGCTATCTAAGCGCCAACGGCTACGCTGGCGTGCCCCTGGTCACGGCCTTCTTCATATCTATATTCATAGGGATGGCCAGGGCGATAAGGGACGTCCTGAGGAGCCTCATCCTGGCGTCAGCGGTGACAGGCTCGTTCATGGCGTTGCTTGGACAGAGGGTTTACGCCATAGCGGCGCTCACGATACTGGTGTTCACAACGGCGTTGCTACTACAGCGCAGGTACAGGGTCGTGTACCTGGGCCCAAACAGCTCGTAACTCACCCTCCATCCTTTTAAGCCTAGCCTGACAATAACGCTTCTGGGTGCTCGAAGTGCCCGACGAGGGTGAGCTTTTAGCTAAGTGTACCGCGATGGCGAGGGGCCTCCCGCCTGATAAGCGGGATGAGTTCATAAAGAACTGCGTCAGTAACAACGGCAAGGTGCCTCTCGAGGCTACGGCTTAGAGTGCAGGGCCATGGTGAGCGACTGGAGCGACTTCAAGCAGAGGCTCCTTGCTTTTTGTAGGAACGCAAGCCCCCATGAGCTCCAGGCCTATGTATCCGCTAAGGCCCTGTATATCGCCGTGAACGGCGAAAGCGACCTAAGGGGCGGCATAGGAGGCTACCACGTGCTTGAAGACCTCAAGGACATGTTGCCTAGGATAAGGAACGATGAGGACAGGGTCCTCGCGTACCTGGTTATCGCCTCAATGACCACGAGATCTAAGTTTAAAACCCTCTGCAGGCTAGCATTAGAGCTGGAAAGGCAATATGGCGGCAGTATTTGAGGTTGACGGGTCGAGCGCTGGGGTGCAGGAGATAGGCTCATTAACGTACGTCGTAGATAAGAAGGGCCGCAAGCACCTGGTTAAGAGGATTCTCTCCTCCAACGACCCCTGCAAGGTCCTCGTGGTGACAATAACAAATGAGGTCAAGACCATAGAGACCTGCTAACTTTTTACCGTCAGCGGCCTTAGTGTACTGGGGCGCCCCAGCTGTGCGCATAACGCTTGGATGGATAGCGTTTGCAATAATGGCGTTAGCGTTCATATTCATACTCATGTTGCTAGGCCAGGTCTTCTACGCGATGTACGGGGCGACCGTCATGATAAACAGGATGACTACGATCGTCCCCACCTCTTCGCTGGTCAGCCCGTTGCCAGCGACCGCCGTGGGGCCCACGGTATCAAACTACGCCTCTACATGGGCGCTCATCATTGTAGCGGCAAGCTTCGCTGGGCTAGCGGTGTACGTAGCCTACAGCTGGCGCCGTTAGCGACGCCTATCGCCTTCTGCCACATCTATTTGCTTCCAAATACACAATACCACAAAACTGCGGTATTGGCATATTCAACGTATTACGGGCCTCGGCCTGACTCCCGCAGACCCCGCCTTGTGGATTTTACTTGGCCAAGTTAAACATTGTACAAAAACCATGGAAAAAATTGCGCATCCGTATAGGGCGCTCCAGGGACTTTACCTAACAAAAATCAGCTTAACGACAGTTTAACTTAGTCAAGTAAAACTTGCTATGGCTTTGTGAAATAAGGGTAGAGCACCACTCCATTTAACCTTTTTCCTGATAAATGTTAATGGGGAGAGCAGGATGTCCGCGAGCGATGAACAGAAGGAGTGCGGCCGTATTCTTTCCGACTATGCGACCGACATGACTACACCTAATCCAATAGACACGGCTATAGCCCTGGCCAGTGCTGGGTTCGGGACGGAGGCTGGCGTCATCCTTTCCTGCATCTTCTCCTCTGGCCCTAAAGTTCACCCGTTGCCACGTGGGTTCACTACCGTGGCCATTTACAAGTTCAGGCCGAAGGACGAAGGTGACGAAGGGTTTGGCGGCGATGTGTCGAGCGACGAAATACTTGTGGTGTTCGGAACCGACATAACGCGACCTCCGCAACCTGGCACGGCTCCGACCGTGGTTGCGTACTGCTACAGGCTCAGGTACGCCTCCTTTGGCAGGATAGGCCACGTGTACCCATGCACGAACGAGGAGCTAAAGAAGTACTACGACATGGCGCTCAACATGATGCAGGGCGGGGCGCAGGGATCCGCCCAGCAGACGGTTACCACCCAGCAGACGGTTCCTCCCAGGCGTTCAGGTTTAAGGCGTCGCAGGGCTGAGATAGAGGAGGTAGAGGAGAGAACAGAGAAGGTAGGGGAGCCTGAGGAGGAAGAGGAGGTGAAAGGGGATGAGCAGTGAAAACAAGAAGGACGCCCAAGTAGTTACCACAATTCCCATCGTGAGGCTTACAAGGGACGACATAAAGGACCTGATAGAGGACATAAGGAGGAGCGTCAAGATCAGGCTCCCGCAGATGGCCGAGGAGGGATCCGAGCTCACAGAGGACGCCATAGAGCTCGTGATAAGGGCCATGGTGGCTCAAAATAATATACTTGAGATTATTGTCCCGATGCAACAGATAATGGGGACCATCTGGATGCTCCTCTCGAGAATTACGGAGGCCCTGATGGCGGTGGCCGAGAACGCCTCTAACAGCGTCGTTGCAACCGTAGCTCTTAAGAGGGAGGGAGAGGACGTAGCCAAGACATTTGAGGACGCCGACCGCACTGTGAGGATCGCTACCCTGGCCCTTAAGATTGCGCCTCTCGTCGTCGTGAGGCTGGTGGCCATAAACCTGCCGCCCCAACTGAGGCCTTCGCTTGCGGTTGAGTCGGCTGGCATCATGATGCCAGTGGTGGAGCAACCGAAGAGGGGCAGGGGATGGCTGTGAGGCTGGCCCTGCTCCTCCCTCTCTCCCTTCTTTTACTGGTTATGCTACTGCCAGTCGCTAACGCCTTCGTGTTCGCGAACATCACGATAACTACCTTCAGCGTCAGGGCGCCAGCGGTAGTCGAGCAGGGCGTGAAGTTCTCGATATCGGCCACTATAGGGGTGTCAGGCGCCACCTACCCCATCTACGTTTACCTGGTCGCGAACAGCACCGTGTGGGGCTCGCCGATAGTCACCAACATAACTGGCGTGAACACCTACACCTACATTATTAACTTCCCCGTGCCGCCAGGCACCTACGTCATATACTTCCTCATAGTCGACTCAGCTGACTACGCGGCGAAGACCCCGAACTTCACGCTACGAGTCGTCCCGAGGCTAGGGGTCAGCGTCAGGATGATAGCACCTCCAATTATTGAGAACACGACAAACGTCACGATGATAGCGGACATAAGCGGCGGCGTGCCCCCCTACTATATTACCTGGTTCCTGAACGGGACGCCCTACACGGTTAACGCGACTGAGTTACCCCTCACGCTCACCACTGCTGGCAAGTACAACGTGAGCGTCATAGTCAGGGACAGCGTGGGCGCAACGGCGGCCTCAGGGGTCCTCCTTACAGTGCTCAGGGGCCCGTCGCTCTCGGCCGTTGGGCCGAGCGCTGTGGACGTGAACTCCCCAGTTAACGTAACGGTCGCCGCGACGGGCGGGCACCCGCCCTACATGGTGAGCGTCTACCTGAACGGAACGCAGGTGGCAGAGAGGACGGTAAAGGCGCCAGGCGTCACGACCCTCAGCTTCACGCCTACTAGACCAGGACACTACGTGGCTGAGGTCGTGC
>Ga0080005_134108_pt1 | contig 10342 bp, 8 predicted proteins | sample JossMetagenome_2_FD_69208 | JGI IMG/M metagenome (GOLD analysis project Ga0080005, IMG submission 69208) | Hot spring sediment microbial communities from Joseph's Coat, Yellowstone National Park, USA - JC3_ASED (SPADES assembly) (version 2) | ecosystem: Environmental > Aquatic > Thermal springs >... | reverse complement strand
AAAGTGAAGAAGAAGTTCTTGTTTTTGGAAGTAGTGATGGGGTTTATTATTTTGATGGGAAGATTGTGAAAAAAATTGCTGAAAGGGATAATTGGGTTATGGCTTTGAAGGTTTTTGATGGAGATTTGTATGATGCTGGGGCCTATAGAAAGATCTATAGAACTATGGATAACAAGGTTGTTGCTAAAAGGGATGGTCCAGTCAGAACTTTGGAAGTTTTTGATGGAGATTTGTACGATGCTGGAGATTATCGTAAAATCTATAGAACTATGGATAATGAGGTTGTTGCTGAAAGGGATGGTTCAATTACGACTTTGAAGGCCTTTGATGGAGATTTGTACGATGCTGGAGATTATCGTAAAGTCTATAGAACTATGGATAATGAGGTTGTTGCTAAAAGGGATGACTGGATTATGGCTTTGGAAGTATTAGGTAAAGAATTGTATGATAGTGGTGCCAATGGAAAGATATATAGAACTATGGATAATGAGGTTGTTGCTAAAAGGTATAATTGGGTTAGAGCTTTGAAAGTCTGGAATGGAGTATTGTACGATGCTGGGGATTATCGTAAAATATATAGAACTATGGATAATGAGGTTGTTGCTAAAAGGTATGATTGGGTTATGGCTCTGGAAGTATTAGGTAAAGAATTGTATGATGCTGGTGCTTATGGAAAGATCTATAGAACTAGAGATAGTGAAGTTGTAGTTGATTTTGGAAAGCCAATTTTATGTATGCTTGCTGTTCCTAGGAGTGTTTTAAGTGGATTGATATAGAGAAAATTAGAAAATCTCTTCTGTAAACTCATTACATTATAGGCAATTAAATAATGAAGAAAAAACAGTTTAGGGTGAGTATGATAATTAGGAGGATAAAAAAACTCAATAGGAATTTCGGAATACTCTTAGAAAAATCCTCATAAACTATTTTTCCTTTTTTTCCAATTTTTAAAAAACTCGATGAAATCTTTTTTAAAGCTTGAATCTTTCTCAACATAATACACAAATAGATCTCCAATTGCACTCAAAAATTTTTACAAAAGACTAAGAAAAAAGAAATTGTATTCTAGATTTTTATCAATGGTCTCATTAGTTTATAAACTCTTTTTTCATGAGAGAAGATATCTTTTGAGTTTTTTGAATTTTTCTAACCATTTCCTTTCTAAAAAATTTTACCCTGAAATAAAGTTGACTGTCTTTCTTGCATCATAATCCAGACCAATATTTTTCGTCGTTCCTCCAATTTTATCGTTTTGAAAATAAACTTTCCTTAGTTAAAGGCCGGAACTATTATGCTTAAATATCTGTAAAATTTTAGTTTTGAAACAAATGCAAAATACTAAAGAAATATAAATTTAAATACTTTTAACTCAGATTTACTCAGAGTTAAGGGCCGCGACCGGGATTTGAACCCGGGCATAGGGCTCCACAGGCCCCCGCGCTGACCAGGCTACGCTATCGCGGCCATGATAGATTATTTTTCTTTTTTAACCTAAAACTTTTTACAAAGATTTTCTTTTAAATCTTCCTTTGTTAAACTTTTACCACTTTTAGACTCATTATCAAAAATTTGAATTATCATTTTTCCAACATTTGTCAATCTAGCAATCGATGAATTGCCAAAAGATATCAAACCAATCTCTCTCAATATCTTGGCATTTAATTTTAATGTTGATAATGGAATTTTGTGCTTTTTCTCTATTTCTCTTAGCAAAGAAGAAATAGTCTTTTCAGAATTTCTAGAAACCTCCTCAAGAATTAAAAGCTGGTTTCTATTAAAAGCTCTAACAAAAATTCGCTTTAAAGCTTGTTTTTGCTCTTCAGATAACAATATTGGACTTCATTCACCATTGTATTATTTTGAAAAAATCAATAAAAACCTTGCTAGAGCAAAAATGGTCAACTAAATATGACCAACACTCTTATAAGTTTCCGATTTTAATTAAGAAATGGATTGGCAAGAAAGGCTTGAACTAATTAAAAGAGAGCCAACTGAAGAAATAGTAACAGAAGAAGAGCTTATAGAGCTTTTGAAAACAAAAGATAGGATAGTTGCCTATGATGGATTTGAACCAAGCGGTTTAATGCATATTGGTACTGGTTTGCTAAGAGCAATAAAACTTCAAGATTTCATTGAAGCAAAAATAGATTTCATACTTTACATTGCAGACTGGTTTGCTTACTTAAACAATAAGTTAGGTGGAAATTTAGAGCTGATAAGGAAAGCTGGAGAATACTTCATAGAAGGATGGAAAGCCAGTGGAGTAGATATAAGCAAAATAAAAATTGTTTGGTGTAGCGATTTGATTAAAGATCCAGAATATTGGGAAACTTTTCTAAAAATCTCAAAGCTTGTAACGATAAAAAGAACATTAAGAGCTGTAACGATTGCTGGAAGAGAAGAAAGCGAAGTAAAAAATCCTTCCTTGCTTATTTATCCTTTGATGCAAGCTACAGACGTTTTAATGCTAAACGATAAGAAAGGTGTTGATATTTGTCAGCTTGGTATGGATCAAAGAAAAGTAAATATGCTAGTTAGAGAAATTGCTGAAGAGTTAGGAAGAAAGAAACCTGTAGCTATACATCATCATTTACTAATGGGGTTGCAAGCTTCTGGCAGAATGGGAGCTTTCGATGAAAATGAATCAATAAACAAGCAAATTAGCTTTAAGATGAGTAAAAGCAAGCCGGAGACTGCTATTTTCATTCATGATAGCGAGGAAGAAATAAAAAAGAAAATACTAAATGCATTTTGTCCTCCAAAGCAATTAGAAGATAACCCAGTAGTTGAAATTGTTAGATACATAATTTTCAGGAAGTTTGACAGTTTTGTAATAAAAAGAGAGAAGAAGTTTGGTGGCAAGATAGAATTCAAAAGTTATGAAGAGTTTGCTAAAGCATATGCTGAAGGAAAAGTCCATCCTCTTGACTTGAAAAATGCAGTTGCAGAGTACTTGAACTTAATTTTAGAACCAATAAGAAATCACTTTGAGAAAGATGAAAAAGCAAGAAAACTTTATGAGATTGTTAAAAATGCGAGCATAACAAGATAGGAGATACATTCACCTTTACTTTTTCATTTTTAACTTATTTTAAATCTAAATTCATTTTAAAAACTTGCAACTAAAAAAGAAAGGAAGAAAGGATTCAAGCTCCATAGAGAGTTTGTAGTCCTGTTATATCTGGTTGTTCTAGAGTTCTCTTTTTAACTTCTCCATAATCTGAATACCCATACATTGTTACTTCTGAACAACTTGAATCATAAATATCTCCTAGACCAATTGCATGTCCAAATTCATGGGTTGCTATATTTTGAATGTCCATAATTTTGCAAGTTGAATTTGTGAAAGTTTCGTTTGAGTTACATTGTGCTACTGCATCTCCCCAAATCCAATCTACATCAAGCATCATGTCAAACTCTACTATTTGATTCTTTGTTCTGCTATACCAAACTGTTGTTACAGCTATAACATTTGGGTCGCTATAGTTTCCAAAACCAATAACATTTTTATAATCTTGAACTCCTGGAATAGCTGAATAATCTATAGTATATTGGTTGTTCATTAACTCAACGCTTGTGTGAGAATCCCATTCTTCAGCCAAATTGTATATTGCTGAAATGACTTGATTTTCATCTAACTGTTGTACAGGATTGATTGGATTTATCACATAACTTACTGGTAATGTCTTCCACTTAACTTTTGTTGGCGTTAAGAAAGTGTAGCACTTTGATGTTTTCAACTTAGCTACTGTTTGAAGAGTTACTCCTTTGCTGACATACAATTCCTTAGCAATATCTAATGCGTTTGGTTCCTCACATTTTAAGACTTCTACTGGTGGTTTTCCTAAACCTTTCTTATAATGAATGAATACTATTTTTTCTATATCTGAGTTACTTGCTTGTGTTTTTGCAAGAAATACTGATGTTGCTGAAAATACTAGCAATGTTATCAATAACATTGGTAGGATTTTACTCATTCAATCACCTTATTTTAATTTCTTTTTAAACTCTATAAATTTGATTATTTTCTCAACTTTATCAAAAATTAAAGCTTTTAAATTAACTTTTCAAATGTTAAGTAGTTGAAAAATTTACTGGCACGCACCGCTGCTAAATTTGCGGAAACGGTGCGTGCAGCTAGTTCTGCACGCCAATAAGATGTTAAAATTCAATTGGGGTGGTTAAAATTAGCTTGAAAGATAAACTGAAGAAAATTAGCGACTATGAATGGGAGCTGCCTAAAGATGTAAAGCCAGGAATGAGAGTTCCAGGTAGAATCTTCCTTTCAGAAAAATTGTTAAAAGAAGTAGAAGAAGGAGCAATAGAACAAGTTGCAAACGTTGCATTTTTACCTGGTATACAAAAATGGTCTTTAGCAATGCCAGATATGCACTTTGGTTATGGTTTTCCGATAGGAGGAGTAGCAGCAATTAGCTATGAAGAAGGAGGAATTTCTCCTGGGGGAGTTGGATAGGCCATAAGGCCCCAAAATCGATATTAACTGTCTCCCAGGAGATACAGAGATATTAACAAGGGATGGATTCAGAATACCAATAAAAGAGTTTGAAAATAGAAAAACATCATTGGTTAGCTTTGAGCTTAATGATCATATTCCTTCTCAAAGCGAAATAGTTTTATTTTTCAAAAGACCAGAAAAAGAACTAATAGAAATAGAAACAGAAAGTGGAAAAGTTATTAGAGCGAGCAGGGATCATCCACTACTAACTCCAAGTGGTATGATTGATATTGAGAAAATAGAGAGTGGTGATAGAGTCGCTGTTTTTCATTTTGATGGAGTTGAATTTGAAGAGAGAAATGATGTAATTCTTAAAGAGGATGATGTTCCAGAATCTGTGAGAGAGGAACTTAAAAAGAGAGGACTATTACCACTAACTTATTCTAATGAAAAAATTGGTATCATTGCTAGAGTTTTTGGTTATATTTTAGGAGATGGATACATTTATCTTTTGGAAGAGAAAAGAAAAGGAAGAAAATCTTTAAGAAAAAGATACATTATTGGAATTTCATCAAAAAGTAAGAGAGATCTAGAAGAAATTTCCGAGGATATAAGAAGATTGGGATTTAAAGCTTCAAGAGTTTATACAAGAGAAAAAGAAGTTAAAATAAAAAATGATTACGGAATTTTTGATGCAAAGAGTGAAGAAAATTGGATAAAGATTAACAGCAATGCTTTTTCCAATCTTTTGATAGCATTAGGTATGCCGATTGGTGATAAAACATCAAACATTTCAATACCGAAATGGATTGAAACTGCACCAAAATGGATTAAGAGAAACTTCTTGGCAGGTTTGTTTGGAGCAGAATTAACAAAGCCATCAACAATAAAAAATGGAATCACATTCTCTCAACCAATGCTAACAATCGGAATAGAAAAAAACAGAAAAGAAATCGGAATAGAATTCTTAAAAAGAATTAAGAAAATGCTTGAAGAATTTGAAGTAGAAAGCAATTTAATATACGAAATTAAAGGAACAGAAAAAACGGTTGGTCTAAGATTGGTAATTTCCAATAAAGAAGAAAACTTAGAGAAACTCTGGAGCAAAATAGGATACGAATACAATCTAGAAAGAAAAGTTTTAGCAAATTTGGCAGTTGCGTACATAAGGATGAAGAAGAAGTTTAAAAGCAAGTTAAAAAATAGAAAAGAAAAAATAGATTTCATAACATTCGAAAAGTTTGTAGAAAATTGCAAAAAAGAAACAAAAGATACTGGTTTTGTCTTCGAGAGAGTTATAAGAAAAACAATAATTCCGTTCAATGATTTTGTATATGATTTTACAGTCTCGCACAAAGATCACAATTTTGTCGCAAACAACTTTGTTGTACATAACTGTGGAGTTAGAGTATTGAGAACAAATTTCACTTATGATGAGATAAAACCACATTTGAAACAATTACTAGAAGAAATCTTTAGAGCTGTCCCAGCTGGAGTAGGAAAAGGTGGAACAATAAAATTAGCATCAGAAAAAATGCACGAAGTTCTAAAATATGGAGCTAAATGGGCGGTTGAAAGTGGTTATGGATGGAAGGAAGATCTGGAATACATAGAAGATAAGGGAAGTGAAGAAAAATATGCTGAGCCTGATAAAGTTTCAAAGAAAGCAATAGATAGAGGAAAAGATCAATTGGGAACTTTGGGTTCTGGTAATCATTTCCTTGAAATTCAAGTCGTAGATAAGATTTACAATCCTGATGTAGCGAGAGTTTTTGGAATAGAGCAAGAAAATCAAGTAACAGTTATGATTCACACTGGTTCGAGAGGCCTCGGGCATCAAGTCGCTACCGATTATTTACAATTGATGGAAAGAGAATATAAAGATTTGTTAAGAAGGTTGCCAGATAGAGAATTAGCATTTGCTCCAAGTGGAACAAAACTTTTCTACGATTATTTTGCTGCGATGAATGCTGCAGCAAACTTTGCTTTTGCAAATAGACAAATGATCATGCATTGGGTTAGAGAAAGTTTTGAAAAGGTTTTCAAGAAGGATGCAGAAAGTCTTGGCTTGAAATTAATTTACGACATTACACATAATATGGCTAAATTGGAGGAACACAATATAGATGGAAAAAAGATGAAAGTACTAGTTCATAGGAAAGGTGCTACAAGAGCTTTTGGTCCAGATTGGCCGGATGTTCCATTGAAATATAAAGGCATTGGTCAGCCGGTGTTGATTCCAGGGTCAATGGGAACTGCTAGCTATATAATGATTGGAACGAAGAAAGCAGAAGAAATAACATTTGCTTCCATTGCACATGGTTCAGGAAGAGTTGCTTCAAGAGCAAAAATGGTTAAGAATGTTAGGGGAGAAGAGGTTGCAAGAAGATTAGAGCAAAGAGGAATATTGGTTAAAGCATGGAGTTGGAAAGGTGTCGCCGAAGAAGCTCCTGAAGCATATAAAAACGTCGATGATGTCGTTGAAGTTTGTGAAAAGGCCGGGTTGGCTAAAAGCATTGTCAAATTAAGACCAATAGCAGTAATAAAAGGAGACTAATTTTTTCTTTTTTTATCATTTTTATAGACCTCTCTTAACTGCAATTAAATACTGAGACAGCGCACTTTCATAAAGAGTTATAAATTTTTTCCCAGTAACAGAAATTTCATAAAGTCCTTTCCCTGCTCTTTTAATAAAACCTCTCTTAATATTCCTATTCAAATACATTCTCGCAGTATCTGTTCTCAAATTATTTTCCTTTGCGAATTCCTCTACTGTGATAATACTATTTATTGTTTTGAGTCTTTTGTAGAGAATGCTGAAAAAGTGGTTGTTAATTATATACGTAAGAAATTTCATTCTATTTTCTTCATGCCCTTCAAACAGATTGTTCTCAAGAAACCAAATGCATGAATAAAAATCTGTAGAAACTATCACTTTTTTTCTTTAATTCTTTGAAATATTTTCTCAATTTCCCAAAGGCTAAGCAGGTGATGGAAAATATTTTATAAATTTTTTTGATTTTTCTTACGAATATAGTGGAACCATTATATACCACAACCTTCTTATACTCTTAACATAACTTTGAATAAATCGGCAACTATTAAAAATGCAATTGCCAAAACTGCAAGAATTAAAACTAGAGAAAATTCTATCGGAGCCATTAACCAACCCTGAGTGGCTAAAACTACGGTAAGGAGAATATCTAAAATTGTGGCAAGAAGAAGCCATTTTCCAGGATAGGGTTTTTTCCAGAAAAAGCTCGGATTGCGAGTAAGATAAAGAGCTGCCTGACCAGCACTAAACACTAACCAAACAAAAACAAAAGTTTGTGTTTCAGGTTCACTCAAATGTAAAATATTAGTTGCTGTCCAAAATACAGCAATGCTAAATAGAAAGAGAAGCATAGCTAAAGTTAAACCAGTTTTTACCAATTTTTTAACATCCCAACGATCCGGCTTAGATGAAGGGGTTACTTTATCTGTTGAAAGAGCGAAAGTGGCGACATCTCCAGTAAACATAAATAAAATCATAGAAATAGGATTAACAACAAACTTGCCAAAAAAGAGAACTCCCACAGTAATAAATGGTGGAACCCCGAGTTTTCTTGTTATCATTGCCAAAAGCCAATTTTTCATTCGCTGATAAATTTTTCGACTACCTTCAATTGCCATCATAATTGGTTTTAGACCAGGTTGAGTTAAAACAAGACTAGCAGCACTTTTTGCTACATCGGTTGAGTTTACTACAGCAATACCAACATCCGACTGTTTTAAAGCCGGTGCATCATTCACCCCATCGCCAGTCATTCCAACCACATGACCCGCTTTTTGCAGTTCTTTTACCAGAATAAATTTCTCCTCCGGGAAAACTCCGGCAAAGACTCCGTATTCTTCAATCTCCTTTAAATCAATGCCATCTTTTATTATACCTCGAGGAGCAATTTTTCCTTCAATTCCAACTTTTTCAGCTATTACTTTAGCTGTCGCCTCATTATCACCAGTTATCATTATGACTTTTATACCATTCGCCTTTAATTTTGAAATTAATTCTTTAGAGTCCGGCCTTATTGGATCTGATAGAGCAATTAAACCTATAATTTTAAGATTTGATTTTTCTCCGGCTGCTACCGCCAGAATGCGGTTTCCCTCTTTTGAAACTTCAGAAATTTCTTTATTAATCTTTTCCAAGGACGTATTTGTTATTTTAGCTATTGTCAATGGTTCTCCTACAAGAATGTGAGATTCTTTGTCATTTTGCCTAATTATTGCCTCAGAATATTTTCGGCTCGGATCAAATGGTTTAAAATCAATCCTAGAAGAGTAATCAATACTTATTCCTTTTTCTCTAGCGAAATTAAGAATAGCTAAATCAATCGGATTTTGAGCTGCTTCATTTGAAGCCATGACTGCTAATTTAATCACTTCCTCTTCTTTTGTCGAATCAAAAGAAATTATTTTTTCAACAACCAAACGATTTTCAGTTAAAGTTCCAGTTTTATCAATACAAAGAACATCCATTAGTGCCGCATCTTCAATGGCTGAAAGACGAGTAACTAAAACTCCGTTTTTTGACAACATCTGAGAGCCGAGCGAAGCTGACATAGTAAACATCACTGGCGCAGCTACAGGAACAGAAATTATTAAAAGCAACAAAATAAAAGGAAGTACTCCAATCAATGGCAGACCTTGGATAATCGTGGTCCCAAGGACTAAAAGTGCAAGAATAACATCGAATGTCGCAAGATATTTGGCAATTCTTGTTATTAAAATATCAATACGAGCCGGTGCCTTGGCCAATTTGACTAATTCAGCTGTCTTTCCATAGTATGTTTTAGCACCAGTTGCTTCAACCAAGCCAATCGCCTCTCCCTGAGTAACCAAAGAGCCTGCATAAACAATCTCTCCCGATTTTCTTTCAACAGGAAGCGATTCACCGGTTAACTGTGATTGGTCGACCTGAATTTGGCCATCAATAATTTTAATGTCAGCAGGAACAACATCACCAGCTGAAAGATGAACATAATCTCCTGGAACAAGTTCAGAAGCTGGAATTATTTGCCAGGCGTTATCGCGTCTAACACGAGCATTGATAACTAAACGTTGTCTTAGCAAGAAGAGAGCTTTTTTAGCTTTATCTTCTTGATAAAAACCCAAAAGAGCACTAAAAACTAACCAAGCGGTAATTATAATTGCTTCAATCCAGCGCCCTAACACTAAATCCAAAATAATAGCTAATTCAAGCATCCAGGGAACTAACCCCCAAAACTTACTGAGTAATATCTTTATTCTTGAAGGACGTTCTACAGGTATTTCATTGCGCCCATATTTGGCTAGACGCTCATTAACTTCTTTAGTAGTTAGCCCACTAATTTTATAATTTTCATACACACACTCCACCTTGACCTAAGTCAAATCCGCCCCCATGAGACCGCCAAGAAGCCCAAAAATCAACAACAGGTATTTTTTTAGATTGTTCTATTACCTTCTCCTGAAAATTTTCATCATTAACTTCTATTTCAGTTTGATTAATAGCGCTACCTTTCATTCTTTCCGTCCATTTCTTTAACTTTTCTCTTTTAATTCTTTCTAGTTCATCCATCTTCACACCTCAATTACTTTACCAACTTCAGCCTCTATATTTTCTACTTCTAAATCTCTATTTTAGGAATTTTCTTATACTGCCTTCAGCATTTAGATAAGCCATGGCTATAACAGGCTGAATAATCGGTATCAATGCTGGTGCTAGCGCAGATTGTGGTCCAGACGCAGAAGTTGTAATCGCAGCAGCTACACTCTGGTTTTTGGTTACAGATATCATGGCAAGAGCTTGATGATCCTCGTATGATATTTTTAGTGCTTTGCTTACCAGTGTTGATATCGTGAGGA
>Ga0080005_132887_pt1 | contig 10348 bp, 5 predicted proteins | sample JossMetagenome_2_FD_69208 | JGI IMG/M metagenome (GOLD analysis project Ga0080005, IMG submission 69208) | Hot spring sediment microbial communities from Joseph's Coat, Yellowstone National Park, USA - JC3_ASED (SPADES assembly) (version 2) | ecosystem: Environmental > Aquatic > Thermal springs >... | reverse complement strand
AATTACAGGGTCACCAGGGTCTTCGTCGGCGCCGAGCCGATAAGCGTCAACTACAACTTCACCGTCAAGCCTCTACCGCCAAACGTCGTGTCGCCCCTCAACTCCTACGACGACATGTACATCCAGAAGATCGCCTACCCAGACCTCGCACGCCTAGCGGATCTCGCCGGAAACAACTTCACAATCGTGCTCATTAAGGGGCCCCTTCCAGGCGGCGAAAAATACTACGTGGCCTTCTGGGAGCCATACAGCGGGCACTACGCATACATAGCCACAAACCTCTTCAAGCTGGCGCCCATGAACATCTCGACGCCCTGGTACACGAGGATCGGCGTAGTCTCTGACCGCTTTATATCCGTGTGGTACAACTACACGTATTTCCCACTCTGGAACCCCGTCATGTTCGCTGACACATGGAAAGACGCAGAGAAGTCGTTCACCTATACAAGGAACATGACGATAACGAAAGACGGCAAAAACTACACCGTTACTGTAAACTGCACTGTAACTTCTGGCATGGCGTACGGCTCCATCGATAAGGTCGAGGTCATAGACCCAGGAGAGACAGAGGTCAACGGGACAACAATGAAGCCAGAGGTCGACATAGATATGAGGAGATACTATATATGGGTTCCAGAGATATGGCAGAACTTCACAAAGAGCACCTTCAACGTCTGGTTCAACCAGAGCGCCCGCATATTCAATAACACGATTATAGATAGGAACAACATCCGCATCACTATGGAGAAACAAAACGACACGATAAAGAAGATGACCGTTGAAAAGACAATATTAGGCATCGGCATACCCCAAATGACCTTCGAAAACCCGCACTTTTCATGGGCAATGGCGCCCAGAGCCCCAAAAGTAGTCGTCATAACTACGTACTGTGGGCGAGTCGTCAAGCCGGCTAGGGTCAAGCTCTACGTAAGCGAGGCACAGTTCGCCAGCTACCCCGTCAAGCCAGAGACAATACTCATGCTCAACTACGACCCCATAGCGGCGCCCTTCGCGGGCGACACTCCCCTCACTGTCGACTTCAGGGAGGAGGCAAAGAACTTCCTGTGGGGCGTCTACCCGTTCATATTCATGCTGGGCATAGTATACATGCTCGGCTTCTTCGCAATCAACGCCCTCAGCGGCTTCCTCGGCGGACCAGCAATAGCCAAGAGGTATCTCTTCGGAGGCTTCCAGCGGGCATACTGGAACCTCGTGGTCGAGCGTGTCATAGACGTCGCCCTCCTCCTCGCGGGGAAAGGCATACCGTCCGTCCCCAATTTCAGCGCGAAATACGAGCCACTCATCACGCGCATGAACCAGCAGCTCCAACAGATACGCCAACAGATGCCACTAGCCGTCGCCGGCCGAAGGGTCAAAGAGGCGCTCAAGACCACGTTCGCCATATACAACCTCGAAGAGGCAGAGAAGAAATTGCGCTCAGTCGCAAGCGGCATCAAAAGCGCCCTCATCAACAAGACCCTCGCGGCCCTCAACCTCCAGATAGTCGAGCGGCCGGTTCTCAAGTCCGGCGACAGGCCCCTCATCATAGAGAGGGTCATAATCAAGAGGACAGAAAAGATCAGGACGGCCCTCGTCAGCCCCGACCAGAAGCTCTCAGAGGTCAAGATAACCAAAAAGGTTCCCGTAGACCCGATGACCGCGAAGCCAGTCAAAGTCCTCTACGTCGGGCCCCCGAAGCTGCCCCCAATCGAGCGCCAGCTAATCACAACGAGCCTCTACAACCTGGCCCTGGCCATAAACGAGGCCACGTACAACAAGGCACCCCTCTTCCTCGCCAGGCTCTTCGTGGGGACACTCTTCGACGCAGTCCTAACCAGGAACAGCCACACCATAGACGCGATACTGAGCGCCGCGGCCCACAGGCTCAGGACGGAGGCGGCAAAGATATCCGAGAGGACCGGCACGTACAAGACCTTCCACCCAGTCTCAAACATGCTCCTCAAGACGGCCAACTACCTCGACATGCTACGGTTGCTCCAGAACCCCTACAAGATATACTCCCACACTATGTTCATGCTGGCCGTCCAAATTGCCTACAGACCCGAGAATATTAGCCTAGGCACCCGGCTCACCAACACCCTGCTACAGTTCAACACCGAGAAGGCCTACCTAGCCACCATATCGGAGCTGGCCAGGGCCGGCTACCTAGACCACAAGTACGGCGAGAGGGCCGAAGCCCTCTACCCGAAATACCTGGAAATGTACAAGAAGATAATCGAGGAGCCCGCCAAGACGCCGGAGCTGTTCAAGCAGTACAAGGACGTCATCGAGGAGGCCCGCAGGCTCATACACGAAGTTGTCGGAAGCGAGCTGGCAAAGGCAAAGGTCCCCACCAAGCTGGTCAACGAGATAGCGGAGCTCAAGCGCCTCGGAGACCTGTACATCGACTCCCTCGGCACCCCAAGCGAAAAAGCTGCCTTCGAGGCCTACAAGCGGATGGCCGAAAAAGTCATAGCCGAGCTCAGGAAGACGGACAGCGAGCTCCTCAAGAGGTACGCGGACTTCATCGAGCAGGACATCCTCACCATCCAGGACCTCTACAACGAGGAAAAGATGCAGGAGTTCTACAAGCTAGCGGACGCCTACTTGCGCGCCATGGGGTCAGCCGTAGGACAAATCGCAAAGATCCTCGGCGAGCACGACCCCAGGTTCAGGGAGATATACACCAAGCACTCGGGCGACCCAGTCCAGCTATCCATCGCTTTCGACAAGCTCCTCGAACATCTCGAGATAACGGACCCCGGCGTCACGGAGCCCATCAAGGACTTCCAGCACAAGCTCGAAGAATACATCTACCTCAAGGTCACAGGCGCTGACAAAAAAGAGCTGGAGGAGGCCAAAGAGGGGATCCTGCTCGCGTACCAGGCAACACTCATCGCCCTGGGGCTAAGGGCCGAGCTCTACAAGCTGGACATGGAGCAAGTGGACAGGGCCGCCGACGCCTTCGGCGACGCCATAGCCAACTTCTTCAGCCAGGTGTCGCTCATGATGCAACTGGCTGAGGCAAAGACGCCCGAGGAGGTCCAGAGGATACGGGAAGAGATCGCCGGCTTCAGGGCCGCCGCGCTCGTAGACCTCGCGGTAGAAAAGCTCATGAGCCAAGAAGAGCTCGAAAAGGCCGCGAAGAACCTCCCAGAGCACGCACAGCTCTTCGTAAAGGGCGCCATAAGCGCCCTGTCAGGCGAGGACTACGAGGCACAGGGCTCAAACGAAGAGAGGATGGGATACATATACGTAAAGACAAAGATATCCCCAGAAGCCCTCAGCGAGCTTCGCATCCCCGTCCATGACTGGGACAGCTTCCTCACCGGCATGCAGGACGCGATATCGGCCATGGCCAATAAGGAGGCGCCCAGCATCGAGGAGGCAAAGGCAAAAGCTTTAGAGCAACCTGAGCACAGGGACTACTGGGCAGGCATGTACTTCGCAGAGCTACTTGTGTACCACGGGATAGACGAGGCCAAGCTCCAGATGGCGGAGCTCTATGGCGCAGAGGAAAGGAAGCGTGAAGCAATAATAACAGAGGAGATGCGGAAGAGGGCCATCAACGAGGCCCAGCTCGAGACCCGACTAGGCCTGATCGACGGCACCGTGGACGAAATAGTCAAGAAGCTCGACGACCTGACGACAAACCTGGCGTCCCAGGGCATAGAGCCCGGCCTCAGCGTGGCCCTTTCGCTGGCATCCAAGGAGGCCGTCGAGGACGCCCTCGACAAGCTCTACGACATGCTCGCACAGACAAAGAAGGAAATCGCGGCCCTCAACGCGATGCGCCCAAGCCTCGAATACGCCAGCGACGACCTGAAGGACTATGCGAACCGCCTCCACAACCGGCTCCTAAGCCTAGAGGAGAACATAAAGGAGTTCATCCAGAACCTCAGGAGCGTCTTGTCGTCGATGGAGGAGGAGCAATGAGCCTGAAACAGGAGTTCGTTGAGAGGGCGAGGCACAGCGTCAAGCTCTACACGGAGTACACCCTCAGGAACTACCAGCACGTAAAGAGCCTCGCCGAACTGGCGTGGCGCATAGCCGAGGTACAGGAGCATAGGCTCAGGCGCGCCTACACGGACTACGCAAACGCCATGCTTGACGCGCTCGTCATCGACATGTCGTACCTCTTCAGGGCCTACCGCGCAACGTCCCTTGCAGAGCTGGCCGAGCTGGCGATACAGGCGTCCCTAGACCCAGCCCTCGAAAAGGCGTCCCAGGACATGGCCGGCGCCGTCAAGACCATGCTCGACGTGGTAAGCCTCGCCGACGAGCCCAGATGGGCATACGTCTACGGCGAAATAGTCCGCACATTCAACACCTACGCCCACCTACTCAGGCAGGCGGACACAGACTCCTACCTCGCCGGCAAAAAGTTCGCGGCCAACATGGACTTCGACACCGAGCTCGCCAGGGCGTTCCGCGGCTTCATGGCCGAGACAAGGCTAAGGCTCGCCCTCATAAAGTTCTTCATGAAGAAGCACGAGGCCCCCCTATACAAGGCCCCAGTCACACTGCTAAAGGCCCTCACACACCTCTCCATACTCGCCCTCGCCCTCTCCCTGGCATACCCGCCAGACCCAAAGACACAGCTCAGGCTCCTAAAGACAGCTACGCCTGCCACCTACAAGTCCCAGCTAAGGCTAGCCGCCAACATGGGGTCCCCCTGGCTCCCAGACGCCCTCAGGATACAGGCGTTCCTCACAATCTACAGGGAAAAAATAGAGGCAGAGCGTCAAAGCGTCAAGAAGGCCCTCACAGACATCCTCGAAGCATACCCCCGCGCCCTCAACAGCCTCCCAGTCGACCCACAGGTCTGGACCAGGGCACAGGACACCGCTAGACACCTATTCAGGACAGCCTATGCCCTGGCACAGCAGACAGAGGAAACCGCAGAGAACCAGAGGGCCTCCGGCCCATACAAGATAATCATGCTCGTAGCTTTCGGCGCCCTCGACACACTACAACAGTTCACATCCAGGAAACAATAAACCATTCTTTTTTCTTTTCGTTATCCCCTCTAAACAAGAGAAGCCCCCAGCATAACCCTTATAAACCCCTGGAACAAATACTAATTGTAGACGCGTCCGCACAGGGCGCCCCCGGGCACAGCGGACCCGGGGAATCCCTGGATAAAGATGAAAGGGGTATCCAACCCCCGGCGCGCCACCCCTCTTTTTAGGGGTGACGCGGAATTTGGGGGCAGGGGATAACCGCCCCTGACGGCAGAATGAGGCGGGCAACCCCTGCCCCAACCCCCACGCCTTCTCACACTCAAACCGTTTACCACAGAGTTTTTTGGTTTTTCAGGGGAAGGATTACGGGAAAACCCATACCTGGAATAAACAAAAACACCCCCAAAATCACAAGTCGCATACAACGTTTAACCCAGAAAAAACACCGTTTACGGGCACAAAAAACATGGCTCCGGCCAGTCACCTTTTGTACCAGCCCCTGCCCCTCTGCCCCTTCTTGGCGAACGCGAAGGCCCTGCACGACTTCTCCATCCCGAACGGGCACCTCGTCACAAACGAGTAGAACGGGCACTTGTTGGGCTTCAAGGGGCAAAACAGCCACACCAGCCTCCGTATCCGCTTAGCCCTATCTGATAAGCCCAAAGCCTCGGCCTTCCTGAGCTCGGACAGCAGACCGAGGAAGTCCCACTCCCCCAGCCCGTCCGGGATCCTTGACACGCCCAAGATATAGGCATAGACGGGGTCAGCAACATTCGGCTTGCCGACAGCTACCTCCTCGCCCTCCACGACTTCTTCGGATTCCTCCACCGGCTCCTCTTCTGCGTTAACTATTTCCTCTTCTTCGCCTACGACCTCGTCCTCAACGACCTCCTCGTCGCCACCCATCAGCCTCACCTGCTGGCATAAGCGACCCGTATCAACTGATACGCGTTCTCCATGCGCCTCAGGCACTCCAGCGCCCTGTCGAGCTCGCTCAGCGCGTTCTTCGCGTCGTTCTTAAGCAGGAGCTCCCTAGACGCCACCAGGTGCACGCTCACACACTTCTCCCACACCTCGAAGTCGTCCCAGACCCTGGGACCCCTACTGTTAAGCAGCCCCCTCTTCCTCAGATCCCACAGCAACTTCTTGATGTAGCCGTCCCTATACCTAGTCCCAGTAAGCTCTGCGACCTTGTCCGCGATCTCCCTGGGCCTCCTGTAGCCAGACGCGTACAGCTTGACCACCAGGCTCCTCAGCTCCCAGTTGGTCTTCCTGGGCACCTTTTCACCTCAACAAAAGGTACCACACGGTTACTTAAATCCTTTTCCCTAACAGTTATGGGAAAAACCTCCCACAAACAAAATGGTTCCGGAACCAAAAGGAACCGTTACCTCTATAAGGGAAGCTCCTATACACACAAATTTCCAATAGGTACCAAAAACGGGAAAATTAAACGAGAAAAAGTTACCAAACATCCTCCCAAGAGAAAAACCGGGTTCAGCAACGCCAGCCGGAAACTAGCCAAATCGGCCAAATGGGACAATTGGTCAATTAGGATATTTGGCCAAATTGGCAAAATAGGACAATGGGCCAATTAGCCAAATCGGTCGATTCGGTCAAATTGGCCAATTAGGACATTGGACCGAAAAGTATTTTTGGCCCATTTGACTCATTCTACATGACCCACATGAGCAAGGGCTACGGGTATAGGGAAAAAGGATACTACCAGAGGGGAGAGGGCTACGGCGAGACCAGGAGGCAGTTCCTCAAAAAGATATACATCACCAACGAGGCATACATCCTCCTCAAGCAGTACCTCCTCCTCAAGTACGGCTCAAGCTACGGCAAGGCGAAAGAAGTCTCACAGCTAATAATCGACGCAATCAAGCGCGAGGTCGGAGAAGCCATCTCGGAATACTACGTCAAGACACACAAGCCTGCAGAGGATGCACCACGCCACCAGGCTGAGCCACAGCGCCAAGAAGCACACCAACACGCTGAGCAGGACACCGAAGAGGCCGCCGAGGAGCCGGCTGAGCCGTCCGAGCCAAAGATCCCCAAAGAGGACTTCTACGGCCGCTGGATAGTCCGCTTCGCCGGGCCGATCTACAACATCTCCGACTACGACTCGCTGGCAGAAGACGCGGAGAGACACGGCTTCCTACTCATACCAGTCGCGGGGGACAAGTCGACGGCCATAGCCATCGACAGGCACTGGATACAGCGCGCCTTCGAGCTCGCAAACTCGCCCCAGCTAAAGGACAAGCTCACCATCACACGCGTCGACGACATGGCCAGCCACGTCCTCAGGGAAAAGCTCAAGCCAGAAGACCTGACCCTCGCCCAGCGCCTGGCAGTCGTCCTATACGCCCTGTCAAACCAGGGCTCAGCCATCTACAGCGACGGCTGGAAGCTCATCGACGAGTCAGTCCTCCCACAGAAACAGAAGGCACAGCAGGACCAGCAGGCACAACAGGCACAGCCCAAGCAGAGGCCAAAAAAGAAGCAGGCCACGCAGGCCGAGGACCCCTGCAGGGGCATAGAGCTCCCAGACGCAGACGTCGCCCCCGTCTACAACATCAGCGACCCCCTCAGGGCACAGCAATGCGCCGAGAAAAAGAACAAGCACCTATACATGGTCCTCTCGCAGAGCGGCGTCCTAGTCTCCGACGAGTTCCAGACACGGCTCATGGAGAGGATCTCCAACTTCAAATTCACGCCAGAAGAGGCGCTCCAGGTCCTAGACAGATACCTCAGGGACAGGCCCAAGGCCATACTCGAAGAGGACAAAGACATGATAGCTGTCGCCGCACTATACAAAAACAAACAGCTAGCATACGACAAGCAGGCCAAGGCCTGGAAAAAACCCTAGGAAAAAACAAACAAAAAAATCTTTTTTTGTTACCCAACCCTCAATCCAACCTTCTGTCCCTCCCCTCCAGCCTCCACGGGCACAGCTTCCGGCATCTTCTCTACCATCTCCAGCAACTCGAGCTCCTCCAGGAAAGCCTCCAGCCTCACCAGCAAAAAGCCGTCCACCACGCGCTCCACGTGCCAGCCCTCAAACGCTTCCTCGATCGTTTTGCGTGAATACAGGTGCGGCACGTCCGTAACAACCACCAAGTTCTTCCCCGTCAGCCTCGGGCTCGACCAGTACTTGCCCCTACGCATCACGCGGAGCTTGAACCTCTCCACGCCCAACCCGTCCAGGATCCAGGCAAGCTCCACCAGCACCACGCGGGGATCCCACTCCTCGTCCCACTCCAGCACAGTCCTGTTCCACACAACAAACGTCTTCGGCTCCTTCATCGCGACCAATACTATTCCGAACACTACCTATATAAGCCTATCGTTCCAAAGAAAAGCGAACAACAGCCAAAGCCCGACGCTGGCACATTGACATATAGGGAAAAACACGGGAACCAGAAACAAAAACCCTTATATACCCTAATTGTGGTATATATCACAATGAACCCCGCGACCTCCTAATGACTATGAGCCCAAAGAGTTGGGTCGCGGGGGGAGGGAGAGGAGGGGGTGGGTCCGCAGAGAGCCGAGTCTACAGAGTAAGTCTACAGAGTAGTTGCTAAAAATATTTTTTTTCTTTCCCCCCTTTTTCTCTTTCCCTGTTCCCACCCTCACAGGGTGGTGTCCCCCAGTAGGGGACAGGGGCGAGCCCAGAAGGGCGATGAGGGTCATGCACCCACTTGACTGGGTGAGTCGGGTGCATGGCTAGGGAAAAAGGGGGAAGCTTCAGCGGAGCAATGCATACACGGCAAACCAAGAAACATGGACATCCAGCGTTACAATGTTTATCCACAGGTGGCTCTCCCCGGCGCGGGCAATCGCGCCTGCAAAAAGGCGCCCCCGGGCACAACGGACCCGGGGGCCCAAAGCCCCGCCGGGGGGAGCCCACCCGGGCTCCCTAAACTAGCCCTAGACTTTTTTTAAGAAAACTGGAAAAAATAAAGGTGGGAAATTATGGAAAAAGATACATGGGAAGAAGCAATGTCACGATATATTACAGAGGATCTGAAGAACGAAATATTGAAAGAATTACTACGACGGGTTAAAATAGCGAAGGAACAATTTCCTATCCTAACACAACATAAAGAATATTTTCAGAAAAAGACAGAAACTATTATTCAAAGGTTCAATATTTCAGCAACGCGTGCAACACACCTTCGGACGATGTCCGTTAAATGCAGTAAATTGCTAGACAAGGTCGCATTGATATTTAAGAAAAAGTTACACTCTATAGAAAAATATGCTAACGTTTCCTTTAATTTGCACGGTAAAACTATTCATATTCGTTTTGGGTCAAAGTGGACTGTTAGAGCCTATTATACCAACGAACACTGGTTTTTTTATGTTCCCATTTATCTTCAAACGTCAGTTTTCTTTCCTAAAATTTTTACTTTGTCGTCACCAACTCTCCAAGCTTTACAAATGGGCTGGAGAGCTGGTGACGAGACAACACTCCAACGGAGACCAAAGATGGGCACTGCTCACCCGTGGCAATTATTTGCATGGATGGCAATTAGACCGGGTTTTTTCAACATTTCAATACCAAGACTATCACTCAATCAAAATTCGCTGTCCATACATTATGAGGCTATATCCAAGTCCTGGAAACAACAATGGCCATCAAAGGAGGATAAGTTTATGCTACATCAATTAATTCAAAAAGATTTAAAATCACCGTCTTGGCTGACTTGGTACCTGAGCGACGGTTCACACAGTTCTACTCATAAAGGCTCAGGATTGAGGCTTGTAATATATATAGGTAATGACTACATTACTATCAAGAATTCAACAATTTTGGAAATTCTCTACAACGAGGATCTTCAGCAATATCTTTACCTTCTGGATATCCTCGAAATACCAAGGTTTGAACTCTTTAAAAAAGCTCCTAGGCGCATAACGGTTTCCTTCGCTGGCATAAACTTTGTCTTAGTAAAAGGTCCAAAGGTCATTGCTGCTAGGCACTCCTTTACAACAGATAAGCTTGAGGATCTTGAACGCATCAAGAAAATTCTGGAGCATGCACAAGTTAAGTTCAATGTGTATAGCTTTTTTGATAAAAAAACCAATAAAACATACTTAGTTCTTTACCTACCTGGGTGGTCTGTCATCAAAATGGCGGAAATCGCGTTTAATAAATACGCATGGCGAAAAGCTCTTCAGCTTCTCGCCGCAAAGTACAACCTACAGCCCACAACACCAATGTTGCGCAGGCTACTCGAGCTCGCGGAAAACCCACCCCCACCATATTATGGTTTTATGGGGCGAGTTCAAGTTCATCTTCGTCTACAACATGAACCCTGCCTTGACTCTTCCAGGACAAGAAAAGCTCCGCAGAGGATTAGCGAGGGGCGACGTGT